>ERZ791803.325-NODE-325-length-32859-cov-4.894129_pt1 | contig 32859 bp, 37 predicted proteins | sample MGYA00510307_ERZ791803 | MGnify/ENA primary metagenome ERZ791803 (study PRJEB30046, sample SAMN00791963) | human gut metagenome | study: EMG produced TPA metagenomics assembly of the A metagenome-wide association study of gut microbiota in type 2...
CTTCCAGTTTTCATAACTCATAGTCTTTGCCTCTCTTGCAGAAAGCTCACGCCTCTTCGAAGGAATCCTTACCCACGCCGTCCAGCTTAGGACAGCCCACCAGGGTGATGTGTCCCTTGATGAACCGCTCGTGGAAAGCGGCGTAGGCGTAGGCGGTGCAGTCGGCGGCAATCAGGAGCCGTGCGCCGTCAAAATACGGGGCGTTTATCCTGATCGATTTCAATGATCCGTCGTTTCATGTTCGATCCTCCTGTTGCTTTTGTGCGTTCATTGTACTATACTAAGAGCAACAAGTCAGTTGAATTTTCAACGAAAGAGAACTTTTTATGAAAGAATTTTTTCCGGTACTTCATACGGCGGCGCTTTTCTCCGGCATTTCCGACGATGAGCTTGCCGTCATGCTCTCCTACCTTGGGGCGAGGATCGACACCTTCCCCAAAGGCTCACGCCTGCTCCGCGCCGGGGAGCAGGTGGAGGAGGTGGGTCTCGTGCTGGCGGGCAGCACCCTCATCGTGCAGGAGGATATCTGGGGAAACCGCAACATTCTCTCCAAGGCCGGGCCGGGGCAGACCTTTGCGGAGGTGTTTGCCTGCGCGCCGGGGGCGGTGCTCAACGTGAGCGTGGAGGCGGAGAGCGCGGTGACGGTGATGTTTCTGCATATAAGGCGCGTTTTGAGCGTGTGCCCCTCCGCCTGCTCCCACCACAGCCGGATCATCCGCAACCTGCTGGACGAACTGGCAGAGAAGAACCTGCGGCTCAACGAAAAGCTCACCCACATGGCCCAGCGCACGACGCGTGCAAAGCTGATGTCCTATTTTTCCGCCGAGGCCCAGCGGCGCAGCGTCTATGAGTTCGACATTCCGTTTTCAAGGCAGCAGCTTGCGGATTACCTCGGTGTGGAGCGCAGCGGGCTGTCTGTAGAGCTTGGAAAAATGCGGGATGAGGGCCTGCTCGACTTTCACAAAAGCCATTTCCTTCTCAAAACGCCGGAGACTGACCGTCCCTTTCCTTCTGCGCGTTAAGGAGCCCTCTTTGGGCGTATTGGCAAGTGCGGATAACCCCGTCAGCCACGGAGCGTCGGGGTTTTGCAGATGGAAGAAGCAGCTATACTACGCAAAAAAACACAGCCGCAGAGTACATCTGTGGCTGTGTTTTGTGTTCAGTTGCTCACTGTTGCGTGGACTGGATATGGAGAGACAACATATCTCCCGATCTTACATGGGTTTCTTATCTGCCATCACTCTGGCAGTTTGCCTTGCAGATATGTCGGCATCCCCACTGCGGTCGTATCCGGCCTGACCTTTAACATGGCTTTTTCAATCTACCTCCCTTATCGGTTTTCCGCGATATATTTCTCCGCCATGTGGACTGCCACCGCGCCGTCCGCCACGGCGGTGACCACCTGACGGAGGGGCTTCGTCCTCACGTCGCCCACGGCGTAAACGCCGGGAATACTGGTTTCCGTGGTCTCTCCGGCCACGATATAGCCGCCGCCGTCCAGCTCCAGTTGACCCACCGCCAGCGCCGTGGCGGGCTGTCGGCCCACGCTGACAAATACGCCGTCGCAGTCCACCACGCTTTCCTCACCGGTGACGGTGTCCCGCAGGCGGACGCCGGTCAGCCTGTCCCCGGAAAGCAGTGCGGAAACGACGCTGTTCCAACGGAATTCCACGTTTTCGGCCTGTGCCAGCGGCTCGTGATAGATCTTGGTGGCCCGCAGGGTGTCTCTGCGGTGGACGAGGATCACTTTTTTCGCCACGCGGCTGAGAAGGAGGGCATCTGCCGCGGCGGAATTGCCGCCGCCCACCACGACCACCGTTTTGCCCTTGTAAAACATCCCATCGCAGGCGGCGCAGTAGGCCACGCCCCGGCCCAACAGCTCCGTCTCTCCGGCAACGCCCAGCGTTCTGGGGTCTGCGCCGGTGGCCAGCACCACGGTTTTCCCCCGGAAGATCCCCTCGCTGGTCTCCACGAGCTTGGGAACCGCCGTCAGATCCATGCGGAGGACTTCTGCGTATTCGCTGCGTACCCCAAAACGCTCCGCCTGCTTTTGCATCTTCTCCGCCAGAGAGAAGCCGTCGATCCCGTTCTCAAAGCCGGGGTAGTTGTCAATCTGCTCGGTCAGGGCCATCTGCCCGCCAGCGGACAGTTTTTCCAGCACGATGGTGTCCAGCCCCGCCCGTGCCGCGTACAGGGCGGCGGTGTAGCCGCCCGGGCCGCCGCCCACCACGAGCATATCATAAACATGATTGTTGTTCATATCTGAACCCTCCGTTATTTCGCCAAGGCTTCCTGAATGAAACGGTCGATCTCTGCCTTTGAGCCGGGCGCGGTGATGGAATCCACGGCCTTTCCGTTCCGGTACAGCACCAGAGTTGGGATGTCCTCGATCCCCTCGGCCCCCGCCAGCCGCGGCTCCTCGTCAATGTTGATTTTGCCGACGGCAAGGCTGTCCGCGTATTCCTCTCCAATCTTCTCATACGCAGGGCCGATCCTCCGGCAATAGCTGCACCAGGGCGCCCAGAAATCCACCAAAACAGGCTTTTCCTCCCGGATCAACTGCTTAAACTGCTCCTGATTCATATTCATAGCTGCCATATCTGTCAGCTCCTTTCCTTTGTTTGGGTATTCTCAAGACTCCGGTCTCGCCCCACACCACATTGTGACCTCATCCTGAGATGACGGTAGCCATATAAAAAATACCTCCTATTTTCCTTACTCAGACTCTGACGGATAGGTTCTTCTTTTCTAATGGAACATACGCTCAACCGCAGATCGACGATCGCGCATTTTACCGTTGCCTTGCTTCCCCCAGAGTCGTTACATGTGGTACACCGCAGCGGAGCGAAGTCCTTCCGGCAGGCCGCCGGGCGCAGCAGGTGAAAGTTCCCAGCGTACCTGCCCCGCCCACCGGGAGGCGACGGCGGAGAAGTGGAGCATGACAATACCGAGATCCAATGCGGCATCCAAATTATCGGTGTAGGCATCCTCCTGCTGCACCAAATAGATGCTGTGATCCTGCACAAGGAAGCCATAGGGCTGACGGTTGAGATAGCTGGGGGAGAGCGAAGCGGCGTAGAAGGACTGCCAGAGCATATCGTCGTAGAAGTCCATCATCTCGTCAAGCCCAGACTTGTTGCTCCAGCTCCCCATGTGAACCAAATCATGCACGCCCTTTTTGGGCGCGTAGTACTGCTGCTCGGCCCGCACATCGATCTGAGACATACTTAGGATATTCAGCCGCAGCTTTTTTGCGGTCTTTTCCCCGTAGCCAAAGGCAACGATTGCCGCCACCTCTAACGGGGTGGCGAGAGACAGTGCCTTTTTGATTTTGTCGCTGTCGGTGAAGGTCATCCAGCAGGTGTCAATGTCCAACTCAGTCAGCTTGAGGACGAGATCTTCCATCATGTAGCCGGCGTTGATGGCCGCATAGGAATGCGGGGCAGACATAAGGAGCAGGTAGTGCGGTGCTCCGATGAGAAATTGATTATAGCCCGCTGAGCTCTCCAGCGCCGGCTGTGCATCCTTGTCCAAGACGATCAACTCCGTTGCAATCTCCGGGACAAGACGGGGGCAGGTCTTTTCATAGTAGGATCGGAGCTGGCCGATAGCCTCGCTCGGAACTTCCTTTTCGCGGAATGCGTGAACGGATCTGCGATTTTGAATCATAGCGCTGTAATTCATAGTAGTATCTCCTATTCTGATGTCTTTGGTTTTCTTATAAATCGTCTATCAGTGCGGTGCTCTTGGCGTAGGCGGTACTGCGTGCCTCAAAGAAATCGGTCTTGACCATGTTGGCGTCGGCGTACTGGCTGACCCATTCCATGCTCTCCGGTTCGCTCTCAAAGCCTGGATACAATGCGGGATAGCCAAGGCTCGTCCAGCGGAGGTTGCCGAGATAGCGGATGTAATCGCTGATCATCTGCCGGTTCAGCCCCGGGATGTCGTCGCCGATCACATAATGCCCCCATGCGATCTCCTGCTCCACGCCCTCACGCATCATCTCGCGCAGCGCTTGTACGCTCTCGGCGGTGAACAACTCCGGCTGCTCCTTTTGCAGCTCCGTGATGATATTGCGGAACAGCCACAAGTGCGTGTTCTCATCGCGGTTTATGTAGCGAATCTCCTGCGCCGAGCCGGGCATCTTCCCGTTTCGGGAGAGATTGTAGAAGAACATAAAGCCGCTGTAAAAATAGATGCCCTCCAAAATATAGTTTGCCATCATCACGCGCAGCAGCGTGGGAGCGTCCTTCCGCTCCTGAAACTCGTTGTAGCAGTCCCCAATGAAGGTGTTGCGGCGCAGCAGATGCTCGTCCGTTTTCCATTGGTAGAGGATGTCATTGCGCTCCACGGGGGAACAGATGGTGTCGAGCATATAGCTGTAGCTCTGTGAGTGGACACACTCCTGAAACGCCTGAATGGACAGGCAGAGATTGACCTCGTTGGCGGTAATGTAGGCGCCGATATTAGGCAGGTTCGCTGTCTGAATGGAATCCAAAAAGACAAGAAAACTCAGAATTTTATCGTAGGCGCTGCGCTCGGCTGACAGCAGGCGGGGATAGTCCTTCACATCCTGCGAGAGATTGATCTCCTCAGGGATCCAAAAGTTGTTCATGGCCTGCCGGTACCAGTCGCTGACCCAAGCGTACTTCATATTGTTGAAGTCGTTGAGGTTAGTGGTATTGCCGCCGATCATGCGCCGCAGGCGCACATCAGGGTCGCCCTCCGGGTTAAAGAGGGGCTTTTTCTTCAGTTCCGTCATGCTATCCTCCTTATGACGAGCAGCTTTCGCAGGCCTCGACCTCAAGGGCCTTGCTGCGGACATAGTAAATGGTCTTGACGCCGGCCCTCCACGCCTCCAAATAAAGTCTGAGCACCTGACGCATGGAATAGTCGTTGGTGATATAGAGATTCATGCTCTGCGCCTGGTCAATATGTCTCTGGCGAAGGCCCGCGGCGCGTACCGACCAGCTTTGGTCGATCAGATGCGCCGCCTTATAGCACCACCATGTATCCATAGAAAGCTCCGGAGCAACGCGGGGCAGCATGCTGCCCTTTTTTTCCTCTAAAAAGAATTTCTTCATAATTGGATCTATGCCCGCCGACGTGCCGGAGAGGATAGATGTGCTGGAGGTCGGTGCGACCGCCAGCAGATAGGCGTTGCGCATTCCCTGCACCGCCACCGTTTTCGCAAGCGCCCGCCACTTTTCGGAGGTATAACCCCGCTTTTCAAAATACGCGCCCGTCTGCCAGTCGCTGCCCTCAAAGAGCGCGTAACGACCCTTTTCCCGTGCCAGTGCTGTGTCCGCCTTGACGGCGGCGTAGTTGATGAGCTCGAACACTGCGTCGGTAAAGGCAAGGTGCTCATCGCTCTCCCAGCGGATGCCGCGCTTTGCCAGCATGTGGTGGTAGCCGCTGACGCCCAGGCCGATGCTGCGGTACTTCTGATTGGTAAGCCGCGCGTATTCCAACGGGTAGAAGTTGAGGTCGATCACATTATCCAGTGCGCGGATGGCCGTTTCCACCGTGCGTTCCATATAGGCCTCGTCCTCCACCGGCAGATTACCGAGAGACAGACTCGCCAGGTTGCAGACCACAAACTCGCCTGGGCGTGTGGCCGTCACCACCACTGTGTCGCCGTTCTCCGTGTGCACCTCAGTGCTGATATGCTCGATGGGCGCCATGTTCTGCGCGATCTCCGTGCAGAGATTGGAGCAATAGATCATTCCCGTGTGGCCGTTTGGGTTCATACGATTTACGCTGTCGCGGTTGAAGGCGAAGGGCGTGCCGGTCTCCACTGCCGAGCGAAGCACCAGCCGCACGATGTCCTTGACGGTGACGCTGCGCTTTTCGATGCGCGGGTCATTGACGCAGTCCAGATACCGCTTCTCCCATTCCGTACCCCAGTAATCCTCCAGTGCGTAGCCCTTGACCGTGAGGATCTCATGCGGACACATGAGATGCCACGGCGCGTCTATGTTCTCCTCCGCCAGTCGCCAGAAGAGATCCGGATAGCACACGGCGGGAAACACATCATGCGCCTTCATGCGGTCGTCGCCGTTGTTGGTGCGCAGTTGAAGGAATTCCGGCAGATCCCGGTGCCATGCGTCTAAGTAAACCGCCACAGCGCCCTGCCGCATCCCCAACTGATCCACCGCCACGGCGGTGTCGTTGACCAGCCGGATCCAGCGGATAACACCACCCGCCGCCCCTTGAAAGCCGCGGATGGTGCTGCCTGCAGCGCGCACCTTACCGAAGTACATCCCCATTCCACCGCCGAATTTAGAGACCTTTGCGAAGTTGTCCAGCGAGCGGTAGATGCCGTCCAGACTGTCCGGCACAGTGTCCACAAAGCAGCTTGAAAGCTGATGGTAGGGCTTTCGTGCGTTAGACATGGTAGGTGTCGCCATCGTGACCTCCATACGGCTGAGCATATCGTAAAAGCGTTTTACCCACCCCATGCGGTCAGAGCCTTCGTTCATAGCAAGATGCAGCGCGATACCCAAAAACATCTCCTGCGGTGTTTCCAGCGGCACGCGGCTGCGTGACTGGATCACATAGCGTTTGAGCAGCAGGTCAAGGCCGGAGTAGGTGAACAGCTCGTCCCGTTCCGGGCAGAGAAAGTCCTCCGCCATGGCGATCTCCTCGTGGGTATAGTGGGCAAGGATATAGTCACCGTAGAGTCCCTTATCCGTCAGATAGCGAAGCCTGCCATAGAGGTCGCCGATGCCGCGCCCCTCCCATTCCTGTGCGTTGCGACAGCGAAAGGAGTGGTTCAGAAGCCGCGCCGCGATGAACTCCCACTTGGGTGCCTCTGCCGTAGTCAGCTCTACCGCCGCCTTGGTCAATGCCTCAGCCCGCTCATCCTCCGTCATGCCCGGGCGACAGAAACTCTCAAACTTCATTTGAAGCGCCGCGAGGGAGTAGACTTCCTCGGTAAAATCCATCTGGATGCGGCGCAGCACCTCGTCAAGCGAGTCATCCCCCACCGTCCGCGCGATGGTATGCCGGACACGGCGCAGCGCAGACCGCTTTTCGCGGTAGAGGATGTACGCCTTGGCCACCTCATAGTGTCCGCGCTCCATGAGCGTTCGCTCCACCTCGTCCTGCACACGTTCCACGGTGAGCGGCACTGTGACGGAGAGATTGTTGAGAACGGTGGCGAGGATCTCATCCATCTCTCTGCTCCCGATCTCCCTGCCCTGTCCGTCAAACGCCTTTTTCATGGCGTTGAAAATTTTCTCCTGTTGAAAGGGAACAGACTCCCCGTTTCGTTTTCTGATTTCCATTTCGATCCTCTCATCTTCTCCGGTCACTTCTCATGTCCTTTTGAGCAAAGAGCGGGCAAGCGCAGTATCACGCTTGCCCGCTCTGTTTTTGAAAGCCGGTTTTTCTGCAGCCGACGCGGCGGGGCTGTTTGTTGTCTGTTGTCTTGGTTTTGGCTTTCCTGCCAGTTACTTCATAGATTCCAGAATGGCGTCCGCCAGTGCTTCCAGCTCAGTGCGCTTGTCCGTGCCCATGGACGAGGCGAGGCTGAGCCGCTCGTTGAGCACCGTCATGTTCTTTAGCTCATTGTTGACGAATTTCTGCATGAGGTCACCGGACTTCACCGCCCATGAGCCGTTTTCAATGATGGCAAAGGTGCGGTTTTGCAGATTCAGTGCCTTCATATCCATGAGGAAGTCATGCATGGCGGGGTAGATGCCGAGGTTGTAGGTCACAGAGGCCAGGACAATGTGACTGTACTTAAATGCCTCGGAGATCAGCTGGGAGACATGAGTGGAGGACACATCGTACATCGCCACCTTGCTCATGCCCTTATCGCAGAGCGACGTCGCCAGCGCCTGCGCCGCGTTCTCCGTGTTGCCGTACATAGAGGCGTAGACGATGAGCACGCCCTGGGTCTCAGGGGCATAGCGGCTCCATGTGTCGTACTTTTCGATGAACCAGCCCAGATCCTTGCGCCACACGGGACCGTGGAGCGGGCAGATGTACTTGATCTGATCCAAAACGCCGCCGGCCTTTTTCAGCAGGAGCTGGATGTGGGGGCCGTACTTGCCCACGATGTTGGTGAGGTAGCGGCGGGCGTCGTCCAGCCAGTCCCGCTCGAAGTCCACCTCGTCGGCGAACAGCTTGCCGTCCAGCGCGCCGAAGGTGCCGAAGGCGTCGGCGGAAAAGAGGACGCCGTCGGTGACGTCGAGGGTCACCATGGCCTCCGGCCAGTGAACCATAGGCGCGCCCACAAAGGTGACGGTGTGCTTGCCGAAGGAGAAGGTGTCGCCCTCCTTCACCTCGATGCACTCATGTCCGTCCACATGGAAGCCGAACTGCCGCATGAGCATGAATGCCTTCTCGTTGGAGATCAGTTTCACCTTGGGATGGCGCAGCAGGATCTCCTCGATGCAGGCGGCGTGATCCGGCTCCAGATGGTTGACCAGCAGGTAGTCCAGCTCGCGGCCATCCAGCACATACGCCAGATTTTCCAAAAGCTGGCGGCAGGCAGACCAGTCCACCGTGTCAAAGAGCACCGTCTTTTCATCCAGCAGGCAGTAGGCGTTGTAGCTTACGCCCCGGGGAATGGGAAAGCAGTTTTCAAACAGGGCCAGACGATGGTCGTTGGCGCCCACCCAGTAGAGGTCGTTCGTTACTTTACGCACGCAATACATATTATCTTGCCTCCTTCACGGCCTCAAGCCTTTACAAATTGATCCTTCGTCTCCGCGCACTCGGGACACACCCACTCGGCGGGAAGCTGCTCAAAGAGCGTACCGGGCGCGATCTCGCCGTCCTCGTCGCCCAACTCCGGCACATACTCGTAGCCGCAGCCGCTGCAGACGTAGCGGTCGCCGATGGGGGCGGGCTTCGGCGGCGTGGGCCGCTTCATCTTTACCATGGGCGGCGCGGGCAGCTTTTCGCCGCTATCCAGCGCGGCAGTGAGCAGGGGCAGGATCTCCTCCACATCGCCCACGATGCCGTAGTCGCAGTTCTTGAAGATAGGCGCGTTACCGTTCTTATTGATGGCCACGATGGTGGAGGCGTCCTTGATGCCCTTAAGGTGCTGGGATGCGCCGGAGATGCCGCAGGCGATGTACAGATTGCCGGTGAACTTCTGACCGGACATACCCACATAGCGGTTCAGCGGCAGATATTTGAGAGTCTCCGCCACAGGGCGGGAAGAACCGATGGCCGCGCCGGCGGCCTTGGCCAGCGACTCTACCAGTTTCATGTTCTTTTTCTCCCCGATGCCCTTGCCCGCGGAGACCACCCGCTCCGCCTGCGGGATGGGCGTATCCATAGGGATGCCCACGGAGAAGTCGTGACCATCCTTCTTCAGCGCCGCCACAAGGTCGGCCACCTGCTGGGCAGCATCCCCCTCCCGGAAGATGGTCTTTTTGCGAATGCCGGTGATGGGCGCGGGTTTCTTGGCCGCCGAACGGCTCTCGCCGCCGGAGCTCTTGCCCAGCCTGCCCAACAGATGAGAGGCGATGACCACCCGCTGGATCTCGTTAGTGCCCTCGTAGAGGGTGGTGATCTTGGCGTCGCGGTAGGCCCGTTCCACCTCCATGCCCTTGAGGTAGCCGCTGCCGCCGTGGATCTGCAAGGCATCGTTGGTGACCTCCAGCGCGATGTCCGAGGCGTACATCTTCGCCATGGCGGACTCCATGCCGTAAGGCGCGTGCTGCTCCTTCAGCTCCGCCGCGGAGTAGATGAGGAACCGGGCGCAGCGCAGCTTGGTTGCCATATCCGCCAGCTTGAAGGCGATGCTCTGCTGGGCCGCGATGGGCTTGCCGAACTGGACGCGCTCCTTGGAATAGCTCAACGCGTGCTCAAACGCGCCCTGGGCGATGCCCAGCGCCTGCGCGGCGATGCCGATGCGTCCGCCGTCCAGCGTGGACATGGCAATCTTGAAGCCCTCGCCCTCCTTGCCCAATAGGTTTTCCTTGGGAACCTTCACGTCGTTGAAGATCAGCTCCGCCGTGGAGGAGGAGCGAATACCCATCTTGTCATAGTGGTCGCCGAACTCAAAGCCCTTCCAGCCCTTCTCCACGATGAAAGCGGAGATGCCCCGGGTGCCGATGTCCGGCGTGGTGACGGCGAAAACCACATAGGTGTCCGCCTTAGGGGCGTTGGTAATGAAGATCTTGCCGCCGTTGAGGAGGTAGTAGTCCCCCTTATCCAGCGCCGTGGTCTCCGTGCCGCCGGCGTCGGATCCGGCGTTGGTCTCCGTAAGGCCGAAGGCGCCGATCTTCTCGCCCTTGGCCAGCGGAACCAGATATTTCTTCTTCTGCTCCTCGGTGCCATAGGCGAAAATGGGCCATGAGCCGAGGGAGACGTGGGCGGAGAGGATTACGCCCGTGCCGCCGTCCACACGGGCCAGCTCCTCCACCGCGATGGCGTAGCTCAGGGCATCAAGACCGGCACCGCCGTACTCCTTGGGGTAGGGAATGCCCATCCAGCCCAGCTTACCCAGCTTCTTGACAGCCTCCTCGGGAAACTCATTGTTCTGATCCATTAAAAATGCGAGGGGCTTGATCTCCTCCTCCGCAAAACTCCGGATCTTCGCGCGCAGCTCTTCGTGCGCCGACGTGGTTTGAAACAGCATACGGGTACCTCCTTTTAAAATTTTACAGCTTGCTTGTATCTTGGGGATCGGATCCGCCGGTCAGCAGCCTGCGCAGGCTCACGGCACGGAACGCCTCGTCCTGCTTTTGCTGCAAGGCCGCCAGCTGACAGTGGATGGTGCACCGCCCATGCTTGTCCTGCCAGCGGCATTCATATCCCGGCTCCATGCAGGCGCACAGGATGCCCCGCTCCCCCACGACCCCCATGAGATCGTAGAGGGAGGTCGCGTCCAGATCGCAGGACAGCTCGCAGCCGCCGAGAGCGCCGCGGCTCACCCGCACCAAATTGCCGGCGGAGAGCTTGCGCAGAATCTGGTAGGCAAACTGATTGGGGATCAATTCCGTTTCCGACATCTCGGCCACCGAATGCTTCTCCCCGTCCAGCAGCACCCGCAAAATGCGCAGCGCGTAGTCCGTCTCTTTGGTGATGATCATGCTCCACATCCTCTTTTCGCTTGCTTGTTAATACCATTATAACAATCTTGATAAATTTTGTCAAGATTGTTATAAAAAAATTATCGCTCTCATACAGACCGCCCCAGCCCGGGTCAGCTTCGCTTTCCATTCAGCGAAAAGCCATGTTCCTTACAATTATAGAAGCCGAAAAAGCTGTGCCGTGGCAGTCCGCCGAAAGCAGAAAAGACTATGCCTGAAAACCAGAAAGCGGAGAAATGGTTGGGGATCGCAGGGGTCGCCCATCCAAGGCGGATGAGTCGATCCCTGGCAAGTCCAAGGCAAGCACCAAAGTGCGTGCTTTTCATTTTATATCCGACGCATTATGTTAAGATGTGCAGTAGATGTTCCATTTTGCTGTCCCATTCTCTGCTGGAATCGGCGCACTCTTTCAGTTCAGTTTCGATTTCAGCATTTATCGGCAGATTTTTCTTATAGCGGATGGTATGCTCAAGGCTTGCCCAGAAGTCCATAGCGATTGTACGGAGTTGTATCTCCACTGGCACATGGATCTCTTTTTCCGCAAAGAATACCGGCAGCCGGATCGTCAGGTGCAGACTGCGATAGCCATTTGGCTTAGGGTGTGAAATATAATCTTTCTCCGTGATGATTTCAATGTCAGACTGATCTTTTAAGCACTTTGCCAAAAAGAACACATCCTCCTCGAAAGAGCAGATCACCCGCACACCGGCAATATCCATGATATTTGCCTGCATGGTCGGAAAATCCAGAGAAAGTCCGCGCTTCTGCATCTTATTCATAATGCTGGACGGCGACTTCAATCGACTTTTCATACTTTCTATCGGATTGCGATCATGCTGCAATGAAAACTCTTCGTTTAGAATTTCCAACCTGCTTTCCAGTGCTTTCAGCGCACATCGGTATTGCAGCATGACTTCCTGATACCTGCGATTTTCGCTTAAAAGGCGCTGGCACTGCAGATCATCTAAGCCTTTATCTGCCGCAACCGTCAAGCCAAATAAATTTTCACTCATAGTTTCTCCTTTCCGCAGGGATAGGCGCTCCGCGCTGTCTGCTGCTCTTGTGTTACGACCTGATAAAAACTGTATCCGCCGGAGAGATGGGAACAGCTGAAACCATACTGCGTTAAAAGCCGACAGGCCAGATAACTGCGAAGCCCTGTCTGGCAATTCACATAGACAGGCTTGTCCCTCTCTAACTCGTCCAAGTGCTCTCGCAGATCGTCCAGTGGAATATTGCGGAATCCATTCAAGTGCCCACGCCGATATTCGCCTTCCGTACGGACGTCCAGCAGCGTCGCACTGCCATCGCAGGGCAAGTCCTCAACATCATTCCAATGGAACTGCTGCACTTTCCCGCTCTCCAAATCCTCAATCATAAAACCGGCCATATTGACCGGATCCTTGGCAGAGGAATAGGGCGGCGCATAGGAAAGGTCAAGTTCCGTCAGTTCCAAAGCTTTCATTTTTGAGCGAATGGCCGTTGCCAGTACATCAATACGCTTGTCCACGCCCTCGCCGCCAACGATTTGCGCACCCAGCAGCCGCAGGCTTTCCTTTTCATACAGTACCTTCATTGCCATAGACTGTGCGCCGGGGTAATAGGCAGCGTGGGATGCCGGGAAAAGCACGACTTTGTCGTAAGCGATCTCTGCTGCCTGTGCCGCTTTTTCATTGATCCCCGTGGAGGCCGCCGTCAAGCTGAACAATTTCAGAACAGACGAACCCTGAGAGCCGTGAAAGTGGCTGTTTCCGCCGCAGATGTTGTCGGCGGCAATGCGTCCCTGCTTGTTGGCGGGCCCCGCCAGCGAGATCAATGCTTTTTGGCCAGTCACGAAATGGGTGACCTCTACGGCATCGCCCACAGCGTAGATATCCGGCACGGAGGTTTCCATCCGCTCGTTGACAGCGATGCTGCCCCGGATGCCCAGCTCAAGTCCGGCCTCTTTTGCCAGATGGGTGTCCGGCGTGACGCCGATGGCCAGCAGCACCATGTCGGAGCGCAGCGGCTCACTTTCCTCCAGCAGCGTCAGCACGAAATCTCCGTCCTGTCGAAATCCGGTGACGGTTTCACCCAACCGCAGAGTCACGCCGTGTCTGCGCATTTCCGCATGGACAAAGCTCGCCATATCCGTATCCAGCGGCACTAATAGCTGCTTTGGACGTTGGACGATGGTGACGGAAACGCCCATCTCCACAAGGTTCTCCGCCATTTCCAGACCGATAAAACCGCCGCCAGCCAAAACAGCGGTTTTCGGCTTCTGATCCTCTACAAAGCGCCTGATGCGGAGGGTGTCCTCCACGGTGCGCAGCGTGAAAACACGCTCACTGCTGACGCCGGAAAGCGCAGGAACCGTCGGCTTTGCGCCGGGGGCAAGAAGCAGTTTGTCATAGGTTTCCGTGTAGACCTTTCCACTATCCAATGCGTGAACGGTGACGGTTTTCTCTGTGGGATCGATCGCAGTTACTTCCTGCCGTACCCGCACATCAATGCGAAAGCGGTCCCAGAAGCTCTCCGGAGTTTGCAGTGTCAGTTCTTCTTGCTCCTTGATCACACCGCCCACATAATACGGCAGACCGCAGTTGGCATAGGACACATAGCCGCTGCGCTCGATCATGATGATCTGGGCGTGTTCATCCAAACGGCGGATGCGGGCAGCGGCAGAAGCACCGCCCGCCACACCGCCTACGATCACAACTTTCATCTTGCGCCCTCCACCATTGCGGCAATCTCTGACTTAGGCCGATAGCCGACCGATTTGGTAATTTCCTTTCCATCCTTGAATACGACCAGCATCGGGATGCTGGATACTTGAAAACGCATTGCCAGCTCCATCTGCTCGTCCACGTTGACCTTGCCCACCTTGAGCGTACCGCTTTTTTCTTCGGCAAGCTCATGCAGTACGGGAGAGAGCATTTTGCACGGTCCGCACCAGTCCGCATAGAAATCCAGCAGGACGGACTTGTCGGAATGCAGTATCTCATTTTCAAAATTCGCAGCAGTAATTTTCAGTTCAGCCATGAGAAAGGCTCCGTTCTGTTATCTTTGTTTATTCTTTGTTTTTCAGCTTGCAAATGCCCTGCGTCATGGTTCCCATCGGACAAAACGCACACCATGTGCGGGGCTTGTAGAGCACCATAACGATCAGACCCAGCAGCAGAGAGGTCAGCATGAGGCTATAAAAGCCAAAGCTGAACTGCGCCACCCAATCAGCGACTGTACCGGCTGTATAAGTCCAGCCCCACGGCACACGGAATGTCCAGAACAGCTTAATGGCCTCCCGCAGAGACGTAGCACCAGCAGCGACCAGATAGGTCTGGAACACCATGTTGCCGAACATCGTCAGGAAAAAGAGCAAAAAGGCATAGCGGAACCACTTGGAGGACATCCAGCGGGGCGTGGGCTTGCAGCGGGAACATTTAAGGTCTGTCCCCAGCTTGCTGAACAGTTGCCCCCGTCCGCAGAGGTGGTTGCAAAAGTATTTGTTCCCGCCAAAGATGGCTAAGAACAGCGGCAGAAGAAAATCGATCATGCCCAGCCATGCAAACAGGATGTTGAAAAAGCCCAGTGCAAAATAGATGATGGCATACACCCACAGGTAATCGTACCAATGCTTTGCTTTCATGCGTCAGCCCTCGCTTTCACCTCAATGCAGCCGACGGGACAGAGTTTTGCGCACTTGCCGCAGCCTACGCAGCGTTCCGCCTCCACGGCGGCGTAGCAGCCGCGGCGCACCTTGACGGCCCCCAGTGGACAGGTATTTTCGCACACACCGCAGGCGACGCACCGCGTCTTATCTATGGCAGCCAGTTTCTTTGACAGCATAGCTTTCCACCCTTAATCCTGCAAGGATTTGTAATAGAGCATACAGTGGCAGACCCCCTCGAAGCCCGGATCTGCAATTGGATTCTTGAACTCCTGGCACATACATTTGGTTGCCTCTGTGCGCTCCCTGCGGCAGGGGCAGTACCCGCCGGTGCGCTTGAGTCCTTTTCTGATGGTGCTGACAATCTCCTGATCGGGATTGAGCTTGATTTTCATGTTCGCCACATCTTTCTTGTTTATTGATTGTGGCTTTATCATACCGCAGGACAAAGTCTTTTTCTGTGACGAGGTTACATTGATAAAAAAAATCCGGTGCTTTTGGAGCACCGGATTTTAAGAAGGTGAATTACGCTTTCCACAGACTGTGGAGGTTGCAGTAGGCGTAGACCGCCTCGACCTCATCGCCCTCGCAGAGCGCGAAGCAGACCTCCGGCTTTTCGCCGGGATGCAGTTCCTTACGCTGATTGCCCTGCTTGGTCTGGAGAGATACCCATTCGATGTAGTGTTCCGGCAGCATGGGGTGCTCCACGGAGCCGACCTTGACATGGACGATGCCGTTTTCCACCGTCCAGACAGGGACGTGCTTTTCCACGGCGGCATCGGTGGTGCCGGGAACGATCTCGCTCATCGGCTCGCCGCAGCAGACAACAGGGACGCCTGCGTCCTTAACTTTGGCAATGATGTTACCGCAATGCTTGCAAATGTAAAACTTCTGCTCCATGATAACTCTCCTTTTCTTTCTTTAATAGTTTTCTGCGTGAATTTCAAAATAGCTCTGGGGATGGTTGCAGGTGGGGCAAATCTCCGGGGCCTTCTCGCCCACGACAATGTGACCGCAGTTGCGGCACTCCCACACCTTGACCTCGCTCTTGGCGAAGACCTCCGCCATCTCCACATTGTGCAGCAGGGCACGGTAGCGCTCCTCGTGATGCTTTTCAATGGCGGCGACCAGGCGGAAACGCTGGGCCAGCTCATGGAAACCTTCCTCATCGGCAGTTTTGGCAAAGCCATCGTACATATCCGTCCACTCGTAGTTCTCACCCTCAGCGGCGGAGAGAAGGTTTTCTGCGGTGTCGCCAATGCCGTTCAGTTCTTTGAACCACAGCTTGGCGTGCTCCTTCTCATTATCAGCGGTTTTGAGGAACAGTGCCGCGATCTGCTCAAAGCCTTCCTTCTTGGCCTTGGATGCAAAATAGGTGTACTTGTTGCGTGCCTCGGACTCACCGGCAAAGGCAGCCATCAGGTTTTTTTCGGTTTGAGTTCCTGCGTATTTCGTTTCTTTCATGGTGGATACTCCTTCCTGCTTTTCTGCTTTTATTGTAGCAAATCTATGATTTTATTCCGTGACGAAGTCACATTCCTTTTTATTTTAGACGATTTAGTCTGTTCTTATCCCGCAGCGTGATTGCACCACGCTTCAGCTCCACCAGTCCGTCCTCCGAGAAGCTTTTGAGCATCCGCGCCACTGCCTCCCGTGCCGAGCTGATGTGCTGGGCGATCTGCTCATGGGTCATACGTATCGTGTCGGAGCCGGTACGTTCCGCTTCGGCAAAGAGAAATTCTGCCAGCCGCTGATCCAGCCCCTTGAACATGATCTGCTGCATCGCCCACATCACATCAGAAAACCGTTTCGTTGCCAGTTCATAGAGAAAACAGCGGACATGGAGATTTTTCTCCTTGAGTGCAGCAATGACATTTGCAGGGATAATCAGAACGTCCGTATCCATTCCGGCAGTCATTTGCGTATCAAAGGTGATCTGACTGATCACGCAGGAGGCGGAAAGCACGCATAGTTCGCCCGGATACAGGCGGAACAGCGTTACCTCCCGCCCCTCATCAGAGAGAAGATAGGTGCGGATCTCGCCGGAAAGAATAAACAGCATTCCGAGACATTCATTGTCGCTACTGTGAACGAACGCACCCTTTTTATAATGACGGACAAAGGCACTTCGGCGTAGTGTGTCCATTTCGCGTTCGGTCAAGGATGACCAGAACGGAAGTTGTGTCAGTGTGCGTTCCATATCAATGGCAGCTATGCTTGCCGCAGCCGTGGTCACCGCAGGAGTGACCAGCCTCGCCGTGCTCATGGTCATGGTGGTCACAGTGAACATTGGGATCGTAGCCCAAACTTCCGTTGAGCAATGCGCTCACCGCCGCGTCAGCGTCCCCGCTGACACCGCCGTAGAGCTTGATGCCCGCTTCGGCGAGTGCTGCCTGCGCACCGCCGCCGATGCCTCCGCAAACCAAAGTGTCCACACCGTGCTGCATTAGGAAGCCTGCCAGTGCGCCGTGACCACCGCCGTTGGTGTCAACAACTTCCGTATGGGTGATTTTGCCGTCCGCAGCTTCATAAAGCTTGAACTGTTCGGTGTGGCCGAAATGCTGAAAAATTTGACCGCTTTCATAGGTAACTGCAATTTTCATAATGGAATCTCCTTTGCAAGTTTTGCCTGATTTTTCCATGTTGGCTCTCTGCATCCGGCAGCAACGGCCGCAGTGAGCTGCCTCCTGTCCTCCGCAGATGCGGTAGTTTCCCCCGGTGATGTGCAGCGGTTTCCCGTGAACAAGACACGCTGCGGTCTTGCGCCGTGCATTTTCGCAAATCTCCTGCACGGTAGAGCGGGAAATGTCCATTTGAGCGGCACACTGCTCGTGGGTTTGCTGCTCCAAGTCAACCAGCCGAATGACCTCGTCTTCGTCCAGCGTCAGCAGGATTGGCTCGGTATTCTCGCACCCGTTGGGACAGAATGTATCGACCTGTGGTACGCCACAAATTTGACGGCACCGTGGCGGTCTTGGCATGGGAGCTTTCCTCCCTTTGTATTCGGTATATTCCGATTGTAGCACTTTGAGCAGAAAAAAGCAATTTTTCAAAAGCTGCTACATTTTCCGTCCTCATATGTGTGCCGGCTGATATTCGGAGTCGAATGCTACATGTGAGCCTTGTGCGTAATGCCCACCGATCATGACCGTAGCGGCAGTCACAGCATCCACATGAAAGCGTTCCCGGTAATGCTTGCATTTTCGTAAAAAAACGTTATAATTGAATCAGTTAAATCAAAGGAGTTATCAAATCATGAAATCACATAAATACTGGTCCTTAGGCGCACTTTTCTGTATGTTGGGATGCATTTATTCTGGAATCAAAAAATCTATGACTGCGCATAAATACTTTGCCTATTCTTCATTGCTTTGTATGGGGATGTCCATTTATTCCGGTCACAAACTGGTTTCTCCAAAGAAGAAAAAAATCACTAAATCAAATAATAGTGAGAATAGTTAAACAAAAAATTTCTTTTATTCATCAAAGACAAAGTTGCTGGAGAATTTTTTTTCTCCAGCAACTTTCTTCATATAGAAAACCACAAGCTATGCTTGTGGAAGAATAGAGCCGTAGCGTTGAAACGGTAGAAAAAGAACCTCCTTTTGCTATAATTAGAAGCGGGTAACGCCAACCGCATAGGGCCTTTGGTTCGGCCTACTTTTTGGAGCTGGGCCTCTCGTGCCAGCAGCTCGAACAGAATATCCCGGCCTTCTTCACCGACCCCGCGTGCGGCCATGTGCTGCGGGCGAAAGGCTTCGTGCAGGACGAGAACGGCTGGGTGGAGCTGAACGCCACCGCCGACGGCCTGACGGCAAACGCTATCCCCAAGGGGCAGGAAGTGCTCATCGTGATCGGGGAGGGGCTGGAGAAAGAACGGATTGAGGTGAGATTAAAGGGGTAAGGCGGATTCTCCGTATATCGTTGTATCTTTCCATAAATAGTTTGTCTCCCGCCCAAAGCAGGCGTATAATAGGGGAAAAGAAACACTACTGGAATTCTGGTTCGGGCGCAAGTACATCGGCCTTGGCACCTTCGTCAACGGCATCTGCATCGGGTACATCGTCACGGCGTTCTATGACCCCATTCACGCCCACTTCGGCGACGCGCCGTCGCTGGCGGTGCAGTTGGCGTGGGTCATCGCGGCGGTGCTGGTCACGGCGCTGGGCGCTTCGCTCTACCAGACCGCCGACCTCGGCATCGCGCCCTACGATTACCTTTCCCTCGGTCTGCGGGACTACACACCCTGCCCGTACTTCGGGTGCCGCATCTTCACCGATGCGCTCAGCGCCCTGCTGTGCTGGCTGCTGGGTGGCCTTGTGGGCCTTGGCACCTTGATCTGTGCGTTCTGCCTTGGGCCCTTCATCCAGTTCTTCGATCGGACGTTCTCCCAGAAGGTGTTGCAATACAAACCGAACAATTGAGAACCCCCGCGGCGTCAAATCATACGCTGCGGGGGTCTTTTTTATTGCTGCCGTTAAGCAGAAAATGAAGGAGATTTATCTTTCAAAACCGCCTGTGGATTGCTGCGGCGATGGGGAGCCATAACAAACACATCAGTCAGGCTTTGGAAGAAGTAAATAGGGATGTGAGAAATGCACTGTCACAGGTTGATGTCGATTCCAAGGATCACGAATAGGATTGCCAGACAGATGCAGCTTAACATTTATCTGGAGATGGCCCAAGGATAAAATAGAAGCAGTATTAAAGCCGCTCACTGTGCTGGTTTCCAGCATGGTGAGCGGCTTTTTACTACAAATATGAGGAATCGAAGAAGTCTTTTAATGTAATTCCTAAACCCAGACAGATTCTTTCAATCGTCTCTACGCTTAGCTGACCTCCCCCGACGGGCGGTGGTTTGAATTGTGGAGTACGATATTCCACATTTCTTTGCCAACACACACAGATTCATATCACGCGCTTGCATCAAATCCTGAACACGCTTGATCGTATCCACGAAAACTCCTCCCATCTTTTTAGTTCAAAACTTTTCCGACAATCTTGAATCTTTGCTCTGGAGATATAATAATTGGTGAATATTTGGTGTTAAGAGAGACCAGAACCGGTTGATTGTGCACCACGCCATAGCTGTCGGTAAGGAATTCTGCTTGGGTTTTATCCGGGGTATGTTCATCGTATTTTTTCAGATATCCACAGTCATCATATACGAATATCCCGATATCTCCGCATGCAAGTTCTTCGCAGCGCTTTACCCATACGATTTGTCCGTTATGATAACGCGGCTCCATACTATCACCGCTAACGTATATCCCGAACTCAGCCCCTGCCGGAACACTGCTGGCAGGCACTTGTATCTGCTGGAACATTTCACCCTCAAGAAAAGCTCCTAGACCTGCCGATACTGGCAACTCTGATACTGGCATCATTATGCAGTCGATTTTCGCAGGCTCTTCTGCGTCTGGCTGGTAGCGCCGGGATGCAATCAAGTCCATTTCGTACTCGGTAACTTTTTTTTGCCCGATGGCATTTAGAAGGGCGGGTTTCTGAAAGGCCTTTGTAAAGTAGGAAGGTCCTTCCTTGATGTTCAATGCGTGACAGATTGCAACCAGTTGATAGATGCTGGGAGTGGTGTATCCTTTTTCCCATTTGCTGATTCCTTTATCACTGACATCGACGCCATAGTGACGGAGAAGTTCAGAGAAAGCTACAAGTGAATAGCCATTCCTTTTTCGTGTGCCTGCGAGAATCTGACCAACCTCATTGCTATCCCTCGCAGCGACTGCATCATAGCGCACTGTGGATGGGGCTATGTGCATTTTGGTGAGCGTGGTTTTCTTTTTCATAACAAGAACACTCCTTTGTGATCCGGTAAACGAAAAACAGTTCGTGGCACGCAGTATGACTCGCAAGTAATGCACGCTGCATTCTGATAAATCTGCAAAAAGGAGGGTTTCTGATGTGTGGTGATTACAACCTTCGCCGTGAGAAAAGATACGTCGAAGTGGACGTTCGTTTTACTCCTGATGGAAAGATCCGCCCTCTTGCCATAAACTATGACAAGGCTCACACTTATGGAATTGATCGTGTCTTGGCAGTCAAGCACGGGACATCACGCCTAAGCGGAAAAGGTCACTGCTTCACCTGCCTGATTTGCGGTCAGAAGCGGAATCTTTGGCTTGAACGGGGCAAGTGGTTCGTGGAAGCCTACTGCTCCGTGCCGGAAAGCTGTGCTTCGTAATGGCAAGATACTTATCCCGCGCAGATCTTTCGCACATAGCGGGTAAGTATATCGACCAGTACTATGCCCGTTTCGTGATCAGCAAAGATGCCCCGGAACCCATTGACCCTGAACGGCTTGCAAACGCTGTTCTTGGGCTGAATGTGAAAATGCTGCCGCTATGTAGCGATGGCAGCGTCCTCGGACTGACCGTTTTTCAAAGATGTGGTTTTACTGTAACTTTAGGGGATGGTACAAAGCTTGTAGAGATATTCATGCCGAAGGACGTTGTGATCGATTCTGCCCTTGCGGCAGAGTTGCTGATGCCAACATTTCTGGTCAACGCCGAAATAGAACGAGCAGCGCTGCGCCTGCCGAATGGAATCCTATACAAATCCGCATCTGACCCGAACTATGAAAAAATTCTGGAGATGGCTGCGCGGATGGGAGTATCGTGGTCTGCTATCAGAATCGGATTACAGCAGATGCAGGTCATAAACGGCAAGCCCATCCACCGCCATCCATTGGACATCATCCGTTTTGGAGAATAAATATGATTCAGTCAAATGGACGTTCTTTTAAAAATAAACCGCTGAGCAATATACAGCAGGCACAATTCAGCATTGGCTGGAGGTTCTGCCCTGTTTGCGGTAATAAGCTATACAAAAAAATTGATGGGTGTTCCAGTACACTGCAAGTAAAATGCAGTAAGTGCAAGGAGACCCTGAGGCTTGATCTGGCGTTCAGACGCCGGTGATTTTCCAGTCATTTTAACAAATACGGGTGCATTGCACCCTGAATATGGACTGTTCGTCACCGAGCAACGGGCCATTGCCGCAAGGCAATGTATGAAACGCGCACCAAATAGCCGGGCAACAGCTGATAGAGTGATTCTGCTTTAGAACCGCTCTGTTAGTTGGTTGTCCGGCTATTTTTTAGCCTTCAGGTAGCCTGCTCCCGTAAAAAGGAGCAGGCTTTATGTTTGTCCGTTTTTCGTGGATGCCCCAAGCGGCGAAATATCCGTAGCCTTCCAAATTTTCGACTTTTCACGACTTATCGAAAATTTTGAGGTTTGCGATGTCTTTTAATAAGGGCTATGAGTTGAAGAAGTTTGAAGCACACTGGGGAAAGCTGCGCATTGAGTACGCGGCTGCAGGAATGACGGAAGATGCCATCCAGAAGATGTACGACTATGACCGTCAGCAGTTCAATTCAGAGCGTACCTTCGTCGAGCGGACGCAGGAATTCACTGCTCCAGCGTATGAAAGTTCCGAGGAAGAAGCATCTCCCTTGATGTTGCGCTATCAGGAGGCCATTACCACAAAGGATACCTATCACGAAACTAAGAGTAAATTTGTATGGATCGGTGAAATCGAGGACGAGCATCTTCTGTCGGCACTTGAAAAGCTGTCCGATGACGACCTTGAGCTCCTAACACTCTACATCAATTCGCGGCCCGGTCACAAAGCAGACGGGGTGGCTGAAATGCCAATGAAGCGGTACAAGTCCGCTGCCAGATGTTTATGCCCCACTCGCAGGGAGCCGAGGGCGAATATGCGAGACCTTTAATCATATTGATCCGGGAACTGCCGGGTACGTTTTTGCGCATCCGGCAGTTCCCGTTTTTTACGTATCCCAATTTATTCTTTACCCGAATATCCACTTTGATACATATAGGAGGACACTTTTATGGATGAGTTGAATTCCACGGTGCGCGAGCAGGAGATCTACGAGGAAATGGAGCTGACCCCGGAAATGATCAAGTCCATCCGAACCCTCTGTGCAACCTGTCTGCGACATTTCGTAGAAGCCAAGGCTTTCAAAATTGCTATCGTGCCGAGTGCAGACAACAGCATGGACATTTGCACTGTCTGTCAGACCCGGCGCGGTTACGATTATGTTGTAATGCACCGCTGATGCTGGTGCTTCATTTCAATCATCGGAGGAAGTGATGTGTATCGTATAAAAAGAATTGCTCCCATACTTCAACAGAAACCCGCTGCCTAGGAGGTGCAGTGGGCTTCTTACATATCCAAACGGAGGTTTCGCAATTTGGAATCTACTTTGAAATTCCAACGCGGAGACATCTACTTCGTTCGACTTGACAACCGCACAGGTTCCGAACAAAGCGGAACCCGTCCAGCAGTCATTCTACAAAATGATGTGGGAAACTCCTGCTCACCGACATTGATCGTTGCGACTTTGACAAGTAAGACAGAAAAGAAAGCTACGCAACCGACGCATTGTCTGGTGGAACCGGAGGGGCTGGACCCGTCCATCGTTCAGGCCGAGCAAATCTTCACCATCGACAAAAGCCGGGCGCTGAAGTATCTGGGGCATCTGACCCCAGAGGAGATGCGCCGGGTGGATGATGCGGTTCGCATCAGCCTTGCGCTGAACCCTATGGGCAGCATCCAGCAGATAGAGCCTATCCGGCGCTCTACGGCGGTTTATGCGCCGCCTGAGGTGGTGGATGGCAAACCGCCTGTCTACCCCTATACGCCCATCCGGTCGTCCTTTGAGAACGCCGGAAGCATCGAGGAAATGATGCTGTACACCGAACTGCAATCCGCGGTTCATGCCATGATCCAGCGGCTCGAATATAGCTTCACCTTCAATCCCAGCCTGCTCACCAGCCCGAAGCGGAAGCAGCAGGTGACTGAGATCTTAGAGGAAGCCGAGAAGTACATTTGGAGAATCAAGGAGGAAATGCGATGCGCCTGAACGACAACAATACTTTCATTGGTATCAACCCGCCGTACCAGCTTTCGGTCATCCACAGCAGCAAGCTGATCTATCCCCGCGAGATCTACCAGCGGGGCGTAGAGCGCAAGAGAGTGGAGCTGATTGCAAGGGACTTCAACGAGTACATCGTTAACGAGCCGAAGGTCAGCTTCCGCAACGGCAGGTACTATGTAATGGATGGGCAGCACACCATCGAGGGCTGCATCCTCCTCAACGGCGGCGAGGACCGCCCGATCCTCTGCAAGGTCTACACCGGTCTGACGATGGAGCAGGAAGCCCTGCTCTTTGCCGAGCAGAACGGTCACGCCGCACCCCTGTCGGCGGGCATCAAGCTGCGCGCCAAGGTGGTGGGCGGCGATGCGCCTTCCAAGGCGTTTGTCGCAGCCACTAACCGGGCGGGGCTTTCCCTCAACTACGACAGTATGCAGCTGAGCGACTACCGCATCGGCTGCGTGGGCACGGCGCTGAAGCTGTACGACCAGCTGGGCGAAGAGATCTACTGCGAAGCTCTGCGGCACATCGTGGAAGCGTGGGAGGGCAAACCGGATTCCTTCCGGGCGGCTGTCCTGCGGGGCGTGATGTACTTTGTGCAGCTGTATCATGGGCAGTACAGCGAGGAGCGGCTTGTCCGTGCGCTGAGCGGCGTCCATCCCATGGAGCTCTACCGTGTCAGCCGGGATAACCCCGCCAAGCTTCCGGGCTGGCGGCGGTACGTTTACCCCATCTACACCACCTACAACGGCAAGTGCAGGAAAGACGCACTGCCGATGAAGTTCTAAGCTCAAATATCTCCTTTGGCAAGTGAGATGGTCCCCGAAAAAGACCATCACACTTTACATATAGTATTTTCTGCTGAATAATCGACATATTGAACTAGAAAGAGAGGACAGGAATGAGCGAGATCGCAGCCTGCACTTTGATTCAGGAAGAGCCTGACCGAAAGACGGAGAGGTATCTGACGATGTTCAAGGACTACCCGGATGTGGTGACGGTGGAGCATCTTCAGGAAATGCTTGGCATCTGCCGGAAGAATGCGTATCTGTTGGTCAAGCAGAATAAGATCCACTCGGCGCGTGTAGGACGCAGCTATAAGATACCAAAACTCTGCGTGGTAGAGTACCTGCTCGATCAGGATCGGCAACTTGGAGGGATGCACCTTTCAAACTCCCTTGTGCCATCCTTGCAAAACACTCCAGAATCTTCTAAACTTATGATGCCTAAGCAAAGGACGTTTGGCTGCGAACAGAAAGGAGCATAACTATGACAAATGTGGCCGGACATTTAAGAGAACAAAACGGTATGTATCAGATGATTCTGAGCTGGAAAGACACAGATGGAAAGCGCAGAACCAAATCCATCAGCACAGGACTTCCTGTTAAAGGAAACAAAAAAAGAGCTGAATCTCTGTTGCGTAAAACACAAAAAGAGTTTAACCCTGAAACGATGCAGCAGGTTTCCGACCTGCCGGTATCGGAATATCTGAACCGCTGGCTTCGGGAAAGCGTGATGAACCTTCCGCCCGAAACCTATGGCAGATATGCTTATGATCTGGGAAGAGTAGTTGTCCCATACTTTGAAAAGAAGCGGCTGTCTTTGAAAGCACTCTCTCCGCGCGATCTGGAAACGTTCTTCCGCTATGAGCGTCAGCAGGAGGAGGCCAGTGTACAGCAGCTTCTGGATTGGCACAAGGAGTTGACCGATGCCCTACAATATGCCGTTGACAATAATTGGCTGAAGGTCAGCCCCATCAAAGAAGTTGACCCCTGCCTTGATAACTCCCCGGTACTTTTCACCGACTTCATCACGGACTGGTTGAAAATGATGAAGTCACGAGTGGAAATCACAACCTATACCAGCTATGAAAGAGCAATCGTTCACAAGATCGTCCCATATTTTGAACCGCTCCACTATACATTGCAGGATATGGAACAGCATCCCAAATACATCCAAGACTTCTACCAGCATGAGTTGGATCGTGGCCTTACGGCAAACACCGTCATTCACTATCACGCCAACATCCGCAAATGCTTGCAGTACGCTTTTCAAATCGGCATGATCCGTTCCAACCCGGCAGATCGCGTTGAACGTCCTCGTAAGGAAAAGTTCAAGTCGGAGATTTACAGCGGTGAAGAACTGGAGCAGCTTTTCAAAGCGATTCAAGGTGACCCTTCGGAGTTTGGCGTTATCATGGCTGCATTCTACGGCCTGCGGCGCAGTGAAGTTGTTGGCTTGAAATGGGATGCCATTGACTTTGAAAACAAGAAAATCAGCATTCAGCATACGGTTGTGACCGCAAAGGTCAACGGAACGCTAACAGAAATCGCACGAGATAAGACAAAAACAAAGTCGAGCTGCCGGACACTTCCCCTAATCCCTGCCTGTGAGCAGATGCTCAATAAAATGAAAAAGGAGCAGGAGCAGAATCGGAAGGTCTGCGGCAAAAGCTATTGCACCGATTATCTTGACTATATCTATGTAGACCCGATGGGAAAACGGATTCGGCCCGATTTCCTGAGCCAGCATTTCCCGGATTTTCTGGTCGCACACCAGATGAAGCGTATCCGCTTTCACGATCTGCGCCATAGCTGCGCCAGTCTGCTCTATGCCAATGGCGTGAGCCTGAAGGAGATTCAGGAGTGGCTGGGGCACAGCGACATCAGCACGACAAGCAACATTTATACACATCTGGATTTCTCCAGTAAGGTATCTTCGGCGAATGCAATCGTCAATATCTTCCCAGAAAACGCCAAAGTATAAAAAATGGGCAAAAAAGAAAAACAGCCTAAAATCTTTCGTTCCTAAGCTGTTTTATGATGAAGTGCCGATGGTGGGACTCGAACCCACATGGTTTCCCGAACGATTTTGAGTCGTTTGCGTCTGCCATTCCGCCACATCGGCTGATATTCAATTTTGAGACATTCGTACCGGTTTCTGAAGATTGGAGGGATGTTCAGGAGGGATGTAAGAAATCCTGCTTCGACAAACCTTCAAAATTCAACGCACACTCGTGAATTTCTCGTACAGACAAGAAAAATCACGAAGCGGATTTTGAGTCCCCCTCGTCTGCCATTCCGACACACCGGCGTATTCTATTTTACAGACAACATAGTTATTATAGCGGATTTTTCTCCCAAAATCAAGATGCAGCTCACAACTCATCAAATTTCTGCAAATTTCCTCTCCCCTTTTGGGTCGCGGGCGTGTATACTGAGAGAGACAACATCATACCCAAAGGAGTGCTCTCTATGAATCAGTTTCTTTCTGCTCCCGTTACCGACGCCCAGCGCCAGCGCGACGCACTGTTAGGGGCGCTGGTGGGGCTGGCCCGCTCCACCGTCAACGAGCCGAAGACCGAGGACACCGACCGTGTGCTGACCTCCGGTCTCCGGCTGGCTGCAGACCCGGACGCTGCCGAAGACGCACTGCGCCGGATGTACCACATCGTCGAGACGGAAAAGCACCGCGTCGCCCCCAACTGCGCCATCTGCACCATGCGCTGCGGCAACACCGACAACTACGACCTCGCCCGGCTCTGGGCCGCGCCGGAGAACATCCGCACCCTCAAACTGCGGCTGCTGGCAGCAGTATTCCGGCTGGCACAGGGCCGCCCGGACGCCCGCGCACAGGAGGTCATCGACCAGGCCCTTTTTGTCCTCGCCGAAGACTGGGACGAGGAACTTCTCGCCCCCGTCGTGAAGCGGGCCGAGGACTGCTGTGCCGGGTAAATTCTCTGGAAATTTCTGCTTTTCCCCGCACGCTGCATTTCTTTTCTCTCCGCTGCACCGCACACAAATCCGGTCAGTTTCTTTTTTATAGGGCATTCTTTCCCCTTTTTGTCAGAATTTATAGCAATTCAACTTTTTAATGCAGCAGCAACAACGTTGAATTGCATATCGCAACTATGCTGTTTGAATGTTGCGCTAATTCCTTGACTTGCGATAGTGCTCCGGGCGCAGAAATATGGGGATGCTTTTTCCAAAAAACACTTTACAAACGTCAAAGAAATAACTATTATATAAGTATAGTGCTTCCAATCGTTGGCACGAACAGAAAGCGGTCGGACTGACCGGTAATACAGCTTCCGGCCCGGAAATCATCCACGTTTCCAATTTGCAGTGGAATACAGGAAAGAAGGTATAAGCTATGTCTGAGAAAAAGTCTGCTGTCCCCGCAGCGGCCGCTGCTCCTGAGACTCCTGCGGCAGAGCCGAAGAAGCGCAGATCTTCTGGTGCTGCACAGCGGCGCGGCCGTCCCCCGCTCTCCCCGGAGGTTTATGTCGAGTTCGGCACCAACCAGTACAACATCACCGATGTTGTCGAGCGCGCCAAGGCCGACTACCGCGCCACCCATAAAGTGGGCGTCCAGTCCTGCAAGGTCTACGTCAAGCCTGAAGAGGGTATGGCCTACTATGTCATCAACAAAGTCTCCGGCAAGCTGGAGCTGTGATGTTCCTCAACACGAACAAAGGCGTCTGCACAGTCATTTGTGCAGACGCCTTTTCTTTTTTATAAGCCGTACAGTTCGGTGTACTTTCGGGTAAGGTACTGGATATAATCCTCAGCACTGAAATCGCCGCAGGCGTTCTTCACCACGTCGGCAGGCTCCATCAGCCCGCCGTACTGGTGGACTTTTTCCCGCAGCCACGCCGTGATGGGTGTGAGGTCGCCTTTTGCCGCCGCGCCCCAGACATCCACGTCCTGCTCCATCCGGCGGAGCATCCGAGCACCGTAGGCACTGCCCAGCGCGTAAGACGGGAAGTAGCCGAACGCGCCGCCCGACCAGTGGCTGTCCTGCAGACAGCCATCCCGGTCATTCGGCACCTCGATGCCCAGATATTCCTTATAAAGCTTCGCCCAGACAGCCGGCACATCTTTTGCTTCCAGCGTGCCGCCGATGAGCTGCTTTTCGATCTCATACCGTACCATGACGTGGAGGCAGTAGGTCAGCTCGTCGGCCTCGGTGCGGATGAGGCTGGGCTGAGCCTTATTGACCGCGCGGTAGAACTGCTCTGCGCTCACGCCGCCCAGCTGCTGGGGAAAGAACTCCTGCACCTTGGGATAGATCGCTTCCACGAAGGGCCGCGACCGGCCAATGAGGTTCTCATAGAAACGGGACTGGCTCTCGTGGACGCCCATCGAGACGCCGCCCGCAAGACAGGTGTACTGCAGGTCATCCCGGATGCCCAGTTCATACAGAGCATGGCCGCCCTCGTGGAGGACAGAGTACATCGAGGATGCCACATTGTGCTCGTCGTAGTTGGTGGTGATGCGGACATCCTTATTGTTGAATTCCAGCGTGAAGGGGTGCTCCGTCTCGCCCAGACCACAATGGCTGCGGTCGAGGCCCATCACCCCCATCAGATAGTCGGCGAAGGCCTTCTGCTGTGCTGCCGGGTACTCCTGATGCAGGAAGCTGTCGTCGATCTGCGGCTTCTCGCCGATTTTGTGGATGAGCGGCACCAGCCCCTCCCGCAGCGTCGCAAAGAAGCTGTCCAGCATCTTCCTATCCACGCCGCGCTCATACTCGTTCAGCAGAGCGTCATAGGGCGCTTTCGAGGCGTCATAATAACCGGCGAAGCGGCGGTTGTAGTCTACAAGCTCCTGCAAGACGGGGCAGAACAGGGCGAAATCGTCCTGTGCCTTGGCCTTGTGCCAGACGTCGTCCGCCCGGTTGCACAGCTCTTTGTAAGCCATATATTCGTCCGCCGGGATGCGGGTCAGCTGCTCACAGCTGCGGCGCAGCTCCTCCACTTCGCGGCGGTGGACGAGGTCCAGCTCCCCGGCCCGGGCGCTCAGCTCATCCAGCAGCGCTTTCGTCTCGGGGCAGGTCATCAGCTTCTGGCTTTCTCCCGCCAGAATGCTCATGGCCACGCCCCGGCCCTCGGAGGTATCGCTGGGCGCGGTGGTCACGGCGTCCAGATAAAGGGAGCTGTCCGCACAGTGGTAGGCGTACAGCTTCTTTTGCAGCAATTCCAGCTGCTGCAAGGCGCGTTCTATCTCCATTGTCGTTCTCCTTTTTCTTTGATTTTTATCCCCAACCGAACAGCTTCCGCTTCGGCACCTGAACTGGGTCGGGTATCTCAAACTCGTACCGCTCGGTGGCGTTGATGACCGTCGTGCCGCCCCGGGTGCAGACACGGGGCAGGTTTGCCCCATAATTCAGGTGCATATGTCCGTGGATGAACCACTTGGGCTGATACTGGTCCATCAGATCGTTGAACACCTGAAACCCCTTGTGGGCCTTGTCGGTGCCGTCGTTGAGGCCGGATGCCGGGGCATGGGTCAGCAGGATGTCGATGCCGCCCGCCCGCCGGGCCGCGAGCCAGAGCTTCCGGACGCGCCGCCGCATTTCAGCCTCGGTGTACTGGAAGGTGTCATCCCTGTTATACCGATTGCACCCGCCCAGACCCATGATGCGCAGCCCCTTCCAGACATAGACCGCATCGTCCACGCAGATGCAGCCACCCGGTTCTGACTCCTTGTAACTGCCGTCGTGGTTGCCGTGGACGTACAGGATGGGGGCGGTGGTGAAGTTCGTGAGGTATTCGAGATATTTTTTCGGCAGATCACCGCAGGAGAGGATAAGGTCGATGCCTTCCAGCCGCTTGCGGACACTCTCGTCCCAGAGCAGTTTGGACGGCACATCCGAGATCGCAAGTATTTTCACGATGTTTTTGCTCCATTCTTTTCTATCCTTGGGGCTTTGCCTGTTACTGCGGCGTTCCCTTTACGATGTCCAGACCATTGACGTTCAAAAGGCTGCGGGTCTTGGCGTCCAGTTCGTCGTAGCTGGGCAGTTCGCCCTCTACGCACTCTTCCAGCCAGTCCATCTCCATCAGTTCCTTGGGCGTATAGATGCCGGAAGCCGCATGGTGGAGGGCATGGCCCTGACTGTAGCTCTCGGTCGGGAAAACCTGTATCTCCCCATCGCAGAGCTGGCGCTCTGCCATCTTGAGCAGCTGCATGGTGCCGTCGTTCAGCCGGGTGGGGTATTCCACCCGCTCGGCACCGCTCTTGAGTCCCCACCAGTAGTTGATCGCCCTGCCGCCGGGGGCGCTGTCCCATGTCCCGGCAAACACGGAGCGGACGATCTCGGTGAAGAACACGTCCCACCGCCACTCCGGCAGGCCCAGCGGCTGCAGAACGCCGTCGGGCAGACGGCGGCAGAGGCCGTAATCGCGGTAGGTTCCTTCCGGCTCCCGGAAGTCCTGACTGTAGAAGACTTCGATGTCTTTCCTGTCCGAGAAATCCTGCGGGTGTGCCGCATCGCACAGGCAGGCCCAGCGCAGCACCACCCGGCTGTCGGGCCGGACGGCACGCACGCCCTGGGCAAAGGCATTGATGGCCGCAGGCACACCATACACCGGGTTTGCAGCCACATAGCCCACCTTGTCGCTGTGGGAGACGATGCCCGCCAGCATTCCCAGCAGATAGGTCACCTCATAGGTGCGGGGGTAGTAGGTGCGCACCAGCGGATGGGGCGCACTGAGGGAACAGTTCAAAAAGCGGGTCTTGGGGTGCTGGGCCGCGACCTTCAGGCAGGCGGTGTGCATCCGGGCGCTGGTGGTGAAGACGATGTCCGCGTGGTCGTGGGCTACCTCTTCCAGCACCTGCTCTGCGTCCACCTCGGGGTTGATATTCTCCCGGCAGCTGACATAGAGCTTATCCGGGAAAGCTTTCACCAGCGCGGCGCGGCCCTTGTCCTGTCCGCGCACCCATGCGCTGGTCTGGGCGTTGTGCTCGTGGAGGAACACCACCCGCAGCTCGCTGGGACGGGAGCTGAAAATATTCAGCTTGCTCAGCAGCGGTTCAGAACTGCGCTTCGGCTCCAGCAGCAGTTCCACAGCGTGGGGCTCTGCCAGAATTTTCACCTCGTCCCAGAGGCGGGCCAGATTCTCCCGCACCTCGGCCGGGGTGGACTCGCAGGCATCGGCATAACGGTACACCGACAGGTACACCAAAAGTGCGTCGCCCGGCGTCAGGCCCAGTGAGCCGCCGCCCAGCGCATAGAACTGCTGGCTGAACATGGTGTAGAGGGACGAGAAATTCAGCCGGTCATCCTCCGTCCACGCCTCGCCCGTGGCCTTGCAGGCCAGCGCCTGCAGCTTTGCATAGCCCCCCAGCCGGGAGAAGCTGACGTAGTTGATGCGGGAAAACTTGTAAAAATCAAGGAACTCGTAATAGAGCTTATTTTCCAGCGTGTCGTTCTTTGCCGGGATGAGCCGGGTGACAGTGCCGGGAATTTTGACGGCCTCATAGTATTTGAGGACGGAGACGCGCTTGTTGCCCTCCTGCACATAGAATTTGTTCAGGTATTCGAAGGCAATAATAGGGGTGTGGATCCCCTCTTCCAGATGGGCGTCACAGAGGTTCGACCACTTGACTGCAAACTCGGTGTCGTCGTCCAGAAGAGGCATGAAATTGGAGGCAAAGGCGGTGTGGCGTCCGGCGGTCTTGGTACCCACGATGCTCTCGGCCGGGATGTCCACCAGCCCCAGAGGCTCCTGCGCCACGATGTTCACATCGGTGAGGATGTCGTCCAGCACCGCGAGATAGGGCGACTGCCCCCGGGCCACATTGGCCCGGTAGGCGCGCTGGCCCGCACGCTGGGCGCTGCGGTAATCTTCTATCATAAACAAAACTCCTTCTGCTTTTTCAGCAAGCGAAGAGGGATACTTTCCTCTACAGGATAGTATAGCATGAAAATCGAAATTATGGGAGACTTTCTCGCCGCAAGGTGTTGCTTTCGCACAAATTTTAAGGTACGATAAAAGAAACACACGTTTCTTGTGAGGTAAGCTATGCTTTGTGAAACTCTTCCCCGGCTGGAAGCCGACGAATATCCCGGCGGTCTGTGGTACTACGAGCCCCACACCTACCAGCCCTACCGCTATGTGCTGGGGCGGGTGGGCCGCCGCCCGCTGGTGTGCATCGGCATCAACCCCAGCACCGCCCAGCCCGGTGCGCTGGACCCTACTCTGAAGAGCGTCGAGCGTCTGGCCAACGCCAACGGCATGATGGCCGAGCTCCTCGAATTCGGCGGCCGCATCAAGGCCCTGTGCATCCCCGACGGCCAGGGCGGCCTGGACAACATGAGCGTGGGGTACGACACCTTCGAGCCCTACCATGCCCGCTTCAATCCCTGGCTCGGCGCCCTCCTCGGCCGCACCGCCAGCCGCGTCACCGGCGCGCAATTCCAGATCGACGGCAAGACCTATAATCTGTCCGCCAACG
>ERZ791803.362-NODE-362-length-30110-cov-3.138712_pt1 | contig 30110 bp, 23 predicted proteins | sample MGYA00510307_ERZ791803 | MGnify/ENA primary metagenome ERZ791803 (study PRJEB30046, sample SAMN00791963) | human gut metagenome | study: EMG produced TPA metagenomics assembly of the A metagenome-wide association study of gut microbiota in type 2...
TCTGGCAGCCGTTTTGGCTACAGCGCGCCAGTTTTTACAGTCCGATGCTGATTTTAACGGGATCTTCGGGCAGTCTGTGGACTATTATGAGAAGCTGCGGCGGATCGACGATATCCGCAGCCTGCGCCTGTGGGTGACCAATTATTTATCCTGGGTGGCGGACTACAGCAACAGCCAGTTGGATGTGGTGCAGACCGATGCGGTGACGAGGGCCAAGCACTATATTATGGAGCATTACCAGAATCCGGACCTGGCACTGAAAGAGGCTGAATATGTGGATCTAAGTGAAAAATATTTCACCACCAAGTTTACAAAAGAATGTGGGGAGACCTTCCTCTCTTATCTGACCGGACTGCGGGTGCAGAAGGCGAAGGAGCTGATCAAAACGACCACATTTAAGATGTATGAGATCGGGGAAATGGTCGGTTATAACAACCCGGAGCATTTCAACCGGATCTTTAAAAAATCTACGGGTATGAGCCCGGCACAATACAGAAAAGCGCCTTAAATGGGCGCTTTTCGTACTTTTTGACAGGAAAAACGGAAGAATCGTCAAGTTCTGTAAATCCCAATATCGGAAGAATGATCAAGAAATGAGAAAATAATCCATGGTGTTTTTGCCTGGTCAGGGACTATACTGGTCACATGAAAAAAATCGCATAAGGAGGTTACAACATGAAGAAAAGAGGACTGGCACTGATCATGGCGGGCGTCATGGCAGCATCCCTGGCAGGGTGTTCCGGAGGCAGCAGCGAACCGGCAGGCAACGCAGGAAACGCAGGAAATGCTCCGGCAGGAACCGAGGCTCCGGCAGAGAATGCAGAGAAAACAGAGGCGGCAGCCGGGAATAAGGAATTGTCAGGAACCATCACCTTTACGATCTGGGACAACAACTTAAATGATTTCATCGAGCAGAATGATATGGTAGGAAAGTTCCAGGAGGTTTATCCTGATGCGGATATCGAGGTGGAGAAGATCAAGGACGACAGCGAGTACTGGAATGCCATGAAGATGAGGGCTTCCGCCAATCAGCTCCCGGACGTTATGTTCAACAAGACCTTTACCCTGGCAAGATTCAAAGATTACCTGACGGATCTGTCCGATACGGAGGCGGCTAAAAACAATGAGCTTGCAGCCGGTTATGCGCTGGATGGAAAGATCCTGGGAATCCCGATGACTTCCGGTTATGAATATGTTTACTATTGGAAGGATATGTTCAAGGAAGCCGGTGTGGAAGTTCCCACCACCTGGCCGGAGCTTGTGGAAGTGGCACAGAAATTGCAGGATTTCTATGGAAAAGACAATCCTGATTTCATGGCGGTAGCCTGCGGCTTAAAGGATGAGTGGCCGGATTATCCATATATGGAGTTTATGCCGGCGCTGGAAAGCGGCAACGGCCAGAACTGGAACACCATGGCGTCCCAGGATGAACCGTTTGCAGATGGCACGGATATCGTAAAGGCCTATGATAAGGTAGACCAGTTGTTTAAGAGCGGCGCTCTCGGAAAAGACCCGCTGGGACTGGGCAACGATCAGGTGACTTCCCTGTTCGCGGCGAAAGAGGCGGCTATCATCGCATTGGGTGACTGGGGCCTCCAGAATATCCAGAACGGCGCGGAAGATATCTCTGAGTTGGGGACCTTCTATCTGCCGACCAGAAATACTGCCTCCGATCCATACAATGTAGTGGTTCAGGGCGATTCCTTTATGGGCGTTACCACCCACTCCAAGAACCCGGAGCTGGCGAGAGCCTTTGTTGAATGGTTCTATTCCGATGCATGGTATCCGGACTACATAAACTACGTTTCTTCCGCGTCCTCCATGACCAACTTCCCGAAGGACAAGGACCCGATTCTGGCGCAGGCAGACGAGCTTTGCCCGGATAAGGTACTGGTAATGTACGATGGCGGCGGGGATGACTTTACCGCGATCCAGAATGAGACCGCATTTGACTACAAGAAGCTGGGCGCGCAGATGATGACGGAAGGCTTTGACTTAAAAGCCACCTATGCGGACTTAAACGCCAAGTGGACGGCAGCGAGACAGAAGCTGGGAATCCAGTAATAGGGACAGGATGTTCAAATTCAGCAGGGAGCTGTTCTCATAGCAGCTCCCTTCTTAATAGAAAGGAAGATGAAGGTGACTACTTTATCCAAAAAACGAAAACAGTTTATCGTACTTTCCCTGCTTATTCCGGTGGTCCTGCTGATCGCTTTTGTGGTGGTGCCTGCCATAGACCTGATCCGTATGAGCTTTACCGACTGGGACGGCCTGGCTGCTTCCAGTAATTTTGTCGGTTTTTCCAATTATGTATCCATGTTTAAGAATCCGGATCTGTGGCTGTCGCTCAAGAACAACGCGGTATATTTCTGCGTGCATCTGCTGATGATCCCGGTGGAGCTTTCTTTTGCAGTCCTGCTGACGGGAAAGCTTCGGGCGGCGAAATTCTATAAGACCATGGTATTTATGCCCTATATCATCAACGGAGTGGCGATCTCCTATGCCTTTTCCTACTTTTTCTCCCCGATCAACGGCGCCTTTGACGCCATTTTAACCGGGGTGCATCTGGAGGGCTTTATCCGCAACTGGCTGTCGGATCCGAAGATCGTCAATTTTGTGCTGTCCTTTGTATCGCTCTGGCGGTTCAGCGGATATCATGTGATCCTGTTCATGGCGGCGCTCCAGTCCCTTCCCCAGGATGTGGAGGAGGCGGCCCGCGTGGACGGAGCCAATGCATGGCAGTTATTTAAATATATCCAGATCCCGGCGATCATGCTGATGGTGGATTTTGTGCTGTTCGACAATATCCGCGGCGCGCTGCAGGTATTTGATATCCCGTTTGTCATGACGGCAGGCGGCCCGGGCTATGCGTCCTCCACCTTCACACTCTACACGATCAAGACGGCGTTTACCTTCAGCAACTTTGGCCTTGCATCCACCATGGCGGTGGCGATCATGGTGCTTATTGTGCTGATCTATGTGATCCAGAACAAGATCATCCACGGGATCGTTTTGAAAGGAAAGGAGTGATGGCCCTATGAAAAAACGTACAATGACACAGATATTAAAGCAGATCATCTGTCTTTGCATGGTGGCGGTCGTCATGGCGCCGATCCTGCTGACCCTGTTTGCCGCGCTGAAGACCAAGGTGGATATGGTAAAGACCTCCCCCCTCCTGCTGCCGGCCATGGACCGTGTCACCTTTGAGAATTTCAACAAGGTGCTGACGGACAAATACCTGCTGATCGGTTTTAAGAATACGGGCATGATCCTGGTGTTCTCCATCTTTTTTAATGTGCTGTTCGGAACGATCACGGCGTTTATCATTGAGCGGTTCCAGTTCCGCGGAAAAAAGTTTATCGTCGGGCTGTTTTTTGTGGGAATGCTGATCCCCTCCTTTGTCACGGAGATCGCCAGGTTTAAGATCATCAACGGCCTTCATTTATACAATACCCTGGGCGCGCCGATCGTGATCTATGTGGCGTCGGATCTGATGCAGCTCTATATTTACAGACAGTTTATCTCCACGCTGCCGGTGTCGCTGGACGAATCGGCCCTGTTGGACGGCTGCTCCTATTTCGGGCTGTTTACGCGGATCATTTTCCCGCTCCTGGCTCCGGCGACGGCGACGGTCTGCATCATCAAGGCGATCAATATCATCAATGACATGTACATTCCATACCTGTACATGCCGCGGAACAAGCTGCGGACCCTGACCACCTTCCTGATGAACTACGCCAATGCGCAGCAGGGGTCCTGGCAGACACTGGCGGCGGGCATTATCGTGGTCATGCTGCCTACTATTTTGATCTATCTGTTTTTCCAGAAATACATCCTTGCCGGGATTGCGGCAGGCGCTGTAAAAGAATAGGAAAAGAATGGCAAAAGGAGGTCTTTTATGAAGCCGGAGCTTAGATGGCTGGATGACCCGGAGGTATTCCGGGTCGGACAGATGCCAGCACACTCAGATCACAGGTTTTTTGGGTCAGAGGAAGAATATAAAAGTGGAGAAAACGGGCTCGTACAGTGTTTGAACGGAACCTGGCAGTTTTGCTGGTCGAAGAACGCCGCGGCCCGTCCCGTGGATTTCTACCGGGAGGATGCGGACACATCCCGGTTTGGGAAGATCGCTGTGCCAGGGCACATCGAGCTGGCCGGATACGACCGCATCCACTATATTAATACGATGTATCCCTGGGAAGGGCATCTCTATCGGCGTCCGGCGTATGCGGGATGCAGCGCGGATGGTCAGGAGAGGGGAGACCGGACGGCGGATGCCCAGGAGCACGCAGGGACGGGGGTGGCTGGCAGGACGTGTGCAAAACGAAAGGCAGATTGTCAGGCGGGACAGTTTTCGGAGGCGGAGTATAACCCGGTGGGTTCTTACCGTTTATGGTTTGATCTGGAGAAAGGGCTTTGCGGAAAGCGTGTATCCATCTCTTTTGAGGGCGTGGAGCAGGCGATGTACGTCTGGCTGAATGAACGTTTTGTGGGCTATGCGGAGGACAGCTTTACCCCGTCGGAATTTGACCTGACCCCATATATCCGGGAAACAGGGAATCTGCTGGCGGTGGAGGTCCACAAGCGCTCCACGGCGGCTTATCTGGAGGATCAGGATTTCTTTCGGTTCTCCGGGATCTTCCGGGATGTGAAGCTCTATGCAAAGCCGCAGGTGCATGTGGAGGATATGTGGGCGAAGCCGGAGCTTTTAAAGGATGGGAAACATGGGCAGTTTGCCCTGGAGCTTACTCTGTCGGGAGAAGCGGCAGAGGAAAGCTGCCTTGCAGGTCATCAGGTGCAGTGCTGCATTAAAGCTGTCGATGGATCTCTGATACTTGATAAAAAACTTCCAATTGTGTGGGAAGAGGATGTATCGAAAGGAATTGTGCCGGGAGATGCTGTGCCGGGAGATGCTGTGTCAGGAGAGGAAGTGTCCGAAAAGGCTGCATCGGACAATAAAGAGGTAATTGCGGACGAAGATAGAGGCAGAGTTGCGAAGGAGAGCAGAATCTATACGGCAAAGCTTGAACTGGAGCAGACAAAGGTTGGGCCGGTACAGGCCTGGGGCCATGAATCGCCTAACCTTTATCGCCTGGAGATCCGCATCCTGTCACCGGAAGACCGGGTTGTGGAGATCGTTCCTTACGATATCGGTTTCCGCCGCGTTGCCCTACGCCACGGCGTCATGGAGCTGAACGGGAAACGGCTGATCATAAATGGTGTGAACCGCCACGAGTGGAATGCCCGCAGCGGGCGGGTGGTCACGGAGGCGGATATGCGTTGGGATATGGACTGTTTTCATGAGAATCATATCAACAGCGTGCGCACCTGTCATTATCCGAACCAGATCGCCTGGTATTATCTGTGTGATGCGGAAGGCATTTCCATGATGGCCGAGGCCAACCTGGAGTCTCACGGTTCCTGGCAGAAGATGGGGGCGGTGGAACCGAGCTGGAATGTGCCGGGCAGTGTACCCCAGTGGCGGGAGGCGGTGCTGGACCGGGTGCGCACCAATTTTGAGACATTTAAGAATCATGTCTCCATCATTTTCTGGTCTCTGGGAAATGAATCCTATGCCGGAGAGGATATAAAAGCCATGCAGGAATATCTGAAGGAGAAACAGGACGGCAGGCTAATCCACTACGAGGGCGTTTTCCACAACCGGGCCTACGAGGGCAGCATATCCGATATGGAAAGCCAGATGTACGCGCCGCCACAGCGGATCGCAGCATATCTGGAGGGCGACGGGAATAAGCCGTTTTTGCTGTGCGAATATATGCATGATATGGGTAATTCCATGGGCGGCTTAAAAACCTATATGGAGCTGTTAGACCGGTACAAACGGTATCAGGGCGGTTATATATGGGATTTTATCGATCAGGCCCTCTTTGTCGAGGATGAAGTGACCGGACGGCAGGTGCTGCGGTACGGCGGTGATTTTGACGACAGGCCGTCCGACTATGAGTTTTCCGGAGATGGGATCGTGTTTGCGGACAGGACGCCCAAACCGGCCATGCAGGAGGTGAAATATTATTATGGCAAGTACAGGTAAGCTACATACAGGTAAGCTGCGTATCGTATTTGGTGATGTGGTCCTGGGTGTGCACGGGGAAGGATTTGACTATCTGTTTTCCTATGCAGCAGGCGGAATGGAATCCCTTGTGATCTGTGGAAGAGAGTGGCTGTACCGGACGCCGGGACCCACCTTCTGGAGAGCCACCACGGACAATGACCGGGGAAATGGCTTCTCCCGCCGCAGCGCCATGTGGATGGGCGCGGACATGTTCCGTGAGACGGAGAAAATCCGCATTTTTCTGGATGGAAAGCAGGTAAAAAAGTTCCTGGCTCCGGACAATAACCGGTTTGGCGGGGAGATCTCCGCAAAGGAGATCACAGTTTCCTTTACCTACCGCACGGCGACGAAGCCTCACACCCGTGTCGAGGTGTCTTATACTGTAAAGGAGGGTGGCCGGCTCCGTGTGGATGTGCGTTATCGCGGAAAAAAGGGGCTTCCTGAGCTTCCGGTATTCGGAATGCGGTTTATCATGCCGACGGCGGCGGATGGTTATGTCTATGACGGCCTTTCCGGGGAGACCTACCCGGACCGGATGGCGGGCGGCGTGAAGGGGAGCTACGAGGTGAAGGGGCTGCCGGGAAAGCCCCATCTGGTTCCCCAGGACTGCGGGATGCATATGGAGACAGAACGCCTGACGGTGCATCGCCATACGACTCTTTCCAATGTCTGTTCGGATGCGGATAAGAACAGGGAGCCGTTTTCCCTGACATTTGAGAAACATGGAAAGCCGTTTGCATTTACCTGTCTGCCCTACACGGCGGAGGAGCTGGAAAATGCCACCCATCAGGAGGAGCTGCCCCCGGCCAGACGGACGGTGGTGTGCATCCTGGGCGCGGTGCGCGGCGTGGGAGGAATCGACAGCTGGGGTTCGGATGTGGAGGCAGACTGGCGGATCGATGCTGAGAAGGATATTGAGTTTTCGTTTTATATTGCGGCAGGCTGAAGACGAAGATGCTTGCGCGGGTTTGCCAGCTTTCCGGCAGCCTTTATCTTTTGAGGACTGATCTGGATAGAAGCTTATGATATTAGAAAAATACTGACTTTCTGTTGGGCAAGAGCCGCTGTCGGATGATGGCGGCTCTGTCACTTTTCAGTAAACTTATGGTGCGTTTCCTTTCCGACTGTGATAAAATTAGGTATATAGATTTTGCAGACAAAAGGAGAAGACAGATGAAGTACGATTTTACAACCATTATGGACCGCAGAGGACGGGATGCGATCGCGGTAGACCTGCTGGGAAGCAAAAAGGGGGCGGCCCCGGACGCTCCGAAGGATGGTTTTGACCCGATCCCCATGTGGGTGGCAGATATGAATTTTGCCACGGTACCGACGGTGCAGGAGGAGATGATCCGGCGGGCGGGACATCCGGCATTCGGTTACTTTGACCCGTCAGAAGAGTACTATGATTCCATCATCCGCTGGCAGGAGAGGCGGAATGGAGTGACAGGTCTGACGGCGGAATGCATCGGCTATGAGAACGGAGTGCTGGGAGGCGTGGTGTCTGCGGTGGAGGCATTTTCTGCCCCTGGCGATGCCATTTTACTGCACAGCCCTACCTATATTGGTTTTACAGGGAGCATCGGCAATGCCGGAAGAAAGATTATCCACTCGGGGCTGGTCCAGGATGCGGACGGTATCTGGCGGATGGACTATGCCGACATGGATGCGAAGATAAAGGCCAACAAGATTCATCTGGCGGTGTTCTGCAGTCCCCACAACCCATGCGGGCGCGTGTGGGAGCGGTGGGAGATCGAGCGCGCGATGGAGGTTTACAGGGACAATGACTGCGTGGTCATTTCCGATGAGATCTGGTCGGATATCCTGTTAAACGGCAGCCGTCATATCACGACCCAGTCTGTCAGCGAGGACGCTAAAAACAGGACCATTGCCCTGTATGCGCCATCCAAGACCTTTAACCTGGCCGGGCTGATCGGGGCATACCATGTCATTTACAATCCATATCTCCGCGACCGGGTGACGGCGCAGAGCAGTAAGTCCCACTACAATCAGATGAACGTCATGAGTATGCACGCCCTGATCGGCGCTTACCGCCCGGAGGGATATGAGTGGGTGGACGAGCTCTGCCAGGTTTTAAGCTGCAATGTCAATTTCGCCTGTGACTATATAGCGGATCATTTCCCGGAGGTCCGGGTGACAAAGCCACAGGGGACCTATATGTTGTTTTTGGACTGCACAGAGTGGTGCAAAGCCCATGGAAAGACCCTGGATGAGCTGTTGAAAGCCGGCTGGGATGTGGGTGTTGCCTGGCAGGACGGAAGACCCTTCCACGGCGCATGTTCCATCCGTGTGAACCTGGCGCTGCCTCTTGCGCGGGTGAAAGAGGCGTTTGAGAGGCTGGAGAGGTATGTGTTTTGAGTATAACAGAGACGTAGAAGAATGAATTTGGAGGTGAGCGTCATTCGCGGGATCAGCAAGAAAAACGCAGCATAGAATAACTGTTTAGGAGGACAAAATATGTTTTGGGTTGTTTTTGTTGTTGGATTTTTGGGTTTTATGGCGTTTATGGTGATTCGCACAGAACGAAAGGTGGCTCGTTGGGATTATCGTTTCCGTAAGGATAAAGGAGTTTATTATTTTGAGGATGGTAAATTGATTTTAAATGCTGCTTATCCGCAAAAGCCGATCGGGGTGCCTCTGGCAGAGATTGACCATATTGTGTTTACATACGATATAATGTCAATGGAGGGTGGAAAATATACCCTGGGTTTGAGTATTGTAAAAAAGGATGGCACGGCGACAAAAAGCCTTGGGTTTGTCATCGTTCCATATATAAATCCATTTGACCCTCAGGACGCGGCAAAGGATTTGGAAGAACATGGCATTCGTTGCGAGCTGCCCTCTGGCCGTGGAACGTTTTTTGGCAATCGCAGCAAGTAAGATTTAGACCGTTTAAAATCTTTCATTATAAAGAAGTATCCCTGTTAGAAAAGTTGAGGATGCCGTATCATAGTATGGAATTGGATGTTGTTTAAAATAATCTTTGCTGAAAGAAACAAAATGCCTGATGGCGGACGTGTTTTTACTATGGTTTTCCCAGCAGATATAGATGTTTTCGGGAACCGGCAGAATCAATTTCCGTATATGTACCTCCGGGTTAGTGAAGTTAAAAATAATTATACAAGTTAAAAAGAAGTGCCCTCTGCGGAGATAGAATACTCTATCCCGCAGAGGGCATTTTTCTGTTTTAGTTATTATTGATCTTTCTCTTTACATAAGTCGTATGCAGCAGGTGATGCGCTTTCTCGCTTCCAGGTTCGCCAAGGTAGGTAGCATACAGCTCCTTGACAGCCGGATTCTCGTGGGACTTGCGGATCGGGTTATCTTTGTCTGCATCGTACAGTACTTTTGCACGCAGGGAGCGGATATCCACGGTGTTGCGCACGTAGCCCGGCTGCTGCGGCTGGCCGCCGCCGTTGACGCATCCGCCCGGGCAGCCCATGATCTCGATGAAGTGGTAGTCGGCTTCACCGGCTTTAACTTTCTCGAGAAGTTTCTTTGCATTGCCGAGGCCGGAGGCCACAGCAACCTTAACATCCAGGCCCGCTACCGGATAGGTGGCTTCCTTGATGCCTTCGATGCCGCGGACATCGGTGAAGTCTAAGCTTGCCAGTTCTTCGCCGGTCAGAGTCTCCACAGCGGTACGCAGGGCGGCTTCCATAACGCCGCCGGTAGCGCCGAAGATCACGGCAGCGCCGGTACCCAGGCCCAGAGGAGCGTCGAAGCCCTCATCCGGGAGGTTCTGGAACTTGAGGCCAACCTTGCGGATCATCCGGGCCAGCTCTCTGGTGGTCAGGGAGTAGTCCACATCCGGGACACCGTTGGCAGCCTGATCCGGGCGCTGTACCTCAAACTTCTTGGCAGTACAGGGCATGATGGACACGGAAACGATATCCTCCGGCTTTAAGCCTTCCTTCTCTGCATAGTAGGATTTGGCGATGGCGCCAAACATCTGCTGCGGAGACTTACAGCTGGAAAGATTCTCGGTCATATCCGGGAAATAGTGCTCGCAGTATTTGATCCATCCCGGAGAACAGGAGGTGATCAGAGGCAGTACGCCGCCGTTCTGGACACGGTCCAAGAACTCGTGAGCCTCCTCCATGATGGTTAAATCCGCGCTGAAGTTTGTGTCAAATACCTTGTCAAATCCGATCCGGCGCAGCGCGGCGGCCATCTTGCCTTCCACGTTGGTGCCGATCGGATAGCCAAACTCCTCGCCGAGACCTGCGCGGACAGCCGGAGCGGTCTGCACGATCACATGCTTCTTCGGGTCTGCGATCGCGGCAAGGACTTCATCAACCTGGGACTTCTCCTGGAGAGCGCCAGTCGGGCAAACTGCGATACACTGTCCGCAGGATACGCAGCTGGTCTCGCCGAGGCCCATCTCAAATGCGGAGCCGATCGAGGTTGCGAATCCACGCTCATTGGCGCCGATCACGCCGATACCCTGTATTTTCTCGCAGACTGCAACGCAGCGGCGGCACAGGATACATTTGCTGTTGTCACGGATCATATGGACAGCGCTGTCATCCACACAAGATGGAGTGCGCTCGCCGTCATAGTATGCTTCATCCTCCACGCCAAGCTCTTTTGCCATCTGCTGAAGCTCACAGTTGCCGCTGCGGACACAGGATAAGCACTTGCGGTCGTGATTGGATAAGAGAAGCTGCAGGGTCTTTCTGCGGGAATCCAGTACCTTGGGGGTATTGGTCCATACTTCCATGTTCTCGTTAATCGGATAGACACAGGAAGCGACCAGGCTTCTGGCGCCCTTGACTTCCACCACGCACATGCGGCAGGCAGCAATCTCATTGATCTCTTTTAAGAAACAGAGGGTCGGGATCTCAATCTGTGCCAGCCGTGCGGCTTCCAGTATGGTGGAACCTTTTGGAGCGCTTACTTCTATGCCGTTAATTTTAATTGTAATATTCTCCATATCAATTCTCCTCCATTACTGTTTGTAGATTGCACCGAATTTACATTTCTCCATGCAGGCACCGCACTTGATACATTTATCCAGGTCGATGACATGTGGATTCTTGACGGAGCCGATGATGGCGCCCGTCGGGCAGTTCCTTGCGCACAAGGTACAGCCTTTACATTTATCCGGGTCAATGTGGTAGGAGAGCAGTGCCTTACAAACGCCTGCCGGGCACCGTTTCTCTTTGATATGGGCTTCGTATTCATCCCGGAAGTAGTGGAGGGTGGACAGTACCGGGTTCGGTGCGGTCTGGCCCAGTGCACAGGCGGAATTCTCTTTCACGTAGTAGCACAGCTCTTCCAGCTTATCTAAATCTTCCATGGTAGCGTTGCCTTTGGTGATCTTGGTCAGTATCTCCACCATGCGCTTGGTGCCTACGCGGCATGCAGTACATTTGCCGCAGGACTCCTCAACGGTGAACTCCAGGAAGAACTTGGCGATATCCACCATACAGTCGTCTTCGTCCATAACGATCAGGCCGCCGGAACCCATCATGGAACCGATGGAGATCAGGTTGTCGTAGTCGATCGGAATGTCAAAATGCTCTGCCGGGATACATCCGCCGGAAGGACCGCCGGTCTGTGCCGCCTTGAACTTCTTGCCGTTCGGGATGCCGCCGCCGATCTCCTCGATGACCTCGCGGAGGGTGGTACCCATGGGAATCTCCACCAGTCCGGTGTTGTGGATCTTGCCGCCCAGTGCGAACACCTTGGTGCCCTTGGACTTCTCCGTACCCATGGAGGAGAACCACTCCGGCCCGTTGATGATGATCTGCGGGATGTTGGCGTAGGTCTCTACGTTGTTCAAAATGGTGGGCTTGCCAAACAGGCCTTTCTGTGCCGGGAACGGAGGTCGGGGTCTTGGCTCACCACGGTTGCCCTCGATGGAGGTCATAAGCGCAGTCTCCTCGCCGCAGACGAATGCGCCTGCGCCCAGTCTTAAGTCTATGTCAAAATCAAAACCTGTACCAAAGATATCCTTGCCAAGAAGCTCCATCTCCCTTGCCTGGTTGATGGCGATCCTCAGACGCTCTACAGCGATCGGATACTCGGCACGCACATATATGTAACCCTGGTTGGCGCCGATGGCGTAACCTGCAATCGCCATGGCCTCCAGGACTGCGTGCGGGTCGCCCTCTAAGATGGAACGGTCCATGAATGCGCCCGGGTCGCCCTCATCGGCGTTACAGCAGACATATTTCTGGTCGGCGTCATTGCCCTTGGCCAGCTTCCATTTGAGGCCGGTGGGGAAGCCGCCGCCGCCTCTGCCGCCGGGGCGCAGCTGGTGGTCATCCGCCGCCCGCCCGAGCAGGGCGAGACGGCTTCCGAGGTGCTGAAACGCTGCAAGGAGATGATAAGATGAATGTGACACTCATCGGCATGGGCTCCGGCCAGCCGGAGAACCTGACCCTTCAGGGCCTGGCCGCACTGCGGCAGGCCGACCTCATCCTGGGCGCACGGCGTCTGCTGGCAGTTCTGCCTGCCGGCTGCACCGAGAACCGTGCCGCCGCCTACCGCCCCGACGAGGTGGCAGAGCTGCTGCAGGCTTCCGGCGCAGAGAATGCCGTGCTGGTCTACAGCGGCGACACCGGTTTTTACTCCGGCGCGTCTGCCATGATGGAAAAGCTGGAGGCCCTCGGCGTCCGCGCCCGGGTGCTGCCCGGCCTTTCCAGCATCCAGCTGCTGGCGGCGGCGCTGGGCCGTCCGTGGCAGGGGTGGAACCTTGTTTCGGCCCATGGCCGCACCTGTGACCCGGTGGCCGAGTGTATGCAGGGCAGACCCACCTTCTTTCTCACCGGCGGCAGCGAAGATCCCGCCACCCTCTGCGCCCAGCTGGAGGCAGAGGGCTTCGGGGACGTGCAGGCTGTTGTGGGCCAGTGCCTCGGCACGCCGGAAGAAAAGCTCTTCCGCGGCAGCGTCAAAGAGCTGGCCGCAGGCCGCTTCAACAGCCTGAGCGTCCTTCTTGTGGAGGCGGTGGAGGGACTGCCCCGCCGCGCCCCGGGCCTGCCGGACGAAGCCTTCGAGCGGGGCGACGTTCCCATGACCAAGCAGGAAGTCCGGGCCGCTGTGCTGGCGAAGCTGGCCGTCCGCCCGGAAGACATCCTGTGGGACGTGGGGGCCGGGACGGGCAGCGTCAGCGTGGAGCTGGCATTGGCCGCGCCCCGGGGCCGGGTGTATGCAGTGGAGTGCAGGCCGGAGGGCTGTGCGCTCATCAAAGCCAACCGCGAAAAATTCAGGACCCGGAACCTCGTCCTCGTGGAGGGGCTTGCCTCCGACGCCCTTTCGGACCTGCCCGCGCCGGACGCTGTCTTCATCGGCGGCAGCAAGGGCAGCCTTGCCGCCATCGTGGACGCAGCGCTGGATAAGAACCCCGACGCCCGCATCTGTGTGTCGGCCATCGCCCTTGAGACCCTTTCGGCGGCGGTGGCCGCGCTGACGGCCCAAGGCCGGACCGTGCAGGTGAGCCAGATCGCCGTCAGCCGGGCAAAAGCCGTGGGCGGGCTGCATCTCATGATGGCCCAGAACCCCATCTACCTCATCACAGGAGAATGACATGATACAGTTTCTGCTGGCGGCGCCCCGCTCGGGCAGCGGCAAGACCACCATGACCTGCGCCCTGCTCATGGCGCTGAAGCGGCGGGGCTGTGCGCCCTGCGCCTTCAAAAGCGGGCCGGACTACATCGACCCCATGTTCCACCGGGCCGTGCTGGGGGTGGAGAGCCGCAGCCTCGACCTCTTTTTCTCTGCGCCCGAGACGGTGCGCACCCTCTACGCGAAGGGTGCCGCCGGACACGGTGCGGCGGTGTGCGAGGGGGCCATGGGCTTTTATGACGGCCTCGGCGGCGTCAGCGACAGAGCCAGTGCGTGGCATCTGGCCGACACACTGGGCCTGCCGGTGCTGCTGGTGGTGGAGCCAAAGGGGCAGAGCCTGACGCTGGCCGCAGAGCTGAACGGGCTGAAAAATTTCCGCACCCCCAGCCATATCGCAGGCATCCTGCTGAACAACTGCACGGCCCGGATGCACGCTCTGCTGGCCCCGATGCTGGAAAAAGAGACGGGTCTGCCGGTGCTGGGCTTTCTGCCGAAACTCCCGGAGGCCGTCATCGGTTCCCGCCATCTGGGCCTCTACACGGCGGCGGAAGTGGAAAATTTACAGCAGAAGCTGGCCCTTCTGGCCGACGCGGCGGAGGAGCACATCGACTGGCCCCGTCTGCTGGCCCTCTGTGAAAAGGAGCCGCCCGCCCTGCCGGTGCAGCCGGAGACCCCTCCGGCCCGTGTCCGCATCGCCGTGGCGCAGGACGAAGCGTTCTGCTTTACCTACGCCGAGACGCTGGAGGCCTTCCGGGACGCCGGGGCAGAGGTGGTCTTTTTCAGCCCCCTCCGCGACACGGCTCTGCCGGAAAACATCGGCGGGCTGTATCTGCCCGGCGGCTACCCGGAACTTCACGCAAGAGAATTGAGTGAAAATACCTCGCTTCTGCGCGAGATAAAGCGAAAAATCGAGTTCGGTCTGCCCACGGCAGCCGAGTGCGGAGGCTTCCTCTATCTGGGGCAGAGCCTCACGGACGCCGAGGGGCAGAGCTGGCCGATGGCGGGCGTTCTGCCGGGCGAAGCAAAAGATGCCGGACGTCTCGTCCGCTTCGGCTATGCCGCGCTGAGCGCAGACTCGGACAGTATGCTCTTCCGGGCCGGGGAGAGCTTTCCCATCCACGAATTCCACCACTGGGATTCCACCGCCAACGGCGTGGCTCTCGCGGCAAAAAAGCCGGTGGGCGGCGCAGAGTGGCGGTGCGGATTTGTAAACGAGCATTTCTATGCGGGCTTCCCGCATTTGTACTGGGCGGGTACGCCCCTGCCGCAGCGCTTTGCCGCCGCGGCTGAAAATTACAGGAGAGACCATGACTGAGACAGAACTCGCCGCCCTCTGTGCGGCCATCACGCCGCCGGACGAAGCCGCCCGGGCGGCGGCGCACGCCCACTGGGCCAGCCTTGCAAAGCCGCTGGGCGGGCTGGGCAGATTGGAAACGACCATCGAGGACGCCGCCGCCCTCACCGGCAGCGCAAAGCTGGATATTTCCCGCCGGGCGGTGCTGGTGCTCTGCGCCGATAACGGTGTGGTGGCCCAGGGCGTCAGCCAGACCGACAGCAGCGTGACCCGCGCCGTGGCTGAGAACCTCGCCGCCCGCCGCACCAGCGTCTGCCGGATGGCACAGACCGCCCGGTGCGAGGTGGTGCCGGTGGATATGGGCATCGCGGGCGACCCGGTCCCGGGCGTCCTCGACTGCCGCATCGCCCCCGGCACAGCAGACTTCACCCTCGGCCCGGCTATGAGCCGGGAGCAGGCCGTGGAGGCCATCGGCAGGGGCATCCGGCTGGTGCAGGAGCAGAAGAAAGCGGGCGTCGGCCTGCTGGCCACCGGTGAGATGGGCATCGGAAACACCACGACGTCCAGCGCCGTGGCCGCTGTGCTGCTGGGCCAGCCCGTCGAAGCGATGACGGGCCGGGGCGCGGGCCTTTCGGACGAGGGACTTGCCCGGAAGATCGACGCCATCCATCGCGGTATCGCAAAAAATCAGCCCGACTCTGCCGATGCACTGGACGTGCTGGCGAAGCTGGGCGGTTTCGATATTGCCGGGCTCTGCGGCGTCTTCCTCGGCGGTGCGCTGGAAGGTGTGCCGGTGCTGGCCGACGGTTTCATCAGCTGTGTGGCGGCGCTCTGCGCTGTTCGGCTCTGCCCGGCAGCGGCCAAGGCTGTTTTTGCAAGCCATTGCTCCACCGAGCCGGCCGCAAAACTGGTGCTGGACGCTCTGAACAAAAAAGCCCTCATCACGGCGGGCCTGCATCTGGGCGAAGGCACCGGCGCGGTGGCCGCCATCCCGCTGTGGGACATGGCGCTGGCCGTTTACGATGGCTGTTATTCCTTTGAAGAGGGCGGCATCGAAGCCTACACGCCGCAGGGGGGTGCGGGATGCTGACGCTGGTGCTCGGCGGCGCGGCCAGCGGCAAGAGCGCCTGCGCCGAGAGCCTTGTGCTCAAGACCGGCCTGCCCCGCTATTACCTCGCCACCATGCAGGTCTGGGATGCCGAGTGCGCCGCCCGGGTGGAAAAGCACCGGAAAATGCGGGCGCAAAAGCAGTTCGAAACGCTGGAATGCCCGCTCCACCTCGACCGTCTGCCCCTGCCCGGCCGGGGGACCGTCCTGCTGGAAGACCTCGGCAACCTCGTCGCCAACGAGCTTTACAGCCCCGGCGGGGCAGGAAAGCACACCGCCGAGGCCGTTTTGGCCGGGCTGGAACGCCTCGCCGCCGGGTGCGATGACCTTATCGTCGTATCGAACGAGGTGTTCAGCGGCGGTGCCGACTACGCAGGCGACACCGACCAGTATCTGCTGGCGCTGGCGCAGGTGAACAACGCTTTCGCCGCCCGGGCGGACAACGTCTGCCGGGTGGTCTGCGGCCTGCCGGTGTACTACAAAGGGGGAGAAAAGCTGTGACTGTTTTGCAGACCATCGCGGTGGCCTTTGCGATGTTTTCGGCCCTGCCGGTGCCGCAGTTCGAGTGGAACGAAAAAAATATGCGGTACGCCATGTGCGCTTTCCCCCTCATCGGGCTGGTGTGCGGCGGGCTGTGGTGCCTCTGCGGCGTCCTGCCCCTGCCGGGGCTGGCCCGGGCGGCGGCGTTCTGCCTCGTGCCGGTGGCCATCACCGGCGGCATCCATCTCGACGGCTACGCCGACACTTCGGACGCCCTCTCGAGCTACGGCGACCGCGAAAAAAAGCTTGAGATCCTGAAAGACTCCCACTGTGGGGCCTTCGCTGTCATCCGGCTGTGCTGCTACTTTGTGGCCTACTTCGGCCTCTGCGGCAGTGTGCGGTTCACGCCCCGGGCGGGCCTGTGCTGGACGCTGGCGCTGGTGCTGGAACGGGCGCTGTCGGGCTTTGCCGTGGCGGCGTTCCCGCTGGCGAAGGACACCGGCCTCGCCCACACCTTCGCCACAGCGGCCGACAAGCAGACCGTCCGCCGCTTCCTCTGCGGCCTGTCGGCTCTGCTCATCCTGGCGCTGACGGCGCTGGGCGGCGGCGGGCTGGCGGCAGCAGCGCTTCTGGCACTGTGGCGCTATGATTTCGTGGCAAAAAAGCAGTTTGGCGGCATCACCGGCGACCTGGCCGGGTGGTTTTTACAGCGGGCCGAGCTGTGGATGCTGGCGGCGCTGGCCGTCAGCCAGTGGGGAGGAGTGCTGTAAATGATGTTCATTACAGGGCCGCTCTACAGCGGCAAGCGCACCTTTGCGCGGAACTTCCGGGGCAGCGTCATCGCCGATGTGCAGGACGCCGCCGCCGAGACTCAGACCCCGGAGCAGCTCGAAACGCTGGCCCGGGAGCTGGCGGAATATGATATTGTCATCGCCACCGAGGTCGGCGGCGGTGTTGTCCCGATGGATGCTGAGGAGCGCGCCGGGCGGGAGGCCGCCGGACGGCTGGCCTGCCTGCTGGCAGAGCGCGCCGACTGCGTGGTGCAGATGTTCTGCGGCATCCCGACGGTATTGAAAGGAGAATTACCCCAATGTTGATCTATCTGCTGCGTCACGGCCTGACCGAATACAACGCCCAGAAGCGCTATCAGGGCCAGCGCGACATCCCGCTCTCGGCGGAGGGCCTGAGCCAGCTGCGCCGGGCCGACATCGACCCGAAGGTGGTCTATATCACCCCGCTGCAGCGGACGGCCCAGACGGCCCGAGTGCTCTTCCCGGAGGCAGAGCTTGTGGTCGTGAAAGACCTGCAGGAGATGTGCTTCGGCAGCTTCGAGGGCAAAAACTACGTCGAGATGGAGCACGACGCCGATTATCAGGCGTGGGTGCAGGCCAACTGCGAGAGCAAATGCCCCGACGGTGAGCGGAAGGACGACTTCTCGAACCGCATCTGCAACGCCTTCTCTGCTCTGGTGGACAAGGCGCTGGCCGACGGCGAAGAGCTGCTGGTCATCCTGGCTCACGGCGGCACCCAGATGGCGGCCATGGAGCGGTACGCCCTGCCCAGGCGCGATTATTATGCGTGGTGCGGCCCCAACGCGGGCGGCTATGTGCTGGATGCCGCCGACTGGGCCGAGAAGCGCCAGCTCCGCCTCGTGAAGACCGTGCAGTACACGAAAGACGCGGAGGCCGGCGTATGATGACCGCTTGGGCTGTGCTGGGAGGCTTCGTGCTGGATGCCATTTTCGGCGACCCGGCATGGCTGCCCCACCCGGTGGTGTACATGGGAAAAGCCATCTCCCGGCTGGAAAAATTCCTCCGCGCCCGCCTGCCCCAAACGCCTCAGGGCGAGCTGCTGGGCGGTGCGGTGCTGGCGTTCTGTCTGCCGGTGGGGACGCTGCTGTTCACGGGCCTTGTCTGCTGGGGCGCGGCGATGCTTCACCCGCTGCTGGGGCTTGCCGTTCAGATGTTCTGGTGCGGGCAGGCGCTGGCCGCAAAGGGACTGGTGCAGGAGAGCACGAATGTCTATGTCGAGCTGAAAAAAGGCAGCCTGCCCGCCGCCCGAAAGGCGGTGGGCCGCATCGTGGGCCGCGACACGGAAGCCTTGACCGCCGAGGGCGTGACCAAGGCGGCGGTGGAGACGGTGGCCGAGAACGCCAGCGACGGCGTCATTGCGCCTTTGCTTTATATGCTGCTGGGCGGTGCGCCGCTGGCCCTGACCTACAAGGCCATCAACACCATGGACAGTATGCTGGGCTACAAAAACGAAAAATATCTCTATTTTGGCCGCGCTGCTGCAAAACTGGACGATGTGGCGAACTATATCCCGAGCCGTCTGGCGGCGCTGCTCTGGATCATGGCGGCGGCGTTCACCCGCAATGACGCCAGGGGCGCGTGGCGTATCTGGCGGCGGGACCGCCGCAATCACGCCAGCCCCAACAGCGCCCAGACTGAGAGCGCCTGCGCGGGCGCGCTGGGCGTTCAGCTGGCCGGGCCGGCCTACTATTTCGGGGAGTATTATCCGAAGCCCACCATCGGCGACCCGCTGCGGCCCATCGAGCCGGAGGACATCCTGCGGGCAGATCGGATGATGTATGTAGCCAGCGGGTTTGCGCTGGCGTGGGGATGTGCGATACGGGGGTTCTTGGGATGAAACAACTGGTCCACGGCGGTGACTGGATGGGCTACCGCGAACGCTTTGGCCGCGACGCGCTGGATTTTTCGGCGAACGTCAGCCCCCTCGGTCTGCCCGAAGGGGTGGCGCAGGCCATCCGGGAGGCGCTGGCGGAGGCCGACCGCTACCCCGACCCCCTCTGCCGCACCCTGCGGGCGGCGCTGAGCCGGGCCGAGGGTGTGCCGCAGGAGCATATCCTCTGCGGCAACGGCGCGGCAGACCTCATCTTCCGGCTGGTCTGGGCCGTAAAGCCCCATAAGGCGCTGGTGACTGCCCCGACTTTTGCCGAGTACGCCTCTGCATTGGACACGGTGGGGTGCGAAGTGAAACGCTTCTTCCTCGATGAAACGAATGATTTCGCCCCGACAGACGCCTTCGTGGACGCCGTGGACGAGAGCATCGACATGGTGTTCCTCTGCCAGCCGAACAACCCGACGGGGCAGCTGGCCTCACCCGAGCTGGTGAAAAAGCTGCTGCGCCGGTGCGAGGAGTGCCGCACGATTTTGGCCGTAGATGAGTGCTTTCTGGACTTTCTGCCCGACGCCGACGGGTGGACCGCGAAGCCTCTGCTGGAAAGTGGGAACCTCGTCATCCTGAAAGCTTTCACCAAGCTCTACGGCATGGCCGGCGTCCGGCTGGGTTACTGCCTCTGCGGCGACGAAACGCTTCTGGAAAAAATGCAGACAGCGGGCCAGCCGTGGGCCGTGTCCAGCCTGGCGCAGGCGGCGGGCGTCGCGGCCCTGAAAGAAACCGCTTATGTGGACGAAGTGCGCGCCCTTATCGCCCGGCAGCGGCCCGTTCTGACGGCGGGCCTGCGGGCGCTGGGCCTGCGGGTCATCGACGGAAAGGCAAACTATCTGCTCTTCCGCGCGCCCGCCGACCTGAACGAGAGGCTTCGCCCGCTGGGAACACAGGTGCGCAGCTGCGCGAATTATCCGGGCCTCGGGCCGGAGTGGTACCGCACGGCGGTGCGCACGGCCCCCGAGAACGCCCGGCTGCTGGAACTTATGAAAGAGGTGCTGGGATGAGCAGGGCAAAATGCATCATGGTGCAGGGTACGATGAGCGGTGCAGGTAAAAGTCTGCTCTGCGCGGCGCTCTGCCGCATCTTTGCGCAGGACGGCCTGCGCGCCGTGCCGTTCAAGAGCCAGAACATGGCTCTGAACAGCTTCGTCACCAAAGACGGCCTCGAGATGGGCCGGGCGCAGGTGGTGCAGGCGCAGGCCGCCGGTGTCGAGCCGGACGTGCGGATGAACCCCATCCTCCTGAAGCCCAGCAGTGACGTGGGCAGTCAGGTCATCGTCAACGGCGAGGTGCGGGGCCAGATGAAAGCGTCGGAGTATTTCCGCACGAAACGGCAGCTGGTGCCGGACATCCTGAAGGCGTATGACAGCCTCGCCGAGGAGGCTGACGTCATCGTCATCGAGGGCGCGGGCAGCCCGGCGGAGATCAACCTGAAGAGCGAGGACATCGTGAACATGGGCCTTGCCGAGATGGTGGACGCGCCGGTGCTTCTGGTGGGCGACATCGACCGGGGCGGCGTGTTCGCCCAGCTATACGGCACGGTGGAGCTGCTGGAAGAAAAAGAACGCCGGCGCATCAAGGGGCTCGTCATCAATAAATTCCGTGGAGACGTAGAAATTCTGCGCCCCGGCCTTTCGATGCTGGAAGAAAAGACCCATCTGCCCGTGGTGGGCGTCGTACCATACCTGAAGGTGGACATCGAGGACGAGGACTCCCTGAGCCAGCGCCTCGAGATGCGGGACGGCAAAAAGCCGCTGGACGCGGCGATCATCCGTCTGCCGCATCTGTCCAATTTTACGGACTTCATGCCGCTGGAACAGCACCCGCTGCTGGGTGTGCGGTATGTTTCGAACGCTCATGAGCTGGGCGCACCCGACCTCATCCTGCTGCCGGGGACGAAAAACACGGTGGACGACCTGCTCTGGCTGCGGCAGTGCGGGCTGGAAACGGCTCTGCTCAAGCTGGCCGCGAAAGGCACGCCGGTGCTGGGCGTCTGCGGCGGCTACCAGATGCTGGGCCAGACCCTCGACGACCCCACCGGCAGCGAGAGCGGCCGGCAGCAGACTCTGCGGGGGCTGGGTCTGCTGCCCACCCGGACCGTGTTCAGCGAGCAGAAGCGCCGCGCACAGGTCAAAGCGACCGTTGCCGCCGCCCCCTTTGCGGGTGCAGAGCTGGAAGGCTACGAGATACACACCGGCGTGACCGAGGCGGAGGGCGAACCTTTCGCCCACTACCCCGACGGAGGCCGGGAAGGCTGTGTGCAGGGCAATGTATTCGGCACCTACCTCCACGGCCTGTTCGACACTGGTACGCTGACCGAGGCGCTGGCGGGCTGGCTCTGCCGCCGGAAGGGCATCGACCCCTCCGACGCGGCCCTCATCCCGATGGAAGAGTACCGCCGCCAGCAGTTCGACATCCTGGCCGACGGCGTGCGCGGGGCGCTGGATATGGACGCGGTGTATGCCGCGATGGGAATGGAGAAGCGCTGAATGGAACAGGGACTTTTGCATCTGTACTGGGGCGACGGAAAGGGGAAGACCACCGCCGCTATGGGTCTTGCGCTCCGTGCGCTGGGGTCCGGGAAGCGGGTGGTCATCGTCCAGTTTTTGAAGGGCGGGAACAGCGGCGAGATCCCGCTTCTGGCCCAGCTTGGCGCGGAGATCTACCGGGGCAAGGCCGGACAGAAATTCGTCTTCCAGATGACGACGGAGGAAAAGGCTGCGACCCGGGAACTGCAAAACCAGAACCTCGCCGCCGCCATGGCACAGCCTGCCGACCTGCTGATACTGGACGAAGCCGGGAGCGCAGAAGAGCTGGATATGGTGGACGTCGATCTACTAAAAAAAGCCGTTCTGGAACGGCCTGCCGGATGTGAGTGCGTCCTGACGGCCCACACGCCGCCCCAGTGGATGCTGGACGCCGCCGACTACTCCACCGAGATGAAATGCCGCCGCCACCCCTACCAGAAGGGGATAAAAGCACGAAAGGGGATAGAATATTGACGCCGCAGCATCATTTACCTGCTGACATTGAGCGGACGAGCTTCCACATCATCACCGAAGAGCTGGAAATGATGGGCATGACCCCGCCGCCCGAGCACGAAGCCGTGGTCAAGCGGGTCATCCACACCACCGCCGACTTCGACTATGCGCGGAATCTCCACTTCACCCCCCGCGCGGTGGAGCAGGCCGTCAAGGCCCTCCACGCCGGGGCCGTCATCGTGACCGATACAAACATGGCGCTGGCTGGCATCACCAAGCCCGGTCTGGCGAAGCTGGGCGGCACGGCCTGCTGTTATATGGCTGACCCCGAGGTGGCCGCCGCCGCAAAAGAGGCTGGCACCACCCGGGCCGTCGCAGCGATGAAAAAGGCAGCGCAGGAGCATCCCGGGGCCATCCTCGCCGTCGGCAACGCGCCCACGGCTCTGCTGACGATCGCAGAACAAATCGAAAGCGGCCTGCGGCCCGCACTGGTCATCGGTGTGCCGGTGGGCTTCGTGAACGTGGTGGAGAGCAAGGAACGGCTCTTCGCCGTCTGCGAAAAGCATGATGTACCGGCCATCGTGGCGATGGGCCGCAAGGGTGGCAGCAACGTCGCTGCGGCCATCTGCAACGCCCTTATCTACTCCGCCGCCGAGATGCTCGACCCCTCGGCCCGGGGGTGGAAGTGAGCGACAAATTTTGGAGAAACACAATGAACCCTACAAGAAAGACCGATGAAAAATTTTATCGGCTGTTTTCGACCTTTCACGCCTTTTCAGAGCATCTGACCAAGCGGGAAGACAATGAACTGCGCGATAAATACGACCACAATGCGTTCTGTTATTCCGGCCAGCCCTCGGCAGATGAAGTCCGGGCCGCGCTGGCTTATCAGAAAGCGCGGGGAGACGCCTTCCTCAAACTGGAAGGATACGAGCCGCTGGCCAATGCATTCGGCATGGAGTGCGAAGAGACCCTGACGATGGTTCTGCCCCCGGAAACAGACATCCGCAGCTGGAAAACGAACCCGGACGTCTCGATCAAGGCCCCGGACGCAGACCAGCTGGAACAGCACGAACTGAAATACTACGGCCCGTTGTACGGAGATGATTTCACCGTGCGGAACAACCGGCATCTCCGGGAAAAACTGACCTACCTTGGAGCGTATCTGGACGGGAAACTGGCGGGTGACTGCTATATTTTCGCATCCGATGGGTATGTCTGCATGGACGGCCTGCTGGTGGACGAGGATTTCCGGCACCAGTACATCGCCATGACCCTGATGAAGCATATTGCCGAAAAGGCGCAGGAGCGCGGAGAGATCCTGTATCTTCACGCTGACTCCGAGGATACACCGAAGGAACTGTATGCGAAGATGGGATTTCAGGCCGTTGACAAGCTCTATGAATATCTCTGCACCGATTTCTCGAAACTGAAAATATGAACGAATGCGCGCCGGATACGGCGATGGGCCTCCCAATGCGGGAGGCCTTTCTGTTACACCGTCGCCAGCACGGCGAGGATGCTCTGCCAGCGCGGATTCTCGACGGCGGGCGCACGGCGGACGGGCCGGGACTGTACAGGCTGAGGCCGCTGAGCCGTCTGGGGCAGGGGAGAGAGGAGCACGGCCTGCCATGCGGCGGCAAGCTGCATGGCCTCCGGGCAGCTCTGCAGGGTGCGGCGCTCGGCTCCGGCGAGGTAGTCGCCCAGCCAGCAGAGGATGGCCGCGATGTTCAGCTGCTCGGCGGCGCGGGTGCTCCAATAGCTCCAATGGGCGGGACGGCCCACGAACCGCTCCACCGTGATGAGCGCACCCTCCCGGGCGGCAGAGGGGGCGACGGCCCCACAACCACCGGCAGTATGGGCCAGAACGTTCAGAATGCGCGCCATCCGGCCGCTGTCGAGAGCGTCGTCCCGGACAAAAGCAGAGAAATCCGTCTGGGCCAGCAGACCGTCGGCGGTGGCGGGGAAACGCCCCGTCAGCTCGCCCGAGGCGTTGTGGCAGCTCTGCCACCCTTTGCGGACGAGCTGGAAGTTCAGCTTCTGACGTCCCATCGTGGAATAGAACACCCGGGCCTTGCCGCTGACCGGCTCCTGCCGCAGCTCGAGATAAGCGTCTGCGCCTCCGAGGTCTTGGACCTTGACGCTGAGCACAAGGCGGTACTCAGGCTTCTGGCTGGACATGGCAAGATGCATCTCTTCAAAATAACGTGCGGCATCCATAGCGGTTCTCCTTCCTGTGGGCGCGGGGTGGTGTGTAGGGGTGCGGCCCTTCGTTGGTTGTAGTATATCATAAATTGCGCCAGAATACAACTATAAGTTTGCAAATAAACCAAAAAACTTTTTGACTTTTCTACAAAGCAAAACAAGATGGTTGTGAGTGACAACAAAAATACGGGGCCGCTGGCAGCAGATACAACTGCACAGCGGCCCCGTACATTATTATGATTCAGTCGCCCAGCTCCCGTATCTCGTTCTGGATGAGTCGGCCTGCGGCCCGGGCCAGCTGGTCCATGCCCCGGATGCGGGCCATGTTCTTGCCGTAGATGCGGGAGGCATCGGCGGCGCTGGCGTCTTCGCCCATAAAGACAGCGGAGACCCGCAGACCCTTCCGCTGCAGCGCCCGCACCTCGGCGGCGGCGTCCTCCACGCCCGTGCTGCCGCCGTAGTCGCGGCCCAGCGGGTCATCGGGGGAGGGTGGGATGCGGCGGCTGTCGTTGGGGGAGGCGTCCGTCAGGAGGATGAGCAGATGCCGCGCGGCGGGGCCGGGGTCGAAGTCGATGAGGTCGCCTGCGGCCCGCAGAGCCAGACCGTCCCGGTTCCAGCCCGAGGCGAAATACTGGCAGATGCCCTGTAAGCTCTTCTCCTTGAAGCCCTTGAGCACCCGCAGGACGGTGTAGCCCCGCAGGCTGGAAAAGCAGCTCACCCGCACCGGGATGCCGCAGGCCGCGAGGCTCTGGGCAAGGATAGACCCCTGCGCCGCGATGACCTCCTGACAGTGGAGGCGGGAAGCCGAAGCATCCAGCAGAAGGTCAACGGTGAAGGACGGGTGGTTCTCTTCCTCGGCACAGCGGAAGACCCGGTCGTCGTCCATGACGGTGCGCCAGACCCGCTCCGGGTCGAGGTTGCCGCTGCGGGCGACCCGGGCGTTGGGCTGCTGGTGGACGAGGATGCAGTTGCGGATCTGCTCGGTCAGCCGCAGCACGACGCTGCGGTGAAGCTCGAGATTTTTCGAATCGTACGCCCGGTTCCGCTCAGCCTGAAGCTGGGCCTGTTCGGCCAGGTGCTTTGCCTCGGGGGTAGGGGCCTGCTCCGGGCTGGGGACGCCGGAGGCAAACCAGAGGTGACAGCCCAGATGCTCCCCGGTGCAAAGCTCCTGCTCAGCCTTCCGCAGCCGTTCGGGCGGATAGAGAGACCGGCCAAAGCAGCTTTCGATGTAGGCGCGGTCTTCCTCGGCGCGCTGGCGCAGGGTGATATGGGCCAGCCGCTTGTCGGCATGGATGCCGCCGCCGGAGGCGTCCACCGAGCCGGAATGCTCCACCGTGACCCGGTCGGTCTTTATCATCTGGGTGGGCATGGTGCGGGTCATGAGGGACGCCAGCAGGCCGTCCAGATGAAGATGCAGCCCGGCCTTCTGATGCACCGTGCCGTTGAACAGCTCGAATTTGGCGTAGACGGCCAGCAGTGCGGCTTTCAGCTCGTCCGGCTTGGGGGGCGTCTCGGGACTGAGGGCGGCGTCGAGATTCTTTTCGTAGGGAGTCATGACCGGCGGCGTGCGCCCCTGCACAGCCCGCCAGCGCGCGGCCTGCATGGAGTAGACCAGCTGGTTCTTCGCCATCCATTCCTGCCGCGAGAGCTTGTACTGGATGCCGAAAAAGTAGTCCGCATGGGCGCGGCGGAGGGCCGAGAGCACCGGGCGGCGGGGCAGTTCCAGCGCGTAGACCGCGCTCTCGAGGTAGAGCCAGGTCAGATCGTCCAGCATGGCCTGCCGGATGTCGCCCTCCCATGCGTCAAAGAGACTGCGCACCAGCTCGTCGCCGTAGTATTTGTGGACCAGCCCCACGACGCAGTTCATGTAAAAATCAATGGTGCCGTCGGTGTTCCGGGCGAGGAACAGCGGCTCGAAGCCGTAGGCTCCTGCCGCTGCCCACACCTGATTGGCGGCCCGCCGCTCTTCGGCGGTGTAGCTCTGCGCTTCCATAAAAACGCCCCTTTTAATCGAAGAGCTTTGCGGCGGTGAGCTGGGCCGGGATGCGGGCGGCAATGGCATCCCGGATGAGGCCCTGTTCGTAGGAGTCGAAGGCTTTGTTGGTGATGCCCATGTCCAGCGCAGCCCCGGCAGCGACGCCCCGGCGCATCAGGCGCAGAGCGTCCAGCATACCGCGCAGGTCGAGAGCTTTGGTGGAAATTTCCGCGCTGTCGCACTTTTTCTGCAAATCGAGGAAGAGCAGGGCGAACTGTCTGACGTACTTGCTGTTCAGATCGGGGAACTGGGTGCGCAGGAGTTTTTCGAGGTTCTCCTCGGTGATGGTGGGCATCTGGATGACCACGAAGCGGGAGGTGAGGGCCTCGTTCAGCTCACGGGTGCCGGCGTAGCCGTAGTTCATGGTGGCGATGAAGCGGGTCTCCTCGGCCAGTGGGATGCGCTCGTAGCCCGGCACATCGATGGCGCGGCGGAAATCCAGCACCGCGTGCAGGACGGCCAGCGCCTCGTTTTTGGCCATGTTGATCTCGTCCAGAACGCCGAAGCCGCCGCTCTGGGCGCAGCGGTAGACCGGGCCGGGGCGGAACTTGACCTGTCCGCCCTCAAAGGTGTCCATGCCGATGAGGGACGCCGCGTCCATATTGACGTGGAACGAGATGTCCCACGCGGGGCGTCCGAAGGCGGCGGCGAGGTTTTCAGCCAGCACGTTCTTGCCGGTGGCCTTGCCGCCTGCCAGCAGCAGGTTTTCGCCGCAGAGCAGGGCGGCCAGCGCCTGCTCCCACACCTCTCTGCCGTAGTAGACGAAGGCAGGGGAGGGGATGCGGGGGCGCAGGGCCTCCGCCAGCGGGTGGGCGGTACGGTATTCTTCCACAGCGCGCAGCAGGTCAGGGGAGACCCCTTCCTGCCGCAGCGTATCCATCAGAGCAGATGTTTCAGACATCCATGACATCTCCTTGCGGTTGGCAGTGCCAAACCGAAATTTCACCCTTATCATAGCACAACCCGCGCGGTTTGTGTAGGGCTTTGGCGGGCAAAAAAGCGGCAAAGAAGCAGAGAAAATAAAGGTGAAGCTATTTTAACAAACTTTCAGCCGGGACGTGCAGATTTCACGTTCAAAGTAAATTGACAGGCCGCTTAAAATACGATAAAATAATTTTCGTTGTGTCAAAGTGAAAAAGAAAGGCGTAAAAGTATGCTCGAAACCATCACAGCCGTCAATCAGGCGGTCAACAGCTTTATCTGGGGCATCCCGGCGATGGTCTGCATCATCGGCGTGGGCCTGCTGCTCAGTGTGCGGACAGGCTTTTTGCAGCTCCGGAAATTCCCCTATGCCATCAAAACGATCATTGGCCGCATCTTCCGCAAAAAGGACGCCTCCGACGGCGCGATGACTCCGTTCCAGGCAGTGTGTACGGCGCTGGCCGCTACCGTCGGCACCGGCAACATCGCCGGCGTGGCGGGCGCGATCGCCATCGGCGGGCCGGGTGCGGTGTTCTGGATGTGGTGCTCGGCTCTGCTGGGCATGTGTACCAAATTCTCCGAAGTGACGCTGGCCGTGCATTTCCGCGAGCGGAACAAAAACGGCGAGCTGGTGGGCGGCCCCATGTACTATATTAAAAACGGCCTCGGCAGCCGGTGGCAGTTCCTCGCGGTGCTGTACTCGCTGTTCGGCGTGCTGACGGTCTTCGGCACCGGCAACGCCACCCAGGTCAACACCATCGTCACAGCCATCGACTCGGCCCTGCTGGCCTACGGCAGCAGCCTGAACAGCATCCTGCCCACGGTCAACCTCGTCGTGGGCGTGGTGGTGGCTATGATGGTGGCCATGGTGCTGCTGGGCGGCGTCAAGCGCATCGGCAGTGTCACCGAAAAGCTGGTGCCGTTCATGGCGCTGTTCTATGTGGTGCTGGCGCTGGGCGTCGTGGTCATCAACTACCGGCGATTCCCGGCGGTGCTGGCCTCCATCGTCGGCGGTGCATTTGACCCGCAGGCCTTCACCGGCGGTGCCATCGGCAGCATCTTCCTCAGTATGCAGAAGGGCGTCTCCCGCGGCATCTTCTCCAATGAGGCCGGCCTCGGCACCGGCTCCATCGCTCACGCCTGCGCAGACACCCGCAAGCCGGTCAAGCAGGGGATGTTCGGCATCTTCGAGGTCTTCGCCGACACCATCGTCATCTGCACCCTGACCGCCATGGTCATCCTGTGCAGCGGCGTGCCGGTGGGCTACGGCAGTGCGGCAGGCGCAGAACTGACCATCTCCGGCTTCACGGCCACCTACGGCGGCTGGTCGTCCATCTTTACGGCGGTGGCGCTCTGCAGCTTTGCATTCTCCACCATCATCGGCTGGGGCCTCTACGGCTCCCGGTGCATCGAGTTCCTGTTCCACACCGACAAGGTGGTCGGCCCCTTCCTCGTGGTCTACTCCTTCGTGTCCATTCTGGGCGCGACGGTCGATCTGGGCCTGCTGTGGAGCATCGCCGACACCTTCAACGGACTGATGAGCATTCCGAACCTCATGGCCCTGCTCCTGCTATCCGGCACGGTGGCAAAGCTCACGAAGGAGTTCTTTGCGGGCGAGGGCGCAGGAAAGTAAAGAATCATTCAAAGCGCCCTTCGGCCCGCGCCGGAGGGCGCTTTGCTGTCAATAAACCTGCAGTTTTGTCTACTTTCTCTGCAAAAAATCAAAATAGTATAAAAAATTCATGGAAATCATAAAAAATGATATTGAATAAATTTTAACAAAGTGGTAAAGTAAAAGCAAAGAGAGTCGTGCCCGCCGCCCGGCGGGGCGCAAAATCAGGAGGTTTTACCAATGGCTGATCGTATCGTTCTGAATACTATTTCTTATCATGGCCACGGCGCTATCGAGAACATCGTTCCCGAGCTGACCGCCCGCGGCTACAAGAAGGCTTTCGTCTGCTCTGACCCCGACCTTCTCAAGTTCGGCGTCACCAAGAAGGTCACCGACCTGCTGGACGCTGCAGGCTTCGCCTACACCGTCTACAGCGAGATCAAGCCCAACCCCACCATCGCCAATGTGCAGGACGGCGTGGCCGCTTTCAAGGCCGCAGAGGCTGACTGCATCGTGACCATCGGCGGCGGCTCTTCCATGGACACCGCAAAGGCCATCGGCATCATCATCAACAACCCCGAGTTTGCCGATGTGCGCTCTCTGGAAGGCGTCGCTCCCACCAAGAAGCACGCCGTCTTTACCATCGCTGTCCCCACCACCGCCGGTACTGCCGCTGAAGTCACCATCAACTACGTCATCACCGACGTGGAGAAGAAGCGCAAGTTCGTCTGCGTCGATACCAACGACATCCCCGAGATCGCTGTGGTTGACCCCGATATGATGGCCTCCATGCCCAAGGGCCTGACTGCCGCCACCGGCATGGACGCTCTGACCCACGCCATCGAGGGCTACATCACCAAGGGCCACTGCACCATCTCCGATATGTTCCATCTGGAAGCCATCAAGCTCATCAGTGAGAACCTGCGCGGCGCTGTCCAGAACACTCCGGAAGGCCGCGAGGGCATGGCTCTGGGCCAGTACATCGCCGGCATGGGCTTCTCCAATGTGGGTCTGGGCATCGTCCACTCCATGGCACACGGCCTGTCCGCTCTGTATGACACCCCCCACGGCGTGGCCTGCGCTATCCTGCTGCCCGTCGGTCTGGAGTACAACAAG
>ERZ791803.363-NODE-363-length-30093-cov-3.122745_pt1 | contig 30093 bp, 29 predicted proteins | sample MGYA00510307_ERZ791803 | MGnify/ENA primary metagenome ERZ791803 (study PRJEB30046, sample SAMN00791963) | human gut metagenome | study: EMG produced TPA metagenomics assembly of the A metagenome-wide association study of gut microbiota in type 2...
GCGCAGGGTGGGGGCGTCAGGGAAGCGGACTATGCCGTCCTCCTCCAGGGTGACCCCTTTGACCTCTACAAAACCCCGACTTTTTGATGACTCCCAGTAAAAATCAAACCGGGAACTCCCATATGTAGTCTCCGGACGCAGCAACGTCAGCCCCTCCCGGAAGCCCCCTGCCGCTGCCCACTCCCCAAACACCTTGTTGGGGGCCTGGGCGTCCATGTTGATGAGCCGGTCCCCTTTCTCCACCGCAATGAGGTCAAATTTGGTCTTGCGGGACGGATTTGGGCTCTCCTCCAGCCAGACGGTGGCGCCGGGGACCAGCAGCTCCCGGCAGCGCCCGGTATTTTTTACGTGGCAAACAAGCTCCTCGCCCTCCGCTTCCACTCGGGCCACAAAGCGGTTGGGCCGGGAGAGAAAGCGGGCCGGGAGGATTTTACCATACTGCATCTTGTGTTCCTCCGCCGTTTTCTGGTATGATATAAGATAAGCGTCCGGTCAAAGCGAGGGCCGGACCCAAATTGAGTATAACCCAGGACCGCCGACGGGGCAAGTCCCCGGGAACGGTCGGGATAGGAGGAAGCTGTATTATGCCTGAAGCAAAAAAGCCTGCCATTGATCTGCAGAAGATTTCCAACCCCCAGCTTGTGGAGGCTCTGGCCACCCTCCACAAAGAGAATACCCCCCTCAATCAGGGTAAGGTGCTGGACCTGGTGCTCCACCACGCGTCCTTCCTGGCCCCGGTGATTTTGGCTCCTGTGCCCAAGGGAAGCAATGTGCCTCCCCAGCTCCAGGGCAAGACCGCCATCCAGTTCCAGCTCATCACCACCAAGGATGGCCGCCCCTTCTTCCCCGCCTTTACCGACTGGGAGGAGCTGCGCAAGTTCAGCAAGCTCAAGGAGCAGCGGGTGGTCATGCTCCGCTTTGACAACTACGCCGAGATGGTCCTCAAGGACGACCGCACCGCCGGTATGGTGATCAATCCCCTGGGCCTGAGCCTCACCCTGGACCGCAAGAGCCTGGAGAACATGGCCCGGAAGAAGGCCGAGCTGGCCCGCGGCTATGCTGAGGAGCAGGTGGAGAAGGACACCCAGGTGATGGTGGGCGACCCGGAGGAGGAGCCTGAGGAGCTGCTGGACGCGGTGTGCGAGCTGGCCGAGAAGCGGGAAGAGATCCAGCGCCTGTGGCTGCGGGAGATGGTGCGCCAGGACGGCATGAAGCGCTATATCATCGTGGTGGACCACACCGGCGAGCAGGCTGAGGTCTTCCAGGCCATTGCCCAGGCCGCCGCGCCCCACTTCGGCAAGCTGCCGGTGGATATGATCCCCTACGGCACCGGCTTTGCCGACGCCGCCACCGAGGACGCCATGCCCTTCTACGTCCGGGGAGAATAAAAAAGGACCGCAAGTGCGGTCCAGAGAATGTTACAGGGCGCCCAGCTCCCGGATGGTGTCCTGAATGGTCTTTTGGGGCAGATAGACGGCCGCCATTTCGCTCAGCTGAGCCAGCGTGAGAGAGCCGGCCGCCTTGGCCATGGGGTGCTTGAGATAGGGGCCGAACCGGCGCTGAAGCACTGCCTTGGCCTTGGGGTCGGCCATGAGCTGGGAGAGCGTGATCTGATTGCGCTTGAGATCCATATATGTTCACCTCTTCCCCATCTTATGCGCCCCGGGGAAAAAGGTTCGTCGCTTGTTAGCAAGGAGGTCCATCATGGGACGCAAGAAAAAATCCAACTTTTTGGTCTCCGCCCACCGCACCCTGCGAAAAAAGAGTGTGGTGGCCGCGGTGTACATCGTGCTGCGGCTGCTGGTGATTCTGGTAATGGTGGCACAGTTTTTCAACGGCAACTTTGAAAACGTCTTTCTGTGTATACTGACGCTGATTCTCTTTCTGCTGCCCACCATTTTTGAAAAGAGCCTGCAAATTGACCTGCCCAACGCGTTGGAGATCATCATTTTGCTGTTTATCTTCGCCGCGGAAATTTTGGGCGAGATCCGGGCCTTTTACACCACCTTCGCCTATTGGGACACCATGCTGCACACCATTAACGGCTTCCTGTGCGCCGCCATCGGCTTCTCCCTGGTGGACATGTGCAACCGCCACAAGCGGGTCTCCCTGTCCCTCTCTCCGGTGTACATGGCCATCGTGGCCTTCTGCTTCTCCATGACCATCGGCGTGCTGTGGGAGTTTTTTGAGTGCACCATGGACCAGTTCTTTCTGCTGGACATGCAGAAGGACACGGTGGTGAACGTCATCTCCTCGGTGAACCTGGACCCCACCGGCGGCAACACCCCGGTGGCCATCAAGGGCATCACCGATGTGATCGTGGTGTGCGGGGAGGAACAGATCCCTCTGGGTGTGGGAGGCTATCTGGATATCGGCATCCTGGACACCATGAAGGACCTGTGGGTCAACTTCATCGGCGCGGTGGTCTTTTCCATTGTGGGCTATTTTTATGTAAAGAGCCGGGGCAAGGGCTGGTTTGCCCGCAACTTTATCCCTCAGGTGCTGCCCGAGGACGAAACCTCCAACCCGCAGGAATAACCCGCGGAAAAGAGTGCATACTAACCTCATCCACTGTGAGGAGGTTTTATAACAATGGATCAGAACAACAATCACATTCACTGCACCGTGGACAGCTGTGTCCACCATTCCGCCCAGAACGCCTGCTCTCTCAACCAGATCCGCGTGGGCTGCTGTGAGGGCAACCCCACCAGCTGCAAGGGCACCGAGTGCGACTCCTTCCAGCTGAAGTAAAAACCCATTGAAGTAAAAACCCATAAAAAAGGGCCCGTCCAATCGGACGGGCCTTTTTTTCGCCAAAGTGGTAAAACCACTTTGGCGAGGAAAGCTGCACGCAAGGCGGACCTCGATTCCTGCGGAAAAGTCGGTCCGCCTTGCGTGAGATGTGTCATTTCCGACGCTCATGTCGCCGGAAATGACGTGATTTCATTTTATTCCGTCGCCATCTCCGCGCTAAGCGCCGCCGCTCTGCGGCGGTTGCGCTCCGAAACGCGCCTGCGGGCGCAGTGCGGGCGGCGGAACTCCTTGCAGGAGGGCTTTTTTGCGTTTTATACGGAATTTACGCCAGATGCAGGCCGTAAAATCCCACCAGAGACAGGGCCATAAGCCCCGCGGTGATGAGCTCCAGCGGTGCGCCCCGGAAACTCTTGGGGCAGCCGTCTACGTTCAGGTCCAGACGCAGTCCGGCAAAGCTGATCAGGGCGATGGTGGCGCCCAGACCGCCAAACAGGGCGAAGAGCAGAGCGGCGCCCAGGTTGTATCCCCGCTGGGAGATAATGAGGGCCGCGCCCATGGCGGCGCAGTTGGAGGTGATGGAGGACAGGCTCTCGTCCAGGCGGCGGGACAGCTCGGGCACGCAGGAGTGCAGGAAGCTGCGCAGAGCCCACACCACCAGCGGGCCTACCAGGGCAAACACCAGGGTCTGGTAGTAGTCCAGAGCAAAGTGGTACAGCAGCTGGTCGGCCACCCAGGTGACCAGGGCGGTGAGGGTCATCACCGCCGTCAGGGCCGCGCCGGTGCGGCCCGCCTCCAGGGGGTGGTCAAAGGCCTGGGTACGGGTGCCGATGCCCAGACAGTTGACCAGAATAAAGTTTTCCGACAGCAGGGCGGCCAGAGCCACCCCTGCCAGGTATACAGCGGTCATAGGACTGCCTCCTTCCATTTCCGGGGGAATAAGGACTTACACTTCGCCGTCCACATATTCCACACCCTCCGTATCCAGATTGGCCACGATGGACAGGGCCTGGTTGACGCAGTCGGTGACCGCGTCGCAGGTGGCGGTGGCGCCGGAGATGGTATCCACGGCGTTGCTGCCCGAGGAGCGGATGGTGCCCGACTTGCCCTTGTACTGATCCAGATAGTCGCTTTCCAGGGCTTGAGTACCGGTGCTGAGGGTCTCGTTGTGGCTGGTGATGGCCACGCCGGTGACCTCGCCGTTGGTGTTCACGCCCACCACCGCGGTCATCAGACCGCCGAAGCCGTGGGCCTGGACCTCCACGCAGTAACCCACCAGGCCGTCATTGTTGTAGCCGGCGGTGATGCTCAGGGCGCCGGAGGCCCGGAAGGGAGTTTCCGTGCGGGTGGTGGCCTGGGGCATCACCTGGGACAGCAGCTCCTGCTGGAGCTTGGTCTCGGTGCGCACGGTGGCAAAGTCGGTGAGCTGGTGTACCCCAAAGACCATGCCGGCCATCAGGGCCACGGCCACAGCCAGCACGCCCCACTGGCGTACCTTCAGGCGCAGCTCGTCGAGGTACCCTTCGCCGGGCATGGTGCCCTCTCCCGCCCGGGAGAGCAGCCGCAGCTGGGGCTTGACAAATTTGATCTCGGCCAGACTGGCACGCACCTGGGTGATCTGTTCCCGGGTGGCGGCAAACCGGCCCACGCCAAAGCGCCGGGGCATGCCGGTGCGGTCCAGCAGCCATACGCAGCAGTTCATGGTGAGGATGGCCCAGCCCACCCCGTCAGGATAGGAGCCAAAGTAGCGCAGCAGCACGGTGAGCAGGCCGCACCCCACGCCAAACAGGACCTGGCCGCGGGGGGTGACAGGGGTGGTGGTGTAGTCGGAGGCCATGAAGATGGCACCCAGCATCAGCCCGCCGCTGAAGAGCTGGGCCAGCATCCAGGCCACACGGCCGCCGTCTCCCTGGGGGAACAGGAAGGTGAGCAGAGCCACGGTGGCAAGGAAGGCCAGAGGCGCCCGGGGCTGGATGACCCGGCGGGCCACTAAGTAAAGGCCGCCCAGAATCAGCATCATTACCGCCACGCTGCCCATGGCGCCTCCGTGCTGGCCCATCAGCAGCTGACCCACGCTCTGGGGGGGCAGCTGGCCGTTGTGGAGGTAGGACATGGGGGTGGCGGAGGTCACCGCGTCGGCGGTGGACAGCAGGCCGGGGTGCTGGAAGGCGTCCACCCAGTTGGTCATGATACCGGGAAAGGTGGTCAGCAGCATCCGCCCGGCCAGGGCGGGGTTCATAAAGTTGCGGCCCAGGCCGCCGTAGAGCTGCTTGACCACCACAATGGCAAACACGCCGCCCAGCACCGGCGCCCAGTAAGGAGCGGTGACAGGCAGAGTCATGGCCAGCAGCAGTCCGGTGACGCAGGCGGACAGGTCCTGGGTAGTGTCGGGGAGCTTCCGCAGACGGCGGTAGACGTACTCAGATACCACACAGGTGATGACGCTCACCGCCGTCAGAGCCAATACCCGGATGCCGAACAGGTATACCGCCATGCCCAGGGCGGGCAGCAGGGCCACGATCACATCCAGCATGGTGCTGGAGATGCTGGACACCTGAGCGATCTGGGGAGGCTGGCGGCGGATGACAGGTCTCAGCTCAGTCATGGGATGCACCTTCTTTCTTGGCCTGGCGCATCAGGTCCATCAGGGGAATGTGGGAGGGGCAGATGTAGGAGCAGCACCCGCAGTCCATACAGTCCTCCAGGTGCAGGTTGTCCAGCAGCTCCTTCTCCCCCAGGCGCATGGCCCGGTAGACCAGAACGGGGTTTAAGTCCATGGGACAGGCGGAGACGCAGTGGCCGCACTTGACGCACACCATCTCCGGCTGGTTGACGTTGTGTTCCTGGGCCGTGAGGCACAGCAGGGCGTTGGTGTTCTTCACCACCGGCGCGTCCAGGTTTTCCTGGATCATGCCGTTCATGGGGCCGCCAGTAAGGGTGATGGCCGCCTCCTCCCGCAGACCGCCCGCCGCCTGGAGCAGGCAGCGCAGCGGGGTGCCGATGGGCACCCACAGGTTTCGGGGCCGGGCCACCGCGCCGCCGCTGACGGTCACCGCCCGGTGGGTCAGAGGCTCGCCGGTGAGCAGGGCGTGGCGGATGGCGTACACGGTGGCTACGTTGAAGACCGCGCAGCCCACATCCAGGGCGGACTGACCCGGAGACACCTCCCGGCCGGTGACGGCGCGGATGAGCTGCTTTTCCATCCCTAAGGGGTAGCGGGTCTGGATGGTGACCAGCTCCACCTCCCGCTTTTTCCGGCGCAGGCGGCGCTCCAGAAATTCCACGGCGTTGAGCTTGTCGCCCGCCACCACCAGGATGGCCTTCTCGGCCCGCACCAGGCGGCTGAGCATCTGCACAGCCTGGAGGATCTGGTCGCCCTTCTCCAGCAGCAGGCGGTGGTCGGCGGTGAGGTAGGGCTCGCACTCGGCGGCGTTGACAATGAGGACCTCCGTCTTGCCCACCGCCTGGCGGATGCGCAGGTGGGTGGGGCTGGCGCCGCCGCCCAGGCTGGTGATGCCCGCCTGGCAGATGCGCTGGAGGGCCTCCTCCCGGTTCATCCGCTCCCAGTCCATGGGCAGGGGCAGGTCGGGATAGGGGGTGTTCTTGAAGTCATTTTCAATGACCACCGCGTCCCACTTGCCTCCCCAGGGGTGGGGACGGGGCTCAATGGCCTTCACCCGCCCGGACACGCTGGCGTGGACGTATACCCCGTCGCCGGTGGGCTTGGCGATGACCTGGCCCACGGTGACCAGATCACCCTTCTTCACCACCGGCTCCGCGCCGCCCTCCGCGCACATCACCAGAGGGATGACCACCTCTTTGGGCGGCTCCTCCAGGGGCACGATGGGCTTGCGCCGGGTGCTTTCCTTATGGGAGGTGGGGTGTACCCCGCCTAAAAATCGAGTTCTCATAGCTTGCCTCCAAACCCCTGGTGACAGGGGGCAAAATGCCTGTGGATTACCCGGGGAACCACTGCTCCAGGATCTGGGCCACGCCGTCCTCCCGGTTGGAGGGGGCGACGAGGTCGGCGCACTGGAGTACGTCCGGGGCGGCGTTGGCCATGGCCACGCCCACCCCGGCCTTCTGGATCATGGTCAGGTCGTTGGTGCCGTCGCCAAAGGCCGCGGCTTCCAGCAGGTCCAGTCCCAGATGGCGGCACAGGGCCTCCAGCGCGTCCCCCTTGGTGGCGCCCGGTGCGTTGAGCTCCAGATTGGTGGGCAGGGAGATGGACTGGATGAGCTGGGGGAACTGCTCCGAGAGGAGCTTCATGGCCTGGGGCCGCAGCTCCAGGTCGGGGAAAAAGGACTGCATCTTCTGCACCGTGTCGCCGCCCTGGGCCATGGCGGCGGGCAGATCGTCCACCGGCAGGCGGTTGGGACCGATGATCATGCGCACCACCGGGTCGGGGATATAGTAATCCAGGCGGTCCAGGAACTTTCGGGGCATGATCCCCTTGTCGTTCTGGTAGCAGTCCACGGTGCAGCCCAGGCCCTCCAGCAGGCGGTAGACCGCCTGGGCGGTGTCCAGGGGGATCTCGGCGCGGTAGAGAACCGTGTCGGTTTCCCGGTCATACACCTTGGCCCCGTTCATCAAAATGAAATAGCGCAGGAAGGGCAGTTCCTTCAAAAAGTCGGGCACGCCCCCGAAAAACCGGCCGGTGGCAATGACCACCTGGGCGCCGGACGCAGCGGAGCGCTCCAGGGCGGCCCGGCTGCGGGGGGTGAGATGCTTTTCCTCGTCGAGCAGGGTGCCGTCCAGGTCGGCGAGAATGAGCTTGGGCGCCATGGATTAAAACCTCGCGCCGCCGAACTCGGCCAGCTTCAGGTTCTTGTTCCGGTCCTGCACCCACTGGATGGACCACTGGGAGGCGAACAGCAGCAGCTGGTTGCCCTTATAGTCCTCCACCAGCTTGGCGTCATTGGGGAGCAGCAGGTCCTCCTCCTTGAGGGGCTGGGCGTCCTCGTCCTCCTTCACGATCCAACGCAGGTACTCGTAGGGCAGGCCTTCCTTGTACAGCTCCACGTTGTACTCACTGCGCAGGCGGTACTCCAGCACGTCAAACTGCAGGGTGCCCACCACGCCCACAATGACCTCCTCCATGCCGGTGTAGGGGGTCTTGAAGATCTGAATGGCGCCCTCCTGGGCGATCTGCTCCACACCCTTGAGGAACTGCTTGCGCTTCATGGTGTCGATGGAGCGGATGCGCTGGAAGTGCTCGGGAGCAAAGGTGGGGATGGGGTCGAACTTGAACTTCTTGCTGGGGGAGCACAGAGTGTCGCCGATGGAGAAGATGCCGGGATCGAACACGCCGATGATGTCGCCGGCGTAGGCCTCCTCGATGATCTCACGCTCGGCGGCCATCAGCTGCTGGGGCCGGGACAGGCGGATCTTTTTGCCGCCCTGGACGTGGTAGACCTCCTTGTCCGCCTGGAACTTGCCGGAGACCACCCGCATAAAGGCGATGCGGTCCCGGTGGGCCTTGTTCATGTTGGCCTGGATTTTAAAGACAAAGGCGGAGAAGTCCTCGTCAAAGGAGTCGATGATCTCGTCTCCTGCCTTCCGGGGCAGGGGCGCGGTGGTCATGCGCAAAAACTCCTCCAGGAAGGGCTCCACGCCGAAGTTGGTGAGAGCGGAGCCGAAGAACACGGGGGATAGCTTGCCGTGGCGCACCCGGTCCAGATCAAAGTCGCAGGAGGCACCGTCCAGCAGGTCAATTTCGTCCACCAGCTGGTCCCGCTTGGCAGCGCCGATGAGGTCGGCCAGAGCGGGGTCGTCGGGCTCAATGACGGTGGCGGTGGCCGCCTTGGCGTTGGTGTTGGAGGTGAAGTGGATGACCTTCCGGTTCTGGCGGTCGTACACGCCCTTGAACTCCTTGCCGCAGCCGATGGGCCAGTTCATGGCATAGGTATCGATACCCAGCTCCTTCTCCAGCTCCTCCAGCATCCGCACGAAAGCCAGGTCGCCCACCGGGAAATACTCGGTCCGGGTGTTGGTGTAGGCGGGGCAGCAGGCGTAGTTTTCCAGGTAGCGGGCCTGGCTGGCGGCGTCCTCTCCCAGAGGGAGCAGGTCGTCGGCCTTAAAGTCGGCCTTCAGGTTTTCTGCCGACTGCTCGGCGATGCGCTTCATGCGCCGGGTGATGCGTTTGGGGATGTGTCCGCCGCCCACCAGCAGATAGAAGATGCCGCCGAACACCGGGAAGGGGAGTACCAGCAGCAGCCAGGCGATCTTGTAAGCCGGGTCGATGCTGCTGCCCAGAATCAGCATAGCGGCTACCACGCTCAGGGCGATGCAGCACCAATAAAACCCCTGGGTGTGGCCAGAGAAAAACATCACCATCACAATGAGAGAAACTACCTGGGCCAACAGGGACAGCCCTACCACCACCGAGCGGTGAAACAGGATATACAGCACTTTTTTCAAGGCCAGATCACCTCCGTTCCAGGGTAGGGCACGTCAGATCAGCCGGGTCAGGGAGCACTGGATCTCCCCGCCCTCGATGAGAATGGTGCCGTAGCTGCTGCGGCTGGTCCCCGGATTCATCACCCACAGGCCGTCCTCCAGCTGTTGGCAGTAGGCGCGGTGGGTGTGGCCGAAGAGGAGAATATCCGCCCCGGCCTTGCGGGCGTCGGCAATGGCCGCGTCGTAGCTCCCCTTGACCCGCCACAGGTGGCCGTGGGAGAGAAGAATGGTTTTGCCCTGGAGCGTGATCAGCTTTTTCACGGGCTCGGTGGTCCAGCCGTCACAGTTACCGGGGACCATGCAGATGGGCAGGCGGGGATAGACATAGGTCAGCTCCTCCGCATCGGTGATGAGGTCGCCCAGGTGGATGACCTGGTCGGGCTGCTGCTCATCGATGGCCTCGATCATGTCGCCGCGGGAGCGGTGGGAGTCGGAAAAAACAAGGATTTTCAAAGTTGTCACCTTACCTGTCGCGCCGCATATACTGAAACCGAAGTGAGAAAAGGAGGAATCGGGTATGCAGCGTCAAAATAAAAATCAAGAGTCGTTGCTCCGGGGCGAGAGCGGCGAGGCGATCCGCCGTCTGGCCGGCTCCGGAGACGCCCAGCAGCTGGTAGCCATGCTGCGCTCCAAAGGGGGCGTACAGCAGGCGGCTCAGGCCGCCGCCAAGGGGGATGCCAGTCAGCTGATGAAGATGATGAATCAGCTTATGAGCACCCCGGAGGGGGCTCGGCTGGTGGAACGGATCAGCCGCCAGGCCAAGGAGTCGGGGCTGACCTGAGAAACTGTGCGGGGAAGGGGGGAGCGATGTGGGCGAGTTTGAGGAGAAACTGAACAGCATCCTGGGGGACCAGCAGGCCATGGGCCAGATCATGGCTCTGGCCCAGTCCCTGGGCAAGCAGTCTTCTTCGGATCAGGAGGAGAAGGATACGGCGCCCGAACCTGCCGAGGACGCGCCCCCCGACCTGTCCCAGCTCATGGGGAACCTGGATCCCAAAATGGTGCAGCTTGGCATGCGGCTCATGCGGGAGTATCAGCAGGACGACGGACAGAACACCGCCCTGCTCCAGGCTCTGCGCCCCTATCTGCGGGAGGAGCGGCGGGGTCGGCTGGACAAGGCGGTCCAGATCGCCAAAATGTCCCGCTTGCTCCGGGTGGCTTTGGGGTCGCTGGGAGGAAAGGGGGAGGACACGCTTGTATAACCGTTATATCCCGGATGGGGCGGTTTATACCCGGGTGACCATGGATGACGACGAGCCCCGCCGTCCCAGAGAACCGGAGCGCCAAGAGAGACAGGAGTACCGGGAGCGTCCGCAGTCTCAGAGGCGCTCACGCCCCAGCACCCCCCCGCCCGTCCTGCCGGAGGGCGTTTCCAGCAGCTTGAAGAGCCTGATTTCCTCTCTGGGACTGGAGAAGCTGGACAGCGGAGATTTGCTGTTGTTTCTCATCCTTCTGCTTCTGCTCAAGGAAGGGGATGACCTGGAGATGATCATTGCCTTGGGTCTCACCCTGCTGATGGGGTTGGGGGAGGGAGAGGAAAAATAAAAACAGGGACGGCCCTGGGCCGCCCCTGTATGGCTATTTAAGACTGTACTGTATGGAGCTCAGTCCCGTCGGGCAGCGCAAAGGAGGCGGTGGTGGGACAGGGGGTCTGTACCTGGGTGTAAGCGGTCATGCGGTAGACCAACTGACCGTTCTGCTCTCGCTCGGCGCTGACCAGCAGACCGGTGTCGGTGCTGATCCAGTAGCGCTCCACCACCGTGTCCGACACCTGGACCTGAAGGTAGACACAGGGCCACACATCCCGGCGCTCATAGCCAGTCTGGGTAATGGTGTCCTTGTCCAGGTCCAGCACGTCCTCATAGGTGGGAATGTGCTGGGTGAGGTCGGCGGAATACTCATCGGCGGGGAAGGAGCGGTAGCTCTCCGAGCCCTCATACCAGTAGTAGGTGGTGTCTTCTCCGGTAAGATCATGGCGTACCGCTCCGGACGGGAGGATCTGACGGGTGTGGGACCAGTCCCCATCCTGCCAAAATTGCACCGAGGTGCTGTGGGAACCGTCGCTCCACAGAGTTTCCACGGTCAGCTCCCGGTAGTAGCTTTCCGGCCGGGAGAGGGAGGCCACAATGCTCTGCACCGTCTCCGGGGTGACGTCTACCTGCCAGAACTGGTCATCCTGCCCCTGGGCAGAGCTGTCGCCGCCTTCTGACGTATCCTCGTTGAGCTGGGCCAGCGAGACGGAGGGGATGTTCACCAGAAACAGGCTGCGGCCAAAGCTGGCAAACATGGCTACCACAATGAGACAGGTGATGGCAATGGCGATCGCCAGCCGGTTTTTGGAGTCCAAGACCTCACCTCCTTACGTTGCTGTGGGATACGCTCAGCGTCCGGTGAAGGGATCGGGAGCCTCGCTGCGCAGGCCGAAGTGCCACTCGATGGCATCGTCCCCACGGGACCAAGTCCCGCGGGGGCCAATTTTTTCATCTGCTCGGGGCGAGTGAATCGCCCCGGCATCAAGGTTTTGCCAGAGGCAAAACGCTTGGTATCGCCGACGCCATGAGAACTGGCACGTAATTATACTCCAAATTCGTCGGGCTTATCTGCGCGCAGGCCGAAATGCCACTCAATGGCGTCGGCGATGCGGCGGCAGGCCTGGCCGTCGCCGTAGGGGTTGACCGCGTGGGCCATGGCCTGGTAGGCCGCGGGGTTGGTGAGCAGCTCGCTGGCCATGGAGAAGATAACCTCCTCCTCCACGCCCGCCAGCTTGACGGTGCCCGCCTCTACCGCCTCAGGACGCTCGGTCTCTTTCCGCAGGACAAGCACCGGCTTGCCCAGGGCGGGAGCCTCCTCCTGAAGGCCGCCGGAGTCGGTCATCACCAGATGGCAGCGGGCCATGAGGTTGTGCATCTCGTCCACCGCCAGAGGAGCGATGAGGTGGATGCGGGGGTGGTTGTCCAGATACTTATGGGCAGCCTCCTGGACCACAGGGGAGAGGTGTACGGGGTAGACCAGCTCCACCTCGGGGAAGGCGTCGGCAATGCGGCGCAGGGCGGTCATGATGTTGGTCATGGGCTGGCCGTAGTTTTCCCGGCGGTGGCAGGTGACCAGGATCACCTTCCGGTTCTCATAATCCAGATTGTTGAGGATATCTTCTGCAAAGGTAAAGTCCTTTACAACGGTGGTCTGGAGGGCGTCGATGACGGTGTTGCCGGTGAGGAAGACCCCCTGGGTGATATTCTCACGCTGGAGGTTCTTCTGGTTGGCCACGGTGGGGCAGAAGTGCAGGTCGGCAATGGCGCCCACCATCTTCCGGTTCATCTCCTCGGGGAAAGGGGACCACTTGTCGTAGGTACGAAGGCCAGCCTCCACATGGCCCACAGGGATCTGGTGGTAGAAGGCGGCCAGAGCACCGGCGAAGGTAGTGGAGGTGTCGCCGTGGACCAGAACCAGGTCGGGCTTGGCCTCATTGAGCACATCGTCCATGCCGGTGAGGCACTTGGAGGTGATAGTGGACAGGGTCTGCCGGGGCTGCATGATGTTCAGGTCATAGTCGGGCTTCAGCTTAAAAATCTCCAGCACGCTGTCCAACATTTCCCGGTGCTGGGCAGTGACGCAGCACAGAGCACGGATGCCAGGACGCTTTTGCAGCTCCAGAGCCAGAGGGGCCATTTTAATGGCCTCAGGCCGGGTGCCGAAGATGGTCATAACAGTGACAGGTTTCATTTGTCAGAACGCTCCTCTTCACCAAAAAAGTAGTCGTTGCCAGCCACGTCAGAGGGGGGCTGGTGCAGTTTGCGGGGACGAGCTCCGGTGCGGCCCTGGGAGGGGGAATCGGACTGATTGCGTCCGTTGACCCGGTCTAGGTAGAGCTTGGCGGACACGCCGCCGGCGGCACACAGGGCCAGCAGGAACAGCATGGCCTTGAGCACGTTGGTGGTGGTGAGCACCACGGCGCTCAGGCCCAGAATGGCGCTGATGATATACAGGACCGCCACCGCCTGCTTCTGAGAAAAGCCCATGTCGATGAGCCGGTGGTGGATATGGCCGCGGTCGGGGGCCATGGGGCTCTGGCCGTGGGACACCCGACGGAAGATGGCAAAGCAGGTGTCGAAGATGGGCAGGCCCAGCATGAGGAAGGGGACGGCAAAGGAAATGATGGCGTAGGACTTAAACAGTCCGTCGATGGAGACGGTAGCCAGAATAAAGCCCAGGAAGGTGGAGCCGGTGTCCCCCATGAAGATCTTTGCGGGATTGAGATTGTAGGGCAAAAAGCCGATGCAGGCGCCCGCCAGGGCGGCCATGAGCAGAGCGGTGTCAGGCTCGGCCACGGTGAGGGCGATGACCAGCATGGTCATGGAGCTGATAGTAGACACGCCGCAGGCTAGGCCGTCCAGGCCGTCAATGAGGTTGACCGCGTTGGTGATGCCCACGATCCACAGCACAGAAATGGGAATGGACCAGATGCCCAGCACCCAGTAAGGCTCACTGCTGAAAATGTTGGGGTTGGAGAGGATGTCGATCTGGTTGCCCATGAGGACCGCGATAAGAGCGGAGGCGATCTGGATAAAAAACTTGGGCAGGGCGGGCAGAGCGTAAATGTCGTCAAAGATGCCCAGGATCACAATGATGACGCCGCCCAGCAGCATGCCGCGCACCGGGGTAGACAGGGGGACAAAAATCAGGGCGCTGAGGATAAAGCCAAAGAAGATGGCCAGGCCGCCCATGCGGGGGATGGGGTGGTTGTGCATGCGGCGGTTGTCCTTGGGCACATCCACCGCACCGATCTTAAAGGCCAGGGAGCGTACTACCGGGGTGGCAATGAACGCTACAATGGCGGCTACCAGCAGGGCTGCCGCCACCGCCCCCAGAACAGAGACTTGAACAGGCATGAGAAATTACCTCATTTTAGATTGATTTCCGATTGATTTTCAAAAGAAAACGTGCGGGATAGAGTATCATCCCGTCAATTTTCTGCATAAATTCAGGCAAGCGCAGAAGGGAAGCGAAGCTTCCCACAAAGTTCTTTTGCCTACTTTTCTTTCAAGAAAAGTAGGTTAGCGGGCGACGAAGCCCACCTTCTTATAGACCTTGCGCAGAGTCTTGCCCGCCACATAGGAGGCCTTCTCCGCACCGGCCTTGTAGACGCTCTCCAGATAGGCCTTATCCTTCAGGATGCGTTCGGTCTCCTCCCGGATGGGACGCAGGCACTCGATGACCGCCTCGCCCACAGCGGGCTTGAAGGCGCCGTAGCCCTGGCCGTCAAACTCGGCCTCGATCTCCTCCATGCTCTTGCCGGTAACGGCCGCATAGATGCTCATGAGGTTGGACACGCCGGGCTTGTTCTCCGGATCAAAGCGGACGCAGCGCTCGGTGTCGCTGTCGGTGATGGCCCGCTTGAACTTGCGCTGGATGTCCTCCGGCTTCTCCATGAGGAAGACGCAGCCCTCAGGAATGGACTTGCTCATTTTGCTGTCGGGGGCGTTAAGGGACATGATGCGGGCGCCGGTCTTGGGAATGTAGGGCTCGGGCACCTTAAATACATCGCCGTAGATGTTGTTGAAGCGCTGGGCCACATTGCGGGTGAGCTCTACGTGCTGCTTCTGGTCGTTGCCCACGGGAACGAAGTCGGGCTGGTAGAGCAGGATGTCAGCGGCCATGAGGGCGGGGTAGGTGAAGAGACCGCCGTTGATGTTGTCGGCGTGCTTGGCCGACTTGTCCTTAAACTGGGTCATGCGGCTGAGCTCACCAAACATGGTGTAGCAGTTGAGCACCCAGCCCAGCTCGGCGTGAGCGGGGACGTGGGACTGGATAAACAGGGTGTTCTTCTCCGGGTCCAGGCCGCAGGCAATGTACTGGGCCAGCTGGGTGAGCGTGCGCCGGCGCAGGTCAGCGGGGGTCTGCCGCACCGTGATGGTGTGCATATCGGCCATAAAATAATAGCAGTCAAACTCTTCGGCCCGGGCGCCCCAGTTTTTGATGGCGCCCAGGTAGTTGCCCAGGTGCAGGTCGCCGCTGGGCTGAATGCCCGAGAGCATAACTTTCTTTTTGGTTTCTTCCATAATAAAACACAACCTTTTCAGGGAAATCCCTATATGCAGAATGATACCAATACAGCATAGCACATTTTTCCCCGCGTGGCAATCGTACCGGGCGGAATTTCATGGTTTCGTTACATTTCCGGCGTAAGAGGGGAAAGGAGGGCGGGAAGGGTTGTCAAATGGGGAAAAATCGGCTATAATTGCCTGCAAGAAATCAGGCGGCCCAGCCGCTTACGGAGGGAACAGTATGGCTTTGGATCATAAGTATTTTGAGGAGATGGAGGCCAAAATCCCCAAGGGGAAGGTCCGTACCCGTTTTGCCCCCTCTCCCACGGGCTATATGCACATCGGCAATCTGCGTACCGCCCTGTACACTTGGCTCATCGCCCGCAATGCCGGGGGCACCTTTATCCTGCGCATTGAGGACACCGACCAGACCCGCCAGGTAGAGGGCGCTACCGAGCTCATCTACAAGACTTTGGCCGAGTGCCACCTGGACCACGACGAGGGTCCCGATGTGGGCGGCCCTGTAGCTCCCTATGTCCAGACCGAGCGCCGGGACACCTATGGCAAGTATGCCCAGCTGCTGGTGGAGAAGGGCCACGCCTACTACTGCTTCTGCGAGAAGACGGAAAGCGAGGAGGACTCCGGCGACTTTAACCGCGCCGCCGATCCCTGCCGCTCTCTGAGCCTGGAGGAGGCTCAGGCCCGGGTGGATGCGGGCGATCCCTACGTCATCCGCCAGAAAATCCCCTACGAGGGCACTACCACCTTCCACGACGCCATCTTCGGTGACATCACCGTGGAGAACAAGACCCTGGACGACCAGGTGCTCATCAAGCGGGACGGCCTGCCCACCTATAACTTTGCCAACGTCATCGATGATCACCTGATGGGCATTACCCACGTGGTCCGCGGCAGCGAGTATCTGTCCTCTGCCCCCAAGTATAACCTGCTCTACGAGGGCTTTGGCTGGGACATCCCCACCTATGTGCACTGCTCTCCCGTCATGCGGGACGCCCAGCACAAGATGTCCAAGCGCCACGGCGACCCCTCCTATGAGGATCTGAAGAACCAGGGCTTCCTCACCGATGCTATTTTGAACTACGTAGCTCTGCTGGGCTGGTCCCCCCGGGGCGAGCTGGCCGAGCAGGAGGTCTTCTCCCTGGAGGAGCTGGCCCGTGCCTTCGACCTGGAGGGTATGTCCAAGTCCCCCGCCATCTTCGACATTGAGAAGCTCACCCACTTCAACGCTATGTACCTGCGGGCCATGTCTCCCGAGGACTTTGCGAAGGTGGCCGAGCCCTATATCCGCCAGAGCGTGAAGAATGAGGCCATGTCGGTCTCCGACATTGCCGCCCTGCTCCAGGCCCGGTGCGAGCGTCTCACCGACATCCCTGAGAAGGTGGACTTCTTCGACCAGCTGCCTGAGTACAGCGTGGACCTGTTCACCAACAAGAAGTCCAAGTGCAACCCCGAGGTTGCCAAGGACATGCTCTCCGCTGCCATCGGTATGCTCTCCAACCTGCCCGCCTGGAACCAGGCCATGATCCACGAGTCTCTGGTGGGCCTTGCCGAGGGTATGGGCGTGAAGAACGCCACCCTGATGTGGCCGGTGCGTATTGCTGCTGCCGGTAAGGCGGTCACCCCCGGCGGAGCCGTAGAGATCTGCTGCATCCTGGGCCGGGAGGAGACGGTGCGCCGCCTCAAGATCGGTTTGGAGAAATTGGGATAATATCCACTGCATGTTGGGAGAGCCCCGGTTTTGGCCGGGGCTTTTCCTTTTGTCCGGACTATGCTACAATACCAGCGATATTATGGATGTGAGGAAAGGAGGACAGGCCCATGCTGAAGCTGATCTTAGGCCGAGCAGGCTGCGGCAAGACCATCACGGTGCTGAAGCGCCTGTGCCAGGCGGGCCAGGAGCGGCGGCAGGTGCTGATGGTCCCGGAGCAGCAGTCCCACCAGGCCGAGCGTGCCCTTTGTAAGGCTGGGGGAGACGAGGTGTCCCTGTATGCCGAGGTGCTGTCCTTCAGCCGCCTTGCCAACCGGGTGTTCCTGGCCGCGGGAGGTGTGGGAGAGCCGGAACTGGACAGCGGCGGACGGTTGCTGCTTATGTACCAGGCGGTGAAAGCGGTGTCCCAGGAGCTGACCGTGTACGCCCGGCCCTCCCGCCGTCCCGCCTTTCTGGAAAACCTGCTGGCCACGGTGGACGAGCTGAAAAGCTGCTGTGTCCAGCCTCAGCTGCTCCTCCAGGCGGGGGAGGAGGTGGAGGGTCCTGAGGGGGACAAGCTGCGGGATCTGGGGCTCATCTGCGGGGCCTACCAGGCCCTCACTGCCCGCACCGCCCTGGACCCCCGGGACCGGCTGACCCGCACGGCGGAGAAGCTCGCCGCCTGCCCCTGGGCCCAGGATATGGACCTGTGGCTGGACGGTTTTACCGATTTCACTCCCCAGCAGGGGGAGGTGCTTGCGCAGCTCATGGCTCAGGCCCACCAAATCACCGTTACCCTCACCTGCGACCACATGGAGGAGGACGAGGGGGGCACGGGAATCTTTTCCCCAGCCCGGCGCACCGCCGCCATGCTGGTACGGCTGGCTAAGGAACGGGGCATTTCCTGTGAAGTAGAAACCCTTTCTGGCGACTGCTCTTTCAGAGTTCCTGCCCTCGAAAAGGTGGAACAGGAGCTGTTCGGTCCTCGGGGGGAACCCGCCTGCTGCGAAGGGGTGGTAGAGCTCCACCGTGCCCTCACCCCGCGCTCCGAGGTGGAGTGGGCGGCCTCCCGCATCCGCACCCTGGTGCGGGAGGAGGGGCTGCGCTACCGGGACATTGAGGTGACGGCCCGGGATTTTGGGACCTATCAACCCCTCATCGAGTCGGTGTTTCCCCGGTATCAGGTGCCCGTGTTCGCCTCGGCCATGACCGACATTCTGGAAAAGCCCATCCTCACCCTGGTGACGGCGGCCCTGGAGACAGTGGCAGGGGGCTACCGCTACGACGATGTGTTCCGCTATCTGAAAACCGGCCTCACCGATCTTCCCGAGGAGGATCGGGATTTATTGGAAAACTATGTCCTCAAATGGAACCTGCGGGGGAGCCGCTGGACCCAGACAAAACCCTGGAATATGCACCCCCGGGGCTACGGCTTCCCCATGACCGAGGAAGATAAGGCTCTGCTGGAGCGGCTGGACCGTGCCCGCCGCCAGGTGGCCGAGCCTCTGGAACTGCTGCGGAAGAATACCAACAAAACTGGAGAGGGACAGGCCATAGCCCTTTACAGCTTCTTGGAGAATATCGGCCTTCCGGAGCGGCTGGAGGAGCGGGTGGCCGCCCTGCGGCAGCGGGAGCAGCCTGCCCTGGCGGAGGAGTACCGCCAGCTTTGGGAGATCGTCTGCGGCGGCTTGGAGCAGTGCGCCCAGCTGCTGGGGGAGATCCCCATGGAGCTGGAGGAGTTTGCCGCCCTGTTTCGGCTGGTGCTGTCCCAGTATGATGTGGGTACCATCCCCGTCTCCCTGGACCGGGTGACGGCGGGAGAGACTACCCGCCAGACCGGTCAGCACGGCAAGGTGCTGTTTCTGCTGGGGGCGGACGACGCATCCATTCCTCAGGTGTCCACCCCGGCGGGGCTGCTGTCTGACGACGACCGCTCCCTGCTGGCCTCCTATGGCCTGGAATTAAACCAGACCGCCCGGGACCTTCTCTACCGGGAGATGACCACCGTCTACCTCACCTGCGCCCGGCCCACCCAGAAGCTTATCGTCTCCTGGCCAGGCCAGAGCGGAGCGGGAGAGGAGCGCCGCCCCTGCTTCCTGGTGGAGCGGCTGCGGCTGCTGTTTTCCGACCTCACTGTGGAGCGGGAGGAGGACCTGTATGGCCGCTTCCGCCTCCAAGCGCCGCTGCCTGCCCTGGAGCAGGCGGGACGCAGCCAGAGCGCCCACGACGCCCTGCTGGCCCTGCCGGAGTACGCCCCCATGGTGGAGCGGCTGGATCGGGCCGCCCGGTGGGAGCGTGGCAGGCTGTCCCGTCCTGCGGTGGAGCGGCTCTACGGCCACCGGGTGCCCATGTCGGCCTCCCGGATGGATAAGTACAAATCCTGCCATTTCTCCTACTTCATGCGCTACGGTCTCCAGGCGGAACCCCGCAAGCCTGCGGGCTTTACAGCACCGGAGTACGGCACCTTTGTCCACTATGTGCTGGAGCACGTCCTCAAAGATGATGCCTTCCAGCAGACCACCCTGCCTGGCTGGGAGGACGAACAGGACCAGGAGCGCCGGGACCGAGTGGCCGAGCTCACCCGGCAGGCGGTGGAGCAGTACGTCCGGGAGGAGCTGGGAGGCCTGGAGCAGCAGAGCGAGCGTTTCCAGTATCTGTTCCGCCGACTGCTGCGCTCTGTCCAGGCCGTGGTAGACAACGTGACCCAGGAGATCTGGGCCTCCAAGTTCCGGCCCATTTCCTTTGAGCTGGGCTTTGGCAGCGGCAAGGACCTGCCCCCGGTGGAACTCACTGTGGGGGATGTGACCCTGAGCATCACCGGCTTTGTGGACCGGGTGGATGGCTGGGAGAAGGACGGACGGCTCTACCTGCGGGTGGTGGATTATAAAACAGGGCGCAAGTCTTTTGACTTAACAGAGGTTTGGAACGGCTTGGGCCTTCAGATGCTTCTCTATCTCTTCACCCTGGAGGATCGGGGAGAGAAATTCTATGGAAAACCGGTGGAGGGGGCAGGGGTCCTGTACCTCCCCGCCCGGGACGCCATCATCAAGGGCAGCCGCTCCATGTCGGATGACGCCTGGCGCAAGCAGCTGGATAAGGAGCTCACCCGCAGCGGCCTAGTGCTCAGCGACCCGGCCGTGCTGGACGCCATGGAGGAGCCGGGGGAGAAGGGCTACTGCTTTTTGCCCCTGAAGGTGTCCAAGAGCACCGGAGAGATCTCCGGTGAGGCCCTGGCCACTGCGGAGCAGCTGGGCAAGCTGGGCGGCCACATCCAGAAGGTGCTGGAGGAGATCTGCCAGGAAATCGCCCAGGGCAATATTGCTGCTGATCCCTTCTGGCGTGGTCCGGAGAAAAACGCCTGCCGCTACTGCGACTACGCCCAGGCCTGCCACTTTGAGGAGGGCCGGGGCGGCGACGGCAAGCGGTGGCTGGCCAGCGTGAAGAGCCGGGAATTTTGGGAGAACGTGGCCCGGGAGGAAAACTAACCCGGGAAACGGATATTTTGGAAAGAAGGCGCTTAATTATGTGGGCGGTATTCGCTCTGCTATCGGCGGTGTTTGCCGCGCTGACCTCGATTTTGGCTAAGCTGGGAATGGGGGAACTCAACTCCAACCTGGCCACCGCCATTCGTACGGTGGTGGTGCTCATCATGGCATGGGCTATCGTGCTCATGACTGGAAAGCACCATGAAATAGGGGATATCACCGCCCGAAGCTGGCTGTTTTTGGTGTTGTCCGGAGTGGCCACCGGGCTGTCCTGGCTGTGCTACTACCGGGCGCTCCAGCTGGGACCGGCCAGCAAGGTGGTGCCCATTGACAAGTTCAGCGTGGTCATTTCCATGGTGCTGGCCTTTGTGGTGCTGAAAGAGGTCGTGGACGTGAAGACGGTGGTGGGCGGCCTGCTCATTACTGTGGGCACCTTTGTATTGATTTTGTGAGTTTGGAAGAAGGAGGCGTGCCGCCATGGCCTTTCCCTTGACCGAAGAACAACGGAAGATCGTAGACGACCGGGGCGGGGAGCTGCTGGTATCGGCAGCGGCCGGGTCGGGTAAGACCCGGGTGCTGGTGGAACGGCTGCTGGACCGGGTGACCGGCGAAGGGCTGGACATCACCCAGTTTTTAGTCATTACCTACACCAAGGCGGCCGCGGCCGAGCTGCGGGGCCGCATCGCCCAGGAGCTGTCCCAGCGCCTGGCCCAGAACCCCAATGACCGCCATCTCCGCCGCCAGACCACCTTGGTCTATCAGGCCCAGATCTCCACCATCCACGCCTTCTGTGCCGCCCTGCTGCGGGAGAGCGGCCACCTGCTGGACTTAGACCCTGACTTCCGCCTGTGTGACGAGGGGGAGGGGGCGGTGATGACCCAGCAGGTCCTCCAGGACGTGCTGGAGGAGCAGTATGAGAACCTCCAGGAGGGAGACGACTTCTCTCTGCTGGTGGATACCCTGGCGGCGGGCCGGGATGACAGCCGTTTGGAGCAGATTGTGCTGGATGTATTTGGCCGCATCCAGAGCCACCCTGACCCAGCCCAGTGGCTTTTCGGGCAGAAGGCGGTGTGGGCGCTGGAGGGCATCACCGACGCAGGGCAGACCCCCTGGGGGGCTCTGCTGCTGGAGGACGCTGCCCGGCAGGGCCGGGAGGCGGAGCGCCGGCTGGAGCGGGCTCTCAGCCTTTGTGCTCAGGACGAGCTGCTGCAAATGAACTACGCCCCCTCCATCCAGACCTCCCTGGAGGCCGCTCAGGCCTTCTGTGAGGCGGCGGAGGGTTCCCACTGGGATCAAACCTGTGCTTGTCTTCCCGTGCCCTTCCCGGCGGTAGGGCGCAAGCGGAAACGCAGCGTAGAGCTCAGCCCCTTGGAGGAGAGCCGGGCGGCGGCAGTGACCCAGCAGGTGAAGAACCTGCGGGACACGGCCAAGGACCTGCTTGCCAAGGCGGCCGAGCGCTTTGACGGGGACAGTGCCCAGGTGCTCTCTGATTTGCGGGAGGCCGCTCCGGCAGTGCGGGGCCTTATGGACCTGGTGCTCCGCTTCCAAGAGGCCTATCAGGCCGAGAAAGCCCGGCGTGGGGTGTTGGACTTTTCTGATCTGGAGCACTTCGCGGTAAAACTTCTGGTGGAGCCCTCGGGACAGCCCACCGCTCTGGCCAAAATGTGGGGCGCGCGCTTTGAGGAGGTGATGGTGGACGAGTACCAGGACACCAACCAGGTGCAGAACGCCATCTTTACCGCCATCTCTCGCAATGGCCGCACCCTCTTTGAGGTGGGCGACGTAAAGCAGTCCATCTACCGCTTTCGACTGGCTGACCCCACCATCTTCTTGGACAAGTACCGCCGCTTTGTCCCTGGAGACGAGGCCAAGGAGGGGGAACCCCGCAAGCGGGTGCTGTCCCGCAATTTCCGCTCCCGCAAGCAGGTGCTGGAGGGGTGCAACGATCTGTTCCGGAATATCATGTCCACCCAATTGGGCGAGCTGGACTACACCGACGACCAGGCCCTGGTGCCCGGAGCAGAGTTCCCGGAGAGTGGGGACTATGCCCTGGAGCTTAACGCCCTGGACCTCTCCTACCTGGGGGACCAGGAGGGGGAGAAGGAGGACAAGAACCGCCTGGAGGCCCGGTTTGTGGCCCGGCGCATCCGCGCCCTGTTGGAGGAGCCGCTGATGGTGAAAGAAGGGGATGGTGTGCGTCCCCTGCGGCCCAGTGACGTGATGATTTTGCTCCGCAGCCCCGGCGTGGTCCTCCACCACTACATCCGTGCCCTGGGGGAGGAGGGCATCCCCTGGAATGCCGAAGGGGGCGAGGATTTCTTTGCCACCACCGAGGTGAACGTAGCCCTTTCCATCTTGCAGATCGTGGACAACCCCCGGCAGGACGTGCCCCTCATCGCCGCCCTTCGTTCCCCGGTGTTCGGCTTTGACGCCGATCACCTGGCCCAGCTCCGTGCCGGGACTAAGGGGGACTTTTACTCCGCCCTGGTGCAAGCCGCCCAGAACGGTGACACGGCCAGCGAGGACTTTCTCAAGGAACTGGAGGAGCTGCGCTTCGGGGCGGGGGACCGCACCTGCCGCCAGCTCATCTGGCACATCTATGAAAAGACCAACATCCTCGGCCTCTTTGGGGCCATGCCGGGAGGGGAGGAGCGGCAGAACAACCTGCTCACCCTCTACGCTCTGGCCGGACAGATGGAGGACGGCGGCTGCCGTTCTCTGTTCCAGTTCCTCCTGCGCCTGGAACGGCTGCGGGACACGGGAGCCAAGCTCACCGCCGCCGGAGGGGGCGGCGATGGGGACGGGGTGTCCATCCTGTCTATCCACAAGTCCAAGGGCCTGGAGAAGCCAGTGGTGCTGGTGTGCGGCCTGTCCCGGCGGTTAAACCGGGAGGACCTGATGCGTCCGGTGCTGTTCCACCCGGTGCTGGGGGTAGGCCCCAAGGGGTTAGATCGAGCACGGATGGTGGAGTACCCCACTTTGGCCCGCCGGGCGGTGTCCCGGCAGCTGGAGCGGGAGATGATGTCCGAGGAGATGCGGCTGCTGTATGTGGCCATGACCCGGGCCAAGGAGAAGCTGATCCTCACCCTGGCCCTTACCGAGGGAGCACGCGCTCTGGAGCGGCTGGCGGAGGATGCCGCCGCGCCGGTGTCTCCCGTGGCTCTGGAGCGGCAGCAGAGCGTGGGACAGTGGATCCTCCTCCATGCCCTCACCCGGCCGGAGGGGGAGATCCTACGAACCTTAGCGGGAGGCGGCACTGAGTGTACCGCGACCCTGGGGTCCAAATGGTCCATCCGCTGGATAGAGGGCCAGGGACTGGAGGAGGCCCGAGGCCGGACAGGCCGCTTTGTTCCCGTCTCCCGGGAGGAGGACGGAGAGGACCTGACTGCTGCCCTTACCTGGACCTATCCCTACGCCGCCGCGGTGCAGGCTCCCTCCAAGCTCACCGCAACCCAGCTCAAGGGCCGGGTACTGGACCAGGAGGCCGCCCAGGAGGCTCAGGGAGCGCCCCAGACCGCCCCGGAGCCCATTCGCCGCCCGGACTTTATTGCCCGCCGTCAGGGCCTCACCGCCGCTCAGAAGGGCACCGCTCTCCATCTGGCTATGCAGTACCTGCCTCTGGAGGGGGACCACAGCCCGGAGGCTATCGCAGAGGCGGTGGCAGGGATGGTGCGGAACGGGTTCCTCACCTCCTTGCAGGGGGAGGCGGTAAAACCGGAGGTGCTCAGCGCCTTCTTTACCTCGCCTCTTGGCCGGGAGCTGGCCCAGGCAAAGGAGGTCCACCGGGAGTTTAAATTCTCCCTGCTCACCCCCGCCGGGGACTATCTGCCCGGACTGGAGGGGGAGGAGGTCCTTCTTCAGGGCGTGGTGGACTGCTGGTTCGTGGATGAGCGGGGCATCACGGTGCTGGATTTCAAGAGCGACCGGATTCTGCCAGGGCAGGAGGAGGAACGGGCACAGTCCTATGCCCCCCAGCTCAGCGCTTACAGCCGGGCTCTGGAGCGGATCACCGGGCGGCCGGTCTGCCGCAAGATGCTGTGGTTTTTTGCCACCAGTACACCAGTAGAGCTGCCAAAAACAGAAAATTTGAAAAAATAAAATGGAAAACCTATTGCAATTTTAGAAAAGGTATGCTATGATACCAGTTGCGTTTACAAACGATCCCTCCATGGAGAAAGAGGTGAAGATACAATGAAGGCAGGAATTCATCCCGACTATCAGCAGACCACCATTCGGTGCGCCTGCGGCAACGTGATCGAGACTGGTTCTACCAAGAAGGACATCCGTGTCGAAGTGTGCTCCAAGTGTCATCCTTTCTACACCGGTAAGCAGAAGGTGGTTGACACCGGCGGACGCGTCAGCCGCTTCAACAAGAAGTTTGGCCTGGACAAGAAGTAAGATTGCGCCTAAAAGAAGCCGCACCGAGCCCTCGGTGCGGCTTTTTGCATATTGCCCCGGGAATGGAACCGCCCGGCGGCCCGTATACTGTTTGGGAGGTATGTGCCATGAAGAAGATTGATCCGAAGGACGTAAGCCAGAACGTATTTTCTCTCATTGGGGACCAGTGGATGCTCATTACTGCCGGTACGGCGGAAAAATGCAACACGATGACCGCCTCCTGGGGCGGTCTGGGTGTGCTGTGGGGCGGTCCTGCCGCCACCTGCTACATCCGTCCTCAGCGCTACACCAAAGAGTTTGTGGACCGGGAGGAGTATTTTACCCTCTCCTTCTTTGACGAGAGCTACCGCCCTCAGCTGGCCCTGTGCGGCAGCAAGAGCGGCCGGGATGTGGATAAGGTGAAGGAGTGCGGCTTTACAGTCAAAACGGCGGAGTGCGGCGCCCCTTACTTTGAGGAGGCCAGCCTGGTGCTGGTGTGCCGTAAGCGCTTTGTCCAGCCCATGGATCCCCAGCTTATCCCCGACGACGTGAAGGAGCGCTGGTATCCCCAGAAGGACTACCACACCATGTATATTGGTGAGATCGTGGAGGCCCTGATCAAGTAAGAATTTTGGAGGTTGTATGACCGAAAACTTTACCAAAGACAAGCTGAACCGGGCGGTGCTGGTGGGCCTGAGCGCCCACAGCCTCACCCGGGAAGAGAACGCCACCGAGGAGTCCATGGAGGAGCTCAAGGACCTGCTGGAGACCGCCGGAGGCGAGAGTGTGGGCATGGTGCTCCAGCAGAAGGACAGCCCCGATCCACGCACCTTCATCGGCCAGGGCAAGGTGGACGAGGTGCGCCAGCTGGTGCGCACCATGGGTGCGGATATGGTCATCTTTGATAACGCCCTGTCACCCTCTCAGCAGCGGGTGCTGGGAGAGGAGCTGAAGGTGGGCGTGCTGGACCGCTCCGCCCTGATTCTGGATATCTTTGCCCAGCGTGCCCGTACCCGGGAGGGCCGTCTCCAGGTGGAACTGGCCCAGTACAAATATCTGCTGCCCCGACTGATCGGCATGTGGAGCCATCTGGAGCGTCAGGAGGGCGCCATCGGTACCCGCGGTCCCGGTGAGACCCAGCTGGAGACTGACCGGCGGCATATCCGCCGCAAGATCTCCAAGCTGGAGGAGGAGCTGCGGGATGTGCGCCGGGTCCGTGCCACCCAGCGCCAGCGCCGGGAGAAGAATGAGGTGCCGGTGGTGGCCATTGTGGGCTATACCAACGCGGGCAAGTCTACCCTGCTCAACAAGCTCACCGGCTCGGAGATCCCGGCCAATAACCGGCTTTTCGATACTCTGGACACCACGACCCGCACCCTGGAGATTTCTGATACCTGTACCGTGCTCCTCAGCGACACGGTAGGCTTTATCCGAAAGCTGCCCCACCATCTGGTGGAGGCCTTCAAGGCCACCCTGGAGGAGCTGTCCTTCGCCGACCTGCTGCTTCATGTGATCGACGCCTCCAACCCGGAGTGGCGGGAGCAGGCCCAGGGGGTAGACCAGCTCATTCTGGAGTTGGGGGCAGAGCAGACTCCCCGCATTGAAGTTTTTAACAAGTGCGATAAGTGGACCGGCGAAATTCGTCCCCACGGAGAGGACATCGTCTCCATCTCCGCCAAGACAGGGGAGGGGCTGGACAAGCTGCTGGAGGCCATCGGCAAGCGGCTGGACAGCGGCGCCAAGCGGGTGACCATCCACCTGCCCTACGATAAGGGCGGCATTTTGGACCAGCTCTATCAGGAGGCCAAGGTGGAGCAGGTGGAGTACGCCGAGACCATCGACGTGGTGGCGGTGTGTACCCCCAAGACCATCGGCCGGCTGGGCCCCCTGGTGGAGGGCTGGCAGCCCCACAAGGAGCCGTGGGAAGATTAAGCCGCAGCCATTTATCCCCCTCATGTTCGGAGAGAAACGGATAAGGAGACTGGGATCATGACGTTAACAACAAAACGGTTGACCCTTCGCCCCTTTGAAGAGCGCGACGCGGAGGACCTGTATGCCTATGCAAAGGACCCTCGGGTGGGGCCGGTGGCTGGTTGGCCTCCTCACGCCAGCTTGAAGGAGAGCCGGGAAATCATCCGTACCGTATTTTCTGCGCCCAATGTGTTTGCTGTAGTGGAGCGGGAGCACGGGGCGGTGATCGGGTCCGCCGGTTTTGTGGGCCGGCACCGGAAGGAGCTGCCTGGGCCGGATGAAGAACTAGGGTATGCTCTCCACCCGGACTTCTGGGGACGCGGCCTGATGACAGAAGCTGCCCGGGAACTGATTCGTTGGGGGTTTGAAGAGCTGGGACTGAGTACCATTTGGTGTAACCACTATGACGGAAATGAGCGTTCCCACCGTGTGATTGAAAAGTGCGGGTTTCAATACCAGTTTTCTCAGGAGGAGCAGGTAGAACTGCTGAATGAGTGCCGGTTGACGCATTTTTATGCCTTAAGCCGGGCGGACTGGGAAAACAGACGGGCGGTGATGTTATGACCGAATATTATATTCCCACCCAGGCCAGCGAGAGCGAATTTGTGGAAAAGCGCTCCCGCTTCATCGGCCATGTCTGGCGGGTGGAGACGGAAGAAGAGGCGCGCGCCCACATCGAGGAGATGAAAAAGCGTTACTACGATGCCCGGCATAACTGCTGGTGCTACATCATCAAGGATGGCCCGGTGCGCTACTCCGACGACGGAGAACCTCAGGGCACCGCCGGACAGCCCATGCTCAACGTGTTCCAGCGGGAGAACGTGGTCAATGTGTGCTGTGTAGTCACCCGGTACTTTGGAGGTATCCTCCTGGGGGCCGGGGGACTGGTGCGGGCCTATACCCAGGGGGCCAAGGACGCTCTGGACGCGGCGGGTATCTCGGTGGTACGCCGATGGGTAGCCATGGAGGTGCCCTGCACCTACGCCCAGTTTGAGAGTACCCGCCGGGAGGTGGAGTCCTTCGGCGGCGTGGTGGAGCAGGTGGACTACGGAGCCGATGTGGTGCTGTCTGCCCTGCTTCCCGAGGAGCGGGCAGAAGAATTTTCTGCACGGATTTTGGACGTGTCCGCCGGGACTATTGAGGTGCTGGAGGCGGGCGAGCGATTTCAGGATGTGCCCTGGCGGGCGGCAAAGGAGGACTGACCCATGGAAGCGGTAGAAAACGGCCTGGAGCGGCTTGTTGCCTGTGTAGAGGAATACGACAAGGCCATGGAAAAGGTGACCGCACGGCGCAAGCTGGGAGACGGCATCCTGGGCTTTGGCAATGACCCCAAGCGGGCTCCCTGCCACATGGATTTTTATGAAAACATGGGAGAGGCGGTGACTGCTGCCCTGGCTGAGGGTGCAGATGCGGAGGCTATGGTGCGCTTCCTGCTGGAGCTGGCCCAGAGCAAGGGTCACTACCAGATGGCCTATCCCATGCTGGAGGCGGTGCAGGGCCACGCTCTGGTCCTGGTACCCCACCTGGAGCCCCAAAAGGCCCGGGAGCTGGCCTACTGGTATGGACGGCAGTATCCCCGAGTACGCCGCCCCCTGCCGATACAGCAGAAGCTCTATCAGGCCCTGGAGAAACGCGGCCGTCAAAGAGAGTAAGAAAAAACGGTTCCCCCGCCTGGGGGAACCGTTTTTTTCTTAGTTGGTATATTCCGAGAAGCCGAGGGAGTAGTCTACGGAGGTGATTTCACAGTTTAATTTTTGGTTTGGCTCAAAGTAAATGTCCAGTTCCTGATTCCCGTCTCCCGAGCAGGTGACCAGCGCCACAGTGCTGCCCGGGTTGATGCCGTCCGCTTCAAAGGTGAGGCGAAGGGTATGGCGTCCCAGAAAATTGGACATGGGGGTGATCTCCACAGGAGAATCCTGGGGAAGGCCAGGCATGTAGATGAGGTATTCCAGACTGTTGGAGTCATTCTCCGTTTCACTGGAAACCACATGGCGCAGGACGTAGGCGGTGTTGGGATCATCCCCGCAGTTCTCCAGCCATTGCTTGATTTCCTGGTTATCCGTCATAGCCAGATACTCTTCCGTGGGCAGGGAGGTCACCCCACCTCCTCCGGAGCTAGGAGCGAGAGAGGTGAGGGAGAACAAGGCGAACAGCAGCACAGCCAAGGGGACAATGACCACCACTGCCAGCACTACCCACAGCCCTCGGTCCTTCTTTCGTACAGGAGTCTGAATGTTGGATGTTTCCTGAGACAGGGGAGAGGTGCACCGGGGACACACCTTCCAGTCCGGCTCCACTGGAGCGGAGCAGTTGGGGCAGCTGGCCTTCAGCCGGGCGCCGCACTGGGGACAGGAGACATAGGACTCCCGCACCGGAGTTCCGCACTGAGGACATTTCAGATCAGGGTAGCTGCTCCGTACCAGCAGATAGATGATAAAGCCCACCAAAATAGGGACCAGCACGGCGATGAGGGTCCACAGGGCGGCGTTCATTCCACGGCGGCTGGCGTCCCGAAAGACATATACTCCCACCAGAATGGGTACTATAATGAGAACAGCCAGATAGACAAAGAGAACGATACTTCCTAGGAACATGACAGAGACCTCCTTTGGGATACAAAGACCAGGGCCACCACGCCGGCGCCCATAACGGACAGAGTGAGATAGACGGACAGAACGATAGCGGCCTTAGGTGCCACAGGGAAGAGGAAAAAGGCCAGGGTAAGCAGGCACAGCAAGATGAGCACGCCCCCTGTGGCTGCGGCGGCTATGGCCCGCTGCTCCCTGCGGCGCTCCCGTTCCCTGCGGAGCATGGCCTCGTTGAGCAATGGCGGAGAATAAGAGTCAAAATGATAGATCTGATTCATGCTCCAGCACCTCCTTCAGTTTATTTCTTGCTTTGTTCAGCCGGGATTTTACTGTTCCGGGCGGGATGCCCAGCACCGCCGCCGTGGAGGTGATGTCCATGTCCCGGAAGTAAAAGAGGATCACCGTCAGCCTCAGCTTTTCCGGCAGAGCGTCCACCGCCCGGTGCAGGTCCGAATAGTCCGCAGCCTCCGGAGCAGGGACGGACTGGAGGGCCTCATCCTGTTCCAGGGTGGTGCGGAAGGGGAGAATCGGACTGCGAAAAGCCCGGCGCAGTACGCTGCGGTAGGTGTTGACGCAGATTTGGGTGAGCCACGGCTCAAAAGGCCGGGCGGGGTCGTACTGGGAAAAGTGGCGAAACGCTTTAAGCCAAGTCTCCTGGTACAGGTCATCCGCGTCAAAGGAATTGGCGCACAGCGTGCGGCACAGGCCGT
>ERZ791803.387-NODE-387-length-29087-cov-3.540610_pt1 | contig 29087 bp, 26 predicted proteins | sample MGYA00510307_ERZ791803 | MGnify/ENA primary metagenome ERZ791803 (study PRJEB30046, sample SAMN00791963) | human gut metagenome | study: EMG produced TPA metagenomics assembly of the A metagenome-wide association study of gut microbiota in type 2...
TGTCGGTGACCGGCTTTGCCATGGCGGTGTTCATGTCCAACGCCGGCGGCGCCTGGGACAACGCGAAAAAGTACATCGAGGCGGGCCACCACGGGGGCAAAGGCTCCGACTGCCACAAGGCCGCCGTGGTGGGCGACACGGTGGGCGACCCCTTTAAGGACACCTCCGGCCCCTCCCTCAACATCCTCATCAAGCTGGTGTCCACGGTATCCATCGTGTTCTCCGGATTGGTGGTGGCCTTTCACATTTTGTAATGTTTCTCCCTGATATCACAAAGAGGACCCGGCTCAGGCCGGGTCCTCTTTTTTCTGTCTAGGTCAGTCTTGATATGGATAAAACTGAATGGCCGTCCAGTTAGTTGCAAAGCTGCCCATGCCGTTCCAGAGTCCCTGTTTTTCATGCTGTTCCGCCGTGGTCAGAGGGTAGTTCCAAAACTGCTCCTGATGGGTGTAGTTCATCCAGGAATCCAGACTCCAGCTGTCGTCCAGCACCTCCACCTGATAGGTGAGGTAACCCCTGCAATTCTCCCCGTCCAGTGGGAGAGAAAATAGAGCCATAGGCCAGTGGTTTTCCTCCGTGCCCATCATAAACGAATTGGTGGTGTAGTCCTCCACACTCAGGCGATAGTAGTCCCCCAGGTAGGTGGTTCCGTTCCGGTCATAGAGCAGCCGGCCGGTGACCGTTCCCTCCATGCGGTAACCATCCCTTGTCTCTCGGGCGGCAGGCCAGAGGACAATACACTCGGTGGTTCGGTATTTTGGCTGGATCTGCCACTGGAAATGGTGGATAATCTGCCACCGCTTCCCCGGCAGCTCCACCGCCAGGTTGGTCACCTTCAGATTACGGCGCTCTGTGTCCACAGGGAAGGACTCCTCTGTTACCTTTGCCTCCGCCCGCAGGGCCCCCTCCAGGCTGGACAAGTCCTCCGCTGACAGGTCGTCCGCCACCTGCTCCGGCACCCCCAGCTCCACCAGGTGGGAGCGGATCTCCTCCAGGCCCGCCTGCTCTCCCTCCGGCCGGGGTGACCAGTCCATGGGGTAGCGGCCAAAGAGAAGGGTGGCTGTAGGGATACAGATCAGCAGGGCTGCAAACCAGATGACCAGGATGCGACCGTCAGATACCCGCACCGGGGCAGGCTGTACCTGATAGCCTGCCTCATCCAGCAGATGGGCAAACTTACTCAGGCTGCGCAGGATCAGGATATAGACCACCAGGAGAGCTCCTACAATAATCAGCCCCTGGACATTCAGCAGGGCAAATGCAGCCAGCACCAGATAGAACCAGATGAGCGCTCCGGCGGCTCTCGCCTCGGCCGGCTGTCCCGCCCGGCGGCGTACTTCTATGATGCCCTGCCACAGACAGATATACTGGATCAGCGGAAGCATCAGTCCAGAATAGGACAGCCAGCTAAGGGGCTGTTCTGAAACCCAGATGGTGGCATTGAGTATAAGGCCAGCAAACTGGAATGCTACCTCAATCAAACTGATGACCCAGCAGGCAGTAAAGCACCGATTCTCCCGCCGCAGCGCCCGAAAGCCCAACCACAGCAGTACCGTACCCACAGCCAGCATCAGATACTTTATGATCCAAACATTTAAGGTACACGTGGTCAGTCCGATGCCCCAGACAATGCGGTATATTGCCCGCTTCCAGGGCGTGATCGCCTCATCCACCACCGGGGGAGGGGGCAGCTCCCCCGCCTCCTGGGTCAGCAAAACGTCCAGCTTGTCCTCCTCACGCATCAAACTCACCTCCCAGCGCCTTCTGCAGCTTTTTGCGCAGGCGGTACAGCTTGCCCTCCACCGCCCGCTCGCTGGTACCCAGCTCCGCGGCGATCTGCCGGGTGGACTGCAAGTAGTAATATTTTCGGTAAAACAATATCTGCTCCTGGTGGGACAAATTGCGGATGGCCTCTTGAAGCCGCTCCCGCTCCTCTGCTTTCAAAACCTGCTCCTCCGGGCCATCCCCAGGATGGGGAACCCTCTCGTCCCACTCCGCTCGCCCCGCCTCCCGGCGGCGCTGGGCTCTTTTCCGGTTGAGGGCCGCGTTCCGGGCCAGGGTGGTGAGCCAGGTAGTGAAGCTGCCCCGTTTCGCGTCAAACTGCTCCCGTGCCTGCCACACCTGGTGGAGTACATCGGCCAGGCACTCCTCCCGCTCCTGCTTATCCTCCAGAATAGCAAAAATCACATAGTTCAAAAGCGGCGTATAGGCCGCCGACACCGCATCCAGGGCATCCGGCTCCCCGGCTGCCAGACGGCGTACCGCCTCCTCTCCCTTCATGGCCCTCACCTCCTCCTGTGCGCCTCTATTCTATTATACACGGCCTGCCCGGTTACCCCACGGCGTTTTTCCAAAATATTCGTTTCTCTCCTCCATTTTCTTGGTTCTTTTTCCTCTTGTTATTTTCCTACTAATTTAGTAGGATAATAGTACCGAATGGCACTCCGAAAAACGGGCAAAACTACTGCCAACTGGAAAGGAGCGTTTATACTATGATCAACGTACGAAAGGCCGCGGTGATCGGCTGCGGTTTTGTGGGAGCCTCTATCGCTTTCAGTCTGATGCAGAAGGGCATTTTCTCCGAGCTGGTGCTCATTGACGCCAACCGGGAAAAGGCGGAAGGCGAGGCCATGGACCTGAGCCACGGTCTGCCCTACACCGCCTCCATGCGCATCTACGCCGGGGACTACGACGATGTGGCCGACTGCGCCATGGTCATTGTCACCGCCGGAGCCAACCAGAAGCCCGGTGAGACCCGCCTGGACCTGATCGGCAAGAACGTGGCTATTTTGAAGAGCATCATTCCCCAGCTCACCAGCCGGAATTTCAAGGGCATCCTGATGATCGTGTCCAATCCGGTGGATGTGCTCACCTACGCCGCCTGGCGGCTGTCCGGACTGCCTGCCCACCGGGTGATCGGCTCGGGCACCGTGCTGGACACTGCCCGCCTCAAGTACCTGCTCAGCCAGGAGCTGGGGGTAGACAGCCGCAACGTCCACGCCGCCATCATCGGCGAGCACGGAGACAGCGAGCTGGCAGTGTGGAGCAGCGCCAACATTTCCACCGTGGATCTGGCCCAGTTCTGCACCCTGCGTGGTATCCAGGACCAGGCCGCCCTGCGGGACAAGATCTACCACGAGGTGCGGGACAGCGCCTATGAGATCATCCAGCGCAAGGGTGCCACCTACTACGGCATTGCCATGGCGGTCTCCCGCATCGCCGAGTGCGTGATGAAGGATGAGCACGCCATGCTCCCTGTGTCGGTGCTGCTGGAGGGCCAGTACGGCCTGGATGGCCTGTGCCTGAGCGTCCCCTCCATCGTGGGAGAGAACGGCGTAGAAACTGTGCTGGAGATTCCTCTGGACGAGAAGGAGCACCAGGCCCTTCTGTCCTCCGCCCAGCAGCTCAAAGAGGTCATCGCCACCCTGGACCTGCCCTAATTTTCATGAAAAAGCCGGAGAGCACGCTGCTCTCCGGCTTTTTTGATTATAGATTCTGGATGTCCGCCACCAACGCGTCCACATCCTCCTCCCGGGTGGCCCAGCTGGTGCAGAAGCGCACCGCCGCCCGGTCCTCGTCCATCGCCTGCCAGAAGGAGAAGGCGTACTTCTCCCCCAGCTTGTCCCGCTGGGCCTGGGTCAGGATGGGGAACTGCTGGTTGGTGGGAGATTTATGGAGCATGGAGATGCCCTTTGCCTCAAAAGCTGCCGCTAGCTTCTGGGCCAAGGCCACGGTGCGGCGGCCCAGCTGCTCATAGAGGCCGTCCTGGAACAGGACCTCAAACTGGATTCCCAGCAGCCGGCCCTTGGCCAGCATACCGCCCATGCGCTTGATCATATAGCGGAAATCCTTCTGAATGGCCGGGTCGGGGATGACCACCGCCTCTCCGAACAAGGCGCCCACCTTGGTGCCGCCGATGTAGAAGACATTGGCCAGACGGGCCAAATCGGCCAGGGTCACGTCGTTCTCCGCTGCACCCAGGCCATAGCCGCACCGGGCTCCGTCGATGTACAGGGGCAGGCGGTACTCATCGCAGGCCGCACGGATGTCCTCCAATTCGGAGCGGGTATAGAGGGTACCCTCTTCGGTAGGCTGGGAGAGATAGACCAGACCGGGCTGGACGATATGTTCATGGGTGGCGTCCTCCCAGTGGTCCCGGCAGGCGCGGCGGATTTCCTGAGCGGTGATTTTCCCCTCCTTGGCAGGCAGAGGCAGCACCTTGTGGCCGCTGGCCTCAATGGCTCCTGTCTCGTGGACATTGATATGTCCCGTCTGGGCGCACAGGGCGCCCTGGTAGGGCCGCAGGATGGCGGCAATTACGGTGGCGTTGGCCTGGGTACCGCCCACCAAAAATTCCACCGCCGCCTCCGGGGCCTGGCAGGCCTGGCGGATAAGTTCCCGGGCGTGATCGCAGTGGGGGTCCAGGCCGTAACCCGCTGTCTGCTCCAGATTGGTCTGGGTCAGGGCCTCCAGAATTTTGGGGTGGGCCCCCTCCCCGTAGTCACATTCAAAGCGTATCATGTTCTTGCTCCCTTCCCGCCCTTTGGAAAGGGCGCTTGTTTTTTCTTATCATACCGCGCCCGCCACAACAGCGCAAGAATCCGCCCCTCACTTTTTGTAATTTTGCATATTTTCTTTGTTTCCTCTTCCTTTTTTGTGGACAATCTGCTACAATAAGGTCAGCAAATTGGATGACAAAAGACACGGGTCCGGACTCTCTGCCCTTCTGTGCAGAGGCCCGGCCTTTCTGCGCCTGAGGCAGAGATACCATCAGAGGAGGAATTACCATGGACGAACTTCTGGAGCAGCTGATCGAGGAGAATCGCCATTATACCAAGGAAGGTCGCTTGGCCAATTACATCCCTGAGCTTGCCAAGGCCAACCAAGATGACCTGGGCATCTACGTGGTCTCCAGCGACGGCAAGACCAGCTTCGCCGGGGACTTTCAGAAGCGGTTTACCATCCAGAGCATTGTAAAGCCGCTCTTTTTACTCCTGGCTCTGATGGACAACGGGGAGGAGATGGTCCGCGCCCACGTGGGTGTGGAGGCCACGGGAAAGCCTTTTGATGCCATCAACTACACCGACCAGGCTCTGCTCAGCGAACATCTTAACCCCATGGTCAATATGGGCGCCATTCTGCTGTGCACCCTTATCAAGGGTGAGACCTATGAAACGCGCTTTCAGCGTCTGCTGGAACTGACCCGGAAGGTAGCGGGCAACCCGGACATCGACATCAGCCAGGCCGTCTATGAGTCGGAGAAGCGTACCGGCAGCCGCAACCGTGCCCTGGCCTTTCTGCTTAAGAGCCACGGCCTCATCCAGGACGATGTAGAGGAGGTGCTGGACTGCTACTTTAAGGCCTGCTCCATCCTGGTAAACTGCAAGGACCTTGCCAACATCGCCTTTGTCTTTGCCAACCGGGGCCGCCGCCCGGTGTCGGAGGAGCGTGTGTTCTCCAGCCGCTACGCCCACTATGTCAACGCCATTCTCATGACCTGCGGCATGTACAACGGCGCGGGCGACTTTGCTATCAAGGTGGGGCTGCCCGCCAAGAGCGGCGTTGGCGGCGGCATTATGGCTGTCTCCCCCACCCGTATGGGCATCGGCATCTACTCCCCCGGCCTGGATGACAAGGGCAACAGCCTGGCTGGAATCCATGTGCTGGAGGACCTGAGCCGCAAGCTCTACCTCAGCGTATTTTAACCGAAAAAAATTGCCGCCTGCATAGGCGGCAATTTTTTATGCTTCTTTAGTCCAGGGCCTGCTCCAGAGCGTGGATGACGATTTTCATGGCTTTGATGCGGGCGTAGCGCTTGTCCACCGACTCCAGGATATGCCAGGGGGCATTCTCCGTGTTGGTGCGGGCGAGCATCTCGTTGACCGCCACCTGATAGGCATCCCATTTCTCCCGGTTGCGCCAGTCCTCGTCGGTGATCTTCCAGCGCTTCTCCGGGGTGTTCTCCCGGGCCTGGAAGCGCTGGAGCTGGGTATCCTTGTCGATCTGCACCCAGAACTTCAGCACCACCGCGCCCGCGTCGGTGAGTTCCCGCTCAAATTCGTTGATCTCATCATAGGCCCGCTGCCAGTCCTCCAGGGTGCAGAAGCCCTCCAGACGCTCCACCATCACCCGGCCGTACCAGCTGCGGTCAAAGATGGCGATGTGGCCCGTCTTGGGCAGCTTGCGCCAGAAGCGCCAGAGATAATGGCGGTGCTTTTCGTCGGGCGTAGGGCTGGCGATGGGAACCACCTCATAGCCCCGGGGGTCCAGGGCGGAGGCCAGGCGCTTGATGTTGCCCCCCTTGCCGGCGGCGTCCCATCCCTCGTAGGCGATGACCACGGGAATCTTCTTGCGGTAGAGCTGGTTGTGCAGGTCCTCCAGCTTCTCCCGGCAGGCCTCCAGCTCCCGCTGGTACTTCTCCTTATCCAGCGACTTGTCCAGCTTCACCTTCTCCAGAGGCTGGATGTCCACCAGAGGCCAGCGGTACACCGGCGGCTCCGCCGTGGGGGGACAGCGCAGGGCAGCGGTGATCTGTTGGTAGAGCCAGTCGGCTGCCGCCAGCTGGGCACAGGGACCGGAGGTGCCGTCGATCACCTTCCAGGGAGCCCAGTCGGTGTGGGTGGCCTGCATGAAGTCGTCAAAGGCCTCCTGGGTGCGGCGGTAGTTCTTGTTCTGCCGCCAGTCGTTCTCCCCCGCCCGCCAGGCGGTGTCCTTATGCTTTTCCAGCTTCTCCAAGCGCTTGCGCTGGGTGTCCTGCTCGATGTGCAGAAACAGCTTCACCAGCAGGTAGCCCCCTGCCGCCAGCTGCCGTTCAAAGAGGTTCACACTCTCCAGCCGCCGCTGGTACTCCCCATCGGACAGGTCGCCCCGCAGCCGCTCCCGCACCGTCTCGTCCATCCACCCGGAATCCAAGAATAAAATTTTCCCCTGCTCCGGGATGGCCTCAAAGTGGCGCTTCAAGAAGGGCCAGCGCCGCTCCTCCTGGGTGGGCATGGTCACGCTGCGCACCAGAAACCCCCGGGGATCCAGCTCCCGGATGAGGGAGCGGATCATGCTGCCCTTGCCGGAGGCCCCCCAGCCCTCGATGAGCACGATCACCGGCAGTCCCGCCCCCTTGATGGGCTGCTGCAAACCGGCCAGATCCAGCCGCCGGGCCTTCAGACGGACTTTGCACTCCGCCTCGTCCAACTTTTTCCGGTCAAATTTCCACTCCTCCAGCATAAAAAGCGCCCCCTTTGTTTTTTCTTTAGTGTATACGCACAGGCTGAAAATTACAATGAAAAAACGCGTCAAAAAGAGGTGATTTTCCTCTTTTTGACGCGCAGCTGGGTTTAGCCGCCCAGATAGGCTTTTTTGATCTCGGGGCTGCGGATGAGCTCCTCGCCGGTACCGGTGGTGACGATCTTGCCCGTCTCCAGCACATAGCCGCGGTGAGCCACGGACAGCGCCATCTGGGCGTTCTGCTCCACCAGCAGAATGGTGGAGCCCTGCTTATTCAGGTTCTTTATGATCTCAAAGATCTGCTCCACCAGCAGGGGGGCAAGGCCCATAGAGGGCTCGTCCAGCATCAGCAGCTTGGGGTGGGACATCATAGCCCGGCCCATGGCCAGCATCTGCTGCTCGCCGCCGGACAGGGTGCCCGCCACCTGGTTGCGCCGCTCCTTCAGCCGGGGGAACAGCTCAAAGACCATCTCCAGGTCCTTGGGCACTCCGGCCTGAGGCTGGGTGTAGGCTCCCATCTCCAGGTTCTCCTGCACCGACATCTGCAAAAAGACCCGCCGTCCCTCGGGAACCTGAGCCAGGCCCCGGGAGACCAGCTTGTCCGCCCGGATGTTGGTGATGTTCTGGCCCTGGAAGGTAATGCTTCCGGTGCGGGTATGCAGCAGGCCGGAAATGGTCTGCAAGGTGGTGGTCTTGCCCGCGCCGTTGGCGCCGATCAGGGTGACGATCTCCCCCTGATTTACCTCAAAGGAGATGTCCTTGATGGCGTGGATGGCGCCGTAGTAGACGTTGATCCCCTCAACTTTCAAAATGGTCTCCATGGATCACGCCTCCTTCTGCTTGCCCAGGTAGGCCTCAATGACCACCGGGTCGTTCTTGATCTCATCAGGGGTGCCCTTGGCGATGATCTGGCCGAAGTTGAGCACCGCGATACCCTCACAGATACCCATGACCAGGTTCATATCGTGCTCGATGAGCAGGATGGCAATGCCGAAGGTGTCCCGGATCTTAACGATGTTCTCCATCAGCTCCGCTGTCTCAGAGGGGTTCATGCCGGCCGCCGGCTCGTCCAGCAGCAGCAGGCTGGGGTTGGTGGCCAGGGCGCGGACGATCTCCAGGCGGCGCTGGGCGCCGTAGGGCAGGGAGCCCGCCTTGTACTTGGCCAGATAGCCCATATCGAAGATGGACAGCAGCTCCATGGCCCGTTCGTGGGCCACCTTCTCCTCTTTCCAGTAGTTGGGCAGACGGAAGATGCCGCTCCACATCCCGTAGTTGATGTGGTTATGAAGGCCCAGCTTTACGTTGTCCTCCACGGTGAGGTTATCAAACAGGCGGATATTCTGGAAGGTACGGGCGATGCCCGCCTTGTTCACCTGGACGGTATTCATGTTGTGGGTGTCCACACCATCCACCAGGATGGTGCCACGGGTGGGCTGGTACACCTTGGTGAGCAGGTTGAAGACGGTGGTCTTGCCCGCGCCGTTGGGGCCGATGAGGCCGGCAATCTCGGTGCGGCCGATGGCCATGTTGAAGTCCTTTACCGCGGCCAGACCGCCAAAGTCGATGCCCAGGTGGCGGCACTCCAGAATGGGGCTTTTATCAATATCACGCTCGGGAATCTTGTTGGTGCTGGGCACCTCTACAAGCTTCACCGGCTCTTTGGGAATTCGGCTCATTGTGCCCCTCCTTTCTTCTCCGCCGCGCGGCTGCGCAGCCGGGCAAAGAAGCCCTGAATACTGGGGTTATTGGTGGCCAGCATGACCAGAATGAGGACGATGGCGTACACCAGCATTCGGTAATCGGCAAACTGGCGCAGGGCCTCGGGCAGGATGGTCAGAGCAGCGGCAGCGATCACCGAGCCCCACATGTTGCCCAGACCGCCCAGAACCACGAACACCAGGATCAGGATGGAGGTGTTGAAGTCAAACTTGGTGGCGGTGAAGGTAACCTGGCTGCATCCATACAGGGTACCGGCGGCACCGGCCAGAGCAGCAGAGGTAACAAAGGCGATCATCTTGTACTTGGTCACGCTGATACCCACGCTCTCGGCAGCGATGCGGTTGTCCCGGGCGGCCATGATGGCCCGGCCGGTGCGGCTGTTGACCAGATTGAAAATAATGATCAGGGTGATCATCACCAGGATAAAACCGGCAATAAAAGAGGAGATCCGGGCGGTGTTCATCACGCCCATGGGACCTTTGATCAGCTGGATGCCGCCCTCGCCCAGGGTGTTCTTATCGCTGAGGAAGCTGAACTGGAAGCCGTCCTTATCCACGCCCAAATAGACGTTGGTCAGCAGGCTCTTGATGATCTCGCCGAAGGCCAGGGTAACAATGGCCAGATAGTCGCCGTTGAGGCGCAGCACGGGGATACCGATAAGGAAGCCGAAGAAACCGGCCAAGGCGGCGCCCACCAGCATGGCCACGGCCAGGCGCAGGGGAGCAAAGGGAATCACACCTGCCAGAGCGCTGGCAGCGGAGCAGCCCATAAAGGCGCCGATGCTCATAAATCCGGCGTGGCCCAGGCTCAGCTCGCCGGACACGCCAACCACCAGGTTCAGGGCCAGAGCCATGGTGACGTAGGCACAGATGGGGATCAGCTGTCCCTCCAGCACAGAGCCGATGCCAACGGTACCCCGCAGCACCTGGATGATCAGGAAAGCCACAATGACCAGAGCATAGGTAAACAGGCTGGACCGGGTGGTCTTGTTCATATTCGCAAGTCGAATCATTCCTACCACCTCACACTTTCTCGCGCACGGTCTTGCCCAGCAGACCAGCGGGCTTGACCAGCAGCACCACGATCAGCACACCGAACACCACGGCGGTGGACAGCTGGGTGGAGATATAGGCGCTGGCAAAGATCTCGATGATGCCCAGCAGCAGACCGCCCAGCAAAGCGCCGGGGATGGAGCCGATGCCGCCGAAGACGGCGGCGGTGAATGCCTTGATACCAGGCATGGAACCGGTGGTGGGGGTCAGGGTGGGATAGGCGGAGCACAGCAGCACGCCGGCGATGGCCGCCAGAGCGGAACCAATGGCAAAGGTCATGGAGATGGTGCGGTTGACGTTGATGCCCATGAGCTGAGCCGCGCCCTTGTCCTCAGACACGGCGCGCATGGCCTTGCCCATCTTGGTCTTGCCGGTGAACAGGGTCAGGCACACCATGATCACGATACAGGCCACAATGGTCACCAAAGTCACGTAGGAGATGTTCAGAGGGCCTACCTGGAGCTGTCCGCTGCCTACAATGGGGGAGAAAATCTTGGGGCTGGAGGACCAAAGCAGCAGGGCGGCGTTCTGCAAAAAGTAGCTAACGCCGATGGCGGTAATCAGCACGGCCAGGGAGGGCGCCTGACGCAGGGGCTTGTAGGCCAGCCCCTCAATGACCACGCCCAGGGCGGTACACACTACCATGGACAGCACCACGCCAGCCAGGGCGGGAACCACCATGGCAGCCACGCTGCCCTCCTCAAACATGGGGCTCATGCCCGTCACCGTGAAGAAGCAGGCGTAGGCGCCTACCATGATCACGTCTCCGTGGGCAAAGTTGAGCATTTTCGCAATGCCATACACCATGGTGTAGCCCAGGGCGATGATGGCATAGATGCTGCCCAGACTCAGCCCTCGGATCAAATAATCCAACAGGGTCAAGAAATCCATAATTCACTCACCTTTTCTCTCTTTTTGGGCGCATGGGAAAATTGCCGGGCCCTTCCGGCCCCTTTCCCATGCGTCCCCTTCTCACTTCAGAAATGGGTATCCCAGGGGGCTGCCGCGCAGCCCCCTGGGGATCGCTTTACGTTTTGACTGGGCTTAGTCCATGCCGACGTAAGCGCCGTCCTTGATGACCATGCCCTTGGGGCTCTTGGACACCGCACCGGTGGAATCCCAGGTGATGCCCGCGCCGTCGCCGGTCAGGCCGGTGAAGGTAATGGTGGGGAAGGTCTCCTTCAGCTTGGCATTGATATCAGCCGCGCTCATATCGGGGGTGCAGCCAGCGGTCTCCAGAGCCTGCTTGTAGGCGTAGACGCAGTCGTAGGCGTCAGCGGCAAACTGGATGGGAGTCTCGTTGTACTTCTCCTGATAGGCCTTGACAAAGTGCTGGGTAGCCTCGTCCTCGTCATCGGCGTTGAAGGGGGTCAGCAGCATGACGCCCTCGGCCAGGGAGGTATCAAAGTTCGCCTGGGTCAGGATACCGTCCATGCCGTCCACGCCGAAGAACTTGGGGGCATAGCCCATGGCATTGGCCTGGGTCAGGATCAGGGAAGCAGCATCATAGTAGATGGGCAGGAACAGCAGGTCGGCCCCGGCCTGCTTGGCCTGGGTCAGCTGCACGGTAAAATCGTTCTTGCTGTCCGCGGTGAAGGTCGCATTGCCCACTACGTTCAGGCCAAGAGTCTCAGCCTCAGCCACAAACTTATCCTTGATGCCGGTGGAGTAGTTGTCGTCGCTCTTCCAGATGATGAAGACCTTCTCACCCAGCTTCTGCTCGGAGATGTACTTGGCGGAAGCGGTACCCTGGTTGGGGTCGGAGAAGCACATCTGATAGACGTTGTCCTTGCCGGAGATGACGTCGGGGGAGGAGGCGGAGGGAGTCAGGGCAAAGATGCTGTCGGCAAAGTTGTAGCTGGAGGTGGCGATGCCGGGCTGGGTGGTGACGGAGCCCAGGGAGATCTGCATGCCCCACTCCTTCAGTGCGTTGTAGGCGTTGACGGCCTTCTCAGGGTCGTTGACGTCGTCCTCGTACTTCAGCTCGAACTGGATGGCGCCGCCCTCGGCGTTGATCTCCTCCACAGCGATCTGAGCGCCGCGCTGGGCAGCCAGGCCGTAGATGGAGGCGTCGCCGGTCAGGGGGCCGGTGCCGCCCAGCTTGAACGCGGCGCTGCCGGAGCCGTCAGCGCTGGTATTGGAGCCAGAACCGGAACCGCCGCCGCAGGCAGCCAGAGACAGCGTCATCGCTGCCGCCATGGTGAAGGCAAGAAACTTTTTCATAACAATCTCTCCTTACAGTTGGATTTCATATTGCGTATGATATATAAAAAGCGGCTTCGTTCCTGGGAACGCAGCCGCTTTTTAACCCGTTACACCCCACCTGATGGTGGAGAAAGCTGCGTTCGCTGAACCATCACGCCCAGAATGACCAATACCGCCAGCAGGGCGGCCAGAATAATTCGAGTGCTGAGCAGTACGGTTACACCCAGCAAAATAGCAAAAATGGACACCAGCAGAATGGTGTCCATCATGGCGTAATTCAGGAAAAAGCGCGCAAAGGAACCAGCCTCACGCTGGGGAGCAGCGTGGGACATGCACTGATATCGAGCTGCACAGCACTGCATCATCATGATCACGCACTCCTTTCCTTTCGCACTTCATCCGGATAAATCATTTTCCTTATTTTATGACAGCCCCGCACGTTCGTCAATGGGGCTTTCGTACAGAAACAGCACAGGTATCACTGTATATCCTGTCTCTTATGCACAACTTTCGACCCTTAAGCTTCTTCCAGGGGCACCGGGGCGGGTACCTTCTCCGGGTCGCTGTCCAAATACTCCTGGGATACGGCTTCCAGAGCCACCTCCTGCTCCCCAAGCATCTGGTTGAGCTGGTCCAGGCACCGGCCGGCTTTGCTCAACTCATCGGCGGCGTGGGAGACGGTGGATTCCACCTGGCTGCGCAGCTGCTCATACTCCTGCTGCACCTGGCGCAGCCACTGCTCCGTCTGCCGGCGGACCTGGCGGGCCTGCTGATCGGCCTGCTCCTGCACCGCGTGAGCCCGGCAGTGGGCCTGCAGCTCCATGCCCGCGGTGCGGTCCTTCACCGCCGCATAAGCGGCGGCGTCGGGCTCCAGCGCAGCCACCCGGGCGCGCAGACGGTCCCGCTCCTGGCGCAGCTGGGTCAGCTCCTCACTCTGTGTCTTTTCCCGCTGCCGGATGTCCTGAAGCACCCCCTTGGTCTGTTCCAGCTCCCGGGACATGCTTTCCCGCTCCCGGCTGAAGATGGCCTCCCGCTCCTCCAGCTCGCCGGAGCGGCGGCGCAGCTGCTCCAGCTCCTGCTTCTGCTGCTCCAGCTGCTTTTCCAGCTCCTGCTGCTTCTGCGCATTCTCCGCGGCGGTCTTTTCCAAATAATCCAGCACGTCCTGGCGGTTAAATCCGCCTACGGCGGCACTTCGGAAGGGATGATCCATGGGGCACCTCGTCTCTGCCCCAAAATCCGGGGCGTTTTGTCAGTTTCCGTGTTATTCTACCACACTTCCAAAAGAATTACAATTCTTTCTGGCCATTTGACCGTTGCTTTTCATTGACGGCCCAAATTCGGGATGGTATACTATATTAGTTTTAAATGAGACGAGAGGGGTAACTTTATGTGGGTTTCCGACCAATGGAAGGACTATGAGCTCATTGACTGCGGGCGCGGCGAAAAGCTGGAGCGCTGGGGGGATCAGCTGCTGGTGCGGCCCGATCCTCAGGCCATCTGGAACACGCCCCGCACCCACCGCGGCTGGAAGGTGAATGCTGGGCGGTATGCCCGCTCCTCCACCGGAGGCGGCCAGTGGCAGAACAAGTCCATGCCCCAGCGCTGGACTGTGTCCTACCGGGACCTTACCTTTAATATTAAACCCATGAACTTCAAGCACACCGGCCTGTTCCCGGAGCAGGCCGCCAACTGGGACTGGGCCCGGGAGCAGATTCAGAAGGCGGGCCGTCCCATCAGCGTGCTGAACCTGTTTGCCTACACCGGCGGAGCCACCGTGGCCTGCGCGGCGGCGGGCGCCAAAGTGTGCCACGTGGACGCGGCCAAGGGCATGGTCCAGTGGGCCCGGGAAAATGCCAAGAGTTCCGGGCTGGAGGACGCCCCCATCCGCTGGATCGTGGACGACTGCGGCAAGTTTGTAGAGCGGGAGATCCGCCGTGGCCGGAAGTACGACGCCATCATCATGGACCCCCCCTCCTACGGCCGGGGTCCCACCGGCGAGGTGTGGAAGCTGGAGGAGAACCTCTACCCCTTTGTGGAGCTGGTAAGCGGGGTGCTCTCCGATGATCCCCTGTTCATTATTTTGAACTCCTACACCACCGGCCTGGCTCCCAGCGTGGTCACCTACATTCTGGAGACCGTGGTCTCCAAAAAGTTCGGCGGCCACACCGTCAGCGACGAGCTGGGCCTGCCTGTCACCCAGACGGGCCTGGTGCTGCCCTGCGGCGCCACCGGCCGCTGGAGCAAGTAAGATTCCATCCTTGATCTCACAAGTGAGGTATTGCTATGAGCGAACCCATCATTTCCGCCCAGGACGTGCGCTTCTCCTACGTCACCGCTGAAGGGGTGGCCCCCATTGTGCTGGGCGGCGTCAGTCTGGACATTGAGGAAGGCTCCTTTGTGGCCGTTCTGGGCCACAATGGCAGCGGCAAATCCACTCTGGCCAAGCACATGAACGCCATCCTGCTGCCCACCGGGGGCAAGGTGTACGTCAGCGGCATGGACACCAGCGAGGACCAGCTGCTGCTGGATATCCGGCGCACCGTGGGCATGGTGTTCCAGAATCCGGACAACCAGATCGTAGCCAACGTGGTGGAGGAGGACGTGGCCTTCGCCCCGGAAAATTTAGGCGTTCCCTCCGACGAGATCCGTCGCCGGGTGGATGACGCCCTGAAGGCCGTGGGCATGTACGAGTACCGGGAGCACGCCCCCCACCTTCTCTCCGGCGGCCAGAAGCAGCGCATTGCCATCGCGGGCGTCATCGCCATGCAGCCCCGGTGCATCGTGCTGGACGAGCCCACCGCCATGCTGGACCCCATCGGCCGTGCCGACGTGCTGCGCACCATCAAGACCCTGAACCGGGAGCGCGGCGTCACGGTGGTCCTCATCACCCACCACATGGACGAGGCCGCCCAGGCCGACCGCCTGGTGGTCATGGCCAAGGGCAAGGTCATTGCCGACGGCACCCCCAAGGAGGTCTTTCAGGACGTGGAGGGACTCAAGGCAGTAGGCCTCACCGTCCCCGACACCACCGAGCTTCTCTGGCAGCTGCGCCAGGATGGGCTGGACCTGCCTCTGGACGCGCTGAGCGATGAGGAGTGCGCCCAGGCTCTCTATCAGCTGCTGAAAACTTAACGGCAATCTGTTATAACCGCCGCTTTTTTCTCTTTCGGGCGTGATCCCATGGGGACATGCACCACTCTGCCATAAGGATGGTACCACAATGGAAGCGATCATCGAAACAAAACATCTCACCCACACCTACTCGGCGGGCACGCCCTTCGAGCGCTCCGCCCTGCTGGATGTGGACTTTTCCGCCTATAAGGGGGAGTACCTGGGCATCATCGGCCACACCGGCTCGGGGAAATCCACCCTTATTCAGCACCTCAACGGCCTGCTGAAACCCACCTCCGGCCAGGTGCTCTTTCAGGGGGAGGACATCTGGTCCGATCCCAAGCGCACCCGGATGACCCGGTTCCAGGTGGGTCTGGTGTTCCAGTATCCGGAGTACCAGCTGTTTGAGGAGACGGTATACAAAGACATTGCCTTTGGTCCCACCAACATGGGGCTGGACGAGAAGGAGATCGACCGGCGGGTGCGCTCGGCGGCCTACTTTGTTGGCCTGCGGGACGACCAGCTGGACAAGTCCCCCTTTGAACTCTCCGGCGGCCAGAAGCGCCGGGTGGCCATCGCGGGCGTCATCGCCATGGAGCCCAAGGTGCTCATTCTGGACGAGCCCACCGCCGGACTGGACCCGGTGGGCGTGGAGTCCATTCTGGGCAACATCCGGGACTACCACAAGGCCCAGAATGCCACCATCATCCTGGTGTCCCACTCCATGGAGGAGGTGGCCCGGTCGGTGGACCGCCTGGTGGTGGTCAACGACGGAAAAATTCCCTTCCAGGGCGCACCCCGGGAGGTCTTTGCCCACGGAGATGAGCTGGAAGCCATGGGTCTTGGCGTGCCTCAGATGACCCGGGTATTCCACCGCCTGCGCCAGATGGGCGTGGACATCGACCCGTCGGTGTACACCATCGACCAGGCCAGACAGGCCATTCTGGCCAAGCTGGGAAAGGCGGTGAAGTAAATGGCACTGAAAGACATTACCCTGGGCCAGTACTTCCCCGGCCACTCCTTTGTCCACAAGCTGGATCCCCGCACCAAGCTGCTGGCGGTGGTGCTGTATATCGTGGCCTTGTTCCTGGCCAAGAACTTTATTACCTACGGCATCATGTTCCTGCTGCTGGCGGTATCCATCGCCATCTCCAAGGTACCTCTGAAATCCATCGTCCGCGGACTGAAGCCTGTGGTATTCATTGTGGTGTTTACCGCAATTTTGAACCTGTTTTATACGCCCGGTGATCACGTGATGGCCAAAATTTGGATTTTGACCATCACGCTGGAGGGTGTATTCAACGCATTTTTCATGGTGGTGCGTATTCTGATGCTCATTGCGGGCACTTTCCTGCTCACCTACACCACCTCCCCCATTCTTCTTACCGACGCCCTGGAATCTCTGCTGGGACCGCTGAAGAAGATCAAGGTTCCGGTGCATGAGCTGGCCATGATCATGTCCATCGCCCTGCGCTTTATCCCCACCCTCATTGAGGAGACCGACAAGATCATGTCCGCCCAGCGTGCCCGGGGCGCTGACTTTGAAAGTGGCAATCTCATCCAGCGGGCCAAGGCCCTCATTCCCCTGCTGGTGCCTCTGTTTATCTCCGCCTTCCGCCGGGCCGACGAGCTGGCGGTGGCCATGGAGTGCCGCTGCTACCACGGCGGCGAGGGCCGTACCCGTCTGCGTCAGCTCCACTACGTGGGCCGGGACTATTTTGTGCTGGTGCTGTTTGTGGTGCTCACCGTACTGGTGGGCGTGCTGGGTCGTATGGGCCTTTAAAATCTCACTTGTTTGGTGATTCAATGGAACGAAATATTGCCCTGAAACTGATGTACAACGGCACCGCCTACCACGGCTGGCAGGTGCAGAAAAACGCCATTTCGGTGGCGGAAACCCTGGAAAAGGCCCTGTCTACCGTAGTATGCCACCCGGTAAAATGTACCGGCGCGGGCCGCACCGACGCCGGGGTCCACGCCGAGGTATATATCGCCAACTTCCGCACCACCTCCACTATCCCCTGCGACCGCATCCCCCTGGCGGTGAACACCCGCCTGCCCCGGGATATTGTGGTGGTGAAAGCCACGGAGGTGCCCATGGAGTTCAACGCCATCGGCTCCTGCCACCGCAAGGAGTACACCTACCGCATCTATAACTCCCGCCTGGGCAACCCCTTCTATGTGGACCGGGCCTGGTTTTACCCCAAGTACCTGGACGAGAAGATCATGCAGCAGGCGGCCGACCAGTTCGTGGGGACCCACGACTTCCGGGCAGTGCGGTCGGTGGGCACGGAGACCCGCACCACCGTGCGTACCGTGTATTACTTTGACGTGACGCGGCACGACCAGCTCATCGAGTGCAAGGTTTGTGCCAACGGCTTTCTCTACAACATGGTCCGGGCTATGACCGGCACCATCGTCTACGCCGCCGAGGGCAAGCTGTCCCCGCAGGACATCCCGGCCATTCTGGAGTCGGGCAACCGCACCCTGGCCGGCCCCACCGTCCCCCCCGGAGGACTGTACATGACAAAGCTGTGGTACGACGAGGACGTGCTGTAACTGCTGTCCCGTCTCCACCCCAACAAGAAAGGGTTTTCTATGAGCGAGATGGAATCGAAACCCAAAAAGCCGAATATCTTGGTTCGTGTGCTGGCCCTTCTGGTCACTGCCGCCCTGCTCATCGGGGCGGTATTTCTGGTGGCCAACCGGGATAAATTCAATCTGGACGCTCTGAAGCGCTGGTTTGAATACCGGGACCTGAAAACCAGCGACACCGGCGAGGCCACCCCCTTCTCCCACGCGGGAGGAGACCAGGCCACCTTCGCCTATCTGGAGGACGGCATCCTGCTCTCCTCCACCTCCGGTGTGCGCTACTACTCCTTCTCGGGCGAGACCTACGCCCAAGAGGTACTCACCCTGGAGCACCCCACCCTCTCCACCGCCGGAGCTACCGGCGTGGCCTATGACGTGGGCGGTCAGAACCTGTTTGTTTTCCGCAACGCCCAAGAAGCCTTCCGCCTCACTCTGGACGACGGAAACAGCCTGCTCTCCGCCCGGGTCAACGAGGCTGGCTGGCTGGCTGTCACCGCCCAGCAGAGCGGCTATAAGGGCAGCGTCACGGTGTACAACAGTACCTTTGACAAGACGGTCATTCAGATCAATCTCTCCAGCACCTTTATCATGGACGCAGTCCTCTCCCCCGACTGCAAGACAGTGGCCATTCTGACCTTGGGGCAGTCCAACGGCTCCTATGAAAGCCAGGTTCGCTTCTACCCCGTGGACCAGAAGGAGCCCTCTGCGGTGGTCTCTCTGGGCAACCTGGTTCCCCTGGACCTGGATTACGAAAATGGAGCCCTGTGGGTGCTGGGCGAGGACGAGGTGGTCATTGTCTCCCCCAACGGAAAGGAGACCGCCACCTACTCTCTGGGCGGCAACTATTTGAAGGGCTGTGACCTGGGCGGCGACGGCTTTGCCGTGCTGCTGCTGGGCCGCTACCGGGCGGGCTCGGCTAACCAGATCGTTACCGTGGATTCCAACGGGGAGGAGATCGCCACTCAGTCTCTCACCTCCTCCGTGCTCTCCTTTGACGCGGCAGGGCGGTATTTCTCCCTGCTCACCGGCGATACCCTCACCATCTACACCTCTGATATGACAACATATAGTATTTTGGAGCATACGCAAAACGCCCGGTATACGGCGCTGTCCTCCTCCGGGGCCGCCGTGCTGGCCAATGCCCAGCAGGCTTGGCTGTACCTGCCCAACTAAGAAGCGCCCCCCACGCGGGGAAATAAGGAGATTCCCATGAGCTATCTTTTCTTTGACGTGATCCTTGCTGTCGTCCTGGCCGCCACCCTGTTTCAGGGTTACCGCAAAGGCTTTGTCCTGACTCTGTGCGGCTTTCTGGCTGTGTTCGTGGCCTTTATCGGGGCCTCTGTTCTCTCTGACGCTCTGGCAGAGCCGGTCAGCCAGATGGTCCGCCCCGCTATTGAGCTCAACATCAACTCCGCTCTGGAGGAAAGCCTCCAGGAGCAGGGCGTGACCCTGCCCGAGGGAAGCACTTCCTCTTCGGACAGCTCCGGCCTGGACGGCCTGGGTGATGACTTCTCCCTGGAGCAGATCCTGGAGCTGGTGGGCGACTCCGCTCTGGTACAGTATTTCTCGGACGCCATTCACGGCGCGGTGAGCCAGGGCGTGCTGGCGGTGACCTCCAATGTGGTGGAGTCCATTGCCGGATATATTGCCCTGCAGATCGCCCAGGGCGTGCTGTTTATCATCTGCTTTGTCCTGGTGCTGGTGGCATGGCACTTCCTCAGCCAGGCTCTGAACCTGGCCTTCAAGCTGCCGGTACTATCCACCCTCAACCACTGGGCGGGCGCGGGCATGGGTCTCATCAAGGGAGCCGCCCTGCTGTTTATCGCCTGCTGGCTGCTGCGCAGCATGATCCCCCAGGAGGCGGTGGACGGCACCATGCTGCTCCACTTCTTCTGCACCACCAATCCCTTTGCCCTGATGGCCAGCTTTCTGTAATTCATGACCAGTTCATAATTGTGGTGTATGATACCCCGTAACTTGGAGCGTAACACGTTCACTCCGGAAAGGAGCGCAATATATGCAGCCTACTTTATGCAGCCGCTGCAATAAAAACGTAGCGGTTATTTTTATTACCAAGCTGGAGGGCGGACAGACCAAAAACGAGGGTCTGTGCCTGAAATGTGCCCGGGAGCTTGGCATCAAGCCCATCGACGACATGATGAAGAAGATGGGCATTACTGACGAGGAGCTTGACAACCTCACCAACGAGATGATGTCCGCCTTCGGCGGCGCCGAGGGTATGGAAGGCCTGATGCCCCAGCCCGACGGGGACAGCGACGGCGAGGACGACGGCCGCACCGCCACCTTCCCCTTCCTCAACCAGCTCTTTGGCGGCAACGGCAACACCCCCGCTGCTGGAGAGACTCCCCGCAGCGAGAAATCCGCGCCCAACCCCAAGGGGGAGCGCCCCGCTAAGCGGAAATTCTTGGAGAACTACTGCATCTCTCTGACTAAGAAGGCCCAGGAAGGCAAGCTGGACAAACTCATCGGCCGGGACCGGGAGCTGGAGCGCGTCATCCAGATCCTCAACCGCCGCCAGAAGAACAACCCCTGTCTCATCGGCGAGCCAGGCGTGGGCAAGACCGCCATTGCCGAAGGTCTGGCCATGAAGATCGCCAAGGGCCAGGTGCCCTACAAGCTGCTGGACAAGGAGGTCTATCTTCTGGACCTCACCGCCCTGGTGGCGGGCACCCAGTTCCGCGGCCAATTTGAGAGCCGCATGAAGGGCCTCATTGAGGAGATCCGCAAGCTGGGCAATATCATCCTGGTCATCGACGAGGTCCACAACATTGTGGGCGCCGGCGATGCCGAGGGCAGCATGAACGCCGCCAATATTCTGAAACCCGCCCTCTCCCGTGGGGAGCTCCAGGTCATTGGCGCCACTACCCTCAACGAGTACCGCAAGCACATTGAAAAGGACACCGCCCTGGAGCGCCGCTTCCAGCCCGTCATCGTGGAGGAGCCCTCTATTGAGGAGAGCGTCAAGATCATTGAGGGCATTGCCCCCTACTATGAGGCCTACCACCAGGTGTCCATCTCCCCGGAGATGTGCCGTCTGGCGGTGACCATGAGTGAGCGGTACATTACCGACCGCTATCTGCCTGACAAGGCCATCGACCTCATCGACGAGGCCTGTTCCAACGTCAACCTGAAAAACACCACCCTGGCCCGTCAGGCCGCTATCACCAAGGAGCTGGCCGACCTGAACAAGGAAAAAGAGGTCATGATGGCTGCCGACACCGAGGAGGCCTACGCCCGTCTGGCCAATATCCGCAGCCAGGAGCTGCGCCTGGAGGCTGAGCAGCACCAGCTGGAGGCCCAGTCGGTGCCCGCTCTGGAAGTGGAACATCTGGCCAACGTGATCGAGCTTTGGACCAATATCCCCGCCAGCCAGATCCGGGAGCAGGAGTATGAACAGCTCTCCAAGCTGGAGGAGCGCCTGAAAAAGCACATCATCGGCCAGGACGGGGCGGTAAAGGCGGTCGCCGCCGCCATCCGCCGTGGTCGTGTGGGCATCAGCCCCAAGCACAAGCCGGTATCCTTCATCTTTGTGGGCTCCACCGGCGTGGGTAAGACAGAGCTGGTCAAGCAGCTGGCCCAGGATCTGTTCCACGCCCCCGAGTCCCTCATCCGGCTGGACATGTCCGAGTTTATGGAGAAGTACGCCGTCTCCCGCATCATCGGCTCCCCGCCGGGCTATGTGGGCTATGACGAGGCGGGCCAGCTCACCGAGAAGATTCGGAGAAAACCCTACTCTGTGGTCCTCTTTGACGAGATCGAGAAGGCCCACCCCGATGTACTCAATATTCTCCTGCAGATTCTGGACGATGGCCATATCACCGACGCCCACGGCCGCAAGGTGAACTTTGAGAACACCGTTATCGTCATGACCTCCAACGCGGGCAGCAACTCCAAGGTGGGCAGCGTGGGCTTTGACCGCACCGCCGAGGAGCAGGGCAAGGAGCGGGCCATGAAGGCCCTGCAGGACTTCCTGCGGCCCGAGTTTATTAACCGCGTGGACGAGATCGTCTACTTCCACCAGCTCACCGAGGACAACTTCAAGGATATTGCGGCGCTTATGCTCCAGGAATTGAAGGACTCCCTGGCTGAGAAGCACATCACCCTCACCTGGGACGAGAGCCTGCTCAGCTATCTGGTCAAAAAGTCCTACTCCGCCGCCTACGGTGCCCGGAACCTGCGCCGGTGCATCCAGAAGGAGCTGGAGGACGTAATCGCCCAGCGCATCATTGACAGCTGGCAGAACCCGGTCACCCATTTGAATGTGTTGGCTGATGAGGATAAGATCCAGCTGATCTCTCTGTAACAAAATATAAAACCGCTTTTGCGGTATAAACCAGTGGGCCAGTCCAAACGGACTGGCCCACTGGCTTTTTTTGATTCAAAACTTGTTTTCGATGTACTTAGGGCATGGTCTGCTCAGTGGGGATGAGAGAGCCAAGCAGCTCCATCAGGTCCACAACGGAAGCGCCTGCGGGAGGCTCCGTCGCGGGCTGGGTGCTGGTGGTCTGATAGGTCCCGTCCATCATCATATCCAAAGTCATATCCACCTGATAGAGGGTTCCGCTGCCCTCCTGGCCCTCACCCTGAGAGGCCGCCATATTCATGGCCAACTCCATTTTGGAGCCCTTCATGGAGGTGGTAATGGACAGCTCTCCGCCTGCCACATTGGGATCGGCTTTCAGCTCCATGGCGTAGCCGTTCACCTTGCCGCCGCTGGTGTAGAGGGTGAAGGTGCCCTGGATACCGCCCTCATTGAGGAAGGTATTCACATAGCTGGAGCCGGACTTGACAAAGTGGCTGTCGCCGCAGATGGTGTTGAGCAGCTCCAGATAGTCCGTGGTGGTAAAGGCTACGCTGTTAAGGGGCATATCCTTCAGCATCTGGGGCAGCAGCCGGGAGAAGCTCTCGTCCAGAGAGGCGTTGGACAGCTCCATAAGCTGGGCATAGGTCATGCCGGTCTGCTCAGACATGGCATCATAAAACGCGGCCATATCCATCTTATACCAGCTCTCGGTATCCCAGCCATTGAGGTTCCCCAGCTGCTTGGAATCCAGCTTGAAGTAGAAGATTCCGTCGGTGGTATCACCCCGCATGGAGAAGCCCAGATCCATGGGGAACAGAGGCTCCCCTTCCGGAGAGGTCATCGCACCGGTCAGATCCAACCCGCCTGTCACCATCGAGGCATCCATGGTCATATCGGTATCAAACTCAAACGCAGTGGTGCCGCCGGTGATCATATCGTAGTCGCCCTTGGCCGTAAACGAGAGATCGCTGTTGGTCTCCTGGATCTTCTGCTTCATGGTCAGGTCCATGGAATAGCTGCCGGTGACCTTCTGGTTTTTCTCCACAAAGGTGCGGTTATAGGCCTGATACTCATCCATCCGATCATAGGTCTCGGTGTTGGCGGCCAGAATGGCATCTACGTCATCGATGATGACCGCTGCCACCTCGCCGTCCCAGCCTACATTGTAGCCCAGCGCGTCGGCCAGCAGGCCGAAGGGAATATAGGTGCGGTTCTGGTAGACATAGGGGGCCACTTCACTCTGGATATGCTCCACAACCTGGGCCTGATGCCCATGGGGGTCTGCCGTGGTATTTCCTTCATACCAGTACGAAATGTCATTGGAGCCAATGGTGAGCTGGACCGTCAAATCTCCCTGTTTGGTATTCCCCTGAAAGGCGGTATAAGACACATCGGGCTTGACGGCGGTGACCGTACCGGTGGCGCCATCCCAGGTCATATCCTCCTCTGCGAAGCCCAGCTGCTCAAACACAGCCACAAAGGGCAGGCAGGAGCGGTTCTCCCGGATCTGAGGCACTGCATCGGGGAAGGTGACGTACTCTCCATTGACCATCACATAGAAGTCCCCCTGCTTGGCGGGGAGGGTATCGTTGTCCGCAGCCAGAGCGGGCAGCGTCAAAAGGGCGGCGGTCACGCCGGTGCACAGCAGCAAACGAAGATGCTTTTTCATACAAGGCTCCTTTCTCAGATAGAGGATTGGTACCTTAATTATATATTTCAGAAAATTTTAAGTCAATTAAGATCATCTTAATTATTCAGTTTGTCCATCTTCTCCCGTGTTTTTTACCTGGAAACTGCCCAGCATTTCGTCCACCTGCGCATACAGGGCGTTATACCGCTCCATCTCTCCGGGGATGGTTTCGTCATAGCGCACGTCACTGGGACCAATGGCATACAGAACCCCTTGGGCTGTCTGGCCCAGGAAGCGCTGTCCGTAAGGGTAATCCGCGTCGGCAATGCTCTGCCAGGTGTCCAGATCCGTGAGGTAGACCCCCACCAGCCAACCAGCGCCCTCCCAGTCTCCCGCGTCCTTCATGCAGAAGTCCACGCCAATGCTCTCCTCCCGGATGTCCACCTGCCCCACCCACTCCTGAGGCAGTTGAAGGGTAAAGCCGTACTCCTCATTCACATACCATATCCTTTCACGGAGATAAGGCACCAGATCCACAGACCGCTCCTGCCCATCCAGCCAAGCGGTGAGGGTCAGCTCTGTCACATCCAGAACCGTCTGTGCGGACAGCGGCAGGAAATATATCATAGACGGCGTCCACTCCGTCCCCTCCATATAGTGAAGACTAATTCCACCCAGGTCTGAGGTGTCGGCCCGCCCGGAGATTTGTATATTCCAATCCCCTTCTCCCTCCGGCAATGTAAAGGAGAGGACTCCATCTTGATAGGAAATACTCTCCTCCAACGCGTCCAGCTGTGCATCTGGTGCAGGGGGTTGGGTCTGCTCACAGGCCACCAGACCGCCTGCCAGCACAGCACAGGCCAGCGCCAGACACACCAGCGCGCGGCCCCGCTTTTTTGCCACAAACAGGTTGGTGAGCCGGGCCTTCAGCTCCTCCTTGCTGCTGCCAAAGCGGCTGGAGAGAACGGGCCCTGCCCCTTCCGCCGCGCACTCCAGCAGCAGACGGCCATACCGATGGCGGAAGGCAGAATTTTCTTTGCCCGCTACGTCCTCGTCACAGCACAGCTCCAGATTCCGGCCTGCCACCCGGCTCATCCACCACACCAGAGGGTTGAACCAGTGCAGCCAGCAGGCTGCCATCATCAGGCCCTTGTACTCCAGGTCCCGGCGGCGCAGGTGGTTGAGCTCATGGAGGACCACCAGGGGGTCGCACTCCTCCTGAGGGATCAGCAACACCGGACGCAGCACGCCAAGCACCATGGCGGTGCGTACCCGGTCACTGCGCCGCACCTGAAAGGTCGGCTTGAGCCCCAGCCGCAGAGCCAAATATTGAATCTGCTCTCGGGTCTCGGGGGATACCGGACGCGCCCAGCGCAGCAGAGCCCGTCGGGTGACCAGGTAGCTGCTGATTTGGATAAGCGCGATGGCAAACACACCGGTCAGCCATAACGTCCCTAATACCACCGCCACCGGCACCTCGGTCTGGGCAGTCAGGTCAGGCTCTTGCTCCGTTTGGGGAAGGGATGGTTTCACATTGGGCTCCACCGGAGAGAGCTGATCGTCCGGCAGCTCTCCCGAGGGGCGATTCGTGGGGATGGTCACCTCATACTGGGGCACCTGCACCGTCACCGCAGGCCTGGGCAGAGTGATCTCCACTGGTACCACCAGCCGAACGGCCAGCAGCAGCCACAGGATATATAAGCTCTTGGCCTTTACCCGGCTTTGCAGCCACCGGGAGGCCAGCAGCAGAGGCAGCAGCACCGCCGACACAGTGGCCGACAGCCAGACCACGCGCAAAAACAGGGTCTCCATTTACATGCCCCCCTTTTCCTCCAGCTCATCCAGATAGGCCCGCAGCTCCTCCACCTCGCTTTGGTCTAGGGCTCCGCCGTCGTGAAGGGCGGCGGCAAAGCGCTTGAGGGACCCCTCGTACAGCTTGCCCAGGATGGTGCGTCCCTCCTGGCGGCGATAGGCCTCTCGCTCCACCAGCGGGGTGTAGCGGTTCGTTTTCCCCTCCTTGCGGCAGGCCAGATAGCCCTTCTCCTCCAGGCGCTTGAGGTAGCTGTGCAGGGCGCTGGCGGTAAGGGGCCGTTCCAGCCGCTCCAAAATAGCGGGTGCGGTGGCCTCCTTCAGCTCCCACACCACCAGCATAATGTCCAACTCCGACTCGGGAAGACGGGGATAGTCCTTCATGGAGTACTCCTCCTTTCTATTTCTGCATTTGCAGATCTTTCAATAATATTCTACATTTGCAGAAATTGATTGTCAAGAAGTTTTCCCCAATTTATTGCCAAATGTGCAAAAAGAGCCGCGCCATGCTCCACCCCAGGACCACGCAGCCTGGGAAGGTAAGTCCCCAGGCCAGGGCAATGGTACCCGCCACCCTCCAGTCCGCTTTCTTTCCCCCGGCACAGCCCACTCCCAGCAGAGCGGCGGTGCGGGTATGGGTGGTGGAGACGGGCAGGCCCAGCACCGTGGCCACCAACAGACAGCCCACTCCTGCCAGGTCGCAAGCTACCCCATCCCTTGGGTTGAGAGTCACCATCTCCCGGCCTACGGTATCGATGATCCGCCGTCCCCCCATTCCGGTGCCCAGCGCCATTCCCACCGCGCAGAACACCAGCAGCCACAATGGCACTACAAAGGTCTGCTCGTCCTGCCGTCCCTGGACCAGAGCCGTCCCCAGCAGAAACACCCCCAGAAACTTCTGGCCGTCCTGGGCTCCGTGGAAAAAGGCAGTGGCCGCCGCTCCGGGGCGCTGAATACCACGAAAGAGGCGGTCCGATCCCCTCCATGTTCCGGCCCACCGTCCCATCTGCCGCCCACACCAGAACCCGGCGGCGGTGGACAGCAGCAAGCCCAGCAGCACCTTCCCCCAGCTCTCCCAGCGCACACAGCTCCAGCTCCCCTCCAGGGCCACCGCCGCCCCGGTGATCCCCGCCATTAAGGCGTGGCTCTCACTGGTGGGGATGCCCCACCGCCAGCACACCACTGCCCAGATCACCACCCCCGCCATCCCGGCGCTCAGGGCAATGGAGGCCGCCCGTGGGCCGCCGGAAAAGGCGGCGATGGAGTAGACCGTCTCGGCCACCGAGGCGTTCACCGCCGTCACGCAGCACACTCCGGCAAAGTTGCACACCGCTGCCAGAATTACCGCCCGGCGAAAGGGCAGCGCTCCCGTGACCACTGCTCCGGCAATGGCGTTGGGAGCATCGGTCCAGCCGTTGACCAGCAGCACCCCCAGGGTAAGCAGCGTAAACAGGGCCAGAGCCGGGGTTTCTCCCAACTGCTGCAAAAAGGCAAAAAAAGAGTGGGACATGAACTCACCTCCATGTCCCACGGTATGTCCCTATTTTGGATGATATGCGCCCCCCGGCGGCGGAGCGTGCCGCTCCCGGTCCATCCCCTTGGGGGTGGACGCCCGGCCGATAGCCCCCTTGCCGTACTTGTCCCGGATGGCGTCCATGGCCCGGTCCAGCTGCTCCAGACGCTGGCGCTTTTCCTCCTCCGCCCCGGCAAACAGGTCCTGCTGAGCCACGGCCTCGTCCTCGGCCACCAGATAGATGGCGGTAACAGTGAGTGCCCGCACCGGCAGGCTCATATTCCACAGCTGGTCGGCCAGGTCCATGGCCTCCCGGGCCAGCTCCCGGCTGAGATTGGTGGGCCGGTCCAGCCGCTTCTGGCGGCTCACATCCCGAAAATCCGGGTCCCGAACGGTGAGAGCCACACCGCCGCACTTCATACCATGGCGGCGCAGGCGGGCGGCCACCTGGTCGGAGAGCATGGCAATGCCGGAGGCGATCTCCTCCCGTCCCTGGAGATTTTTAGGGAAGGTCAGCCCGTTGCCCACCGACTTTGGGGGCGCGTGCTCCCCCGCCGGAGCCACCGGAGATCGGTCCAGGCCATTGGCGTAGTCGTGGAGCTGGGCTCCCGGCCGCCCCAACAGCTGATAGAGGGCCTCCCGGTCAAATCGTGCCAGCTCCCCGATAGTGCGCACCCCAAACTTCTCCAACGTGCGCCCCGCCGCCCGGCCCACAAACAATAGGTCAGTCACCGGCAGAGGCCAGACGATGTCCCGAAAGTTCTCCGGGGTAATGCAGGTGGTGGCGTCGGGCTTTTTGTAGTCGCTGCCCAGCTTAGCAAACACCTTGTTGAAGGACACCCCCACCGAGATGGTCAGCCCCAGCTCGCCCCGCATCCGCTCCCGCAGGCGGTCGGCCAGGGCTGCCGGGTCCCCTCCGAAGAGATGGAGGGTGCCGGTGACATCCAGCCAGCTCTCGTCGATGCCGAAGGGCTCCACCAGATCGGTGTACTCCTGGTAGAGCTCATTGACCCGCCGGGAGTATTCCCGGTACCGGTCGTGGTGGGCGGGCAACAGCACCAGGTCCGGGCACTTTTTCCGTGCCTGCCAGATGGTCTCGGCGGTCTTTACCCCGAACCGCTTGGCTGGCTCATTTTTGGCCAGGATGATGCCGTGGCGGCTCTCCGGGTCGCCGCACACCGCCACGGGCAGGTGGCGCAGCTCCGGGTGGCTCAGCAGCTCCACCGAGGCGTAAAAGCTATTCAGATCACAGTGGAAAATCACCCGGTCCACGGTCCCACCCCCTTTTCTTTATCATAGCGCGTCCGCCCATTTATGTCAAACAAACGTTCTGTTTTCTCCATTGACATCCACTTCTCTCCCCGATACAATGGGGCTGGAGATAAAAACACAGGGCGGTTGGTAGTCCGTCCGCGGGCCGCGCTCCCGTCAGTAGCCTTCCCTCCCGGGTCGTCCCTTCTCCATATTCACATTTTATGGGAGGAAACTGAATATGGAACGGAACATCAGCCAGTTCACTGTGTTGTTCCAGCCCCCCTTCTGGGTGGGCATTGCCGAACGCTGGAGTCAGGACGGCTACCAGGCCGCCCGGGTGGTTTTTGGGGCGGAGCCCACCGACGCTCAGTTGTACCAGTGGCTCCAGAGAGAGTGGCCCCGGCTGCCCTTTGGCCCTGTCTTACCAGAGACGGCCCCCCGGCCAGCCTTGGCTAATCCAAAGCGGATGCAGCGGGAAGCCGCCAAAGCTACCCAGCCAAAGGGACTGGGTACCAAAGCCCAGGAGGCCCTCGCCCGTCAGCGGGAGGCCGTTGGTTTGGAGCGGCAGGCCCGCCGGGCCGCCCAAAAACAGCAGACACAGGAGGAACGTTTCCGGCTCCGTCAGGAAAAAAAGCGCGAAAAGCGGCGCGGGCATTA
>ERZ791803.403-NODE-403-length-28366-cov-2.805199_pt1 | contig 28366 bp, 30 predicted proteins | sample MGYA00510307_ERZ791803 | MGnify/ENA primary metagenome ERZ791803 (study PRJEB30046, sample SAMN00791963) | human gut metagenome | study: EMG produced TPA metagenomics assembly of the A metagenome-wide association study of gut microbiota in type 2...
TATACGTAACTTAGGGAACTGCTGTCCCTGCTGAGGGCCTGGTCATATCCATACCTGCGGTATATTTCATAAAAATCCTCCCCGTCAATGGAGTCCACAGACTCCTTCTCGGCTCCGTAATACACTGCGGCGTGCCCATTGTTGATATCGTGGTTGCCGGGAATGACCAGTACCTGTACCCCGGCGTCCTGTACCCGGGCCAGACGTCCTGCCAGCTCTTCATGGTTCATCCGCTCCCCGTTCATGGTAATGTCCCCGCTGAGCACAAGGGCGGAAGGCTTTTCTTCTATGACCTCATCCAGGAATGCCTCCAGCAGTTCCGGAAGGTACTGGATGACCTTCCCGTCGCTCCGCTCCACAAACAGCTGGAATGCAGGGCCTCCGTCACCTGCCCGGGCGCTCTGATAATGGAGGTCCGTGGCCAGGACAAGTTTTGGGGGGACATAGGGCTCTTGTGTGTCCTGGGGCGGGGTCCACAGGCCGGGGAACTGCTTCTTCCAGCCGGTATACCCCTCTTCCCTTATGACCTCCTCCGGCTTTTCGGCCTGGGAATCCGTGGCCGTCTTAGCCCGGCTGTCCTCTGTCCCGTCCTCCGGCCGCTTTCTATGGTCATCGCCCGCAGATGCATGTTCCGGCCCTTTGGCGGTTGCCTCTGTCTGCACCGGGCCAGCGGGTTCCATTAACTTTTTCATAAAATGCAAAACCCCGAAGCATGCCATGAATACCATGGCATACATCAGGGCACTTATTATCCAGGTCTTTTTCTTCATCCGGTCAGCTCTTTCTATATGATGCCTAACTCTTCCATCGCGTATGCGATGCCGTCATCCTCCACGTCCTTTGTCTCAAAAGTGGCATAGGGCAGGAGTACATCGCTGTGCTGTCCCATAAGCACACAATTGGTGGCATATTTGAACATGGACAGATCATTGCTGCTGTCGCCAAACACATAGGCGTCATCCTTGGAAATGCCGTAATGCTTTAACACCAGATCCATGGCAGTTGCCTTTGAATGGCCTCTGGGAACACACTCATAATAGCCGTCCCCCCTGTCAATGGCCTCAATATCCTTAAGGCGCCCAAACAGTTCCCTGGGCCTGCTCTTCTCATCTGAAGCCAGATAAAACTTGGAAAAATCGTAGCAGTCATCCTCCCAGTCATACCTGGACGCGGCGCCCGACCGCCTCAATGCCGCCTTCAGTTCTTCCACCTGGGGAAACCTGGAAACCGTCCTGTGCAGATAACATCCTTCCACACCTTCCAGCGCACCGTCCAGGCCGCACTCGTCGATATCCTTTTTAATCTGCAGGCCCCTCTCATGGGGGATCTGGTAGCAGTAAAGTACCCTGCCCTCTGCAATCACATAGGTGCCGCAGCCGCACAGACAGCCATCTGTCTCAATCTCGGACCGTATGTCCCTGGTATGGGGATACACCCTGCCCGTATTAATGAACACCAGATGCCCTCTTTTGCGCGCCTCTTTAATTGCCTGTTTGGCGCTGTCAGGAACCAGCCCCGTCTTTTCAGACAGGAGGGTTCCGTCAATATCAAAAAACAAAGCTTTGTTCCTATTACTCATCATCTCTGAACACAATGGTCTGTGTTTCCTCATCCATACTCTCTACAATTGCAAGGGATTCCAGCCGGATGCCCTCGGAACGCAGCAGGTCGCCGCCTACCTGGAAGCCTTTCTCAATCACGATCCCGGCGCCCACCAGTTCTGCACCGGAGTCCCTGACGAGGGCGGCCAGTCCTTCCAGCGCCTTGCCGTTGGCAAGGAAATCATCAATCAGAAGCACCTTGTCCCCAGGCCCTAAAAATTCCTTGGACACGATAATATCGTATACACGGCCATGGGTAAAGGATTCCACCTTAGTGGTATAAACCTCACCTGCAATGTTCTTGGTCTGTGTCTTCTTGGCAAATACCACCGGCACATCAAAGTACTGGGCAACAATACATGCTATTCCGATACCGGAAGCCTCAATGGTCAAAATCTTCGTCACCGGCACATCGGCAAACCTGCGTTTAAACTCCCTGCCAATCTCCCCAAACAGCTTAATGTCCATCTGATGGTTCAGGAAGCTGTCCACTTTCAGTACGTTTCCGGCTTTAATCTTGCCGTCTTTACGTATCCTGTCTTTTAAAATCTGCATGCACGTACCCTCCTCATTCTTTTCTTATCCTATTACTGCGCCGCCGTGGTCTCCGCTGCTTCGATCTCCGCCGCCGTGGTCTCTGCTGCTTCGGTTTCCGCCGCCGTGGTCTCCGCTTCCGATGCCTGTGCAACATTGGCTGCATTATCCGCCATGAATTTCATGACCTTATAATTCAGGGCCATCTCATCAAATGTCTCCTGGCCATAATACCCCACCGCAGCATCTACGGTCTGCCCGTTGGACTCTGCAAATGCCTCGCGGTCAGCATCCTCAAGCACAAGTCCCTCCCGCTCAGCAATCGTATTAATGACCAGCTGGTTCTTTACATCATCCTTCACGCTGGCGTAGATTGCTTCCTGAAGTCCGGGCACGTCCATGCCATTGGCCTGGGCCATGCCTGCCAGGCTGCTTCCATACATCTTGGCCTGCTGCTCATACTGTTTGAGCCTTGTGTTATAGCGCTTGGAAACCGCGTTCTTATTCAGCTTGAACGTGGAATCCGCAACCACCTGCTGAAGCACGGACGTCTGTACCTGGCGGTCCGCTGCCTGCTGCTTCTGCTTTAACAGGTCGGCACGGATGCTTTCCTTGTACTCATCCACTGTCTTGTAGTCTGAAACCCTCTGGACAAATTCATCGTCCAGGACAGCGTCTTTTTTCTCTTTTACCGCGTTCACGGTAACTGTGAATACAACAGGCTGGCCTGCAAGGGATTTTTCCTGATAGGTCTCGGGGAATGTCAGGTCCAGTTCCTTCTTATCGCCCTTCTTAACCCCAATCAGGCCATCCTCAAACCCGTCAATAAAGCTGCCGGAGCCAAGCGTCAGGTCAAAGTCCTTGGCAGAACCGCCCTCAAATTCCACACCGTCCTTTGTCCCCACATAATCGATGTTGACCACATCCCCCTCTGCTGCAGGGCGGTCAACCTCATCTTCCTTGGGATTCTGGCTTAATACCTGATTAATCCTGGAATCCACCTCTGCGTCTGTGACCAATACTTCCGGCATGTTTACCTTAACGCCTTTGTATTCGCCCAGTTCCACAGTACCCAGGTTTTCCTTCCCTCCCTCAGTACTGCCTGAACATCCGGTCAGCAGTGACAGGGCTGTCATGGTGCATAAACATATCAATGCTATTTTTTTCATCTTACATATCCCTTTTCTTTTACTCATTTCACACATCCCCGGCAGGAAAACATCTGTTTCCTATATTTCCCTAGAGCGTGCTTGAAAATTGCTTTCCGTCAGGTGTGCGTCCCACTTTGTGGGACGTGCAGATGGCGGGAATGAATTTTCAAACACGCCCTAGTCTGCCCTCCCCTGATCCGTGATGGGGAATTCCCGGGGATTCCTTTCGGAGCGTGCGCTGTACATAGTTATACCATACCTGTCCATGAAAAAAAAGTATTTCCATCAATTTCATGAAAATTTAAGAGGGCTTTCCTTTTATTTATAAAACGCCTTAAATGCCTTGTAGGTGTTATACACATCCAGCTTGGAAGACAGCTCAAAGGGGGAGTGCATGGACAGGATGGGTACGCCCAGGTCCACGGTATCCACGTTCATGTGTGCAACCAGCTTGGCAATGGTCCCGCCTCCGCCGGCATCCACTGCTCCCAGCTCCCCTGCCTGCCAGTACACGCCCTCTTCCTCCATGATGCCAATGACCTTTGCCATGGTTTCAGCGCTGGCATCATTGGAACCGGCCTTGCCCCTTGCACCTGTGTACTTGGTCAGGACACAGCCCTTGTTGATGTAGCTGGAATTGCGGCCCTCGTATACATCCGGGAATGTTGGGTCATAGGCCGCATTCACGTCCGAGGACAGGCACAGGGAATTCCTGAGCACATCCCGCACCGGCACGCCTGCCTGTTCTGCAAGGTCTTCTATGTAGTGAAGCACGTAGTCCGAATTCAGGCCGGTATTGCCGTCAGATCCAGTCTCCTCCTTGTCGGTCAGGATGGTCACGGTGGTATGGGCAGGCTTCTTTGCATCCATCTCGGCCGTAATGGCTGTGTAGGCGCACACCCGGTCATCCTGTCCGTAAGCGCCTATCATGCTGGCATCCAGCCCCACGTCCCTGGCCTTTGCCGCGGGCACCAATTCCAGCTCAGCCCGGAAGAAGTCCTTTTCCGTAATCTTATAGCGTTCATTGAGCAGGGACAATGCCATCAGCTTAACCGGTTCCTTTATGTCCTCCTCCTGGTAAGGAAGGGAGCCAATGACAATATTCAGTTCCTCCCCCTTAAGACCGTCCTTTAAGGGGCGCTCGTTCTGTTTGGCTGAAAGGTGGGGAAGCAGGTCGGTCACACAGAACACAGGATCTGCCTCATCCTCACCGATACAGATATCCACGGTCTCCCCGTTTTTCTTAACCACCACGCCATGGATGGCAAGGGGGATGGTTCCCCACTGATATTTGCGTATCCCGCCGTAATAATGGGTCTTAAAAAATGCAATCTCATCCTTTTCATACAGGGGATTGGGCTTTAAATCCAGCCTCGGCGAGTCAATATGAGCCCCGTTGATCCTGACCCCCTCTGAAAGCGGCTTCCTGCCAAAAGTGGTTGCTATCAGCGCCTTATCCCTATTAACATAATACACCTTATCCCCAGCCTCATAAGAAGCCTTCCTGTCATATGGCCTGTATCCTGCCTTCTTAAGCATTTTCACGGCAGCCTTTACACATTCCCGCTCCGTCTTGCCTGCATTTAAAAATGCCTTGTAACCCTCGCAGTATTTGGACGCCTTTTCTATCTGTCCCGGCGAATCCTTCCCAATGTGCGGAAAGGTCCATGTAAGCTGTTCCTGTAATTCCTGTGCTTTTGTCTTTTTTGACATATTCTGTTTTATCCTCCTTTATAATTCAAATGTCCTGGCCCTCAAAGGCACATGACCGAATCTCTCGTGTTTTATATCCATGAGAAGGGCTGCATCCGCAGCATTCCCTCCCCGTGAAGCCGCATCCAGCATCTGTCCCAGTCCATCCCTGCCCATAAACCCGGAGCGGGCCATTAAGCCCAGGATATCCCGTTCCCCCCGCTTAAGGATTCCCTCAGCGGCATCCCCTGCATGGGCAGCAATATAATCCTGATACGCCTTTGCGGCCTCCTCCTTAAGCCCCCAGGGCCAATACAGGCGGTACAGGGCCAGGCGCGTCACAAGTTCCGGTTTCTCCTGCACGGTCACATGGGGGAACAGCCGGTCATACTCCCCCACATCAAACCGTGTGCCGTCAAAACAGTAACGGTACATATGGCCGCAGCCATGCATTTCCCTCATAATGATCCTGGCCGGTGTATTCTCCACCGACTCCTCAAAATATTCCGGGAACACCAGCTTGGCAAGGAGCGTTCCGTCCTCCCTCCTGTAATCCACATCCAGGGTCTGACGGAGCTCTGAAAGGATTTCCCTGAAACAGGACTTTCCTTCCTCCCTCACACAGATATCCAGGCTGGCAATCCCGGTACACCCGGTAAACACGCCCGCCCCCCAGTCATCCACCGTGCTCTGGCAGGAGAGCTTCCTCAGTCCGGAGCAGTTATAAAACGCATAGGCGCCTATCCGTTTTGCATACCTGGGCAGCACCAGCTCCTTAACCTGGCTGCCGCAAAGTTCCGGCTCGCCCTCATATTCATGCGGCGGCACCCCGCGCCCTCTGACCGTCTCTGAAAAAAGGTATCCCTCCAGCCCGGTCACCGGCTTTCCGTCTATCCTGTCCGGAATCTGTACAATTCCGTCTAAACCATAACAACGCCGGACAGATATTCCGTCCAGCGTTTCTTCATATAATAACTTCATGGTATCAGTTTAACCACTTTATATGTTTTTTTCAAGAACATTTTACAATCTGCCGTAAAAAGGAAAATTACCTGTCACAAAAAGGATGACGCTTCTAATGGAATATGGTAAAATAAAACCAGCAGGAGGGAGGGGAGCCTTCCCACTCCCTGAACCGCAAAACATCACATATCAAGGGGGAAATGTTTATGAGACACATCAGCAGGAAAATCATTGCAATGAGCATGGGAATCATGATGGCAGGAAGCGCCGTCTGCCACATCAGCGTCCAGACATCCATTGTGGCGGAAGCCCATTCCGGGAGGACCGACGCCAGCGGCGGACACCGGGACAACAAGAACAAAAGCGGCCTGGGTTCCTATCACTACCACTGCGGCGGACATCCGGCCCACCTGCATACCGGCGGCGTATGCCCCTACGCCGCCGCTTCATCCGGCAGCACCCAATCCACCACCTCCGCCCCTGCCTCCGAAGCAGACACCGAACTCACCAAACAGGTCCAGCAGGCCCTAAACGACAAAGGATACGACTGCGGGACCCCCGACGGCATAACCGGGGAAAAGACCAGGGCCGCACTAATCAAATTCCAGGAAGACAACAACCTGACTGCCGACGGAATCATCGGCGAAGAAGTAAAAACCGCCCTAGGAATCTAACCCCAAACCACCGCTACCCCCAAACCACCGCTAACCCACACCACCACACCCCAAAAGCAAAAGCAGCCCAATCCTCCCCTCCGCCGTATTCATGCGTGAAGGCCATCCGCCCCGTGAACACCCAGCAGCCTCTCCACAGCCTTAGCAGGAGGAAGGGCCGGGAGGAAGGCGGGGCTGCGTACCCCGCCCCTCTGCCTTCACCCATCAACCGCCCGCCTTATTCATCCACAAACCGATACCCCACCCCCACCTCAGTCAATATAAACCTGGGGTTTGCCGTATTATCTTCTATCTTCCGCCTGATATTCGCCATGAATACCCGCAGGGACTGGTAGTCGTCCGTGGTGTCATATCCCCACACCTCCTGCTGGATATAATGATGGGTCAGTACCTTGCCGCTGTTGTTTACCAGCAGCACCATCATCTTGTACTCAAGGGGCGTCAGGTGGATTTCCTGGTCATGGACATAGACCTTGCGTTTCTCAAAATCCATCCTGAAATAGTCCAGCTCAAACTCCTGTTCCTGCCTGCTGACAAAGGAGTCCTTGTGCCGCAGCCCCACACGGATGCGGGCCAGAAGTTCCTCTGCGCTGAAGGGCTTGGTTACATAATCGTCCGCGCCCTGGTCCAGGGCATTGATTTTTTCCCGTTCCTGCCCCCTGGCAGAGACAACAATGACCGGTGTGTTGGATTGCTTCCTTATCTGCTTTAACACTTCCATGCCGTCAATATCCGGCAGCCCCAAATCCAGAAGGATCAGGTCCGGATGGTTGGCATAGAAAAGCGAAATGCCGGAAAGGCCATTATCTGCAAGTATATATGAATATCCCCGGGTCTTAAGGGATATTTTCATGAAATTCTGTATGGTCTTGTCATCCTCAATGACCAGGATCGTGGTTTCATTCATGCTTTTTGTCCTCCAATGGCATCCTTATTTCAAACACGGCGCCGCCCTGGCTGCCGTTATAAGCTGTGATTGTCCCGCCCTGGGCCTCTACAATGGCTTTGCAGATGGTAAGCCCAAGTCCCACGCCTCTTTGTTTATCTCCCTTTTCATAGGCCGTGGTAAAGAAGTTGTCAAAAATCTTATTAATCTTGTCCTGGGAAAGGCCCACTCCGTTATCTGAGACAGTGAACACAAGGCCGTCCCCCTCCCTCACCACATTAAGGGTAACCGTTGTGCCGCTTCCGGAATGCCGGAAGGCATTATCCAGAAGGTTGACCAGCACCTGTATGAAAAGTCGGCCGTCCACAGGAAACAGGATGATATCCTCCGGCGTATGGGTCCTTAAGGTATGGTTTCCTATCCGCTTGGACACCAGCCGGACCGCTGATGAGACGATATCGTCCAGCACTTCCTTTTTCTTGTTGATATCCAGACGGCCTTCCTGGATCCGTGTCATGTTAAGCAGGTTTTCAACCATGGAACTGAGCCACTCTGAATCCGTACAGATATCCTGCAACATGCTCTTGATTGTGGCATCGTCCATAATCCCCAGATTGTCCAGAAGGAAACCCGCGCTTGCGCTGATTCCGGTCAGCGGGGTCCTCAGGTCATGGGAAATGCTCCGTAGCAGCGTGCTCTTAAGCCGCTCCCGCTCCACCTGGACCCGGTTATTTTCCTTTTCCCTGCTTAGCTGTTCCCGCTCAATCACAAGGGTGATTTGGGAAATAACCGTGTCCACATATATTTTCTCTTCCTGGTTAAGGGTCCATCCGGCACAGTCAAAGATGATGACGCCATATGTCTTTTCCCGGTTCCTGATAGGGACGTACAGACCGTTGTCATCCGGGAACTGGCACTCTCCATGTCCGCAGGGAATGGACTGGCGGTAGCACCACTCTGCCATGGAATTGGAGAATACCGTGTTCTCATCCTCCTTCAGAAGGACTGTCACATGTTTCCCAATCAGCCCTGCCAGGCTGGCCTCGCTGTATTCCTTAATCTGCTGGTATCCGGACAGGTTCAGGAAGCCGCTTCCGATTTCATTGAGCTTGGCCGTTATTTCCGTCTTCTTGTTGGCTATCTGCATCTGTTTCTGAAGCTTCAGCACCAGGGTGGCAACCGTGGCAGCCACTGCCACGAATATTACGGATGATATCACATAGTTAAGGTCATCCATGTGGAAGGTCAGCTTGGGTTCCGTAAACAGATAGTTAAAGGTAAATGTGAATACAAAAGCCGCACAGAACGCCCATGCCAGGCTTCCTGTTGCAAGTATGCTGATCAAAACCCCTACCAGGTAAACCAGAAGCAGGTTCTCCGCCCTGATTCCCCAGCTGTCCAGCACAATGGCTAATATGGTTGAGAATACCCATATGACGGTCATCCTCACACATGCCTTAACAAAATCCAGTACAACATCCCAATGGTTAAACATATATTTATCCTTCACTGTCCTTTTACTGTGGTGTCTTACCAATCATATCCGCAATCATCTCAGGAATATTTATCACCATATCCATTCCCAGCTGCCTGAAAACCTCCACATTCCTTGGATTCTTCACAACGCATACAGCTTTCCTGACCCCAAAAACCTTCCTGCACATCTGGCATATCTCAAAATTGTCCGTGTCCTCCGTCCCGATGGCCGCAACCATATCAAAATCCTTTAACCCGGCGTCTGCCAGGACATCTTCCTGGCAGGGATTGCCCAGGATTGCCTTGACGTCATAAGAAGCGCACACATGCTCGCAGAACTCCTTATCCTTATCAATCACTGTCACCTTATGGTTCCTGGCTGCCAGGAGGCCAATCAGGATTTCTGCGTAATCGCTGCTGCCTGTCACCGCTATCTTCATACCGCCACCTCCTGGCACACGGACTCTGCCAGATTAAGGTAATCATCCACTGACAGGTTATATACACAGATCGGCTTAATGGGCGTATCCCTTATGAGACGGCTCCTGCGGGTGTCATCCAGGCGCGCATATACCTGGTTTACCTGGAAAATGCGGCTGGCTATCTGTGAAATCAGGAGGTTGGAATTATCATCCTGGGTGGCTGCGATGAACATGCCTGCCCGTTCAATCCCAGCTTCCTTTAAAACCTTGGGGTCAGTGGGGTCCCCTTCCATCTCAGCCCCGCCGAACCCGTCCGGCAGGTAACGGAAGCTTTCCCTGTCCCTGTCTAATACAACCACCTTATGACCTTTATTATATAATGTATTGGCCAGCGCTGCGCCGAAGGGACTGCAGCCAACTATGATGATGCCTTTTGATTTGTGGAATAACATGATATTTCCCCCTTTCTACTATATGTTCCCACTTTTATTGTAAAAGGAAACCATATAAAGAAACTAGGGATAATGTACAAACAGGATATAAAGATTCTATAAAGATATCTTTATACCCCTGTTTCCTGACTACAATCATATCCTTAATCCATACCTGTGTCAAATAAAAATTGCATCGCAGAGCCATTCCTGAACCATTATGCAGAACTATAATGAAGAACCATAACGAAGAACCATAATGAAGAACCATAATATAGAACCATAACGCGGACCCATATCGCTCCTGCCGTCAGTTCCCGTATAGTTTAAACGACAGTATGACAGCTGTCCCGCCATACCTGCTGCTTTTTATGACCAGGCTTCCCCGGTATTTATCCAGGATCTGCCGGGATACGGACAAGCCGCCGGACAACACGGAGCCGCTGTCCCTGCCCTGTTCGAGGGTCCGCTGCAGTTCCTGAAATGAAATCCCGCTTCCGCCGTCAGATACCTCCAGCACCCCATATCCCTGTTCCCTTCCAAGACTTATATAGACCTTTTCCCGGGCAGGCGTATGAATCAGGGCATTATCCAGCACATTGGATACTGCCTGCCTGAGAAGTTCCCTGTCCCCTTGGACCAGGATTGGCTCCTGGGGTTTCTTAATCCACAGGATGCGCTCCCTGCCGGCCTTGCCATAGAAGTCCACGGCCACGGCCGCTGCTTCTGCAAGATCTGCATGTTCCTTGTCCTCAGGGACTGAACGGTCCAGGCAGAGCAGGACAGCCGCGTTCCTGAGCCGGTTATACAAGGTGCAGAGTTTTAGGCGCAGGCACGGTTCCAGGCCGTCTGATTCCTTTAAAATGTCTTCCATGGGCAGACAGAAGTCGCGGTACAGCCCCTGTTCCATCCGTTCCTTCCACCCATCCCTTGGCCCGTTCCCCCCGGGTCCCATATCATATTCTCCGTCCTTTTCCGGGATTCCCTCTTTCTCAATGGCCATGGCCATCTGGGACATTACGGTATTGATAAAGACCATATGGCCGTCATCGATTTCCCTGCCATCCGTATACACGCCGATGACGCCCAGGCATGTATCACGGTTCCTGATTGGCAGGTATACCCATCCGGAGTCCCCGTAGAATCCCGTATTGGCGCCGCAGACCGTATGGTTCATGTAACACCACTGGGCCGGGGTATCATTGTCCAGCATACCCGGTTCCGGAAAATAACTTTTTATATAATAGGGCGTTCCCAGTCCGCCCGGCCCACGGGCCACATAGACCACGCATCTCTCCCCGGCAGCCTGGTACAGGCTTTTGATGCCATGGTATACAATATTCTCCAGCCCGGACAGGGTCAGGTAACCGCTGCTGATTTTGAGAAGGGCTTCCATCCGGTTCTCATTCCTTTGTGCCAGCTTAACCTGCTCCCCCAGCCGTGAGACAAGAAGTCCCGTGATTGCGGACACACCCATGAAAATCCCCATGGCCACCACGTAGTTGGGGTCGTTGACCCGCAGGGTGAACCTTGGTTCTGTAAACAGGAAGTTAAATGTCAGGATACATACCACGGTATAAGCCGTCCCCCAGATAAATTCCTGTATTTCAATCATCATCACAATCACGCTGATAAGGTAAATCATGATGATATTCTCAGCCCTCATATGGATTCCCCAAAGCCCGGACGCCAGCAGGGTCGCAAGTCCGTATATGACACCGGCAGCCAGCATTTTCCTCCTGAATCCCCTTACAGCCATTCTGTCACCTGGCATACTTTTTCCATCTCCTTCCCCGTTTCTGTGCTCCATGCCTTATCTCCCTGCCCAGCTGCACCGCTGCAACAAATACCACATATATCTCCAGACGCCCCACAAACATGCCCGCGGTTTCAGTCCAGAGCACTGCCGGCGATGCGTCATAGGAAGTAATGCCCACGGATAATCCCACGGTGCCAAGGGCGGACGCGAACTCAAACATGGAATCCCCGATATCAAACCCGCACATGCACAGCACCATGGTACCCAGCATGAACACACAAAGGTAGACACCGATGAATTCCAGCGTATCCAGCCTGCCCTGGGCTGTAAGGAACTCCTTGCCGTCCAGCTTCTGGATGCTGTCCGAATAAACCGTCCTCTTCCTGGATATCCTGCTCCTCATGCTCCAGTACAGGCTTTTAAGGGCAATCCAGACACGGATCTGTTTGATGCCTCCGGCCGTGGAACCCGTCCCCCCGCCCACCAGCATCAGCAGCGTCATTACCAGAAGCAGCGGGCTGCTGAATGCCGCAAAGCTGTCCACGGTCTGGAATCCGGTGGTGGTCAGGGCTGTCACCACCTGGAACAGCCCGTCCCTGAATCCCTGGCCCACATTGCCTGAAAGGCCTGCATAGAGCAGCAGCACTGCCACGACCGGCGTGAAAAACCCGCAGATCATCAGCATGAACCTGACCTCGCAGTAACGGAAGAAGGTCTTTAACTTTCCTCTTATGAGAAAGAGATGGGCCAGGAAATTGGTACAGCCTAAAAGCATCAGCACAATTGTCACCAGTTCAATCCCCAAGCTGTCATAATACCCAATGCTCTCCGCCTTTGTGGAAAATCCTCCGGTAGAAAGGGCTGCTATGGAGTGGTTCAGCCCGTCAAACCAGTCCATCCCAAAAAACATATATAAAAGCGTGCCGGACAGGATATAACCCATATAGATGGCTATGATCATCCTGGCAGACTTCACAAGATTGGGAAGAAGGCGGTCCGAGTGCCCTTCTGCGCTGTAGAGCCGCATCCCGTGCCGGTCGGACAGCACGGACACCATCACAAGTACCAGCCCCACCCCGCCGAAAAACAGCATGATGCTTCTGTATAGAAGAAAAATCCTGGGGCACCGGGTCACATCCACAACGGAAAGCCCGGTGGTACTCCAGCCGCTGGTGCACTCAAACACGGCCTGGGTAAAATCATAATTGCCTGTCATCATGAAGGGGACCGCGCAGAACACAATGGCCAGCACCCAGGACAGCACCACGATCAGGGCATCCTGATGTCCCGTAAGCCGCAGCGCCTCCCTTCCTTTTATTGGAAGGAACATTACATATCCTGCGAAAACAGCCGCCACACCGGGAACCGTAAAATACCGCGCCATGGAAACCTCATCCCAAAAAGCAGGCAGGGCTGCCAGCGGCAGAAGGATGATCCCGCCGATAAGCATCAGGACCACGCCCAGGTACCCGGCAACCAGCTGCCGGCCGCCGATTTCATTCCTGCCATTCTCCATCACGCCTGCTCCCTTCCCATAATCAGGCCAATGACACGGTTCTGGCTATCCGGCGCGGAAAGGACCAGCAGCTTGTCATTGGCCTGTATGCTGGTCTGCCCCTTTGGCACGATAATCTTTGATCCCCGCACAATGCAGCAGATGATTGCATCCTCCCCCAGTTCCATGTCGCAGAGTTTCCTGCCGGCCACAGGACTGTTCTGGTTAATCATCAGCTCATTGATGACAATATTTCCCTGGTCCAGCGGAAGGCTGTTGACCAGGCTTTCCACTGTGGACATCTGTTCAATGTACCCGGCTATCATGTAGGTTGCGCTGATTGCAGTGCTTACCCCCAGGCGCTTGAAGATGTCCACGCTCTTAGGATTTCCCACAACCGCCACCGTCTTCCTGATATGGTAAATCCGTTTGGCGGTCTGGCAGATTGCCAGGTTATCCGCATCACTGGGCTTTAATGCGATCATGATGTCAAACCCGTCAATGCCAGCTTCATCCATCACATAAAGTTTGCACGGGTCGCCGTGTATGACCGGTATCCTGTGTGTCTGGCACAGATACGTGCAGTACTCCCTGTCGTCATTAATCACCACAAGCTCATGTCCCTTGCTGAGCAGCATCCTTATAAGGTAATCTGCTTTTGTCTTTCCTCCTGCCACTGCTATCCTCATTCAATCACTCCCCTGTCCCGAATCCTGTCCGGGTACTGACTAAAATGCAATGGAGCTCAGCTCCTTAAATTTCTCAATGGAAAGGCGGGCCGGATAAATGGCCTTGATATTCAGCCCGTCAATCAGATGTTCCTTGTCCGTATCATTAAGCCTGGCAAACACTTCCCCCACATCATAGATGCGCCTTGCCATCTGTGCCAGCATACAGTTTATATTATCATCATCCGTGGCAGCCACCACCACGGACGCATTCCCAATGCCCGCATCCTCCAGCAGGTCTGGGTCCGTGACATTCCCCACGATCTGGAATCCGCTGAAGTTAGGCGGCAGCTTGCGGAATGCATCATTATCCTTGTCAATGATGATGACATCGTCCCCATGTTCTGAAAGTTCCCCTGCCAGCCCGGCGCCGAACCGGCTGCACCCTGCGATGATGATTGTCTTTTTCCTGTTCCACATCCACATCCCCTCCTTTTTCCATTCTTTCATGTACGGATAGCGCCATTATATACAATGGATTTTCAGAAAGCAATTATCTTGATATCTTATTTATACGTGTGAAGGAATCTTTATAAAAGCTTGACAGGGCCCCGCCTGTACCAGGCAGGAACCCGTCCGGGCGGAACAGCGGAACAGCCCGCGCCGCCGGTCACACAAAAAAGGCTGCCCGGAACCATCTGCTTCCCGGCAGCCCTTACTTCCATGCAGGACCATATGTTATCTATATGTTATCCATATGCTATCCATATCTTATCCATATCTCAGATTCACATAACCCCAAACAACTTGTAAAACGCCCAGATAACGGTTCCTCCCGCGCATGCAATGGAGGCAACCACGCCAACCATGAAAACCGCGGCGGCCAGTTGAAGCACAATACTTGACAGCACCGGAAAATGCCGGCATGCGCGGTCTATTTCCTGCTCCATCGGACTTTTGAGTTTTAGGATCATTTTAGCAATCATTGCATGCACCTCCTTTTGATATCTTAAGGATACTGCATATTGCCGTAAAGATTCCATGCATCTCTCAGCCAATCCCATAAATTCCGTGCAAATATCATCTGTGTCCCATGTCCCCCAGCCTGTAGGAGGTTTCCTCCGCAATGATGTTAAGGACGTTCTTGTCATTGGGTTTTATCATGTCGCCTCCTTCCAGCTCCACGCCGATGACCGCGTATACCTTATCGTTTTTATAGACCGGGGTATAACGGGCCCTGGCGCCTGGAAGGGTGTCCGTGGTGGCGCCCGCCTTATGGCGGTTCTTCCTGACCCATGCCGCTACCGCCATCTCATCCGGGGATTTGAACAGGCCGGTGAGACGGGCGGAATCTTCGGATTCAGATGCAGGATAAATCTTCATCTGGTCCATTTTCCCGTTCCTTGTGTCATATATGACAATATTGCGCTTTAAAAGCGTACGCACCAGGCGCCCGCATATGTCCAGGATTTCCTCCCCCGTGGACCCCTTCCTCAGGTTCCTGTTAATATCAAAAAGAATCTGCATATACCTGGACTCGGACTCTCCCTTTGCAGCCTCACGCTTGAGCCTGGCTGCCAGGGAACTGGTCACCAGGGCGCATACCAGCATGGCTGCAAATGTAAACGGGTAAATGGAGGCATCTGCCTGAAAGGTCAGGCGCGGATCCGTAAAAAAGTAATTGAACAGCAGCACCGACAGTACCGAGGCCAGCAGCCCGCACCACCCGGCCCTTGTCATATACGCCACCAGCATGGTTCCCATCATGTAAATCATGGCCGCATTGATGACCCCCAGCCCATAGTAATCCAGCACCAGGGAACATATGGTGCAGAGCGCCATGACCGCGCCGGTCTTAAAGACATCCGCCCATACCTTGCGTTTCTGGTCCGTGCTTACTTTATACCTGCGCTCCTCTGCCGTTGCGTCGGGAATCACATAGACATCCATATTGGGGACTGCCTTAATCAGGCGGTCTATGATGGCGGGACGCATATACAGTGTGTGGCGTTTCCTTACGGAGCGCCCTATCACTATTTTGGAAATGCCGTTCTGCCTTGCATAGGAAGCCACCTGTTCCACTATGTCATCCCCGTACAGTGTAATGACATTGGCCCTGAACTGCTTGGCCAGGCTGATATTCGCCTCCATGCTCCTGCTGATCTTGCTGTGCTCCCGTTTTAAATGCTCTGTCTCTACCAGCACCGCCGTAAAGTCGGCATGGAACGCGCCCGCCATCCTGGCAGCGGTCCGTATGACCTTGGCGTTGGTAGGGGAAGGGGACAGGCAGACCAGCACATGTTCATTTGTAAAATATTCCTTTCCCGCGGCATCCCGCTCCCGGATTACTTCCCGGTTCACCCGGTCCGCGGTGCGCCTTAACGCGATTTCCCGCAGGGCCGAAAGGTTCTCCAATGTAAAGAAACTGATTTTCGCCTTATCCGCCTGGTTTTTGTGGTATATCTTGCCCTCCTCCAGGCGCTGGCGCAGTTCCTCCGGCGCAATATCCACCAGTTCCACCTGGCTGGCATTGTCAAACACGGAGTCCGGGATGCGCTCGCTGACGCGCACATGGGTAATGGATGCAACAATATCATGAAGGCTCTCCAGATGTTGTACATTAACTGTTGTATACACGTTTATGCCTGCATCCAGAAGCTCCGTCACATCCTGGCAGCGTTTCCTGTGGCGGCTGCCCTGGGCATTGGTATGGGCCAGCTCATCCACCAGGATCAGGTCCGGCCTGCGTATCAGGGCCGCATCCAGGTCAAACTCCCGCAGCACGATTCCCTTATATCCCACGGTCCTGGGGGGCAGGAACTCCAGCCCGTCAAGAAGAGCCATGGTATCCGGCCTGTCATGGGGTTCAATATAACCTGCCACCACGTCCCTTCCCGCTTCTTTTTCCTGGCGCGCCGCGTCCAGCATGGCATATGTCTTGCCTACGCCGGCAGCATATCCGAAGAATATCTTTAATTTTCCTTTCCCATCTGATTCACCTTCCGGGAAATTCTGCCTGAGCAGAAGTTCCGGGTCGGGCCTGCCGTCCCATTCCTTGTCCATATGGTCCCTCCTTACAAACAGCTTAAGAGCTGCCGCATCCGCGGCAACTCCCGGTACTGCGCTGCATCAGGCAGCACGTTCCATCCAATCCTTAAATCAGGCCGTCCAGGGCAAGATTTACCTTCAGCACGTTCACCCTGGGTTCTCCCATGACCCCTAAAAACTTTCCCGTGGTATATTTCCTGATTACGGACTCCACATCCTTAACGGACATCCCCCTTGCGGCGGCAATCCGCTCAGCCTGGTACTCTGCCGCTGCCGGCGAAATCTCCGGGTCAAGTCCGCTGCCTGAACAGGTAACCAGGTCCACGGGAATCGGTTCATCTCCCTTTTCAGGATGGGCTTCCCTGATTTTCTCCACGCGCTCAGCCACCATGGCCTCCAGCTCTTCGCCTGCCGGGGTCTTGTTGGATGCCCATGAATACATCAGCGGCTCCCCGTTTTCATCGGTAAATGTAGATGTATCCACATTCATGATCCTGCCCCACAGATACTGGCTTCCTGTAAATTCCTGAGCCAGCAGGGCGCTTCCGTATTTCTTTCCGTCATTGCCTGTAATGATGGAACCTTGGGCCTTACTGCCGAATGCCACATTGGCTGCCGCGGTAATGACCGCCGGGTATATAACGCTTGTAATCACCATCATGATCAGGAAAAATCCTATCATTTTAGGTAAGACTGATTTTATTGTTTTCATAGCTATCCTCTCCTCATTGTGGACACTTTTATGTTACTTAACAGGGTCCGCCCTAGCCGACGAATCCCAAAGCCGTAATCAGCACATCAATGACCTTAATGGCAACAAAGGGTATGACGATTCCTCCAAGTCCATATACCAGAAGGTTACCGCGAAGCATCTGCGCCGCCGACACCTCCCTGTAGCGGACGCCCTTAAGGGCCAGCGGGATTAGGGCCACGATAATCAGGGCATTGTATATGATGGCTGAGAATACCGCGCTGTCAGCGCTGTGCAGGCCCATGATGTTAAGCGCCCCCAGTCCGGGGTATAGCCCCATGAACAGAGCGGGGATGATTGCAAAATACTTGGCAACATCATTGGCAATGCTGAACGTGGTCAGGGACCCCCTTGTCATCAGCAGCTGTTTCCCGATCTTCACAATCTCAATCAGCTTGGTGGGCGAGGAATCCAGGTCCACCATATTGCCAGCCTCCTTGGCTGCCTGGGTGCCTGTATTCATGGCCACCGCCACATCTGCCTGGGCCAGGGCCGGCGCATCATTGGTACCGTCGCCTGTCATGGCTACCAGATGCCCTTTAGACTGGTAATCGCGTATCATCTCAAGCTTTGCCTCCGGGGTGGCCTCTGCCAGGAAGTCATCCACGCCTGCCTCAGCCGCAATGGAAGCAGCGGTCAGGGGATTATCGCCTGTGATCATGATGGTCCTGATTCCCATCTTGCGCAGGTCGGCAAACTTTTCCTTTACGCCCTGCTTGACAATATCCTTTAATTCAACCACGCCCATGACCCGGCCGTTCCTGGCAACCACCAGGGGTGTGCCGCCCTGACCCGCAATCCTGGTCACGGTCTGTGTACACTCACTGCTAAAGGTTCCGCCGTGTTCCTCCACGTACCGCTTCACGGCATCGGCAGCGCCCTTCCTGATTTCATTTCCATTATAATCAATGCCGCTCATCCTGGTCTTGGCCGTAAAGGGTACGAATCTTGCCTGGAGCTCTTCCATGTTCCTTCCCCTGATTCCAAACCGTTCCTTTGCCAGGATCACGATGCTGCGGCCCTCAGGCGTCTCATCTGCCAGGGACGACAGCTGGGCTGCGTCTGCCAGGTCCTTCTCGTCATTGCCGTCAACCGGGATAAATGCATCCGCCTGCCTGTTTCCCAATGTAATGGTGCCCGTCTTATCCAGCAGCAGCGTATCCACATCCCCCGCGGCCTCGATTGCGCGGCCGCTCATGGCCAGTACATTGGCCTGGTTCAGGCGGCTCATGCCCGCAATGCCGATGGCGGAAAGCAGGGCCCCGATGGTGGTGGGGGCCAGACAGATTAAAAGGGCCACCAGGTTTGTTACGGATGTGGGGTCGGCCATGCCTGCCTCCCTGGATGAGAACAGGGAATAGGAATAAAGGGACATGGTAACCAGCAGGAAGATGATGGACAATGCCACCAGGAAAATCTGGAGCGCCAGCTCATTGGGGGTTTTCTTACGGGAAGCGCCTTCTACCATGGCAATCATCTTATCCATGAAGCCCTCGCCCGGATTGCTGCTTATCTCCACCACGATCCAGTCCGATATGACGGTTGTACCGCCTGTTACCGCGCTTCTGTCACCGCCGCTTTCCCGGATTACGGGGGCGGATTCACCGGTAATCGCGCTCTCGTCCACCGAGGCAGCGCCTTCTATTACATCGCCGTCCGCCGGTATCTGCTCGCCGGCCTTTATATATACAATATCACCTTTTTTCAGTTCTGTGGATTTAACCTGCGTTATTTTATCTTTCTGGCCCGGGGATGGTATCCTGGACGCCATGGTATCCCTTCTGCCGGCCCTCAGCGCATCTGCCTGGGCCTTGCCCCTGCCTTCTGCGATTGCCTCGGCAAAGTTGCCGAACAGTACGGTGAACCAGAGGATGACTGATATGGCAAGTATGTACCCGGGATCTGCATCCCTGACCCCAGCCAGGGCAAAGCCGAACATGGCCAGGGTCAGGATGGCTGATACAAACACCATGAACATGACCGGGTTCTTTACCTGGGTCCGGGGATTCAGCTTCAGGAAGGAATCCTTTATGGCCCGGCTTACTATCTTTTTATCGGAAAATATATTCTTTTTACGTTCACTCATGTCTCATTGACCTCCCTAAGCTATCATCTGGAAGAACTCAGCAACCGGTCCCAGTGACAATGCCGGGAAAAAGCTGAGAGCGCCTACTAACAGCACAACAAATATCAGTAAGAATATAAACATGGCATTGTGCGTGGGAAGGGTGCCGGAGCTTACCGCTACCTTCTTCTTGCCCACCAGGCTGCCTGCGATAGCCAGTGTTGCGAACATGGGCAGGAATCTTACAAAAAGCATGACCAGTCCAATGCTCACATTAAGGAATGGGGTATTTGCATTGAATCCAGCAAACGCCGAACCATTATTGCCGCCCGCGGATGAATAAGCGTACAGCACCTCGGACAGTCCATGGGCGCCCGGATTGTTCAGGCTGTCATGGGTGGAAGGAAGCAGGGCCGCAATCCCGCTGCCCACCAGGATGGCAATGGGGGTTGCCAGACACACAAGGACCGCCATCTTCATCTCAAAAGGCTCTATCTTCTTGCACAGATATTCCGGCGTACGCCCCACCATCAGTCCTGCTATGAACACGGTCATGATGGCAAACCCGATCATGCCGTACAGCCCGCAGCCCGTTCCTCCGAACACCACCTCGCCCAGCTGCATCAAAAGCATTGGGACCAGTCCGCCAAGGGGCGTGTAGCTGTCATGCATGGAGTTGACGGAACCATTGGAAGCAGCGGTTGTAAAGGCTGCCCAGGTGGCGGAGGTGGCAATGCCGAACCTTGTCTCCTTGCCTTCCATGTTGCCTCCGGCCTGTCCCTCGGTCCCCATGTATACGGCGCCGTCCTGGGCCAGCTGCGGCGTGCCCGCCTGCTCATTATAACCCACCACCGCAAGGGCCGCTGCCAGCATGATGAACATGGCAAGGAAGATGGCGGTTCCCTGGCGCTTATCCTTTACATTGCGCCCAAAGGTAAAGCAGAGTCCTGCGGGAATCAGCAGCAGGGAAATCATTTCAAATAAATTGGAAAGGGGCGTGGGATTCTCGAACGGATGGGCCGAGTTATTGCCCCAGAACCCGCCTCCGTTGGTCCCCAGCTGCTTGATGGCAATCTGGCTTGCGCCAGGACCCAGGGGAACCACTGCCTTGGTCACTTCCGTGGCGGTGCCATCCTCATTTTCCACTACCACCGGCTCCAACAGCTGTACTTCATCGTATTGCTTAAAGGTCTGCGGCACTCCCTGTGACGCAATGGTAAGGGACACCACCATTGACAGGGGAATCAGTATGTAAAGCACGGTCTTTGTCATATCCGTATAAAAGTTTCCGATGCCTGTTTTCTTTACCCTTACAAATCCCCTGATCAGGGCAAACAGGACCGCAATCCCGATTGCTGCCGAAACAAAGTTCTGGAAATTCAGTCCCAGCATCTGGCTGAAATAGCTCAGGGTGGATTCTCCTGAGTAAGCCTGCCAGTTGGTATTGGTGGTAAAGCTTGCGGCCGTGTTAAAGCCCAGGTGCCAGCTTGTGCCCTCAATCCCTTCCGGATTCAGCGGAAGGAACTTCTGGAAGCAGAGGATGGCCCACAGGACAAACAGGCTCAGCACACTGAACACCCCTGCGCAGACCGAATACTTCTTCCAGTCCATATCCTCTTCGGGGTCTATTTTAAGCACCCTGTAAATCACACGCTCAACGGGCTGCAATACGCCTGAGAGGAAAACATGTTCCCCATTCATCACCTTACCCATATAACTTCCAAGGGGTATTGCCAGCAGTACGAGTATTACGCAGTATACAACCATCTGTACCGTTACATTCATCATTGTTTATCACCTCTCAATAGTATAATGACCAGATAGGCCAATAGGAAAACCGCGGTTACGCCTATGATACCCAACAGTACTGACATAGATTTTTCCTCCTCGTTTTAAGATAGGGGTATGGTATCACACGTGGGAATAAAGATTCCATACCATAGCCGGGCCCTTTTTATAAATAATCTATAAATATGGGGAGGAACAGGGAGGTCTTAATGATAACTTAATGCCGCATCCAAAACTGTATATGGAATCTTTAAGCCTTAAGGACTAGACTGAAGGTATCTCAAAGGAGGTGACCATATATGATGAAAGAACTAAAAAAGGACCTGGGCTGCCTGTGCATAATGACCGTGGTCTCCGCGTTAGCCATTGGGTTAAGGTTCCTTATATGGATGTACTAAAATAGATATAAGTTGAATGTGTAAGTAAGTTTAAGGCAGAGTCCATACAGTACATGCAGTATTGACTGCAGTTACATGGCCTCTGCCTTATTCAGTCCTTATCCATCCCTGATTCAGTCCCAGTCCCGCTTTAACCATCCTCCGCCATCCTCCGGGGCGCCATTGCTATTCATCCGCAAACCTGTACCCCACGCCGATTTCCGTCCTGATGAACCTGGGATGTCCGGCCTGGTCCCCTATCTTTTTCCTGACATTCGCCATGAATACCCGGAGCCTTCTGTAATCCCCCGTATTATCATTTCCCCAGATTTCATGCTGGATGTAGCTGTTTGTCAGGACCTTTCCCCTGTTTGCCACCAGAAGGATCAGGATTTTATACTCCACCGGCGTCAGGTGCACCGGTTTCCCATGGACATAAACCTTCCTTTTTTCAAAATCCATCTCCAGGTAATCCATCCGGAATGTGTCATCCTTTACCGGTCTTTGGTCCTCCCTGTGCCGCAGGGCGGCCCTGATACGTGCCAGAAGTTCCTCTGCATTGCAGGATTTTGCCACAAAGTCATCGGCCCCGCAGTCCAGGGCCTTCACCATGGCGGCTTCATCTGTTTTGGATGTCACGATGATAACCGGGATCCCGGATTCCTGGCGGATCAGCTTCAGCACCTCCATTCCATCCATGTCAGGAAGGACCAGGTCAAGCAGCACCATATCCGGATGCCCTGCATAGAAAAGCGACAGCCCCCCCAGACCGTTCCCAGCCTGGCAGAACCGGTAATTCTCCGTACCTGTGGTATGTTCCATAAGTTTCTGCATGATTTCATCATTATGGATGATAAGGACCGTGTATTGATTCATATTCCTCCCACCTCCTGGATACCTCTTTCTTAAGGTGCGCCCGGACATTCATTCTGCTGTCCCCTGTGTCCGGCCACCCGGCCATCGGGCCCGCGCCAGCCGGCCTGTTTCTATAAAATACCAGAACTGTGTATTAAAAAGCCATATGCCATTTTTCCTATGATATAAATATCCTGTGAATACTTTTCTGCAAAATAAAAAAAGCCGGCCCCGGATGATTTAACAAGGCTAAATCATTCCGGAGCCAGCTTTAATTTTATTATGTCTGACCTGCTGCGGCCATCCCTATTCAATCCCCACAAACCTGGTCTGGTTCATCAGCGGATGCCTCAGATGTATGGCCCCCTTGACCGGGCAGGCCATGACGCAGGAGCCGCAGTAATAACATTCTCCCGGATACAGCACAACAGGATGTTTTCCCTGTTCCGGGGAAGGAACCATGATATCCACCTGGCACACGGACGCGCACCGGTTGCAGCCAATGCACAGCGCATCATCAAAGGACAGGGGGTTCACGCTGCATGACACCGGCCCTGCCTGAAATTCAATTTTCTTCATACAACCCGGCCTCCTCCTTTATATAGTCCTGGTTACAGGCCTCATACTGTGTCTTTACATCCCCATAATACCGCTTTGGTATCCTTCTGCTGCGGATCTCCCCGTCTTCCTGGTAAATGGTGATGAAGCACCGGTCTTCTTCGGGGTCTGTCTGCGGATAATCGCTGCGCTCAAAACAGAGGGGCACGGAGCTGGATTTGCGCAGCAGGCAGGAATGGATGATCAGCCTGCATACCTCTAAGATATCCGTCACCTCATGGGCGCGCATCAGCTCATGGGGGTTTTGGCAGGAAAGGGCGGGGACATATTCCCTTTCATAGCTTTCCAGCAGTTCCAGTCCCTGGGTCAGCAGCATGTCATTCTTCACGCCCCCGCAGTAATTCTGCATGGCCTTGGAAACCGCCTTGTTAAGCTCCCTCCAGTCCATGCCGTCCTTTACGAAAAGCGGGGCATAAAGCCGTTCCTTTTCCCGGTCCACATCCGTCCGGTCCGGTTCCTCCAGTGTAAGGTCCCGGCAGGCCGCCGCTGCCGCCGCTGCCGCCATGGAAGGAGCGCTGTACGCAAAGATAAAATCTGTACAGGAAAACCTTGTGTCGCTCGCCGGACATATCGCTGCCTATACGGATTATCCGGAGGAAGATGTACCGGAGCTTTCGATGGGGGCGCTGGAAGCTTCCCTCGGGTGCGCGAAGGCAGCGCTGGATAAGCTGATTGCGGGCTATGATGCGGGCGCGGTGCTGCGCCGCGGTGTGGACACAGCCATCATCGGCAGCCCAAACGTGGGCAAAAGCACGCTGCTGAACCTGCTCTCCGGTTTTGAGCGTGCCATCGTTACGCCCGTGGCGGGTACCACACGGGACGTGGTGGAGCAGGAGATCCAGCTGGCCGGGGTTCGTCTGCTTCTGGCGGATACGGCGGGTATCCGGGACACCGACGATCTGGTGGAGGCGGAAGGCATCCGCCGCAGCTACCGCCACTTGGAACGCGCCGGCCTGGTCCTTGCAGTGTTCGACGGCTCCGCGCCTCTCTCCCCCGCCGATCTTTCGCTGGCGGAAAAGTGCGCGGGCCGGCCGGCCGTGGCGATCCTCAATAAAACGGACCTGCCGCAGCAGGCGGATGAAGAAAGTTTGCGGCCTTATTTCAGCACGGTGGTGAACATCAGCGCGAAGGACGCGGCGTTTCTTCCGGCGGTGGAGCAGGCGGTCACAGACGCGCTTCATTTGGCGGAAGCGGACCCCGACGCAGGGCTTCTGGCAAATGAGCGCCAGCTCGCTGCCGCCCGCACAGCACAGGCTGCGCTTGCGGACGCGCTGGAGGCTGTAAACGGCGGATACACGCTGGACGCAGCGGGCGTATGCGTGGATGACGCTCTGCGTGCGCTGTACGAATTGACTGGGGAAAATGCCGGGGATGATGTGATCGACGAAGTATTTTCTAGGTTTTGTGTCGGTAAATAAAGTACAATAATTGAAATTATATTATAATATTACAAATTGTATTATATTTTGGTCGTTTCTTTACAAGAAAACAAAGCGCACGGAAAGACGACCTTTCGGAAAGGAATGGAAAAATGGATTCTGCTGCGTTGGCACAGGCATTGTGGGCGGATATCGGCGCGCAGCGGTGGGATGCGCTGGCCGCATATTTCCTGCCTGGTGCGCTGATTTTCTGGCATAACACCGACGAGTGCTTCACCGCAGAGGAATTTGTGCGGGCCAACCGTGAATATCCCGGGAACTGGCGGATAGAGATAGAACGTGTCCATGCACTGGCGGATGCGGCGGCAACAGCCGTGCGGGTATACGGTCCGGATGGAACTTCTTTCCACGCCGCGTCATTTTTTACGTTCCGGCACGGAAAAATCGTCCGCCTGGATGAATATTGGGGCGATGACGGCCCCGCGCCGGAGTGGCGGCGCGCGCTGGGCATCGGCAGGCCCATCCAAAGGGAGGACTGGTATGGCGGCGAATGATTATCTGATGCGTCAGATCGAGGATATGGCCCGTTTTTTGGGGAAAGTGCTGTTCGTCAAAACCGAAGAGACGATTCCGTTGTTCGACGAACAGGGCAATGTACTGGAGAGCGGTTTGCTTTATAAGCGCCTGTGTGCCATGCTGGAGGAGGGCGATGCAAACAGCGCGGAAAATCTGCTGTTTGACGAAGTGGAAGCTCATCCCGACCCGGCATATTTGCAGGTGGCTGTGCAGTTCTATGCCGATTTGCAGCATTGGACGGACGCGGCGCTGGAAGCGGCTGATTTTTCCCGTCAGGAGGTTTTGGACGGCCTTGCAGCCGTGAAGGAGCTGTATGAGAAAAGGGCCGGTGGGCAGAAAGCGAAAGAATAAGACAGGAGAACTGCAGTATGACGGAATTTCGGTATGACACACAGCTCCTGATCGAGGGCGAAAACCTGGATGAGGACACGGTGCACGACCATTTCATCCGGCACTTTAAAGGCGACTGCCTGCTGGCCGTGGGGGATGAAAATCTCATCAAAATACATTTTCACACAAACGAACCCTGGCAGGTACTGGAATATTGTGCGGGACTGGGGGAAATTTTCGATATCGTGGTGGAGGATATGGACCGGCAGGCGCGCGGCTTAAAGGGCTGAGCGGCAGGCCGGACAAAGAAACGGGGCAAACGAACATTGGATATTTTAGGCGGTTATGAAGTTGTGGTCATCGGTGCAGGGCACGCGGGAATAGAAGCCGCCTGCGCCGCGGCGAAGCTGGGTGCGAAGACGGCGCTGTTCACGCTCACGCTGGACGGCATCGGGAATCTGCCCTGCAATCCGTCCATCGGAGGCACGGCCAAGGGACATCTTGTGCGGGAGATCGACGCGCTGGGCGGTGTGATGGGGATTGCGGCGGACGCCACTTTTTTGCAGAGCCGCATGCTGAACATGGGAAAAGGGCCGGCCGTCCATTCCCTGCGCGTGCAAACGGACAGGCGCAAATACCACGCCTATATGAAGCAGCTGCTGGAAAAGACGCAGAATCTGGAAGTCAAGCAGGCCGAGATCACGGCTGTGGACATCCGGGACGGCGCGGTGTGCGGAGTGTGCACGCATCTGGGCGGATATTACAGGGCTGACGCCGTGATCGTTGCGACAGGAACTTATCTGGGCGGCCGTATTTTTGTGGGCGAGGCCAGCTATGCCAGCGGGCCGGACGGCCAGCATGCCGCCTGCGCGCTGACAGAGAGCCTGCGCGCCGCGGGCGTGCCGCTGCGCCGTTTCAAGACCGGAACGCCGGCCCGGGTACACCGGCGCAGCATCGATTTTTCAAAGCTCACCCGCCAGCCCGGGGACGAGAGCATCCAGCCTTTTTCCTTTCTGACAAAGGGCGAGATGAAAAATAAGGTGGATTGCTATATAGCCTTCACCAATGAGGAGACGCATCGTGTTATCCATGCGAACCTGCACCGCAGCCCGTTGTACGGCGGAAAGATCGAGGGCGTCGGCCCGCGATATTGTCCGTCTATTGAGGACAAGGTGGTGCGCTTTGCGGAAAAGCCGCGGCACCAGATATTTGTGGAGCCGTGCGGGCTGGACACCGAGGAAATGTACCTGCAGGGTATGAGCTCCAGCCTGCCCGAGGCTGTGCAGAATGAAATGTACCGTACCATAGAGGGCTTCGAGCATTTGGAGATCATGCGCCCGGCTTACGCCATCGAGTATGATTGTGCTGACCCTACGGCGCTTGCACCCACGCTGGAGTTCAAGGAGATACGCGGCCTGTATGGCGCGGGTCAGTTCAACGGCACATCCGGCTACGAGGAAGCGGCGGCTCAGGGCCTGCTGGCGGGCCTCAACGCGGCGCGCGCGGTACAGGGCAGGCCGGGCATTGTGCTTAAACGGCAGGAAAGCTATATCGGCACGCTGGTGGACGACCTAGTGACGAAGGGCGTGCTGGACCCTTACCGCATGATGACGAGCCGCAGCGAATACCGCCTGTATCTCCGGCAGGACAACGCCGACGAGCGGCTCACGCCGCTGGGCCGGGAGATTGGTTTGGTGGACGACGCGCGCTGGGCGGAGTTCAACCATCGCCGGGCCGTGCGCCGGGAGGAAGCTGCCCGTCTGACAAAAGTGGTTGTGCGTCCTGCGGATGCGAACCCGGTCCTTGCGGAAAAAGGCGAGCCGCTTCTCACAAGCGGGGCCTCGGCCGCAGAGCTTCTGCGACGTCCCGCGTTGCGTTATACCGACATTGCACGGATGCTGCCGGAAAACCCGGACGTCACGCCCTTTATCGCCTATTGCCTGGAAACGGAGATCAAATATGAGGGCTATATCAAACGCCAGCAGAGCCAGATCGGCGCGGTGAAACGGCAGGAAGAAACGCCGATTCCCGAGGATTTTGATTACGCGCCGTTAACGGGCTTGCGTCTGGAGGCTCGGGAGAAGCTGGCGAAGATACGTCCCCGTTCCGTGGGGCAGGCGGCGCGGATTCCGGGCGTCGGCCCGGCGGATGTTGCCTGCCTTGCGGTGGAGCTGGCGAAACGGCGCAGAAGTGAGGGAAAGGAATAAAAGCTATGATTGACACAGAGCGCCTCATCCGGAAGGCGGCGGCTTACGGCATCGACGCAGCTCCCGTGGTACGGAAGCTGGACGAATATGCCGCGCTGCTGGTGGAATACAATCAAAAAGTAAACCTTACCGCCATTACGGATGCCGAAGGCATTGAGGACCGTCATTTCATCGACAGCCTGCTGCTGGCCGCGCGCCCGGAGGTGTGCGGGCGTATGGTGGATGTTGGCACGGGCGCAGGGTTTCCCGGCATTGTGGCGAAGCTGTTTCGCCCGGAGCTGGATCTGACGCTGATGGAGCCGACGGGCAAGCGGGTCGATTTTTTGAAATATGCCTGCAGTGCGCTGGGCGTGGAAGCCGAATTCGCCAAGGAGCGCGCAGAGGAAGCCGCGCGCAAGCAATGGCGCGAGAGCTTTGACGTGGCCACGGCCCGGGCCGTGGCCGCACTGCCGGTGCTGGCCGAGTATTGCCTGCCCTTGCTGAGGCGGGGCGGCGTGTTCATTGCCATGAAAGGCAGCGGCGCGGATGAGGAAATTGATGCCGCGCAGGGTGCGGTTGCCAAGCTGGGCGGGAAATATGCGGGCCGTCAGGATGTGACGTTGCCTGACGGTTCGGCCCGG
>ERZ791803.409-NODE-409-length-28188-cov-3.262645_pt1 | contig 28188 bp, 28 predicted proteins | sample MGYA00510307_ERZ791803 | MGnify/ENA primary metagenome ERZ791803 (study PRJEB30046, sample SAMN00791963) | human gut metagenome | study: EMG produced TPA metagenomics assembly of the A metagenome-wide association study of gut microbiota in type 2...
CCGGAGGACATTCCCAGGGCCTGCTGGCTGATGTACGTTACGGCAGCGCTGTTTTTGCTGCTTTTTGCCGGGCTTTCTATATGGTTGTAAGGGGTGAGAAGTGATGGAACGGATCGTTCACGGGGGAGATGTATACGGCGGCAATGCTGGACTGCTGGACTTCTCCGTCTGTCTGAATCCCGCCGGAGCACCCAAGGCGGTCCTGCGCGCCGCTCAGGACGGAGTCCTGCGCCAGGGCTATCCCGACCCCCAGTGCCGTGGGCTGGTCCGTGCCGCCGCTCAGCGGGACGAGGTGGAGGAGAGCATGGTGCTTTGGGGCAACGGATGCGCCGACCTCATTGACCGCTTTGTACTGAGCCTGAGACCTAAGAAAGCAATTCTCCCTGCCCCTACCTTTGGAGAATACCGCCGTGCTTTGGAAGGGGTAGACTGCCAAATTGCGGAGGTGCGCCTCTCCCGGGAGAATGGATTTGTTCCCGATGAAGCTCTGCTGGAGGCTATCGTCCCCGGGGTGGAGTTGGTGTTCCTCTGCGATCCTAACAACCCCACCGGGCGGCTGATGGAGGAAGAACTTTTATATCAGATCTTGGCCCGCTGCCGTCAGGTGGGAGCCATGCTGGCGGTGGACCAGTGCTTTCTGGAGCTCACCGCCGCCCGGCCTGACCGCTTGACTGACCAGTTGGCGGGAGGAAACCTGATTTTGTTCCGGGCACTTACAAAAAGCTATGCTCTGGCCGGGCTGCGCCTGGGCTATTGTCTGTGCGGAGATCGGGCGTTGCTGGAGCAGATGGCCCGCATCTTACAGCCCTGGCCGGTATCGATCCCGGCACAGATGGCAGGGGAGTGCGCTTTACAGTCATTTCCCCGCTGGCCTTTTACATGTTTTCCTGAGATCGAGAGAGAACGGAATAGACTGCAAGCCGCCCTGGAGGAACTGGGACTGTGGGTGTGTCCGTCGGAGAGCTGCTTTTTGCTCTTTCACGGTCCGGAGGTCCTGGGAAAACGCTTGCGGGAAAACGGTATTCTAGTGCGGGATTGCGCCAATTACGCCGGCCTGGGGCCGGGGTGGTACCGGGTGGGGCTTCGTATCCCGGAGGAAAACGGGCGGCTGATCGCCGCATTGAGCGCGCTGCTGAGAGGAGAATAACATGCCGGCAAAATCCATTATGATCCAAGGCACCATGTCCAACGCAGGCAAAAGCGTGTTGGCGGCGGGACTGTGCCGCATCTTCCGCCAGGACGGCTACAAGGTGGCCCCCTTTAAAAGCCAGAATATGGCCCTCAACAGCTTCATTACCGCCCAAGGGCTGGAGATGGGCCGGGCTCAGGTGATGCAGGCGGAGGCGGCTGGGGTGGAGCCCTCTGTGGAGATGAATCCCATCCTCTTAAAACCCACCAGCGACGTGGGCAGTCAGGTCATTGTGAACGGCCGGGCGGTGGGCAACCTTACCGCCTCGGAGTACTTTCGGCAAAAAAGCCAGCTCATCCCTCAAGTAATGGAGGCCTACCATGCGCTGGAAGAGCAGTACGACATCATCGTACTGGAGGGGGCAGGAAGCCCGGCGGAGATCAATTTGAAGTTCCAGGATATCGTCAACATGGGGCTGGCCCGGATGGTGGGGGCTCCGGTGCTGCTGGCGGGGGATATCGACCGGGGCGGGGTGTTTGCCGCCCTATACGGCACCATGGCCCTGCTGGAGGTGGAGGAGCGCCCCTATGTGAAGGGGACCATCATCAATAAGTTCCGTGGGGATGTGGAGCTGCTCCGTCCCGGCCTGACCCAGCTGGAGGAGCTTTGCAAAGTCCCCGTCGTGGGCGTGGTGCCTTGGATGAATCTGGACCTGGACGAGGAGGACAGCCTGTCCTCCCGGTTGGGCGCCCAGGGCGGTAAGGCACCTTTGGATGTGGCAGTCATCCGCCTGCCCCGCATTTCTAACTTTACCGACTTTGATCCTCTCCAGCGCCACCCGGCGGTGGGCCTGCGGTACGTGGACCGGGCAGAGGAGCTGGGACGGCCCGACCTGGTGATCCTGCCGGGCACCAAAAGTACCCTGGCCGATCTCCGCTGGCTGCGCCAGTGTGGTCTGGAGGCGGCCATTTTGAAGCTGGCCAGCCGGGGAACCCCGGTGATGGGCATCTGCGGAGGCTATCAGATGCTGGGCCGGAAGCTCTCCGACCCCTTAGGCGTAGAGGGTGGCGGTTCCATGGACGGTATGGGCCTGCTGGATATCACCACGGTCTTTTCCTCTGAAAAAACCACCACCCGCACAACCTGCCTCTTCCCAGAGTGCCGTGGGTTGCTTGCCTCACTCTCCGGGTGTCCTCTGGAGGGGTACGAGATCCACATGGGCCAGAGCGAGGCGCTCTTTACGGTGTCCGGTTCGGTGCTGGGTACCTACCTCCACGGTCTGCTGGATTCGCCCCAGCTGGTGGAGCGGTTTGTCTGCCTGCTGATGGAGCAAAAGGGGCTCCACTGGGACGGGGAGGCCCCCAAGGAAACCCTTTGGAGCTATAAGCAGCGCCAATATGACAAACTGGCCCAGACCCTGCGTGAGAGCCTGGACCTGAAGAAAATCTATGAAATCGTGGAGCGAGGGGTGTGAGCGCATGATTTACAGCTGTACCAATGAGGAGTGCCTCTGGTTCGGGGAGGGAGACACCCTGCCCGATGCCTGCCCCCGCTGCGGCCAGGCCCTAAAGGAACGCCGGGAGGAGGAATTGACCGGAGACGAGTGGTGCCGCCTGGGGCTCTATTGGACGGAGGAGGAGCCCGCTGATGACGAGAAAGCGTTGGCCTGCTTCCGCCGCTCTGCCAATTTGGGCAGCGGCTGGGGTACCTGCAACCTGGGACTTTGCATGGAGCAGGGCATCGGGATCCAGCCCGACCTTCGACAGGCAGTTTGGCTTTACAAGCAGGCGGTGGAAATGGGCAGCGTGGCCGCCCTGTGTAATCTGGGAGTCTGTCTGGAGCAGGGTATCGGTACACCGCAGGACCCGGCGGGCGCCGCTTCCCTGTATCTGGCGGCAGCGGAGCACGGCTCCGCCCGGGGCCAGCGGATGCTGGCCCACTGCCTGGAGGACGGGATCGGTGTTGACCAGGACCACGCCAAAGCGGTGGAGTGGCTGCGCACAGCCGCCCTTCAGGGGGAGGTTCCCGCTCAGACGGCCCTGGCCAAGCACTATGAGTTCGGCGTAGGCACCGATCAGGACAAGGAGCTGACGGTGCGCTGGTATGAGAAAGCTGTTCAGGGAGGCGACCCGGAGGGCATGTGCTGCCTTGGGTGGCTCAAGCAGACCGGCAAATGGGTGGACTCCGACCCGGCAGGTGCGGTGGAGCTCTACCGCCAGGCGGCCCAGATGGGCTCAACCCGGGGCATGGTACAACTGGGTGACTGCCTGATGGATGGAATCGGCGTGGCTGCCGCTCCGGATCTGGCCGTGGAGTGGTATAAAAAGGCGGCCAAGGAGGGGGACCGGGAGGCTATGTTCTCCTTGGGACTGAGCTATGAACTGGGCCAGGGCGTGGAGCAGGATTACACCAGCGCCGCGCTCTGGTATGAGCGGTCCGCCCAGCTGGGCAGCAGCGCGGGGATGAACAACTTTGCTGAGCTGCTGGCCAAGGGCCGCGGCGTGCCCAAAGACCTGGGCAAGGCCATGGAGTGGTACCGCAAGGCCGCGGAGCTTGGAAATGTATACGCCGTCTACAACATGGGCTGGTATCTGGAGAAGGCCGGAAATCTGGACAAAGCACGGACCTGCTATGAGCAGGCCAAAGAGCAGAATATGGACAGTGCCTACTGGTCTCTGGGCCGGATGTATGAGGAAGGGCTGGGGGTAGAGCAGGACCTGAAGCAGGCCTACACCCTCTATCGGCAGGGTGCCAAACAGGGCAATGTGAACTGCATCTGCCGCCTGGTGCGGTGTCTGGCCCAGGGGATAGGGACCCGCCGGGACCTGGCCCGGGCTCAGAAGCTGGGCTCGGAGCTGCTGGCGGAAGAGCTGTCTCCCCAGGTGCTGGACAACTACGGCTGCCGGGAGGAGCTGGTCATGCTCCTGGATATCATGAATGAGATCAAAGAGTAAAAAAATTCCGTGAGTGGTGTCACTCACGGAATTTTTATTTGTAGAGAAAGCGCTCCTGCAAGGAGTTCCGTCGCCCGCAGGCGACGGAATAAAGTGAAATCTCGTCATTTCCGGCGACATGCGCGTCGGAAATGACACTTCTCACGAAAGATTTTCCGACAATTTCGGAAGAAATCGAGGCGAAGCTTTCGTGCATCCAGTGTCGAACCAGTGACATAGTCACTGGTTCGAGTTATCCTGCCAGGCTTTGCATACATCGATCCAGCCCCGGCTGTGGGAGTACTCCTCCAGCTCCTTACAGGTGAGCTCGATGGCGGAGTTGGAGCTGCCCGCGGCGGGAAACACGGTGTCAAACCGCTGGAGCGATACGTCCAGTTAGGTCTCCACTCCTTTCGGGTTGGCGAAGGGACATACGCCGCCTACGGCGTGGCCGGTCATCTCCACGGCCTGCTCAGGGGTAAGCATCTTGGCCTTGGTGTGGAACAGACCCTTGTACTTGCTGTTGTCCACCTTGGCGTCTCCCGCGGCCACGATGAGTACGCACTTGCCGTCCACCAGGAAGGAGAGGGTCTTGGCGATCCGGGCGGGGATCACTCCCACCGCCTGGGCGGCCAGTTCCACCGTGGCGCTGGAGACGGGAAATTCCAGAATATCGCCCTCTCGGCCCAACTCCTTAAAGTAGGCCCGCACCCGCTCGATGGACATTGCTCAGCCCTCCAGCTTCTTGGCGGTCTTGGCCAGGAAGCGCTCGTCGGTGACGATGAAGCGCTGGTGAGTGCCGTGGCCAATCATGCCCTTTTCGTCATAGGCGGCGACCTTCAGCTCAATGCGCTTGCCGTCCACCTCAGTGACCTCGCTCTCAGCCCACACCTTGATGCCGATGGGGGAGGCGGAGTCGTGGCTCACGTCCAGCTTGGTGCCCACGGTGCTCTCGCCGGGGGCCAGGTAGGGGGCGATGGAGGTCCAGGCGGCCTTCTCCATCAGAGCGGTCATAAAGGGGGTGCCGAATACAGGCAGAGCGCCGGAGCAGGCGGCCTGGGCGGTGTTCTTCTCGCTGACCACGTCTTCCGCGCGGCCCTTGATTCCAACTTCCACGGACATAATTCTCAGTTCTCCTTTGTGGGGAAATTTTTACTCCGTCATTTTACTCCATGTTCCGGGAAAAATCCAGCCCTAGTCTTCGATTTCGTAGAGGGTGGTGAGCACCGTCCAATTCTGGGGGAAGGGGCGCATCAGGTTCCAGTAGCTCACCCCGTAGAGCCCCCGTCTGTGGGCCAGTTCCAGCTTGGCGCGTACGCTCCTGGCATCTTCGAACCAAACCTCGTGCTCCTGGCCGTCTCCGTCCACATACCGGAACCAGGGGGCCTGGGCGGCGGCGTCAAAGCGAATGGCAGCGTAGTGTTTCTGGGCCAGAGCGATGGCCTGCTGGTTGGAGATAGACCGGGCCATAGTGTCCTTTTGATAGGGCACCTTCCAGTCGTAGCCGTAGTTGGGTATGCCCATCCAGATTTTTTCCCTCGGGATTTCGCTCAAAGCGTAGTCTACCACCCGGGTGACCTGATCGAGGGGGGCCACCGCCATGGGAGGCCCATAAGTATAGCCCCACTCGTAGGTCATAAGGAACACATAGTCCGCCGCCGCGCCCAGAAGGCGGTAGTTGTGTCCCTGATAGAAGTCGCCCTTCTGGTCTGCACTGGTCTTGGGCACCAGGGCTACCATGACCGGGATCTCCAGGGGGGCGAAACTCTCCCGCAGATTGGCGATAAACTCCGGGTAGCGGTTGGCGTCCTCAGGGAGGATAAACTCAAAGTCCACGTCTACACCCTGATAGCCCTTGCGTCGCACGGTCTCCACCAGAGTTGCAATCAACCGGTTCTGGGCCCGGAGGTCGGTAAAGACCGCGTGGGAGAGCTGGTTTGAGAAGGTACCAGCGGCGGTGAGGGTGGACAGGTGCAGCCAGGGACGCACCCCTATGGACTTGGCCGCGGAGAGCAGAGCGGTGTCGTTTAAGGCGATCAGCTCGCCCTGGGGGGTAAAGCCATAGGTAAAGGGAGCCAGGTCGGAGATGCAGGGCAGGGTGGAGCGGAGCAGCCCCGGGTCAATGTCAGGCTGGGCGTAACCACCGGCCGCCAGCTTGCCCAGAGGAGTCTGACGGTAGGAGAGAACCAGTTCCTGGCCAGGGTAGATGGTGCTGCCGCCGCCCAGGCCGGGGTTTCGCTGCCACATCTGACGGACAGTCAGGCCATGGGCGCGGGCAATGGAGGACAGAGTATCTCCGGAACGGACCCGGTACACCTGCTTGGGGTAGCGTACCACCAGGGTCTGACCCACGGATAACCGCGCCGGGTCGGGTGGATCATTGTCCTCCAGCAGCCGGGCCATGGAAACACCATACTGCTGCGCAATGGAGTAGAGGGTATCCCCAGGACGGACCACATGGATATCCATCGGCGCGCCTCCTTAATTCAGGGTGACAAAGTCGTCTTTGGCGTAGCCGATGGTCCCCGCATAGTTTACCAGATACCAGCCTCCGGACTGGTTGAGGATGGTAAGAGGGGAGCCATCGGGAGCCTGGGCCAGGATGGGAGCCTCCAGGTCGGGGCGGGCGCGGATGTTCAGTACCCCCCAGTCCACATCCACCCGGCCCGAGCGGCTGGTGGAGGGGTCCAGGAAGGGGATGTCGAAATAGTCGCACAGGGACATGACCAGATTCTTGGCCACCGCGTCCAGATTTTGCTTGATCCAGGCCGCGTCCTCTTGGTTGTCGTGGTAGCCCAGCTCCAGAAAGACTGCCGGAGCCCGCACCCGGCGTACCTCACCGATGGAGGTGGTGGCCTCGGCACGGACCAGGTTGGGCAGGGGGTAGATGCTCTTTAAGTTGTTGGCGATGATGGTGGCCGCCCGCTGTCCCTCCTGACTGCCGGGGTAGTAGAAGACAATGATGCCCCGGGCGCTGCCGTACTTTCCCTCCGGGGCGGCATTGGAGTGGAGGGCCAGGTGCAGGTCGTAGTTGCCTGCGTTGGAGGCGGCGATGGAGGACACCGCGGTCATCTCCGGGGTATTGCGGGAGTAGCGGATACCTGAGGCGTTGAGATAGGGCACCATTTTGTCGGCCAGCAGATTCATGTACTGTTCTTCGGTGCCGCCGTTGACATAGTAGTTTTTCTCCTGGGTGGAGGGAGAGAGATAGATAATAGGCATAAGGGATTACCTCCTGTTTTTCTCATGCTATGTGAGCAAAAGGGGAGAGGTTCCCTGAAAATTTTTCTTCTTAACCCCGAACCTCCCGCCGGAAAATCCGTCTGGATAAGTAGAGAGACCCAACAAGTATGGGAGGGATTTTACATGAAACGAATGCTTGCTTTGCTTATGACCTTGATGCTCCTGCTGGGACTGTGTGCCTGTGGCGCCGGAAGCAGCGGAGCCAGCGGAGACACTGCCGCCTCGTCCAGCGGCGGGGCCACCAATGAGATGACCGGGACAGACTCCGGTTGGAGCAACGGGAGTACCCAGGACGCACCGCAGGAGTCGGAGGGCCAGAGCAGCGCCTCAGTCTACCAGGACGCCAAGCTCATCCGCCGGGCCTATCTTCAGGTCCAGACCGAGACCTTTGATCAGGCGGTAGAGTCGCTGGAGAAGATGGTGGCCGAGTGCGGCGGCTACTTCCAGAGCGCCAGCGTGGAGGGCGGAAGCCTGCGCAACCAGAACGCCACTCGGTGGGGCAGCTACACCATCCGTCTGCCCCAGGAGCAGTTTGATACCTTCCTGGGCCGCACCGGGGAGTTGGGCTACGTGACCAGCCAGAGCGAGAACAGCGAAAACGTAAGCCAGCAGTACTACGACACGGAGGCTCGCCTGAAGGCTCAGCGCACCAAGCAGGAGCGGCTGCTCTCCCTGCTGGAGAAGGCGGACAGTATGGAGACCATCGTGGCCCTGGAGGATGCCCTGAGCGAGGTAGAGTACGAGATCGAGAGCCTCACAACCTCTCTCAATGAATACGACAGTCTCATCAGCTACTCCACCATTGAGCTTACCCTGGACGAGGTGGGGACCATCACCACCACCCCCGGGGAGCGGGACAGTCTGGGCGCGCGTATGGCGGCCGGTGTTCAGTCCAGCTTCCGGGGCCTCATCAATGGCAGCAAGGAACTGCTGGTGATGCTGTCCTACAACCTGGTGCTGGTCTTGGTGGTCGTCGTGATCGCCGTGGCCGTCGTGGTGATCCTCCGGAAAAAGGGAATGATCTCCTGGAAACGAAAGGGCCCGGGCGACGGTCCTGGAACTCCAACAGTATAAACCACATTATTTTGGCCCGCCGGAACCATCCGGCGGGCCATTTTCCCTCTAAAAATGGGAAATAGGGGTTGACAAAGTGAGGGTACAGCTGTAACCTGTAAATAGGTTACAGCTGTACCCTGTTTGTTAGGAGGTCATATTGGATGAAAGAATTGGCGGCAAAGATCTCGTCTTCCGAGCTGGAGGTGCTGGAGGTACTGTGGCGCTCGGAGGAACCCATGCCCATCGCGGCCATCCGCGCCGCTCTGGATGAGACCCACAGCTGGGACGCTTCCACGGTAAAGACGCTGCTGCGCCGGCTGCGGGAGAAGGGGGCGGTGGACAGCGAAAAGCGGGACGTGTTCTACTATTGGCCGCTGCTGGGCCGTAAGGATTACCAGCGCTGGTCCACCCAGTCCTTTTTGCAGCGGGTCTACCAGGGCAGCGCCCGGGACCTGGTGGCAGGGCTGGTTGAGTGCTGTCCCCTAAGTTCCGAGGATCTGAGTGAGCTGCGGGGCATTTTGTACCCCGACGAAGGCCATGGATAAGTTACTGGTGCTGGGCAGCGTGTCCCTGTCCGGGACGCTGCTGGCGGGCGTGACCGCCCTCATCTGCCGGGGATTAAAAGGAAAGATCTCTGCCCGGGCGGTCTATGTCCTGTGGATCTTGGTGCTGCTGCGCTTTTTGTGTCCCTGGACCACCTCCCATAGCCTGCTCAACCAGGCGGTGGAGGCACCTCAGGAGTCGTGGACCCTGACCGTCCCAGAGCAAACGGGAAACCTTGAGGCAGAGCCTGCATCGCCCCGCACATCTCCTGTGACCGCAGAAGCCCTTTTGTGGGCGGTGTGGCTGACCGGAGCCGGAGTGATACTGGCGGTGCGGTGCGTAAGCTATGCCCGGTTTTCCCGGAGCGTCCTGCGCCGTGCCCGTCCCGCCCCAAAGGAGACCCAGGCAGCTTACGCCGCCCTTACCGGCCCATACCGACGCCCGCCCAGGATGGTTTGCAGCCTGGATGCCGTCACCCCCATGCTGATGGGATTGCTGCGGCCCGTTGTGGTGCTGCCCTGCCTGTCCTTGGAGGGGGAGGCCCTGGAGGCCCTGCTCTCCCACGAGCTGACTCACTGGAGGCGGCGTGACCTTTTGGTCAAGCGGATAGCTGTGGCGGTCTCGGTGCTCCACTGGTTCAATCCGGCGGCCTGGTGGCTGCTGGAGCGGCTGGACCGGTCCTGTGAGCTCGCCTGCGACGAGACCGTGTGCCGGGGCTGGGACCAGGCGCGGCGTGCCCGATACGGCCAGCTGCTGCTGGAGCTGTGCGCCGTTCCCGCACCCCACTTTGCCGCCTGCCTTTCCAAGAAGCAGTGTTTGAAAGAAAGGTTGATACACATTATGGATCACAAGCGCAAACCCTTTGCCGGGGTGCTGGCGGCTGGGGCCTGTGTGGCTGTGCTGATCACCTCGGTGGCCCTGGGAGCCTATGCCGCACCCACGGAGGAGAAATCGGCGGGCAGCTCCGTTCAGCTGGAGCAGCAGGAGATCACCCTCCAGTGGCCCATGGAAACTCAGGGCAGCGTCACCTTGTCCGTTCCGTTCGGCAGCCGGGTCCATCCTGTCACCGGGCAAACCACAAGCCACAACGGAATTGACATCGTGCTGGACGCAGGCACGCCGGTACTGGCCTCGGCAGCCGGAACCGTGGCCGAGACCGATTATAATGCTGACGACGGCCGGTACATTGTACTGGACCACGGCGGACTGACCACCAAGTACTGCCACCTGTCCGAAATCGAGGTGACGGCAGGGGAGACCGTGACCGCCGGTGAGGCGATCGGCGCAGTAGGCAAGACAGGAAAGAGCACTGGGCCTCACCTCCATTTTGAGGTGGCTCAGAACGACAGCCTGGTGGACCCCCTGTCCCTGCTGCCCCAGGCTACCATGGAGTCCCAGCGATAAGTGATATCAAGACCCGGAGAACCCCTTGGTTCTCCGGGTTTTTGTGTCTGTCCGTGGGAAATTCTTTGACAAGGAGAGCCCGGCAGGGTACAATATGCCAGGATAACCCAGAGTTTGTAAAGGAGGAGACAAACTTGAAACGATCTTTTGCCAAGCGTTTGACCGCCCTGGCTCTGGCCGCCCTACTAGCGGTGTCGGCCACCGGATGCAGCGGCGGAAACGGAGCCGATTCCGGCACCGGACAGAACAGCTCCCAGAGCCAGCAGAGCTCGGCCATTGTGCTTACCGACCAGGCCGGACGGGAAGTTACCCTGGAGGGTCCCGCCCAGACCCTGGTGAGCTGCTACTACATCACCACCTACGCCACCATCGCCCTGGGAGTGGACGACCGGGTGGTGGGCCTGGAAAACAAGCCGGAGAGCCGTCCCATCTACCAGATGGCCGCACCTGAGCTGCTGGAGCAGGCCTCGGTGGGCAGCCTGAAGGAGTTCAACGTGGAGGCCTGTGCCGCCCTGGATCCCGACCTGGTCATCATGCCCCTGAAGCTCCAGGACTACGTGAGCGCGTTGGAGGAGCTGGGCATCCCTGTGCTGGTGGTGAACCCGGAGAGTCACGACCTGCTGGTGGAGATGCTTACCCTGATTGGCCAGGCCTGCGGCGTAGAGGACCGGGCCAAGGAGCTTACCGACTACTATGAGGAGCAGATCACCCGCATGGAGGAGCTGACCCAAGGCTGTGAGGAGCCGGTGGTCTACATGGGCGCCAACTCCACCTACCTGAACACCGCACCCAAGGACATGTACCAGAGCACCCTCATCGACATCGCCGGAGGCGTGAACGCCGCCGGGGAGATGGAGGGGGACTACTGGACCCAGGTCTCCTATGAGACTCTGCTGGCCATGGCTCCCGACGTGTTCATCATCCCCACCGCAGCCGAGTACACCGTGGAGGATGTGATGAACGATCCCCAGCTGTCTCAGCTGCCTGCTGTGGTGAATGGCGCGGTGTATGCCATGCCCAAGGGCATTGAGGAGTGGGATTCTCCCATTCCCTCCGGAATCCTGGGCACCATGTGGCTGACCAGCGTACTTCACCCTGACGTCTATTCGTTTGAGACCTTTGTCTCCGACGCCCAAGACTTTTATAAAACCTTTTACGGCTTCGACATCGACGCCAGCCTTATCACTAAGTAAGAATCCAAGCAGGGGGGAGGAGTTCTCCTCCCCCCACTTTTTTTCTGTCCCTTTGGTATGCCCATCTTCCAGGAGGCGGGCGTACCAAAGAAACAGAATTTCTTTGAATTTGATTGAAAAGGAGGAACACCGCCATGAAACCACATACCCGGGAATTTACCGCCGTACTGGCCGCGGCTCTTGTGCTGGCCGTCCTGGCGGTGGTCTCCCTCTTTATAGGCAGCTATCCCCTTTCGGTGGGGGAGATTTTTGATATTCTGGCCGGAAAACTGGGGGACACCATGCCCGTTCGGGTATTCTGGCAGCTGCGCCTGCCCCGGATGTGCATGGGCCTGATCTCCGGCCTGTCTCTTGGTGTGGCTGGCGGTGTGTACCAGATCATCTTTCACAATCCGTTGGCTTCCCCCGACCTCACTGGTGTAGCGTCTGGGTCCTCGCTGGGAGCCGCCTGTGTCATCGTGCTGGGGGCAGGGGGCAGCGGAGAGATCATGGCCGGAGCCTTCACCATGGGCCTGCTTGCCTTGGGGCTGGTACTGTTTCTGGTGCGGGCCGCCCGGCTGGAGCGTACCGGCAGCTACATTCTGGCCGGTGTGGTGGTCTCTGCCCTGGCAGAGGCGGGGCTGATGGCGCTGAAGATTATGGCCGACCCGGAGCGGGAACTGGCCGCCCTGGAGGTATGGACCATGGGAAGTCTGGCCTCTATCACGGCGGGTAAAGTGGTTTTGCCTGCCATTACAGTGCTGGTCTGTCTGGGTCTTCTGCTTCTCTTCCGCCGGGAAGTGCTGATGCTGTCCCTGGGAGAGGAGAGCGCCCGGAGCATGGGCCTGGATCCCACCTTGTGGCGTGCCCTGCTGCTGGGGATCACCACCCTGATGGTAGCGGCGGTAGTGTCGGTGACGGGAGTCATTTCCTTTGTGGGCCTCATTGCCCCCCACATCGCCTTTTTGCTCCTGGGCCGCCGTGGCGGACCCTACCTGCCCCTGTGTGGGCTGGTTGGAGGGGTGGTTTTGCTGTGCGCTGACCTGTTGGCCCGGTCCTTGTCGTCGGGAGCAGAGCTGCCGCTGAGTATTTTTACCGTGCTGTTTGCCGCCCCGGTTCTGGTGGCGCTGCTGTGCCGGAGGGGGGATGGATATGGCGGCGATGCTTGAGGTACAAAATTTGTGTGCCGGTTACGGCTCACCGGTTGTCAAGGATATCTCCTTTTCGGTTCAGGAAGGGGAGCTGGTAGGCCTGCTTGGCCGCAATGGCAGCGGGAAAACCACGCTTCTGCGTGCCCTGACCGGCTCGGCCAAGGTAACGGGAGGGCGGGTCCTGCTGGACGGGGAGGACTGGGAACAGCTCAGTCACCGTCAACGGGCCTGCCGCCTGGCTCTCATGCCCCAGCGACCCCAGCTGCTGCCCGGCCTGCGGGCGCGGGAGGTGCTGGAGATGGGCCGCTACCCCTGGACAGGGCCTCTGCGCCCGGCAGGGGAGGACGGACGGCGGCGGGTGGCTCAGGCCGCCCGGCAGTTTGGCCTGGAGGAGCTGCTGGATACCGACTGTGCCGCCCTCAGTGAGGGACAGCGGCAGATGGTCCACCTGGGCCGTGCGGTGGTGCAGGACGCGCCGGTCCTCCTGCTGGATGAACCTAACAGTGCCCTGGACTTCTACAACACCCAGCTCCTGTTCCAAACGGTAGGGGAGCTTATCCGCACCCAGCACAAGGCGGGGCTTGTGGTGCTCCACGACCCGGCTCTGGCCCTTACCTGGTGCCGCCGCCTGTTGCTGCTGCGCCGGGGAGAGTTGGTTGGGGAGATCTGCCCCAGAGAGGCCACGGAAGGGGAGATCCAGGCCATTTTACGCCGTATCTACCCGGATATTTGCGTCAAACGGGACAAAGACAGCGGCGCTTATTGGTGCGGTCTTGCGGAAAATGGAGAAAAACAGGAAAATTTATGAATACACTGTGAACATCCGAGAAATCTGATATAATATAGGTCTCACACTAGAAAAATATCAGGGAGGAAGATCATGGAGCGTTCCGGACAATTTGTGACGCCCTTCGATTTTGTTGGGCGTCTTCCCCTGCGTCAGGCCATTCCCCTGGGGCTTCAGCATGTGCTGGCCATGTTTGTGGGTAACCTGACCCCCATCCTTATCATCACCAATCTGTGCGCCGCCACCAGCGGGGCAGAGGACTTTGCCGCCATTCAGGTAGTACTGCTGCAAAATGCCATGCTGGTGGCCGGTCTAGTCACCCTGGTGCAGCTGTTTGCCATCGGCCCGGTGGGCGGCAAGGTACCCATCATCATGGGCACCAGCTCCGGCTTTATCGGCGTGTTCCAGAGCGTGGTCAACGTGATGGGCGGCGGCATCGTGGCCTATGGGGCCATTATGGGCGCTTCCATTTTAGGCGGCCTGTTTGAGACGGTGCTGGGCGCGTTCTTAAAGCCTCTGCGCCGCTTTTTCCCCGCCGTGGTCACCGGTACCGTAGTGCTGTCCATCGGCCTTTCCCTCATCAGCGTGGGCGTGGGCTCTTTCGGCGGCGGCACCAGCGCCAAGGACTACGGCTCTGTGGAGAACCTGCTCATCGCTCTGGCGGTGATGATCATCGTCCTGGCTCTCAAGCACGGGGCCAAGGGGCTGGCCAGCTCCTCCTGTATTCTCATCGGCATCGTCTGCGGCTACATCATCTGCGCCATTCTGCCCCTGTTCCTGTCCACCACCGGTGTCACCGCCGATGGGGTGGAGTACACCAAGGCCTGGGTACTCAACTGGGACAAGGTAGCTCAGGCCAGCTTGGTTTCAATTCCTGCTCTGATGCCTGTCAAGCCGGTATTTGATCTGCGGGCCATCCTGCCTGTGATGATCATGTTCATCGTCACCGCCGTGGAGACGGTGGGCGACATCTCCGGCGTGATGGAGGGCGGCATGGGCCGGGAGGCCACCGACCAGGAGCTGGCCGGCGGAGTCATGTGCGACGGCCTGGGTTCCTCCTTCGCCGCCCTGTTTGGTGTGCTACCTAACACCTCCTTTAGCCAGAACGTGGGTCTGGTGACCATGACCAAGATCGTCAACCGTACCGCTCTGGCCTGCGGCGCCGTGTTCCTGGTGCTGTGCGGCCTGCTGCCCAAGCTGGCGGCCATCGTGTCCATTATGCCCCAGAGCGTGCTGGGCGGCGCGGCGGTCATCATGTTCTCCTCCATCGTGATGAGCGGTATCCAGCTCATTACCAAGGAGCCCCTCACCGCCCGGAACATGTCCATCGTCTCGGTGGCTCTGGGTCTGGGCTACGGCCTGGGCGCCAACAGCGCGGTGCTCTCCGGCCTGCCTCAGTGGATCCAGCTGGTCTTCGGCGGCTCCGGCATCGTGCCCGCCGCCTTTGTGGCCATCATCATGAACATCCTGCTGCCCAAGGAAAAGGCGTAACCATGAGCCCTCCGGCCACCACCGGAGGGCTTTTTGCGCAAAAATGCCCGATGCAACCCATAGTTGCCTGAAAGTTGGTGGTCATTGTGGTCATTTTTTGCTATGCTCAGGGCATCTGATTTCTGAGGAGGATACCCATGTTTTTCCCTTTTCGTAACGTGCTATTTTTATTCATCATCCTTTTTGTCCCGATTTTAGTAATCATAGCAGTAATCCTGCTGATCCGAAATTACAACAAGAAACGAACTGCGCCGCCTGGTCCATCCCAGTATATCCGGGATGACGCACCGGAACAGCGCTCCCTGGGGGAGGTTCTGAAGGAGCACCGCACCCGGTGCAATATGACCCAGGAAATGGTAGCGGAGTCTCTGGGCGTGAGTCGCCAGGCGGTAGGCAAGTGGGAGAGCGGAGCCTCCGAACCCAGCACCGCCAACCTTATCGCTCTGTCCAAGCTCTACGGCGTGTCGGTAGATGAGCTGCTCCGACACACATAAAAATCCGGGCGGACCCGATTTTTGTCGGGTCCGCCCGGATTTTGGTTTGTCAGCTTGGAAATAATATGGTATAATAATATGCTTTATAAAACGAATACACAGCATGCCGCAACGGGGAGGAAATACTGTGCTGAAAATCAAAAACTATGTACGGGTCCAGAGCTTGGAAGAGGCCTACGACCTGTGCCAAAAGAAAAACAACGTGGTGCTGGGCGGAATGCTTTGGCTGAAGATGCAGCGGCGTTCCATCGGCACCGCCATCGACCTGGACGATTTGGGTCTGGACCAGATCGAGGAGGATGCGGACTTCTATCGCCTGGGGGCCATGGTGTCTCTGCGCACGATGGAGCGCCACCACGGTCTCAATGAGCTGACCCAGGGAGCCATGGAGGAGAGCCTGCGCCACATCGTGGGCGTGCAGTTCCGCAATCTGGCTACCGTGGGCGGAAGCCTGTGGGGCCGCTTCGGCTTCTCCGACGTGCTCACTCTGCTGCTGGCTCTGGATACCCAGGTGGAGCTGTACCACGCCGGTCGGATGTCTCTGGAGGCGTTCACCCAGCTGCCCCGGCAGCAGCATGACATTTTGACCCACGTGCTCATCCCCAAGGGGGCGCGTCAGGTGGTCTACCAGTCCCAGCGGAACATCTCTACCGACTTTCCCACCCTCACTTGTGCCCTGTCCAAGAAGGACGGGGAGTATACCTGCGTCATCGGTGCCCGGCCTCAGATGGCCCAGGTGTACCGGGACGAGAAGGGCCTGCTCTCCGGCGGCGTGACCGAGGAGACCGCCCGGGCCTTTGGCGAGGACGTGGCCCAGCGGGCCAAGTTTGGCAGCAGCCTGCGGGCGGGGGAGGACTACCGCCGGGAGATTTGCGCCGTGCTGGTGCGCCGTGGCCTGCTGGCCATGGAGAAGGAGGGCTAACATGGAACTGAAACTGACCTTGAACGGCCGTGCCGTGGCCGCGTCCGTGGAAGCGGACACCCTGCTCATCGATTTTCTCCGCGCCCAGGGCTGCCTGAGCGTAAAGCGGGGATGCGAGACCGCCAACTGCGGCCTTTGTACTGTTTTGATGGACGGCACTCCCGTGCTGTCCTGCTCTGTGCTGGCTCTGCGCTCGGCGGGCCATCACGTCCAGACTCTGGAGGGCCTTCAGGAGGAGGCCGCCGACTTTGCCGCCTTTATCGCCGACCAGGGTGCGGAGCAGTGTGGCTTTTGTAACCCCGGCTTTGTGATGAACACCGTGGCCCTGCTGCGGGAGAACCCCGACCCCACAGACGACGAGATCCGCGCCTATCTGGCAGGCAATCTGTGCCGCTGCTCGGGGTACGAGGGACAGCTGCGGGGCATACGTGCCTATCTGGACTATAAGAAGGGGAGGGGCTGAGATGGAAAACTTAAAGACCGTAGGCCAGCCGGTACGGAAAAAGGACGCCATGTCCCTGCTGCTGGGCAAGCCCGCCTATGTGGACGATGTGACTCCCCAGAACTGCCTGGTGGTGAAGGTGCTGCGCAGCCCCCACGCCCATGCCCTCATTGAGGAAATCAACACCGACGTGGCCCAGAAGGTGCCCGGCGTAGTTGCCGTATATACCTACAAGGATGTGCCCCAGAAGCGCTTTACCATGGCGGGGCAGACCTACCCCGAACCCTCTCCCTATGACCGTCTGATTCTGGATCAGCGGGTCCGCTTTGTGGGAGATGCTGTGGCCATCGTGGCCGCCGAGGATGAGGCGGCCGCAGACAAGGCGCTGAAGCTCATCAAGGTGAAGTACCAGGTGTTGGAGGCGGTACTGGACCCCCACGAGGCCCTGGACGGACCCATTCTGGTGCACCCTGAGGACAACTGGCGCTCTCTGTGCCCGGTTGGCGCGGACAACAAGCGCAACCTGTGCGCCAGCGAGGTGTGCTCGGACGGAGACGTGGATGACGTCCTGTCCCACTGTGACTATGTCATTGACCATGTCTACCATACCCCCGCCTGCAACCAGGCCATGATGGAGACCTTCCGCACCTATACCGAGATGGACCCCTACGGGCGGCTCCATGTTATTTCCTCTACCCAGATCGTTTTCCACGTCCGGCGTATTCTGGCCAACGCCCTGGACATTCCCAAATCCAAGATCCACGTGGAGAAGCCCCGCATCGGCGGCGGTTTCGGCGCCAAGCAGACGGTGGTGGCGGAAATTTATCCCGCCTTTGTCACCTGGAAGACCGGCCGGGCGGCCAAGATGATCTACACCCGGGAGGAGAGCCTTATCGCCAGCTCCCCCCGCCACGATATGGAGGTTCACGTCCGTCTGGGAGCCAGCAAGGACGGCACCATCCGTGCCATCGACGTGTACACCCTGTCCAACACGGGAGCCTACGGCGAGCACGGCCCCACCACCGTGGGCCTGTCGGGCCACAAGTCCATCCCCCTGTACACCAACAACCTGGAGGCCTTCCGCTTTGCCTACGACGTGGTGTACACCAACCGCCAGTCTGCCGGAGCCTACCGCGGCTACGGCGCCACCCAGGGCATCTTCGCCGTGGAGTCGGCGGTAAACGAGCTGGCCGATATTCTGGAGATGGACCCGGTGGCTATCCGGGAGAAGAACATGGTCCGGGAGGGCCAGGTCATGCCCGCCTACTACAATGAAAAGACCAACGCCTGCGCCCTGGACCGGTGTATGAGCCGCTGCGCCCAGCTCTTTGGCTGGGAGGAGAAGTTCCCCGTGCGGGATATGGGCAACGGCAAGGTGCGCGCCGCCGGTGTGGCCATGGCCATGCAGGGCTCCGGAATCTCCGGGGTGGACGTGGGTTCGGCCACCATCAAGCTCAGCGACGAGGGATTCTATAACCTGTCCATCGGCGCGGCGGACATGGGCACCGGCTGCGACACCATCCTGGCCCAGATGGCCGCCGAGTGCCTGGACTGTCCCGTGGACAACATCGCCGTCTTCGGCGCTGACTCCGACGCCTCCCCCTATGACTCCGGCTCCTACGCCTCCTCCACCACCTACGTCACCGGCAAGGCAGTAGAACGGGCCTGCGAGCAGCTGAAAGAAAATCTCTGCGCCATTGCCGCCCAGATGATGGACTGCAAGAGCGAGGACGTGGAGTTTACCGGCAAGGGCGTGCGCCGTCTGGACGGCAAGGGAGAGGTTTCCCTCATGGACATTGCCACCAAGTCCATGTGCGGCAACGCCATTCCCGTCCAGGTGACCTATACCCACACCTCTCCCGTCTCGCCGCCGCCTTTCATGGTGGGTATGGCCGAGATCGAAGTGGACAAGGAGACCGGCGGGGTAGAGGTCCTCAACTACGTGGCCGTGGTGGACTGCGGCACCCCCATCAACCCCAACCTGGCCCGGGTACAGACCGAGGGCGGCATTGTCCAGGGCATCGGCATGGCGCTCTTTGAGGGCATCACCTATGACGAGAAGGGCAACCTGCTTGAAAACTCCTTCATGCAGTACAAGATCCCCACCCGTCTGGACATGGGCCACCTGCGGGTGGAGTTTGAGTCCAGCTACGAGCCCACCGGCCCCTTCGGTGCCAAGTCCATCGGTGAGATTGTCATCAACACTCCGTCGCCCGCCATTGCCCACGCCATCTTTCGGGCCACCGGCGTATGGCACCGGGAGCTGCCCATCACCCCGGAGAAGGTGCTCATGGCCATGAAGGCCAAGGGATGAATCACCTGATTCTGCTGGCGGCGGGCTCTTCCCGCCGCTTCGGCGGCAACAAGCTGCTGGCCCCCTTGAACGGAAAGCCCCTGTTTGCCTGGGGATTGGCCGCTTTGAATGAAGTGTGCCGGACGCGGGAGGACTGCACCCTCACCGTGGTCTCCCGCTACCCGGAAATTCGGGAGGCTGCACAGGCTGTCGGCGCTCAGGCGGTGGACAGTCCGGACAGCGAACAGGGCCAGGCCTACTCCATCCGCTCGGGCCTCCAGGCCCTGGGCAGGGTAGAGGAGAGGGACTTCATTCTCTTTCTCCCCGCCGACCAGCCCTGGATCACCCCCCAAACCATTTCCCGCCTGCTGGATGCGGCCGGTCCGGATACCTGGACGGCCACCGCCGCCTTTGGGGAGCGCGTGGGTACGCCCACCCTGTTTTCCGCCCGCCTGCTCCCGGACCTGATGGCCCTGGAGGGAGACCGGGGCGGACGGAAGCTGATGGGTCGCCCGGGAGAACCCTGCCTTGTCATTCCGACCGGGTCAGAGCGGGAACTGGACGACGTGGACTACCCGGAACAGTTAAAATAAGCAGAAAAAATCTCCGGTTCCAACGAACCGGAGATTTTTTACTTAAAAGCGCTTGATTTTCTTGGAGGGAGTCTTTTCGAACTCGGTCTCCCGGACGATCAGGCTGTAAATCTTCTTGTGGGGAGGCGCCTGGAGATTGTACTGGTCAATGATCTCCTGAAGGGCGGCGCGCACGTCTTTGATGTGCTTTTTCTTGGCGTACTCGTAGTCGGGGAAGATCTCGGCCTCGATGACGCTCTTGTTCTCCCGCACCAGCACCTCCTGGATGAGACGCTCCACGCCCAGCTTGTTTTCCAGCTCCTCGGGGGAGACGTTCTCGCCGTTTTTGGTGATGATGAGATTCTTCTTGCGGCCGGTGAGGTAGACAAAGCCCTCCTCGTCCACGTAGCCCAGGTCGCCGGTCTTCAGCCAGCCGTCCTCCAGGGTGGCGGCGGTCTCCTCGGGCATCTTGTAGTAGCCCTGCATCACGCTGCTGCCCCGGACCCACAGCTCGCCATCCACAGTCTTGGCCTCGCAGTTATCGATGAGCTGGCCCACGGCGTTCTTGTTGATGTTCCAGGGCCGGGTGGTGCTGATGACGGGGGAGCACTCGGTCATGCCATAGCCCTGGAGGATAGTGATGCCGTATTTCTCAAACAGGTCGATGTAGGAGGGGTCCAGGTAGGCGCCGCCGCTGGAGATCTTGGTCAGCTGCTTGCCGAACACCGCATTCTTTACCAGCTTGGGAGGCAGAAGGGTGTTCTCCTCCAGCTTTTTGGCGATGGTCTCGATCATCAGGGGGACCATCAGGATCATCTCGGGCTTGAAGAGCTGGATGTTCTTCATCACCCGCAGCAGGGAGTCGTTGATGCAGATGATGGAGCCCAGGGAGAGGCCTTTGAGCACGTCCAGGCACAGGCAGTAGGCGTGGTGGATGGGCAGCACGGAGAGCAGCACCATTCGCTCAGGCAGATCCATGTTGATGCTGCCGGCATTCTCGGCCAGGTTGCGGTGGGTGAGCATGACGCCCTTGCTCTTGCCGGTGGTACCGGAGGTGAACATGATGGTACACAGCTGGTCAGGCTGGGGCTCAAAGTCAAAGGCAGCCTGGTGTTCCGCCAGCAGCTGGGGGAGGGAGAGGGCGGCGTCGCTGTGCTCCTCCTGCTGCATAAGCACCACGTGCTTGAGCTTGGGGCAGTGCTCCTTGGCCCCCTCGGCCACGTCCTTGCGGGCGGCGTCGGCTACCAGGGTGGTCACGTCGGCCCGGTCCAGCAGCTCCCATACGTCGGCGGCGGGGAGGGAGGCGTCCAGGGGGACGGCCACACTGCCGCTGTTGACGATGCCCAGATAGGTCACCATCCAGCGGTAGGAGGTGGGGCCGATGACGGCGATGTGGCTGCCCTGCTCGCCCAGAGCGGCCAGGGCGCTGGAAAAGCTCTCGCTGTCCTGGCGGAGCTGGTTGTAGGTCTTGTCCTCAATCTGGTTCTTGCCCACCTTATAACGCACGGCCACCTCGGGGCCAAAGCGCTGCTGGGCCTCCACCAGGATCTCGCGGATGGTACTGGTCATAGTTCTTACTCCTGTTCTCAGTCAGCCAGGCTCTGGATGTAGTCCACGGCCTCGCCCACGGTGCGGATCTTGACCACCTCGGTCTCGTCCACCTCGATGTCGAAGGTGTCCTCGATCTCGCCCAGCATACTCATAAAGTCAAAGGAGGTAAAGCCCAGGTCCTCCATAAAGCGGGAGTCGGAGGTGATCTTCTCGGGCTCCACTTCCACGTAGTTGCAGATGATCTCAACCAATTTCTCAAACATAATCCGATTCCTCTTTTACACTAATTTGATGATCTCACCGATGGTGAGGTCGGGATTCTCAACGCCCTTGAACATGATCTTGCACAGGTAGTAGTAGAAGTACTCCAGCTCCTCCCGGGAGAAGGCCTTTACCTGGTGCTCAAAGTTGAAGTCCAGGCCGTTGTCCTCGGGGCGGTGCATGACGGTCAGGTACACAGCCTGGGGAGTCATGCCGTTGGGATACCACTTGGTAGTGTAGCGGATGTCGCCCAGCTGATCCAGGCCCTTCTCCTTCAGGGTGAGGGGCTGGTAGGTCAGGGAGATGGGCTCATAGGTCAGACCGGCGTGGGGCTGGGGATAGGTCTTGGCACGGTAGGCAAAGTAGGCGGTGGGATCGTAGTTGGCGTGGCGGAAGTACTCGTTCTGCTTGTCCCGGATGGCGTAGATGGCGTCGATGAACTTCATGTTCTGGCTAAAGCAGGTGCGGAAGGGGAAGGAGTGGATTCGGGTGCCGCCCGACTTCTTCTCCTTCAGGGTGGCGCGGCGGGCGATGGCGTTGTTGATGGACACATCGTCGTGGCCATTCACCTTCTGGAAGTAAGTGCGCATGCCCATGAGCAGCAGGCAAACCAGAGAGACGTGGTACTCCTCGCAGAAGTTCATCAGCCGCTGGGTGGGCTCGCCCTCCAGGTGGAAGATATCCAGGGCGGAGGTGGTGTCCCCAGATGCGTTGAAGGCGGTGCGGAGATTGGGGTTCTGGAACATCTGACGGGCGGCCTCCAGCTTGTCGGTGCCGTTCATGCCGTTGTAGATGGGCTCGGAGGACTCGATCTCCTTCTGGAAGAACTCAGCGTCCCGCTTTTGGGCCTTGCTGCCCGCCTCGTAAGCCAGATCCTTCTGGATCTGCTCAATGTAGGAGGCCATCTCCTTGGGAGCGGGGACGCCCTCATACTTCTGGCTGCAGTAGAGCTCGATGATGTCCTTGAGGAAGCCGATGAGGGACTGGGCGTCCACGATCATGTGGTGACCCAAGAAGTACACGCCGTTAAAGCCGTCGGGCAGACTGATCATTACTACCCGGGTGAGAGGGGCATCCTCCATGGGGAAGGGGACGGTGGTCCACTGCTGCATCACCTTGTCGGCCTCTTCCAGGGTGCCCTGGGAGAAGTCCACAAACTCGATGTCCCGCTCTTCCTTGTCCACCACGTACTGGTAGTAGGTGCCGTCCTTGTCCTTGGCAAAGCGGACCCGCATGCCCTCACAGCGATCATAGGCCTGGTAGATGGACTGCTTGAGCAGGTCCCAGTCGATCTCAGACTGGATGGTCAGACGGGTGCCGATGTTCATGACCGCCGCGCTGGGGCAGTAGGGGAGATAGAACAGGTGAAATTTCTGCGCTACGGTCAGGGGATAAACCGGATAACCTTTATGTTTGCGCATCATTTGATAATTCCTCCAATAAATTTGTCCAGGGCCTCTTCGTACTCCTGGGTATTCTTATAGTAGCTCTCCACATGGCCTGCGCCCTCCACAATAAGCTTGGTCTTGGGCGCGGCGCAGTTTTCATACAGCTCATCGCACATATAGGGGGGGACAAAGGTGTCCTTGCTGCCGTGGATGAACAGCATGGGGACCTTGGCCTTTCGTACCTCCCGGGCGGCGTTGCAGTCGTCCAGGCCGTAGCCTGCCAAGCGCTTGTTGACCTTGTCGGCCAGGGGGATCATGGGGGTAGCAGGCAGGTGGTACATGCTGTGCAGCACGTGGGTGAACACGTACTTGGGGGAGGTGAAGGCGGAGTCGGAGATAATGCCCTTCACCTGGGGAGGCAGGTCCAGGCCGCTGACCATACACACGGTAGCGCCGCCCATGGAGCCACCGTGGAGGATGATCTGGGCATCCTGGCCCACCTTGTCGATGGTCCAGCGGATCCACTCCAGAGCGTCCAGCCGGTCCATGCAGCCAAAACCGATGTACTTGCCCTCGCTCTCTCCGTGGGAGCGCTGGTCGATGATCAAAGCGCCAAAGCCCCGGCTCATAAAGCACCGGGCCAGGCTGGGGTACTCGCCCATACCATAGCTGGTGTAGCCGTGGAAGCAGATGACCACCTTGTTGCCCGGACCGGGGAAGTAGGTGCCGTGGAGCTTCAGGCCGTCATGGGAGAGGATACCAACCCCCTCATGGGGCTGCTGGAGCAGCCAGTCCCGGTTCTCGTGCATCCGGGGGTAGTACTGGCTCCAGTCGATGCCGGACATCTTGGCGCTGCGCTCCGGCTTGGCGTTGGTGCGGATCATGGTGCGGCGGTAGAAGTAGGCGGTGCCCAGACCCTCTGCCGCAGCCGCCAGACCTGCCAAAACGGCGGCTTTTTTCAGCAATCCCATAACATCAGCCCTTTCTCTTCCGGGCCAGCAGGTCGCCCAGCTTCAGAGCCTTGTCGATATTGCCCTCCACCTTCAGCTTGCCGGTGGTAAAGGCCAGCACAGGGTCGGTCTTGCCCTTGGCCAGCTTAAACAGGGTGTCCGCGGTGCAGATGAACATCACGTCCCGGTCAAAGTACTCGTAGGGCTCGATGTACAGCTTGCCCTCCTTGACCTCGGCGTAGAAGATGCCCTCGGCCTCCCCGATAATGTTGAATTGGTAGGCCAGATGCTCCTGGATATCACTGACATCTGCTCCCGCCAGCATACCTTTTACTTCGGAAAACATGTCTGCGTATGTCATTGGGATCCTCCTTTTTTCGACCGACGGTCGAAACAATTCTAAGGGTAGCCTAGCACGTTTTCGACCGCCGGTCAATACATTTTCCTTCCAATTAACAAGTAAAATGAAAGATTTGGTAATTATTTCATTTGTGCTGGGAAAAAACTGTGCTATACTGTAAAAAATGAAGGTGCTGGTAAAATTTAAGCGAGAAGGATGGAACACCATGGCCAAGGACCAGAAAAAATATGATTTGATTTTAGACGCGCTCCAGCAGCTGCTGCGGGAGCGCAGCGTACAGACCATCTCCGTCAGCGATATTGCTCAGGCTGCGGGGATCGGGAAGGGGAGCATCTATTATTATTTTCCCTCCAAGGACGCCATTGTGGAGGCTCTGGTCCAGCGCAATTATGAAGCGCCCCTGAAAACGGCCCAGAGCCTGTCCGCCCGGCAGGATATCCCGCCCTTTACCCGCATGGCTATGATTTTCCAGGCCTGCCGCTCCTCGTCCACGGAGTACTCCAAGTCGGAGGCCAGCACAGGGGATGGGGCAGGTGCCCAGGAGAAGGCCTTTCTCCATCAGACCTACATGAACCACCTGATCACCGAGCTCAAGCCAGTGTTGGCTGAGATCATCCGCCAAGGCATCCAGGCCGGGGAGATCCACTTTGACCATCCCGACGAGCTGGCTGAGATGGTGCTTATCATCCTCACTGTGAAAATGGACAACACCATCGTTCCCTCTACGAAAGAGGAGATCGAGGGGACCATTACTGCCCTGGTGTCCCTGCTGGAGAAGGGGACGGAGAATCCGCCCGGGTCGCTGGACTTCCTTATTAAATAAAGAAAGAGAAACGAGGAGCCTGAGCACACTGCTCAGGCTCCTCGTTTCTGTTTCTCTCAGGCCTTACGCTTCTTTTTTCCATGGTCCAGGCGGTAGGCCATGAACTGATAGCTCATCTGCTGCACCATCCACAGCCCGCCCACCAGCAAAACCCAGCCCGACGACGCCATACCGTTGTTGGCCAGGAGGAACAGCACCAGCATCACGATGGGGAAGAGGGTGCTCATCACCCGGAAGGAGAAGTAGCTGCACTGGCCAATCTGCTGCTGCTCGGCCTCGTCGCAGCTGCGGAACCAGTCCTTCTGGAACTTGGTGTCAAATACGTTGCCCTTCTTCTCCGGATGGATGACCTTGGAGGCCTTCACGGTCACGGCCTGGAGGGCCACCACCCAGATCAGCTGGACCACCAGATTGACAATGAACAGCACGCCCTCCATCAGGCCGCCGATGCGCAGGATGTGGTCCCCCAGCCACATGGCCTGGCTGTTGGCCCAATCGGTCTGTCCGTTGATGCCCAGGGCGATAAACAGCCATACTACGGCCGCTCCGGAGAGGATCAGGGACAGGCACAGCCGACGGTCAGACTCCTGAAAGGCGTCGTCATCTGCCTCCGCCTGGGGCAGCAGGGCCTTGCCCCGGAGATAATAGATGGTGCTCACCACCAGCAGCATATACCCGGGGATAAACCACAGCTGGCCCAGAGACGCCAGTGCCATGTTCAGACTGTCTGCGGAATCAAGTAAGTTTTTTCCCGCCATGGCGGCACAGAAGCCTGCCACGCCGCCCAAAGCGGCACACACCAGAATCGTAATTGCAAACCGGGCATAGATTGCTTTATTGCTACGTTCCTTTTTCATTGTTCCTCATCCTCCTCGGTGAGATAAAATACCTCGTCTACTGTCGTTCCAAATACCTTTGCGATGCGCAGGGCCAAAGTGATGGAGGGGTTGTAGTCCCCCCGCTCAATGAGGCTGATGGTCTGGCGGGACGCGCCCACCAGCGATCCCAGCCCCTGCTGGTTAAGCCCCTTCGCCGCCCGCAGCTCTTTCAGTCGGTTCCCAAGCGGCATATTGCAGTCTCCTTTCGTGACAAGAATCTATGTCGTTTTGACAACTATCTTTGTCATCGTTAGGATAGCATTGACAAGGATCCTTGTCAATAGGGGAGAATCAATTTTTTTCAAACAAGAAAAAGCCCATGCCTTTCCTTGCGAAAGGCATGGGCAGAAAGGCAGGGGAGAGTTCACTCGCACAGCGCCTCCAGGCCGGGACAGTCCAAAATCTGCACCGAACGGTAGCCCAGGGAAATGAGCCCCTCCCGGGCAAGCTGATTGAGGATGCGGCTGACGGTCACCCGGCTCACCGAGATGGTGGCGGCGATCTCCTCCTGGGGACAGGTTACCTGGCCGTTTCCGTCGGCGTTGACGGTGAGAAACCGGGTCACCCGCCACCGGGCTGGGCGGAAGGCCATCTGATCCACCTGGTCGGAGAGAAGCCGTACAGTACGGGCCAGATACTTCATCATGGCCAGAGCCAGCTCCGGATGTGCGGCAAACTCCCGGCTCAGCAGCTCCCGGTCGATGGGCACCAGCTCGCAGGGGGTCATGGCCACGGCGGAGGACACCCGGGGCAGCTCGTCAAAGAAGGAGGCCTCTCCGAAGAGGCTGCCCTCCTGGTACAGGTTCAGTACCCGCTCGCCCCCGTCAGGGGACTGGATGAAGCTTTTCACCTGTCCGGATTTTAGGTAGTAGAAGCAGGTGGCCGCCGTGTTCTGTAAATAAATGAGGTAGCCCGCCGGGCACCGGATGGCCCACCGCTGCTGGGCAAAGGGCCGCCAGATGTCCGGCGGCAGGTTCAATTCCATGTGGTGGAGCTGGTCCATCGAGGAGATCCCTCCAAAACATTTTTTCAGATTGTATCATGGTTTACATTCTTTTGGCAAGGGGTCTGCTAGGATAACAGGGAAAGAACATTCCTGAAGGAGGAAGTTACATATGGGTATGACAATGACACAGAAAATCCTGGCCAAGCACGCCGGGCTGGACCACGTAGAGGTTGGCCAGCTCATCGAGGCCAAGGTGGACATGGTCCTGGGCAACGACATCACCACCCCCGTGGCCATCACCGAGTTTGAGAAGGCCGGCTTCAGCCAGGTCTTTGACAAGGACAAGATCTCCATCGTCCTGGACCACTACACCCCCTGTAAGGACATCAAGTCCGCCGAGAACTGCAAATGCTGCCGGGAATTTGCCTGCCGGCATGAGATCACCAACTATTTCGACGTGGGCGACATGGGGATCGAGCACGCCCTGCTTCCGGAGAAAGGCCTGGTTGTGGCGGGGGACGCAATGATCGGCGCGGATTCCCACACCTGTACATACGGCGCGCTGGGCGCATTTTCCACCGGCGTTGGCTCCACGGATATGGCGGCCGCCATGGTGACCGGCAAGGCCTGGTTCAAGGTTCCCTCGGCCATCAAGTTTGAGCTGGTGGGCAAGCCCGGGAAATGGGTCAGCGGCAAGGACGTGATCCTGCACATCATCGGCATGATCGGCGTGGACGGCGCTCTCTACAAATCCATGGAATTTACCGGCGAGGGCGTGAAGAACCTGACTATGGACGACCGGTTTACCATCTGCAATATGGCCATTGAGGCCGGCGGAAAGAACGGCATTTTCCCGGTGGATGAGCAGACCGTTGCGTATTTGAAGGAACATTCCAAACGGGATTTTAAGGTTTACGAGGCGGACCCGGACGCGGAGTACGATGCCACCTATGTGATCGATTTGTCCGAGCTTAAGCCCACGGTTTCCTTCCCCCACCTTCCCTCCAACACCAGGACCATCGACAACGTGGGAGACGTGAAGATCGACCAGTCGGTGATCGGCTCCTGCACCAACGGGCGCATCGACGACATGCGGGTGGCGGCTGAGATTTTAAAGGGCAGAAAGGTTGCGAAAAACGTGCGCTGCATCGTGATTCCCGCCACGCAGGCCATCTATCTGCAGGCTATGCGGGAAGGTCTGTTGGAGATCTTTGTGGAGGCGGGCGCCATCGTGAGCACACCCACCTGCGGCCCCTGTTTAGGCGGCTACATGGGCATTCTGGCGGCGGGCGAGCGCTGCATATCCACCACCAACCGCAACTTTGTGGGCCGCATGGGCCATGTGGATTCCGAAGTGTACCTGGCAAGCCCCGCGGTTGCCGCGGCCAGCGCCGTGAC
>ERZ791803.424-NODE-424-length-27318-cov-3.273264_pt1 | contig 27318 bp, 23 predicted proteins | sample MGYA00510307_ERZ791803 | MGnify/ENA primary metagenome ERZ791803 (study PRJEB30046, sample SAMN00791963) | human gut metagenome | study: EMG produced TPA metagenomics assembly of the A metagenome-wide association study of gut microbiota in type 2...
AAAAGGACCTAAAAAAGTTTCACCAATGTATATACCAATGGCAATAATAAAAATACCGCGACTTTAAGCGCGGATTTGACAATATATGCCGGTTCAATGATTGTTTCAATGAGTGCCATAAAAACACAACATATTATAACAAGAACAATAATACCCGACGCTTTTTCTTTATTCATAGCCATCAGTATTATCTGCCTCCCAAATATAAATCTGCTGCCTTTATATTGCCTATGTCTCATTTTTACCATTATAGAATAGAAAAAAGTTTTGCGCAAGGCAGCAGGTGAATTTGCCGGGGTTGTCTAGAGCCGGGAGAAAAATTCCTTGACATTTCCAGAAATTCCGATATAATAATATGGCTTGCAGTCTGCAGGCATATCCTTGCTCCCATCCCGAATGGGGGCCATTTGTCCAGAAGGAGGTGCAAATATGGCAAAGGTTTCTGCCAATTATGAGGTCGTGTATATCATCGACCCTGCACAGGGTGAGGAGAACACCGCCGCGCTGGTGGCCAAGTTCAAGACCCTGGCTGAGCAGAATGGTTCCGCTGTGGAAGTGGAAGAGTGGGGCAGCCGCAAGCTGGCTTATCCCATCAACTACAAGACCGAGGGTTATTACGTCCTGATGACCTTCACCAGCGAGCCTTCTTTCCCGAAGGAGCTGGACCGTGTTCTGCGGATCACGGACGGCATCATGCGTTCCCTGATCGTCTGCAAGGGCGAGTAAGGGGGGCATTGATATGCTCAACAAGATCATCATCATGGGTCGTCTGACCCGGGACCCCGAGCTGCGCCGCACCGGAAGCGGCACCGCCGTCACGTCCTTCTCCCTGGCTGTGGACCGGGACTTTAAGTCCCAGAGCGGCGAAAAGGAGACCGATTTTATCGACGTGGTGGCTTGGCGCAGCACCGCGGAGTTTGTCAGCAAATACTTCACCAAGGGCCGCATGGCCGTGGTGGAGGGCCGGCTGCAGATCCGCGATTGGACGGACAAGGACGGCGGCAAGCGCAGAAGCGCCGAGATCGTCGCCGACAATGTCTACTTCGGGGATTCCAAACGGGACGGCGCCAGCGATTTCAGCGGCGCACCCGCTTCTTACAGCGCCCCCATGGGCGGCCGCAACGCCGCACCGATGGGCGGACAATCCGATTTCGCCGAGATCGGCGAAGAGGACGGCGAACTGCCGTTCTGACTTTTGATAAAGGAGGAACCATTTCATGGCTTTTGATCGTGAAGCGAGACCCGCTCGCCCCAACCGCGGCAAGCGCCGCAAGGTCTGCCAGTTCTGCGCGGACAAATGCGAGTATATCGATTACAAAGACGCCGCCAAGCTGCGCCGCTTTGTCTCTGAGCGTTCCAAGATCCTGCCCCGCCGGACCACCGGCACCTGCGCCATGCATCAGCGTCAGCTGACCGAGGCCATCAAGCGCGCCCGTCAGGTCGCCCTGCTGCCCTATGTCACCGACTAATTGCATTGCTTCAAGCCTCTCCCAGCTGGGAGAGGCTTTTTTTATTGCTTTCACAGTCCGGTCACAAAAAATTTTGAAAAGGGATTGCACAATGGGCAATTATTTTGTACAATAAAAATGTATTTCTATCGGATCGTGGCCCGCACTGTCGGGCCACGCCGTTGTTTCCGTGCATTATTTGTTTATATTTTACAGATAGAAAGGGTGGCGGCCGGCCTATGGAGCTTTTGAAGGAACGGATTCGCAAAGATGGGAAGGTCAAGGGCACCGACGTGCTGAAGGTGGACAGTTTTCTGAATCACCAGATGGACGTCGATCTCTTCGCGGAGATCGGCAAAGAATTTAAGCGCAGATTTGCAGACTGCGACGTGAACAAGATCCTGACGATTGAGGCTTCGGGCATTGGGATCGCCTGTATCACGGCGCAGTTTTTCCACTGTCCGGTGATTTTTGCCAAGAAGAACCAGACCAAGAACATCGCCGGTGAGGTGTACACCTCCCAGGTGGAGTCCTTTACCCACGGCCGTGTGTACAACATCATTGTGGCCAAGGAGTTTTTGGGCCCGGGCGACAAGGTGCTGCTCATCGACGACTTCCTGGCCAACGGCGCCGCCCTGGAGGGGCTGGCCAAGCTGGTGAAGGACGCCGGAGCGGAGCTGGTGGGCGCTGGTATCGTCATCGAGAAGGCCTTCCAGCCCGGCGGTGACCGCCTGCGCGCCGAGGGCCTGCGGGTGGAATCTTTGGCAAGAGTCAAGAGTATGAACGAGGAGACCGGCGTGGAGTTCGTGGACTGAGCGTCCCCTTACCGTGGTTAAAACTGGGAAAACCGGTTTTAATAAAAAAGAGGAATAGGAAACGAATGAGAAAACAAGGAGGAACTTTGCACATGAAGAAGATTCTCGCACTTGTACTGGCTCTTGCCATGGTGCTGGGCCTGGCTGCCTGCGGCAGCAGCGGCTCCGGCAGCGGTTCCGGCAGCCAGAGCGGCTCCCAGACCAGCAATTCCGACTTTAAGGTAGGCGCTATCTATATCAACAAGAAGAGCGACACCGCCGGCTACACCTATGCCCATCACACCGGCATCACCAAGGCCATGAAGGAGCTGGGCATGGATCCCGAGACCCAGCTGGTCATCGTGGACCAGGTTCCCGAGGACGACACCCAGGTGGGCGCCGCCGTGGACACCCTGGTGGGTGAGGGCTGCAGCATCATCTTCGGCATCTCCTTCGGTTACCTCAACGAGATGGAAGTGAAGGCTCAGGAGTATCCCGAAGTGATCTTCTCCCACGCCACCGGCTTCAAGAGCAACGACACCAACTACAATAACTACTTCGGCCGCATCTATCAGGCCCGCTACCTGGCCGGCATCGCCGCTGGTCTCAAGAGCCTGGAGACCGGCAACAACAACATCGGCTATGTCTCCGCCTATGACACCGAGTACGCCGAGACCTGCTCCGGCATCAACGGCTTCACCCTGGGCGTGCAGGCCGTCAACCCCAACGCCACCGTCTATGTCAAGGAGCTGGGCACCTGGACCGACGAGGTCAACGAGTACGCCTTTGCCGAGGAACTCATCAAGAGCTACGGCTGCGGTGTGATCGCCCAGCACTGTGACTCCGCTCAGCCCCAGCTGGCCGCGGAGAAGGCCGGCCAGTTCGGCTGCGGCTACAACTCCGACATGACCGCCGACGCCCCCGCTGCCCACCTCACCGCTCCCGTGTGGAACTGGGATGTGTACTACAAGCTGGCCATTGAGACTGCCATGGAGTGCGAGTCCGCCGACCAGTTTGTGGAGAAGATGGGCGGCCCCGCTTACTACGGCGGCCTGAATGAGGGCATGGTTGACGTGTCCCCCCTGAGCGAGAACTGCGCTGCCGGTACTCAGGATGCCATTGACCAGGTCAAGGCCCTGATCGCCTCCGGCGAGTGGGACGTGTTCTCCGGCGTGAAGCTGAACATCACCGTCACCGACGGCAAGGCTACCATCGAGAAGGTGGACGCTCCCCTGGTCACCAGCGACCGGGATGAGGTGAAGGACGACCAGGTGGTCGTTGCCGCCAACACCGAGATCGTGCCCGCCGGCGGTCCCTCCGTGGAGGACAGCGTCATCACCGGCAGCATGAACTATCTGGTGAAGGGCGTTGTGGTGGCCTGATCCGCCCGCGCAACTGTCTGAAGACCCGAACAACCGGGCCGGCCAACCGGCCGGCCCGGTTTTGATTTTTGCAGTTTGGGCCGGAACAAGGTCCGGTTTGAACTGGAAAAACCAAGCCTGAAACAAAACCGACAACGATTTGCAGATACGAAAGAGGGAGTGTGATTCCATGGCGGAGGAATACGCCATTGAAATGCGGGGGATTACCAAGACCTTCGGAAGCGTGGTGGCCAACAAGGACGTGAACCTGACCCTGCGCCGGGGCGAGATCCTGGCGCTGTTGGGAGAAAACGGCTCGGGCAAGACTACGCTGATGAATATGCTCTCCGGCATTTACCAGCCCGACGGAGGCGAGATCTTCGTGGAGGGCAAGTCCGTGTCCATCCACTCCCCCCAGGAGGCCAAGCGCCTGGGGATCGGCATGGTCCACCAGCACTTCAAGCTGGTGGAGGTGTTCTCTGCCGCGGACAACATCTGGATGGGCAAGGAGAAGGCGGGCTTTTTGCTGAAAAAGGACCGCTATGCCCAGATCGAGGCCATGGCCAAAAAGTTTGGGTTTGACATCGACCCCAAAAAGCAGGTCAAGAACATGGCCGTGTCGGAAAAGCAGACCCTGGAGATCATCAAGGTGCTGTATTACGGCGCCAAGGTCATCATTCTGGACGAGCCCACCGCCGTTTTGACGGTGCAGGAGATCCAAAAGCTCTTTGCGGTGCTGCGCCGCATGAAGGAGCAGGGACACTCCATCATCATCATCACCCACAAGCTCAATGAGGTGATGGACATTTCCGACCGGGTGGCCATCCTGCGCAAGGGCGAGTACATCACCACCGTGGAGACGGCCCAGACCAACGAGCAGGAGCTTACCGAGTGGATGGTGGGCCGGAAGGTGGACCTGAACATCGAGCGGCCTGTGGTGGAAAAAACCCGGCCTCTGCTGGAGATCCGGGACCTCACCATCGACAACGACGAGGGCGCGGTGGCCATCGACAAGGTGAGCTTCTATATCCGCGGCGGCGAGATTTTGGGCGTGGCCGGCATTGCGGGCTGCGGCCAGAAGGAGCTGTGTGAGGCCATTGCCGGCCTGCGGCCGGTGCGGTCGGGCCTGATGATCCACAAGGGAGACAACATTGTGGGTCTTTCCCCCAAGGCCATTTTGGAAAAGGGCATCTCCATGTCCTTCATCCCGGAGGACCGGCTGGGCATGGGCCTGGCGCCCTCCATGTCCATTACGGACAATATGATCCTGAAAAACTACTCCGAGACCAAGGGTCCCCTGGTGGACCGGAAGGCGGGCCGGGCGGCGGCGGAGCAGGTCATTGAGCAGCTGGGCGTGGTGACGCCCTCTACCGAGACGCCGGTGCGCCGCCTGTCCGGCGGCAACGTGCAGAAGGTGCTGCTGGGCCGGGAGATCAAGGCCGGTCCCAACGTCATCGTCACCGCCTACCCGGTGCGCGGCCTGGATATCAACTCCTCCTACGCCATCTATAACATCCTCAACCAGCAGAAAAAGGACGGCGTGGGCATCCTCTTTGTGGGCGAGGACCTGGACGTGATGCTGGCCCTGTGCGACAAGATCATGGTCCTGTGCCACGGAAAAGTGATGGGCGTGGTCCACGCCCACAAGACCAGCAAGGAGGAGCTGGGCCTGATGATGACCGGCGCGCTGGATCTGACCAACAAGTATGAGGACAAGCCTGCCGGCATCGCCAAGGACACCAACATTTCCCAGGAGCAGCTGGAGCAGAGCAAGAGGGAGGAGGAGTGACATGGGATTTCATATCGTAAAGCGGGACAGCTGTCCGATGTGGAAAAAGCTGTCGCTCTATCTCGGGGCGGTTCTGCTGGCGCTGGTGGTGGGCGGCCTGCTGCTGCTGGCCATCGGAGTCAACCCCATCGCCTATTACCAGCGGATGTTCACCATGGGCATGATCGGCAACAAGATCGCCTATAAAACCTTTGAAAACTATCTCAAGGTCTTTGTCCCCCTGGTGCTCACTTCGGTGGCCCTGTCCCTGTCCTTTAAAATGCGCTTTTGGAACATCGGCGGCGAGGGACAGTTCATCCTGGGCGCGGTGGCCGCCGGCGCGGTGGCGCTGAAGCTGGGCAGCGTGCTGCCTGAGGGCGTGACCCTGCTGCTTATGTGTCTGGCAGGCATGCTGGCCGCCGGTCTGTACGGGGCTCTGGTGGCGGCGCTGAAGGTGAAGTTCGGCACCAACGAGACCCTGATGACCCTGATGCTCAACTATGTGGCCCTGTACTTCCTGGTGTTCCTGGGTGAGACCCAGGCCTCCTGGAACTTCTTCCTGGATACCTCCTCGGCCCGTCCGGTGTTTGCCAACTTCAGCAAGGAGGTCTCCTTCCCCACCATCCCCATCGGCAAATTCCAGCTCAACGTGTGCGTCATCTTTACCCTGATCATCGGCGTGCTGGTCTATGGCTACCTCAAGTACTCCAAGCAGGGCTATGAGATCGCCGTGGTGGGCGACAGTGTGGGCACCGCCCGGTATGCGGGCATGAAGGTCAACCGCATCGTGCTGCGCACCGTGTTCCTGTCCGCCTGTCTCATCGGCCTGGCCGCCGCCTTCAAGGTGGGCACGGTGGGCATCCTGTCCTCTTCCTTTACCGACGATGTGGGCTGGACCGGCGTCATCGTGGCCTGGCTGTCTCAGCTGAATACCGGAGCCATCTTCCTGGTGTCGGCCCTCATCTCCATGCTTCAGCACGGCTCTACGGTGGCGGCAGCCACCTTTGCCCAGGTGGATTCCAGCTTTGCGGATATGCTCCAGGGCGCGATTCTGTTTTTGGTGCTGGCCGCGGATTTCCTGATCCGCTTCAAGATCGTTCGAACCAAGAAAGGGGGCGGCGAGAATGGAAATGGATAAAATGGGGGTGGTGACCACCTTCATCCACAACATCGTGGTCTATAACATCCCTCTGCTCTACGGCACCGCCGGAGAGATCATGGTGGAAAAGTCGGGCAGCCTGAACCTGGGCGTGGAAGGCATCATGGCGGTGGGCGCCATCTTTGGCTATATCGTGGGCTGCTACGCCAACAGTCTGGGCGTGGGCATCCTGATGGCCTTCCTGATGGGGGCGCTGTGCGGCCTGCTGTTTGCCGTGCTTACCGTCTCCCTCCAGGCCAACCAGAACATCACCGGCCTGACCCTGACCACCTTCGGCCTGGGTGTGTATTTCTTTGTGGGCAACGGCGTCAAGGCCATCAGCTGGCCGGTCATGAACGACTATGCCAACATCAAAGACGGCTTTGCCAACCTGCCCATTCCCGGCCTGTCCCAGATCCCGGTGCTGGGTGAGGGCCTGTTCAACCACAACGTCCTGGTCTATCTGGGCGTGGTTATCGCCCTGGTGATGTGGTGGTATCTCAACCGCACCAACCCCGGCCTGCGGCTGCGGGCGGTGGGCGAGAACCCCGGCGCTGCTGACTCGGTGGGCGTCAATGTAAAGCGGTATAAGTATATCCACATCTGCCTGGGCTGCGGCGTCATGGGCATTGGTGGGTACTATATGGCCCTGAATATGTCCGGCTCCTTCAACAGCAGCTGCTGGATCAACGGTTACGGCTGGATCGCGGTGGCTCTGGTCATCTTTGCCAACTGGAACCCCGCCCTGGCCATCCTGGGTACCTTTGTCTTCGGCTTCTTCAACACCCTGCGGGTGTCGGGCTCCAGCCTGGCCGCCGCCTTCCCCGAGGGGTTGGGCTGGCTGGCCGCAGTGCCCACCCAGCTCTACCAGGCTCTGCCCTTTATCATCACCGCTGTGGTGCTGGTGGTCACCTCCGTGCGCAAGCGGGAGGGCTCCGGCCAGCCTCAGGCTCTGGGCCTCAATTACTTCCGGGAGGAGCGGTAAGGCGCTTCCCGTCCAAACTGCGGCAAAACGGCCGCCACCCTTTGGGGTGGCGGCCGTTTTTGCAGCTCTCAGGGAGCTGTGGCTGTTTGCCTGGCGTTGTTTTTTTTGCCGGTGATAGCTTTGCTGATCTCACAGATGGGAATGGGAGCCGCGGAGAGGAGGAGCACCGTGAGCCACTGGTACAGGTCCAGGGAGACGGTGGAAAAGACGCTCTGGAGAGGCGGCACCAGTAAAACCGCCAGCTGGAGGGCCAGACCTGCCAGAAAGGCCCGGTTCATAGCGGGGTTGGACAGGGGACCCATGGCAAACAGGGAGCGGTCCTCGCTGCGCACATTGAAGGCGTGGAAGAGCTGGCAGAAGGTGAGGGTGGCAAAGGCCATGGTGTTGGCCACAGGGCCTTCGCTGCCCGGCGCAGCCAGGCGGGTAAAGCCCAAAAAGTAGGCCGCCAGGGTGAGGACTCCCACCATCAGCCCCTGCCACAGCAGGCGCAGGGTGAACTTTCGATCAAAGAGCCCGGCCCGTGCGTCCCGGGGCGGCTGGTCCATCACCCCCGGCTCCACCGGCTCCACGCCCAGTGCCAGGGCGGGGAGAGAATCGGTGACCAGATTGAGCCAGAGAAGCTGTACCGGGGCCAGGGGCATGGTGCCGAAGTCCAGCAGGGTGGCGGTAAAGATGGTGAAGATCTCACCGATGTTGCAGGAGAGCAGGTAGTGGATGGCTTTGCGGATGTTGGAGTAGATGCCCCGGCCTTCCTCGATGGCGGCCACGATGGTGGAAAAGTTGTCGTCGGTAAGAATCATGTGGGCGGCCCCTTTGGCCACGTCGGTGCCGGAGCGGCCCATGGCGCAGCCGATGTCGGCGGCTTTCAGGGCGGGGGCGTCATTGACGCCGTCCCCTGTCATGGCCACCACCAGCCCCCGCTTTTGCCAGGCCTGGACGATGCGCATCTTGTGCTCCGGGGACACCCGGGCGAAGACGGAAAAGCGGTGGATGTCCTCCTCCAGCACCTCCTGGGGCATAAAGTCCAGCTCCGGGCCGGTGAGGGTCAGTTCCCCAGGGCGGAGAATATCCAGCTCCCGGGCCACGGCGGAGGCGGTCGCCCGGTGGTCGCCGGTGATCATCACCGGCCGCACCCCGGCCTGGTGGCAGCGTGCCACCGCCAGCTTGGCCTCGGGCCGGGGCGGATCCATCAGGCCGAAGAGGCCTAAAAAGGTTAGGTTGTCCTCCAGCAGCTGGGGAGTGAGTTGGGCAGGGAGGAAGGACAAGTCACGAAAGGCCACCGCCAGCACCCGCAGGGCCTTGCGGGCCATCTCCTCATTGGCGGCGGTAATGCGTCCCCGGTCGTCGGGGGAGAGGGGACCCTTCGGCCCCTGGGTGCACCGGGGCAGCAGTACGTCGGGAGCGCCCTTCACATACACCCGGTAGCCGCCCTCCGGCAGGGCGTGGATGGTGGACATGCGCTTGCGGGTGGAGTCAAAGGGCAGCTCGTCAGTCCGGGGCAGCGCCTCCTCCAGCTTGTGCTGGTCCAGCCCCTCCTGAGCCGCCGCCACCAGCAGAGCTCCCTCGGTGGGGTCGCCGGAGGCCACGGGAGCACCCGCCCGCCACTCCAGCCGGGCGTCGGAGCACAGCGCGCCCCCGGTGAGGGCCTCCCGCCGGTGTCCGCCGGGGAGCAGCCACAGCTGCTGGACCGTCATGCGGTTCTGGGTGAGGGTGCCCGTCTTGTCCGAGCAGATGACCCCCGCACAGCCCAGAGTCTCCACGGCGGGCAGCTTTTTCACGATAGCTCCCCGCCTGGCCATGCGGCCTACCCCCAGAGCCAGCACAATGGTAACGATGGCGGGCAGGCCCTCCGGGATGGCAGCCACCGCCAGGGAGACGGCGGTGAGGAACATATCCAGCATCTTTTTTCCCTGTAGGAGCCCCACCCCAAACATTACCGCGCACACGCACAGGCACAGAAAGGACAACTTTTGAGAAATTTCCGCCATCCGGGCCTGGAGGGGGGTGGTGCCCTCCTCCTGGTCGGAGAGCATCCCGGCGATGTGGCCCATCTGGCTGTCCCCGCCGGTGGCACAGACCACCGCCGTGCCCCTACCGGCGGTGACCAGGGTGCCGGAGAGGACCATGTTGACCCAATCCCCCAGAGGGGCGTCGGGGGCAAGGATGAGGTCCGGGTCCTTTTCCACCGGGGCGGACTCGCCGGTCATGGCGCTCTCGTCGGTTTGCAGGCGGCTGGAGGACAGCAGCCGGGCGTCGGCGGGGACCAGGTCCCCGGCCTCTAAGTAGATAATGTCCCCGGGGACCAGATCGCTGGCCTGGACCCGGGTTTGGCGGCCGTCCCGCAGGGCCTGGGCCATGGGGGAGGAGAGCTTCTGCAGCTCCTCCAGGGCCTGTTGGGCCCGGTCCTCCTGGGAGATGGACAGGACGCTGTTGACCACCACAATGACCAGAATAATGGCCCCGTCCAGCCAGTCCTTTCCGCCGCTCACCGCCAGAGACAGCCCTGCCGCTGCCAGCAGCACCACGATCATGGGGTCGGTGACCTGAGCCAGCACCCGGGCCAGAAGGCTGGCCTGCTTGGGGGCGGGGAGCTGGTTGGGACCGTAGCGGTCCAGGCGGTCCTTGGCCTGCTTGGCGGTAAGGCCCTGGGGCCGGGCGTCCAATTCCTCTAACAGACGGTCTGTGGGTATACTGTGCCAGTTGTTCATGGTTGTCTCGCTCCTTCCTTGTTCTGCCAGTATAGACCATAGCCTGTCCATATTTTAGGGAATCAACGCGCTTTCTTGAAAGAAAGCTTGGCAAAGAACTTTGTGCGAAACTTCGTTTCGCCTCTGGGGTTCCGCCCCGTAGGGCGGGGGGACGATGTTCTTTCCAGCGATGGAAAGAACCAAAGATCGCCGGGGGACGGCTCCGATGAGCGCCTACGCGGAGCGGGCGCTCATAGTCACCTTTCCCCCGGACCCCCTATTTACGGGAGTGTGTCCCTTTGGGGGTATGTATGTTTCCGGCGGGCAAAATCAAGATCTGTTTCCCTCCTACTCTCGGCCCACTGGGGCCTTTTTCCATCAAAATTTGACGACATTGCCACTCTAACACACACCGCCTGGTGCCTACCTACCTTATTTGGTGCGGCAGTGGTCGGGCGAACCAGCTGCCGCGGTTTTGCCAGGGTAGGCGGTGTCCGTACAGCGCAGATACGTTTAAATTTTTGATCCGGTAGGGGCCAGTGCCCCGAGGCAAGAGGGACTACGGATCTTGTCTTAGGTCCGCCGGGAGGTCACAGAAATCTTGCAGGAGGGCGTCCCTCGTAATTGGGGGTCTGGGGGACGACGCCTATGAACACCAGCGCAAGCTAGGTGTTCATCGAAGGAGACCCCCAGGGCATTTTTGGTTCCTTTTTGGGCAAACAAAAAGGAACCCGCCCCGCAGGGCGGAACTCTCCAAATAAAAAAGTGGGAGCGACGTGTTTGGTCACTCCCACAAGAGAAATATTCAGGAAGGATTAAGAGGCACTGGAGCTGCCGCTGGAACTACCGCTGGAGCTGCTGCTGGAATCCCCGGAGCTCTCCTCCTGTGCGGCAGTCACCTCCGCCTGCACCGCGGTGCGCAGGGCGGTGAGCTGGGTGTAGAAGGCGGCGGGATCGATCTTCTTGTACTCGTCGTTGGTCTCCACAGGGAACTGCTCCAGCCAGCCCTGCTGCCGCTGGCTCATGAGATAGGAGACGTACTGATCCCGGTAGTCGGCGGCCTGGATGGGCAGGCGGAGAATGATGTGATAGCCGTAGGGGCTCTCCACAATGCCGCTGATCTCGCCGGGCTGGAGGGCCAGGGCGGCCTCCTCAAAGGCGGCTACCATCTGGCCGGACTTGGCCTCGTAGCCCTCGGGGCTGTTCACGTTGCCGGAGGAGTCGGTGTCCTCGCTGTACTCCTTCATCAGCTCATCAAACAGGGCCTCCTTGTCGCTGGCGGCCTGGAGCTGGGCGAGAATGTCCTCGGCAGTGGCCTTCTTCTGGGCCACGGTGGCGTCGTCCAGCGGCTCGTACTCGCCGGTGGCCTTGCCGTCCGCGTCCTTGATGGGCTTGCTGGTGTCCACGGTCTTGAGCAGGATGTGCTTGGCCTTGTAGGCGATCTGCAGGTTGTCGGAGACATAGGTAAGGATGTCCTCATCCTTGGGGGCGTCGGGAGCGCCGTCGCCGTAGTAGCGGTTCATCAGCTGGGTGTTCAGGTCGCCGGCCTGCATCATGCGGGTGTACAGGTCCCGGGTGAGGGCGCTGGACCAGAGCATGTGATCTACCATAGCATCGCCACCAGCCTGCTGGGCAAAGCTGTCTATGGCCTGCTGGATGGTCTGAGCGGACTCGTCAGAGACAGACAGGCCCTCCTGCTGGGCGATGACAGGGACCAGAGCGTACAGAGCGGCGGTCTGCAGGGCGTTGTTCAAAAAGCCCTCCGCCATGGTGGAGCCGTCCTCCATCTCGGTGTCCCACGGCAGGTCAGAGGCGCTCATGCCCATCATGGCGTAGTACTGAGCAGTGCCGTCCACGGTGGCGGCCAGCCAGTAGAGCAGGCTGTCGGCGGTGATCTCCGTGTCGCCCACCGTGGCCACCACGGTGTCGCCGGAGAGACCGGCGGTGGACAGGAAGGGGTCGGTCACGGAGGAGAGGTCCATGGCCTGGACCTGGGAGGAGCTGCCGTCGCTGGAGCTGCTGGAGCTGCCGCCCTTTGCACCGCAGCCGGTGAAGGCGGTGAGGGCCAGAACAAGAGACAGGGAGAGGGCTCCCAGACGTTTCAAGGTAGGCATGGTACAGATCCTTTCTTATTTCACGATGATTTCAGACTAAATTAAGCTTGGGTCAGACCATCATAGCACAAACCGGGCATTAGGGCAAGCAAAGTCTCAGCCCAGAGCGGAAAAGGCGGAGATGAGAGCCTGGGCGGTGCGCAGGGGCTCGTCGCCGCTGCGCAGGCGCAGGGTAAAGCGGGGTACGTCTCCGGGGATGAGGAGCAGCCGGTCCTTGAACTTGGGGTCGGCACACAGGGCGGAGAATTGCTCCAGATTGAACTGGTCCAGGGTAAAGACCAGCTGGCCCTTCTTCTGGGCGATGTCAGTGACCCCGGCCTGGGAGGCGGCGGCGCGGAGCAATGCCACCGAGATGAGGTTGTTCACCGTGCGGGGCGGCTCACCGTAGCGGTCGATGAGCTCATCCACCAGATCGTCGGCCTCGCTCTCGTCCCGGATGGCGGCGATGCGGCGGTAGAGGTCCATGCGCTGTTCGGGGGAGGGAACATACCGGTCGGGGATGGAGGCGGCCACGCTGAGGTCGGCGGAGCACTCGGTGCGCTTGGGGGGCGTCTGGCCCTGCTCGGTCAAAACGGCCTCCTCCAGCAGCTTCAGGTACATATCGTAGCCCACGGAGAGCATAAAGCCGCTCTGCTCGGGGCCCAGCACGTTGCCCGCGCCCCGGATCTCCAGGTCCCGCATGGCGATTTTGAAGCCGGAGCCAAACTCGGCAAACTCCCGGATGGCGGCCAGGCGTTTGGCGGCCACCTCGGTGAGCACTTTGCCCCGGCGGTAGGTGAGGTAGGCATAGGCCCGGCGGTTGGAGCGGCCCACACGGCCGCGGAGCTGGTGGAGCTGGGCCAGTCCCAGGTGGTCGGCGTCCTCGATGATGAGGGTGTTGGCGTTGGGCAGGTCGATGCCGGTTTCGATGATGGTGGTGCACACCAGCACGTTGAGCTCCCCGTCGGTCATGCGGCTCATCACGTCGTCGATGGCCTCCTGGCTCATCTTGCCGTGGGCCACGCCCACCGCCGCCGTCTCGCCCAGCATCTGCTGGATGCGGGCAGCGGTGCGGTCGATGGTCTCCACCCGGTTGTGGAGGTAATATACCTGGCCGCCGCGCTCCAGCTCCCGGCGCATGGCGTCGGCCACCACCGGCCAGTTGTGCTCCAGCACATAGGTCTGCACCGGCAGGCGGTCAGCGGGGGGCTCCTCCAGGGTGGACATGTCCCGGATGCCCGACATAGCCATGTTCAGGGTCCGGGGGATAGGGGTGGCGGAGAGGGTGAGGACATCCACCTGGCGGAAGGTCTCCTTCAGCTTCTCCTTGTGCTGCACACCGAAGCGCTGCTCCTCGTCCACCACCAGCAGGCCTAAGTCTTTAAACTTCACGTCCTTGTTAAAGAGGCGGTGGGTGCCGATGAGAATGTCCACCCCGCCGTTTTCTACCTTCCGTAAGGTCTCCTTCATCTGGGTGGGAGTGCGGAAGCGGGAGACCACGTCGATGTTTACCGGGTACTTCTGGAAGCGGCGCAGGGCGTTGAGGTAGTGCTGCCGGGCCAGGACGGTGGTGGGCACCAGCACCGCGGCCTGCTTGCCGTCCAGCACGCACTTCATCATGGCCCGGAAGGCCACCTCGGTCTTGCCGTAGCCCACGTCGCCGCACAGCAGCCGGTCCATGGGTACGGGAGACTCCATATCCTTTTTAATTTCCTGGATACACCGCAGCTGGTCGTCGGTCTCGGTGTACTCAAACTGCTCCTCAAACTCCCGCTGCCAGGGGGAGTCGGGGGAGAAGGCGTAACCTGGCTGGCGCTGGCGCTGGGCGTAGAGCTCGATAAGCCCCTTGGCCAGGTCCTGCACCGCTTTTTTTGCCCGGGTCTTGGCCCGTTCCCAGTCAGTGCCTCCCAGCTTGGAGAGTTTTTTCGTCTCCTGGGCGTCCTCGCCGCCGCCAATATACTTGGAAATGAGGTCCAGCTGGGTGGCGGGGACGTAGAGCACGTCGGAGCCGGCGTAGGCGATCTTCACATAGTCCTTTTCAATGCCGTCGGCGGGCATCTTCACCATGCCCACGTAGCGGCCCACGCCGTGGTGCTCGTGGACCACCAGGTCGCCGGGGGAGAGGTCGGCATAGGATTTGAGCTTCTGGCGGTTGGTGGTCTCTTTTTTTTGCCGGGGCCGCTTTTGGGGGGCGGCCTGGCCCTCGGTGATGACGGCCAGCTTCAGGTCGGGGTATTCCATACCGCCGGACAGGCCGCCCACGGTGAGCATGATCTGTCCCGGCTTGGGCAGGGTCTTGGGAGAGAACTCCACCCCGGAGGTCACCTTCTGCTCCCGCAGGAGGGTCTGGAGGTTCAGCGCCCGCTGCTCCGAGGACACCAGCACCAGCACCCCAAACCCGGCAGACTGGTAGTGGCTTAAATCCTGCACCGCCGTCTCCAGGCTGGCCCCGAAGGAGGGGAGCTGCTTGGCCATCAGGGACAGCACGCACCGGGGAGGCGTGGGGTAGGTGGAGAGGGTGAAGGAGTCCAGATAGGCCACCGGCCAGTTCTCCAGCACCTGATTGAGCTGGGCAAAGGAGCGGGACAGGTCGCCGCAGCTGCCGTCCAGCTCGCCACGCTCCAGCAGAGTTTTTACATCCTCCTCCATCTGCCACTGGTAGGTCTTGGCCCGCTCGGCTACCCGGCTGCTCTCGGAGAAGAGGACGCAGGCGTCCAGGGGCAGGTAGTCGGCGGCGGTGGCCAGGGTGGGGTAGATGAGGGGGAGGTAGCGGTCCACCGCGGGGAGAGAGCGGCCCTGTTCCAGGGCCTCCCGGTCGGCCTCCAGGGTGGATTTCAGCTCCTTGTGGCCGTCCTTCTCCGCCTTGACAATGCGCTTATCCAGCAGAGCCAGCAGGCCGCCCAGCCCGCCGGGGGCCAGCTGGGGCAGCGTCTCCGCGCCGGGCAACAGGACGGCCCGGTCCAAGTTTTCTGTGCGCCGCTGGGTGGCCGGGTCGAAGGAGCCCATGGCGTCCACCTCGTCACCCCAGAACTCCGCCCGGACGGGGGCGTCCATGGCGGGGGAGAACACGTCCAGGATGCCGCCCCGCAGGGCAAACTGGCCGGGACCCTCCACCTGCTGGCAGCGGGTATAGCCGGCGGCGGTGAGACGGGCGGCCAGGTCGTTGAGATCGATCTGCTGGCCGGTGGCCAGCTCCAGGGTGGCCTGTTTGAGGACATCGGGAGGCAGGGTGCGCTGCTGGAGGGCCTCCACCGAGGCCACCAGGCAGGGCAGCTCTCCCTGGGACAGAGCCCACAGCAGCTTCAAGCGGCGGTGTTCCCACTGGTGGGAGACGGTGGCGGCATTGTGGAAGGTGAACTGCCGGGCGGTGAGCACCGGCACACTCTGGCCGGTGAAGAAGGCCAGGTCCCGGGCCATGCGTTCGCACTCGCTTTCATCGGCGCACACCACTACCACGGGCCGCTCCGAGGCCGCGCCCAGGGCGGCGGCAAAGTGGGCCCGGTGCACCGCGCCCAGGCCGGATACCGCCGCCGGGGACTGGCCCCCGTCCAACGCGGCCAGCAGCTGCTGGAATTCCGGCAGGTTTTGTAAAACAGAACGTAATATATTCAAAGCAAATCACTCCTAGTGACCTTATATTCCATAATATGGAAGTTATAGACGCGCCAATGCCCCCGTTTCCAGACAGAGACGGGGGGTGGTACGATTTTTCGCCCAGGGAGACTTGCCTCAAACGTCTGCCGGGGCGGTTTTTTTTAAAGGGATACCCCTATTTTACCCCAGAGAAAGGGGGTGTTACAAGGGAAATTTCGCTGCAGGCGCAGCAAAAAAGCATCCGTGCTCCGGATGCTTTTTTTGCGTATGAAAAAGTTGTGAGTTGTGCGGTTATCCCTGGAGCAGGCGGCGCAACAGGGGGATCCTGGACACGCAGGCGGCAAACAGGAAGGAGAGCAGGGCGGTCAGCACGCCCTGCAAAACCAGAGCGGCAGCCAGAGGCAGGGCATCGGGCTGCAGATAGGTGATGACGTCCAGCACCAGAGGGTGGACCCAGTACACGCCAAAGACCACCTGGGCGCACAGGCGCAGGGGCTTTTGGGCCGGGCGCAGCGCCTGGGCGTGGTGGGAAAAGAAGGTCCGTACCCACACGAACAGGGCGGCGGCAATGAGATAGTGGGGGAAGGCGTAGCCGCTTTCAAAGGGGAGATAGCTCTGTTCCGGGCAGGCGTAGAGCAGATTCCCCACCAAATGCACGGCGTATCCTGCCGCGCCGCCCAGATAGATCAATAGCCGGGTCCGGCGGCTCAGCTCCTGCCGCCCCAGCAGCCAGCCCAACAGGACATACCCCACCAGTCCCTCCAGCATAGGGCCGAACAGCACCACCTGGAAGAGGAGGATCTGATTGAGGGCGGGACGGAGGGTGGAGGAGAGCAGAATGATACCAAACAGCAGCAGAATCTGCCGGGGGGTGCAGGTCTCGATCAGCCGCCGCAGGAAGGGGCAGATCAGGTAGATGCCAAGGAGCATGTAGATGTACCACATGTGGTACTTCACGCCCTGGCCCAGGAGAAGCTGCAGAAAGACCGACAGGCTGAGGGGCTGGGAGCCGGTGAGGACCGCCACGGCGAAGTAGATCCCATTCCAAACCACCAGAGGAATTAGCAGCTTGGGCAGCTGCTTTTTGTAAAAGGGCGTGATCTCTCTGGAGCGGGGATCGTCCAGCATCAGGCAGCCGCTGATCATCAAAAATAAAGGCACACCCACCCGCACCAGCGGGTCCAGCACCATGCAGGCAAGCCAGGTATTGGTTTGAGACAGGGTGGGGCTGACCATAATGGGGGCAGTTACGTGCAGCGCGATGACAAGAAGAATGGCCAGACAGCGCAGGGCGTCCAGATAGGGGATGCGGACCTGGTTTGGAGCGCCGGGCGTCCTGGTGAGGTCGGAGCAATGATCCATGGTGGGTTCCTCCCGTTGCCAGCAGAGTGGACCGTGCCGGTACAGCCGCTGGAGATTCGTCCCTATTTTACCCGGGGCAGAGGGGGATTGCAAGGCGGAGCGGGGGTTTTTAAGCAGATCCTAAGAAAAACAAAAAAGCACGGAAACAAGTTGTTTCCGTGCTTATCTGGTGGACGATACAGGACTTGAACCTGTGACCTCCCGCACGTCAAGCGGATGCTCTACCAGCTGAGCTAATCGTCCGAACAGCATGGACTATTTTATCCTGTATGCGGCCATTTGTCAAGAGTTATTTTGCATTTTTTTCTGTGCAGGAGGGAGAAAAATTTCCTTATTTCCATTGATTTTTTCCAGGTGGAAAACGGGACGTTTTGTGCTATACTGATTCCAGCATCCTATACTTCACTTCTCAAGGAGGACCTGCAAGTATGCTTCACTTAGATTTGACAAAACTGGAGGGGTTCATTCCCCAGGATTACCTGACCCAGCGCATGGCTGGTCTGGAGAAGGCCGCCTCTATGCTGGCCAACCATGACGGCCCCGGCGGCGACTTCACCGGCTGGGTGTATCTGCCCCGGGACTACGACAAGGAGGAGTTCGCCCGCATCCAGGCCGCTGCCAAGAAGATTCAGCAGCAGTCCCAGGTGCTGGTGGTCATCGGCATCGGCGGCTCCTATCTGGGCGCCCGTGCTGTCATCGACCTGCTGGCCTCTCCCAACTATAATCTGAAGAAGAAGGACACCCCCGACATCCTGTTTGCCGGCAACGGCCTGTCCACCGACGCTCTGCTGGAGACCATCGCCCTCATCGGCGACCGGGACTTCTCCGTGAACGTCATCTCCAAGTCCGGTACCACCACCGAGCCCGCTGTGGCCTTCCGTATCTTCAAGGCTCTGCTGGAGGAGAAGTACGGCAAGGAGGGTGCCCGGGAGCGCATCTACGCCACCACCGATAAGGCCCGCGGCGCGCTGAAGGGTCTGGCCGACGCCGAGGGCTACGAGGAGTTCGTGGTGCCCGACGACGTGGGCGGCCGCTTCTCCGTGCTCACCGCTGTGGGTCTGCTGCCCATCGCCGTGGCCGGTATCGACATTGCCGAGCTCATGGGCGGCGCGGCCCAGGCTATGACCGACCTGTCCGTGGGCGGCGCGGAGAACCCCGCCTGGCAGTATGCTGCTGCCCGCCACGCCCTGTACCAGGGCGGCAAGAAGGTGGAGCTGCTGGCCTGCTATGAGCCCTGCTTCCGGTTCTTCTCCGAGTGGTGGAAGCAGCTGTACGGCGAGAGCGAGGGCAAGGAGGGCAAGGGCCTGTTCCCCGCCAGCGTGGAGTTTACCGCCGACCTGCACTCCATGGGCCAGTATATCCAGGAGGGCGAGCGGCTCATGTTTGAGACCGTGGTGCAGTTTGCCCCCAAGGGCGAGTTCATCATCCCCAACGATCCCGAGAACGTGGACGGCCTGAACTTCCTGTCCGGCAAGTCCATGGCCTTCGTGGCCGAGCAGGCCATGCGGGCGGTCATCCTGGCCCACGTGGACGGCGGTGTGCCCAACGTGCGCATCGAGATGCCTGCTCTGTCTGCCAAGACCGCCGGCTACCTCATCTACTTCTTCGAGTATGTCTGCGGCCTGTCCGGCTACCTGCTGGAGGTCAACCCCTTCAACCAGCCCGGCGTGGAGGCCTACAAGGTCAACATGTATGCTCTGCTGGGCAAGCCCGGCTACGAGGAGCAGAAGAAGGCTCTGGAGGAGCGTCTGTAAGAGCAGCGAAGCCTTCGCGGCCTGACTCGGCGGGCGCAAGCCCGGTTACGAGAAGGAGAAAGCAGAGTTGGAAAAGCGGCTGTAAGCGGCTAAATCCGACGAAATGAAACAAATCCCGGCCTTTTCCAGATTTTCCGGAAAAGGCCGGGATTTATGCTCTGCGCTGACCGCCGCTCTACCAAAAAAATTCATAACTTTGCGGTTGAAAACCGGCCCCTCTTATGTTAAAGTTATAGTAACGTAAGGGACCTGCTTCCCACGTAACATCCATTAAGGAGTGATTCACATGATTCGAGTTATCATGGGTAAGAAGGGCACCGGCAAGACCAAGCAGATGATCGACATGATCAACGAGGCCGTTGGCAGCGAGCACGGCAACGTGGTGTGCATCGAGAAGGGCAACAAGCTCACCTTCGACATTCACTATCAGATCCGCCTGGTAGAGGCCAGCCAGTATGATATTGCCAATTACACCGCCCTGAAGGGCTTCGTCAGCGGCCTGTATGCCGGTAACTATGACATTACCCATGTCTTTATCGACAGCCTGACCAAGATCGTTCCCATCGAGAACTATGCCGAGACCGAGGAGTTCCTGGCTTGGCTGAACAACTTCGGTGAGAAGCACAACATCAAGTTCACCATCACCATCAGCGACGAGCCCGACCTGGCTCCCGAGGGCATCAAGCAGTATTTCTAAGCATAATTTTTAAAAGAAACAGCGCGCCATTTCAAATATGGCGCGCTGTTTTTTTGTACTTTTTTCCTGAAATGTCCCGTTGTCAGGACAATTTACAGCTTTTTTCTTGGTAAAAACGGGAAAAACAAACTTGACAGAACCGGACAAAGGGAGTATATTATGTCTACGGATTAGAACGTATGTTCTATATAAGCGGGAAGCGACACCGTATTGATAGTCCGAAATTCTGAATGCGGAACCAGAGGGAATAGGAAAGAGGGAAGAAGAAAAGATCCTGAACGCAAAAAGCCGCCCGTAGGGCGGCTTCCCCAACCGCGAGCCCAGCACAGCGGGTCGCGGTTGGAAGCGAGGAGCAGCAGAACGAGCGCGCGATGAGTTTTGCAATGAAATAAAAAAACTCGTCGCAAGCGATGTGACGCTTGCGACGAGCTGGTGGAGGAGGGTGGATTCGAACCACCGAAGCTAACGCAACAGATTTACAGTCTGCCCCCTTTGGCCACTCGGGAACTCCTCCAGATATGAAATTGTGGAGCTGGTGGACGGATTCGAACCCCCGACCTGCTGATTACAAATCAGCTGCTCTACCGGCTGAGCTACACCAGCGCATCAAGAGTGCTGTCCAACAGCAGGTGTTATTTTACCAAAGAACATACACTTTGTCAAGCCCGATTTTGAAAATTGAAAAAATTTTTTTGAAAGGGAGAAAGGAGTGTTCCTACACGGCCCAGAGCCAAAGAAATTCCCTGCTTCTGCCGCTGCGGGATGTGCAGCAGGCGCCTCCGGCGGCCTACTGTCCCTGCTGCGGCGGGGAGCAGTACCGCTGGGACCGGATGGTCTGGCGGGAGGGACGGAGCATCTGCGCGGAGTGTGCCGCGCGGGAAGAAGAGGAGGAAGCGAGAGAGTCATGACCCTGTTGGAACTGTCTGTGGAGTACCGGGAACATGCCCGGATGCTGGATCTGCGCATCTGTCAGCTGGAGGCGGTGCTGGAGCGGACCCGAAATGAAAAACAGCGGCTGGTGTTGGAGCACCGCATCCACATGCTGTCCACCATGCTGCGGGAGGCCAGAGAGCTGGCTGTGCTCACAGAGCGCTACTATGAGAGGGGGTACCGCCGAAATGCCAAATACACGTTATAGGAGAGGAAAGCTGTACGCCGCCGACATGGCTCTGTACAGCATGCAGATGGCCTCTGACAACAGCAAGGAGATCAGCCGGCTCAAACGAAACCTCATCCGGGCGCTTCAGGAGGATGTGACCGAGCGCCAGCGGCAGACGCTGCTGATGTATTATGCCCAGGGGTATAACATGCGGGAGATCGGGGAGCGGCTGGGGGTGGACCGGTCCACCATCTCCCGCACCATCAAGCGGGGAGAGCGGCGGCTGCAGCGCTGCCTGCGCTATGGGGCGGAGGCGTATCTGAGAAATATGGATTAGGAGCAGTGGCGCTTCCGTTTGAAGCGGCGGTGTGGTAGAATAGGAAAAAACCACCCGCAAGCGGGTCACAGGAGGAGCCTATGTCCGGAAAAGAGGAATTTATTGAGCTGTTCAAGGAGAAGATCACCCGTCCCGGCGCCGACGCGCTGCTGAATTTTTTGGAGCACAAAAGCGACTTTTTCACCGCACCTGCCTCGGCGCGGTATCATCTGTCCTGTGAGGGCGGGCTGTGCGAGCACAGCCTGAACGTGTACCACTGCCTGGTGGATTACCTCCAGCGGGAGCGGGTGCAGGAACTCTACGGCCTGGAGTACAGTGAGGAGACGGTGGCCGTGGTGGCACTGCTCCACGATCTGTGCAAGATCGGGTGCTATAAGAAGGGGTTCCGGAACGTGAAGAACGACGCCACCGGCCAGTGGGAGAAGGTGCCCACCTACACCTTTGACGATCCGCTGCCCTATGGTCACGGGGAGAAGAGCGTGTACATCGCCAACGGCTATATCCGCCTGACCCGGGAGGAGGCCATGGCCATCCGCTGGCATATGGGTTTCTCTGGGCCGGAGGATTCCAGAACGGTGGGCCAGGCGTTTCAGAAGTATCCCCTGGCCTTCGCCTTGGCCACCGCCGACATGGAGGCCAGCTACTTCCTGGAGGGCGACACGCTTTCTTGAAAGAAAGCTTGGCAAAGAACTTTATGGGAAACTTCGTTTCCCTTCTGCGCCCGTAAGTAAGATTGCCGGTGGGAGTGACGTGTTCCGTCGCTCCCACCTGCTTTTCTTAAAAGAAAAGCAGGCAAAAGAACTTTGTGCGAAGCTCCGCTTCGCCTCTGCGCCTGTAAGTAAAGTTTTCCGTGGGAGTGACGTATTTCGTCGCTCCCATTTTTTACGTATATGTTTACCACCACAAAAGGAGGTTTTTTCCCCTGAAAAATGGGCAAACTAATAGAAAGGATATTGTTAAAAGGATGCGCTTTATACAAAAACCCTCGTCGCTGTGCACAGTTTGCCCTGCTGTTCCCACTCCTTTTTCCTACCTTTTTGGAGGAAAGTGAAGAAAACGAAAGTTTTTGAAAAAAATCCCCTGGAGGGGGTCAAATTTTCCGTTCAGGTATGCTATAATGGCTTTGCCAATCCCGACCTTTTACCTGGTCAAAGGCTGGTGGGCGTTTTACCTGCCGGGCCTGCGCGGATCAATAGCATTTTCGGCTCCGGCGCAATGCCGGCGCCGGTTCAAGTTAAGGCTGTCGGCACCGGTTCTCCGCCGAGAACCTGGAACGGCGGCCGGCCCGCGTTTTTTCAGCCGTCCAGAATCTTTTTCATGCAGTCATTTACAGGAGAAGGTACAGGAACACGGAGCAAGGCCTTCGAGCCGCTCCACGAAAAACGGAAGGAAGTTGATTATGATCACACACGGGAAGAGCATCAAGATTTTCACGGGCAACTCGAACCCCAACCTGGCCAAGGCCATCTGCCAGGAACTCGGGGTACCCCTGGGCAATTCTGAGGTAGGCTCCTTCGCCGACGGCGAAAACTTTGCCTCCATCTACGAGACCGTCCGCGGGTCTGACGTCTTTGTGGTGCAGTCCACCTGCCCCTTTGAGAAGGACGGAAAGATGCACACCGTAAACGACGCCCTGATGGAACTGCTTATTATGATCGACGCGCTGCGCCGCGCCTCCGCCGGCCGCATCACCGCCGTCATCCCCTACTTTGGCTATGCCCGTCAGGACCGCAAGACCAAGCCCCGCGATCCCATCTCTGCCAAGCTGGTGGCCAACCTGATCACCCGCGCCGGCGCCGACCGGGTGCTGACCATGGACCTGCACGCCAACCAGATCCAGGGCTTCTTCGACATCCCGGTGGACAACCTGCTGGGCTCTCCTCTGTTTGTCAGCGAGTGCTTCCGCAAGTTCGCCGCTGTCCAGGACGACACCATGGTGGTTTCTCCTGACGTGGGCAGCGTGGCTCGCGCCCGCGCCTTCGCTCAGAAGCTGAACATGCCTCTGGCCATCGTGGATAAGCGCCGTCAGAAGGCCAACTCCTCTGAGGTCATGAACATCATCGGCGACGTAAAGGACAAGCACGTCATCCTGCTGGACGACATGGTGGACACCGGCGGAAGCCTGTGCCACGCTGCCAAGGCTCTGGTGGACATCGGCGGCGCCAAGGACGTTACCGCTGTGGCTACCCACGGCCTGCTTTCCGGCCCCGCTGTCCAGCGCATCACCGACAGCGTCATGGACGAGGTGGTCTTCCTGGACACCATTCCCCCCAAGCCCGGCATGAAGTGCGACAAGATCCGCTATATCTCTGTGGCTCACATGTTTGCCGAGGCCATCAGCCACATCTACGAGGAGACTTCCGTTTCCCGCCTGTTTACCTGATTTTCCGTATCCCACTGGGGCGGGCATTTGCCCGCCCCAGTGCATTTTACGCAGCAAGTGAGGGATAGCATGTTTTTCCATCGCAGTTCCGGCGGAGCATCCTGGATGCTGGTGTGCCTGGGCAACCCCGGGGACCAGTACGAGAATACCCGCCACAATGTGGGCTTTATGGTGGCTGACCAGCTGGGCGAGCGGTACCGTCTGCCCATCCAGAAGCTGAAATTCAAGGCCCTGACCAATGTATTTACCATTTCCGGGGAAAAGGTGCTGGTGATGAAGCCGGTGACCTATATGAACCTGTCCGGCGAGGCGGTGCGCCCTGCCGCCGACTTCTATAAAATCCCCCCGGAGCATATTATAGTGATCTCCGACGACACCGCCCTGGACGTGGGAAAGCTGCGCATCCGCAAGAGCGGCTCCGCCGGAGGACACAACGGGCTCAAGAGCATCATTCAGCACCTGGGCACCGACCAGTTCCCCCGGATCCGGGTGGGCGTGGGTAAAAAGCCCCATCCCAACTATGATCTGGCCGACTGGGTGCTGGGCAAGTTCCAGGGTGAGGACCGCAAGGCCATTGCCGCCGCCGTGGAGCGCTGCGCCGACGCGGTGGAGTGCTATATCAAAGAGGGTCCGGACCGCGCCATGAATAAGTTCAACGGATAAAATTTTCCATTTCTTAAAGATTTATATGGGTTTATTTAAATGATGTGTGGTATGGTTGCCTCACATCATTTCATTTTCTTTTGGAGGATTCCGGCATGCGCAATTTTATTTTAAATCACGCCAGCCTGGCCTTTTGGATCTGGTGCGTGCCCCCGTTTTTGTGGCTGCTGTCCACTCTGCCCGCAGAGGCCTCTCTGGAGGAGCGTATCTCCGCCCTGCTGCTGACTTGGACGTGGATGCTGCTGGGCGGAGCGGCCATCAACTGGTATTCCCGCCTGCTCCTTTGGCGGGCCGTGAAGTACATGGATAACCACTGCGACCCGGAGCCTCTGCTGGAGCTGTGCAGCACGGTGTGCCGCCAGAACCCCTCCAATATGATCTTTCACGTCTATCAGGGCTATGCTTTGTCTCTGCTGGGCCGGCATCAGGAGGCGATCCAGGTACTGGAGCATGTGGCAGAGCACCGCAAACTGGTAAAGAACGCCAGTGCATTGCTGATCTGGAGCGCGGCCCTGCCATCCGGCGATCCCCGGCAGGAGTGGGTAGCGGAAAAGCTCACTGCTCTGAAGCCCAAGATGCGGGCCAAGCAGCGGGCGCTGGTGGACCGGGTCATGAATCAGCGGCGCTCCTTTGCGCTGATGCAGGCGGCGCCCCCGCAGCTGGAGCCTCTGCTCCAGCAGGATCTGGAGCGGGCGGAGTCCCTGCGGGAGAAGGTGGGAGCCCATATGGCGCTGGCGGTTTACTGTTACCAGCGGGAGAAATGGCAGCAGGCGCAGATGCATCTGGAATTTGTGCTGGACAATGCCAACAAGCTGCATGTCCGCACTCAGGCGGAGGAACTGCTGTGTAAACTCCCCTCCGCTTTCTTGTAAGAAAGCTTGGCAAAGAACTTGGCGGGAAACTTCGTTTCCCTTCCTCGCCCGTATGTGAGGCTTTTGTGGGAGTGACTGCTCAGGTCGCTCCCACTTTTTTGTTGAGAGGGTTCCGCCCTGCGGGGCGGAGGAGTCGTTGTGACTTTCTGAGCGATCAGAAAGTCACCAAAGAATCGCCGGGGAACGGCTCCGATGAGCGCCTTCGCGGAGCGGACGCTCATAGTCGCCTTTTCCCCAGACCCCCATTACGGGAGCGGGTCACTTTGGTCCGGCAGTCAGTTCCGGCGGGCAAAATCAAGTTCTGTTCCCGTTCTACTCTCGGGCCTTAGGCCCTACCAATCTAAAATTTACAGGCGGGCGGCTCTGCCGCACACCGCCTCCTGCGTCCCTTCCTGTTTTGTGCAGATGTTGTTGTGCGTTTCAATAGGGGGGCATTTCTACACAAAAAAATAAAAAAAGTAGGAGCGACGGAAATGTCGCTCCTACCCAGAGAGTTCTTTACGGGCGCAGAGGGGAAGCGAAGCTTCCCACAAAGTTCTTTGCCAAGCTTTCTTACAAGAAAGCGGGGGCGGGATCCTCCGTGGCTTCGGTGATGGGCTCCACGCCAAGGCGGCGGCGCAGTCGGCTGGGGTCATAGATGCCGCTGAGCTCCAAACCGGCGCACAGGGTATCCACCACATCCACCAGCCAAGCCTCCATAGACCGGGGCAGCGCTCCGCCCAAGGGCCACATATGGGAGAGGATAATATTCCGCTCCTTGTCGCTCAGGTCGGTGAGCTCCTGGGCATTGCGGGCGGCGGCCCGGGGATGGTCAAAGCACTGCCAGCCGGGGTGGGCCGACTTGTCACGGGAGTCGTAAAGGTACAAATCGTGCAGGAGTCCGCCTCTGGCGGCAGCGGTCTCGTCCAGGCCCAGAGCCCGGGCGGCGCGGAACGACCAGTAAGCCACAAACAGGGAGTGGTCCAGGGTGGTGATGCGGTTATGATGGCACCAGCGGCCCATCATCCGTACCTGCTCAGAGCCTAACAGTTCCCCGGTGGTCTGGCAGAACTCCTTCATGTAGTGGTTCATTGGAATCAGTCCTTTCCAAAATCACAAGGGTGGATGGTACATCAAGATCCAGCTGGGCTCCGCGCCGGAGCGCGGAGAACTGGGTGGGAAAAGGTCCTCTTTTCCCACCTTCATTATACCTCCAAACAGGAGATTTTGTCACCCGGAAAATGGCGGAAAGAGCCGACGTTCCAAACGGTCAGCGGGTCTGACCGGTGCCCCGGATGATGTACTTATACGTACACAGCTCCTGGAGGCCCATGGGTCCCCGGGCGTGGAGTTTTTGGGTGGAGATGCCCATCTCGCAGCCCAGTCCAAACTCGCCTCCGTCAGTAAAGCGGGTGGAGGCATTCCAGTAGACGGCGGCAGAGTCCACTTGGTTGAGGAAGGCCCGGGCGGCCTTCTCGTCGGCAGTGACAATGGCCTCGGAGTGGCCGGTGGAGTGAGCGGCAATGTGGGCGATGGCCTCATCCACGCCGTTTACTACCTTAACGCCCAGGATGTAGTCCAGAAATTCCGTATCAAAGTCCTTTTCCCCGGCAGGTGTACCGGAGATGATGGCCTGGGCGGCCTCGTCCAGGCGCAGTTCTACCGGGTGCAGGCCGCGCTCCGCGCGGTCCTGGGTCAGACGCTTTTGCAGCTTGGGGAGAAATTCCCCAGCGATGGAAGCGTCCACCAGGCACACCTCACAGGCGTTGCACACGCTGGGGCGGGAGCACTTGGCGTTCTCCAGAATGTCCAGAGCCATAGCCTGGTCGGCCTGGCCGTTCACATAGACGTGGCAGATGCCGGTGCCCGTCTCGATAACCGGGACCGTGGCGTTGTCCACACAGGCACGGATGAGGCCCGCGCCGCCGCGGGGGATGAGCAGGTCCACATAGCCGCTGGCCGTCATCAGCTCATTGGCGGAGGCGCGGGTGGTGTCCTCCACCAGCTGGAGGGCATCGGCAGGCAGACCCGCCCGCTGGAGCCCCTCCTTCAGCGCCTCCACAATGGCGGCGGCGGAGCGGTGGGCCTCCTTGCCGCCACGGAGCACACAGGCGGAACCCGCCTTCAAGGCCAGGGCGGCGGCGTCAGAGGTGACGTTGGGGCGGCTCTCGTAGATGATGGCGATGACACCCATGGGTACCGCCGTCTTTTCCACCACGATGCCGCTGGGGCGCTCCACCCGCTGGAGAACAGCACCCACCGGGTCGGGGAGGGCGGCCACCTCCCGGATGCCCTGGGCCATGC
>ERZ791803.437-NODE-437-length-26852-cov-3.662798_pt1 | contig 26852 bp, 30 predicted proteins | sample MGYA00510307_ERZ791803 | MGnify/ENA primary metagenome ERZ791803 (study PRJEB30046, sample SAMN00791963) | human gut metagenome | study: EMG produced TPA metagenomics assembly of the A metagenome-wide association study of gut microbiota in type 2...
GGCTCTGTACTTCTTTCTGCTGGTTTTTCTTTGCAGATGACGGGAACATGATTTTTTTCAAGGCCGATTCATCCGTGGAGAATTGCCCCATCTGGCCCAGAAAATGGTCTAAGGCATAATATAAATCACCTTCTATCTCTAAATCTCCGTCCATATACGCCTCTCCCAATGCGAGAGAGGTACTTGTCATAAGGGAGGGCAGAGAAACCGGCTTTTTGAAGTCTACGGTAAATTCCGGCTCTCCGTTTCCAATTTTATATTCCTTCCGGTTGATTTTCACACGGAAAGGGTACTGATCGAATTTCTTTAAAAATGGTATAAAAACATTTTCTTCTAACATTACATCCCTCTCTTTCTGGTATGTTTTTAATAGTGCTACGCAGCTTATCCTCTGTCTATTTACTTTCTTTGAACCGATACCCAATACCCCAAACAGTTTCAATGCAGTCTATATCTGCCAGTTCATTCAGTTTCTTACGAATTTCACTGATATGATAGCGGATTGTCTCATCTACATTGATAGGCACTATTTCATTCCACACATGGGAGTATATCTGTTCTTTAGTCAATATCCTGCCTACATTACGGGCAAGCAGATACAGTAAAGCAAATTGCCTTCTGCTTAAAGTTAAGCTCTCTCCATTAATCTCAATCCTGCATTCCTGTGGATAAATAGTAATATTTGAAAAAGATAATACTGACTCCGCAGAAAAATTAATTTGCTGGAAATCCATCGTAGCAAGACTATCCAATATTTTATTTACTATCTGTTCTTCTGCATCATTGAAGCTCAACACGACTATTTTCCCAATCTACACCACCACCTTAAAAGTAATCATTCAATCACCAAGGGCCCGCAGCTTATATTCGGACATATTTCCAAATCCACCATGCCCCCACTGCCAATACGGCAAGATAAATAACAGGGCGGAACAAACTTCTAATCTTCAAGGCTCTGCCTCCTTTACTTTCTACAAAAATCCTTGGATGAGCAGCCACTGCAACCGCTGCCACAACAGTTTCCATTTTTATGGTCGCGCCGGATCTTACATACAGCCCATATTGCATAGACCACGATTCCGGCCACCAAAATGCCAGTAATTATCATATTCATCCATCTCCTTTTCAGATGATTATGCTGCCAATCTGGTAAACTCCAAAAGTAACTACCCAGGCTACTGCCAGTTGGAACAGAGCAGTGAAGCCTGTCCATTTCCAGCTTCCGGATTCTTTCTTTATGGTTGCCAGAGTTGCCATACATGGTATATAGAGCAGACAAAATACCATCAGACAAAAAGCGTTAAGCTGCCCGAATCCAACGGTTCCTAAAATTCCTACAAGAGTATTCATCCCCTCACCGGAATTAATGTTAGGAACACCGAATAAAACTGCACAGCTTGATACCACTACCTCTTTTGCAGATACTCCAGCAATTAAAGCCACCGCAATCTGCCAGAAGCCCAGTCCCAACGGTGCAAAGAAAGGAACCAGCACACGGCCCAGAATAGAGCCGAAGCTGCCAGACATTTCTGTTGTATATCCTTGTGGGCCAAAATTCAGAATAGCCCACATAACAATGGAGGCAACAAAGATAGTAGTCCCTGCTTTTGAAAGATAATCTTTTACTTTTTCCCAAACATAAATAGCCACGGTACGAGAACTGGGGGCTTTATATTCCGGAAGCTCAATTAAAAGATAATTTTCCGACTTTCTCCGGTCTATCAGATGAATCGCTGCAGCAACCAGAATTGCGATTACCAAACCAATTAAATACATAGAATAAGCAACAATCATAGCATGCTCTCTGAAAAACATTTCAGCAAATAATATGTAGATTGGTAAGCGGGCGCTGCAGCTCATAAATGGTGTAATTAACATAACTTTGTATCGGTCACGCCTGTTTTCCAGCGCCCTGGATGCCATGATTGCCGGGACCGTACAGCCAAATCCTAAAATCATAGGTATGAATGCACGTCCTGACAGCCCTAGCTTACTCATAAGGCCTTCCATAACATAGGCAACACGAGACATATATCCACTGTCCTCGAGAAACGCCAACGCAAGAAATAAAATAAAGATATTCGGCAGGAATGTCAGGATACCTCCCACACCAGCAATAATACCATCTACCAGCAGAGAACGAACCATCTCATTTACGCCGGCCGAAGTCAGTACATTACCCGCCAAGGTTGAAATTCCCTCGATACCTAACTCAAAATACCCCTTCAGCCAGTCGCCAATCGTAAACGTCAGGAAGAATACCAACGCCATAATACCCAGGAAAATGGGGATACTCCAGAAACGATGTGTTAAGGCCCGGTCTACCTTCTCTGTCAAAGCTTCTTGACGCTCCTTGTTTACCAATACTTCCCGAATGATCTCCTGGATAAAATCGTACTTTTCATTGATGATATCCGATTCATAGTTCCGGTCAATCACTTTTGGCAGATTCACCGCATAACGTCCGGTAATTTCTTTGTCCTGTTCCAGTAGCTTAATGGCATGCCAACGATAGTTTGGCAAATCCGGATATTTCTTTTTCAGTTCTGCTATAATTAAATCAATCTTGTCTTCAATGGTATCACTGTAAACCATTGCATATTCTGAATGATGATCGTGCTGGTGCTTCGACATATATTTATGATGATGGATTAGGCAGTCCATGTCTGTACAGTCTTTATGATGCGCGGCAGCATGAAGCAGCACATCCAGTCCGGTTCTTTTTCTGGCCGAAACCGGTATGACCGGTATTCCCAGCATTTCCGGCAGCCTGTGGATATCAATTTCCATACCGCGCTTTTCCACAATATCCATCATGTTCAGTGCAAGCACCACCGGCTTTCCCAGCTCTAAAAGCTGCAAAGTAAGATATAGGTTGCGTTCCAGCGCCGAAGCGTCTGCAACGTCTATAATGACATCGACTTCATCACTTAATATGAACTGGCGGGATACCTGTTCCTCCATCGTATAAGACGTCAGGCTGTATGTACCCGGGAGATCAACCAGCCGGATATTCAGGTCATGGTCTTTTATGGCTCCTTCGACTTTCTCTACCGTAACACCAGGCCAGTTAGCCACCTTCAGATTAGCACCGGTATAGGCATTAAAAAGTGTCGTTTTCCCACAGTTCGGATTTCCGATGAAGCCTATTGTAAGATTCTCTTTCATCGGTTTCACCCCACTAAAATATTTTTTGTAATGTTCCGGCCCAGCGCGAAACGTGTACCTCTTATCTTAATAATAAGAACGCCTTGGCTCTTGCTGTTCAGAACGGCTACCGAGGTGCCTCGGGTCATGCCCAAAGCCTCCAGTCTCTTTTCCATATTCGTCGGCAGTTTAATATCCTTAACATGATAGCTGCCGCCTATTTTTCCCTCACTGAGATACATATGTGCTCCTTCCTAACGTCTGCTCTGAACCGTAGACGGAAACTTCCGGAATTCTGCAAGCATCATAGAAATTGTGATCACTACCAGAATCGCATCCGTCAAAGCAATCGCCAGCCAGACGCCGCGGATTCCCATCCCTCCAATCATAGGAAGAATGACTGCCAACGGAATAAATAGAATAATCTGACGGAATAATACCAACCAGGTTGCCTTATTGGCTTTGCCCAGAGATTGAAATAAAGTTACTGCAATCAGGAAGCTGCCCTGTAAAATATAGGTGCTGAACATAATGCGGAAATTGGTGGCTCCTGAAGCCGCAACGCCTGGAGTCGTAATAAACAAAGACAAAACATTTGCTGGGAATAATTCAACCGGAATGTAAAAGAGCAGGGACAATATGGTGGCACTCGCCACAAAAACGCCTGTGAGCTTCTTTACACGGTTGTAGTCTTTCGCACCATAGTTGGTACCGGCCGCAGGCTGGAAGCCCTGGCTGATTCCCCAGAGAGGCACAAAAGCAAAGTTCCACACACGCAGGGCAGCGCCCAGAAGAATTTGAGATGTTTCTCCTCCATAATTTGAGGCTACACGGTAAATCACCGTCTGCTGTACCAGAGTAAGGACCTGCATGAGCAAAGCCGATACACCAACCGCCAGTATTTGAGGCAGCAGCGATTTTTCAATGCGGATGCGGCCAATTTTCACGTGCTGGCTTTTCTTCTTAAAGTACCATACGGTAATCAACGCCTGTATGATCTGGGAAAGAACCGTCGCATATGCCGCTCCTTCCATTCCTCTCCCCACCGGATTTAACAGCGTAATGAAAATGGGGTCCAGGATAATATTCAGGACTGCGCCGCTTCCAATAATCAGCATTGCCTTTTTCAGCTGGCCTTCACCTCTGATTACCATATTGGCACTCTGAAAGAAATTCACAAACAGAGAACCGGCATATACAATACGCAGGTATTTTTCTGCATAGTTTAAAATATCACCGCTGGCGCCGGCCAGAGTCAGGATTGGCCGGGTAAATACCATTCCCACTATTGTAATAATGGCAGATAGTAAAATCACCATAGCCACCAGGTTCCCCATGATTTTACCAATGGTGGCCTCGTCCTTTTTACCGATGGCACGGGATAGTACAGAAGCAGAACCTACTCCGAGCATAGCGGCGGTACCGCCGTTAATCAGGGTAAATGGATAGGATACCGAGATAGCTCCCATCTGTACAGAGCCGACCATCTGCCCTACGAAAACCGAATCCATAAAGTTGTAGAGCCCAACAACCACCATGCCAAGAATAGCAGGGATGCTTAGTTCAAACATCAAAGAGACCGGGTTCTGTGTTAATAATTTTGTTCTTGTATCCAGCGATTGCTTCATCGCATTGTCCTCCTTATATTTAATTAGCCGTATCTAACCATCTTTTATTATATATAAGGTCTTATTTCTTGTACGCTCCATTTTGAAGGACTTTCACTCCAAACGGAAACTGTTTTTGTAAGTAACAGGGCGGCAGGATAGACACCTGCCGCCCTCGCCCTGTTTATGACTGTAACATCTTTTCCAAAAGCCCTAGTGCTTCTTCCAGTTTGGGATTCGGCTCGTCTGTTTGCAGGGCTTCACGGACACAAGTTCTGATGTGTGCCTGAAGGATCTGCTGGTTGGCGCTTTTTAAAAGAGCCTGTGTTGCAAGCAGTTGGTTGGAGATGTCGATACAATAGCGGTTATCCTCAACCATTCGCAGAATTCCGTCCAGTTGTCCGCGTGCGATTTTTAATTTATGCTCCACATCATTCTTTTTGGCCCTCATGCGTTCTGGACTACGGTAACGTCATAACCGGCTTCCACCACAGCAGCCTTCAGCACCTCATCAGCGATTTCCTTTTCCAGCGTCACAGTTGCAGTCTTCGGCTCCAGAACCACATCGGCTCCGGCCACTCCATCAATCTCCAACAAGGCTTCCGTCACATGGCTCACACAGTTATTGCAGACCATTCCCTCAACATACAATATTTTTTTCATAGCAATTTCTCCTTTTCTATAATTTCAAATTATGATGTATTGCAGATATAGTATCCGCCAAATCTGCCTATACAGACTCTGTAATACGCCGGGGCTTAAAAAAGCGCAGACGCAGGGCATTGGAAACCACGAACACAGAACTAAAGCTCATAGCAAAAGCTCCAATCATGGGATTTAGTTTCCAGCCAAACGCAGTGAAAAATATACCGGCAGCAACCGGAATGCCAATCACATTGTAAAAGAAAGCCCAAAACAGGTTTTCTTTAATATTGCGGATAACAGCTTTACTAAGCTGGATTGCTGTAACTGCGTCCAGAAGATCGCTTTTCATAAGTACAATATCCGCAGATTCGATTGCAACATCCGTTCCTGCTCCAATGGCGATACCCACATCGGCACGGGCCAGCGCGGGAGCGTCATTGATACCATCACCGACCATTGCCACCTTTTTACCAGCGTCCTGAAGGGTCCGGACCTCCCGCTCCTTATCCTGCGGCATAACCTCCGCAACTACACGGCTCACGCCAACCTGACGCTTAATTGCCTCTGCGGTACGGGCATTATCCCCAGTAAGCATAATTGTTTCAATTCCCATCTGTTTCAGTTCATCAATGGCCTGCTTGCTGGTGGGCTTTACCACATCGGCTACGGCAATCGCTCCCATCAACTGATTGCCGCGGGCAAAGAACAGGGGAGTCTTGCCTTCATTTGCCATTTCGTCTCCCAGAACCATCAGTTTACCACCCTCTATGTGGTTTTCTTCCAGCATACGGCGGTTGCCGGCATAGCATTTTTGTCCGTCAATTTCTCCAATGATACCCTGCCCCGGAATCTGACGGAAATTCTTTACCGGAAGGAAAGAAATACTTCTGCTCTCTGCTTCTGACACAATCGCTTCTGCCAGCGGATGCTCCGAAAGCTTTTCCAGGGAAGCAGCCACTTGAAGCAGACCTGTTTCGTCTGTTCCGTTTACCGCAGCCATATCTGTCACGGCAGGCTGCCCCTTGGTAATCGTCCCTGTCTTGTCAAGTACAACGGTATCAATCCCGTGTGCAGTTTCCAACGCCTCCGCCGATTTCAGCAGAATTCCGTTTGCTGCGCCTTTTCCGGTTCCCACCATAATCGCGGTGGGTGTTGCAAGGCCCAACGCACAAGGGCAGGAGATAACCAGAATGGAAATTCCAATGGAAAGGGCAAATTCAAAGCTTTGCCCTGCTATCAGCCAGCAAACGGTCGCAGCAACGGCAATTAGGATCACAACCGGAACAAAAATTCCACTGACCTTATCCGCCAGCTTTGCTATGGGTGCCTTTGAACTTGTTGCTTCGTCCACCAGCCGTACAATCTGTGCAAGTGTCGTATCATCGCCTACCTTGGTGGCCTGCATCTTAAAATAGCCGGATTTATTGATAGTTGCCCCGATTACTTTATCTCCAGCCTGCTTTTCCACAGGAATACTCTCTCCTGTAAGCGCAGATTCATCAATCGAAGAAGATCCTTCCGTCAGGATGCCGTCCACAGGGATGGACTCGCCCGCCTTAACAATCAGGATTTCTCCCAGAGCCACTTCCTCCACCGGAATTTCCTGCTCCCGTCCATTCCTTAGTACAGTCGCAGTCTTAGGAGCCAGATTCATAAGCTTCGTGATAGCATCAGAGGTCTTGCCCTTGGCCCGGGCCTCGAAGAATTTTCCCAGTGTTATAAGAGCCAGTATCATGCCTGCTGATTCAAAGTAAAGGTCCATCGTGAAGCTGTGAACTACCGCCATATCACCATGCCCTAAACCGTATCCGATTTTGTAAATAGCATAGATGCCATACACAATTGCGGCGCTGGACCCAATCGCAATCAGCGAGTCCATGTTAGGCGCTCCCTGAAACAACGTCTTATATCCCATGCGGTAGTATTTAAAGTTTACAAATACCACTGGGAGAAGCAGCAGAAATTGTGTAAAGGCAAAACTCATGGCGTTTTCCATGCCCAGAAGAAATCCAGGAAGCGGCCACCCCATCATATGTCCCATAGAAATATAGAACAGCGGTATGGCAAAAATCATGGAAATAATCAGGCGGCGTTTCATATTCTGATATTCTTCCTTAGCAATATCCTTTGCCGGCGCCTGTGTTCCTGATTTAGTCTGAACCTTGTTCTCGGCCTTGGGAAATGCTCCGTATCCTGATTTTACAACTGCCTGCACAATCTGGTCTGTATTCAGGATTGTTTCATCATAAGACGCTACCATACTATTCTTCAGCAGGTTGACGGCTACCTCTTGCACGCCGTCCAGCTTTGCAACGCTTTTTTCAACCCGGGCGGAGCAAGCAGAACAGGTCATTCCCGTAATATCAAATTGTTCCTTACGCAAACCAACACCTTCTTTCATTTATTTTAGGTACCCCTTCCCTGTGTAGGGTACCGGTATAGTATAGTGAATCGGCAGCCTTTTTGTCCGCTCCGATAAGGTGGTTTTTAGCTCCAATTTGAAGATTTTAATTGCAGGAAAATCCAAACGGAAGCATTTTGGCTCCTTTCGGAACCTTCGCCGCCAAGTCTATTGACGTATGCTCTTTTCACCGCTATACTACGCATGAACGATTAAACATATTTTTAATTGTTTAGCCGAATTTAACCAATATTATATTATTAGAAAGGGGATTTTTCATTATGAAAAAGACTATTAAACTCATTGATCTGGACTGTGCGAACTGTGGGGCCAAAATTGAAAACGCAGTAAAGAAACTGGACGGTGTAACTAATGTTACCGTCAGCTTTATGGGCCAGAAGATGATTCTGGAGGCTCCAGACGAGCTGTTTGACAGCGTTTTGAAGGAGGCAAAAGCGCTCATCAAGAAAATTGAGCCGGATGTCACCATTAAGGACTAAGTAAGTGCAGACACCGGCTGGCCTTATGGCAGCCGGTGTCTGTACCTAATTGAAAGGAGTTGAGTTATTGTGACTAAAAAGCAAAAAGCACTTTTAACCAGAATTATAATCGCTGCGGTGCTGTTCATCATAGGTATGGTCTTTCCGCTGGAAGGAGTACCTCAGCTCATTTTGTACCTGGTTTGTTATATTGTTGTCGGCTGGGATATTGTATGGAAGGCCGTCACAAATATCCTGCATGGGCAGGTTTTTGATGAAAACTTTTTGATGACCATTGCCACCATTGGCGCATTAATATTAGGAGAATACTCCGAAGGCGTTGCCGTCATGCTGTTCTATCAGGTCGGGGAGTGGTTCCAGTCTTATGCGGTTTCCAAATCCCGAAAATCCATTGCCAGCCTGATGGACATACGGCCCGATTACGCAAATGTAGAACGGGATGGGAAATTAGTTTCTGTCGATCCTGACGAGGTGCAGATAGGCGAAACGATTGTTGTAAAGCCGGGTGAGCGGGTTCCCCTGGACGGTACTGTTTTAAAAGGCAATTCCGCAATGGATACCTCTGCTTTGACCGGAGAATCCATGCCCCGTGAAATAGAGCCTGGGATGGACGTAATCAGCGGCTGTATCAACCAGACAGGTATTCTGACAATCAGAACAACAAAAGAATTTGGCGAGTCCACCGTAGCAAAGATTCTCGATTTAGTGGAAAATGCAAGCGACAAGAAGGGTAAAACAGAAAACTTTATCACCCGCTTTGCCAGATACTATACACCTATTGTTGTATTTGCCGCCCTGGCCCTTGCAATCATTCCGCCTCTTATTACCGGACAGGAATTTATCACCTGGATTTACCGGGCGCTTACTTTCCTTGTTATATCCTGTCCCTGCGCCCTTGTAATCTCCATTCCTCTGAGCTTCTTTGGCGGTATTGGAGGCGCATCCAAATGTGGCGTTCTTGTAAAAGGCAGCAACTACTTAGAGGCATTATCTAATGCAGAGATTGTTGTATTTGACAAAACCGGTACCCTTACGAAAGGCTCCTTTGCAGTAAGTGAGATCCACGCGGCAGGCATGAAAGAAAATGCCCTGTTGGAACTGGCCGCTTATGCGGAAGACTACTCCAACCATCCTATTTCACAGTCTATAAAAAAGGCTTATGGAAAAAAGGTGGATACTTCCCGCATCCATGATGTGCAGGAAATCGCGGGTCATGGAGTTCGTGCTATTATCGACGGGAAAACCGTGCTTGCAGGAAATGCAAAGCTCATGGTAAGGGAAAATATTAAATATACCGTGTGCAATTCCATCGGAACCGTAGTCTATCTGGCCTTAGATGGTAAATTCGCCGGATATATTGTGATTGAGGATCAAATTAAAGAGGATGCTCCGGCAGCTATTAAGCAGTTGAAGGAAGGCGGTATCCGTCAGACCGTCATGCTTACCGGCGATGCGGATGCCGTGGGACAAAAAGTAGCGTCCCGGTTGGGACTGGATAAAGCGTATACAGAATTGCTCCCGGCTGATAAGGTTGACCGTGTAGAAGAACTGCTCCGCCAAAAGAGCGAGAAAGGAAAGCTTGTATTCGTCGGAGATGGTATCAATGATGCTCCTGTACTTGCACGGGCGGATGTGGGTATCGCAATGGGCGCACTTGGCTCTGATGCTGCCATCGAAGCAGCCGATGTTGTCCTTATGACAGACGAACCTTCCAAGATATCTGTTGTAATGAAGATTGCACGCAAGACACTGCGTATTGCACATCAGAACATTGTCTTTGCGTTAGCAGTAAAGTTCCTCGTCCTGGGCCTCGGCGCTTTGGGGTATGCCTCCATGTGGGCCGCGGTTTTTGCGGACGTAGGCGTATCCGTCATTGCAATTTTGAATGCAATCCGTGCAATGAGCGTGAGGAAATACAAGTAGCCCTGATGGAACAAGAAATGCGCTGTCCTCTGGAAGTTGTTCCGGGACAGCGCATTTTTATTCTTTGGGACAAGTTATATGAAACAGGGAATCCACTGCCTTGTGCAGCAGCCTGGCCTCCGGAGTGTCAGCCAGAGTATAGTAGACTTCTTTTCCCGACCGCCTGCTGGTAATCAGACCACTATTTTTCAGAATACGCAGATGATGTGACGCAGCCGGATTACTCATTCCAAATGCTGCTGCTATATTATAGGTGCATTCCTCACAGTGACATAACAGCCATAATATCCGGAGCCGGGAACTGTCACCAAGCCCGGAAAAAATTTCAGCAACGCTTTGGAAATCTTCACCGGCCGGCATTTTCTCCAGAACGGAAGCCATTTTCTGTCCGTGATTATGCGGTAAGTTATAGTGTGGCATCTTCCTGCTCCTTTCAGCAAATGATACTGTTAATCATAAATCTAAAAACTAAGACTGTCAAATACAGTCTCACAGAAAGAGGTGGTAATTTGAACACAAAGGAAATCTCCAACATCCCCAGTGACACAGAATTAGAAAACTTAGCGGATTTATACCGGGCCATGGGAGACAATACAAGAATGCACCTGCTCTGGTCATTGATGTCCGGTGAAGCCTGTGTCGGTGCCCTGGCTTCCGATATGGATATCACGGAATCCGCTGTGTCTCACCAACTCCGCTCCCTCCGGGCAGCCCGCCTCGTAAAATCGAGAAAGGCCGGCAAGCATGTGTATTACTCTCTAAGTGACGATCATGTGTCCTGGATTCTCAAAAAGACCTGTGAGCATATACGGGAGCGTTAATAGATACGCAGGAGCTGCCTTTTTCGGGCAGCTCCTTTTATACCCCCTCATACAGTTGCCAATTACTTTCAAATCACTTATAATTTCTATGTGGAGCTAAAAAACTTCTAATAGGAGCGGCAGCCAGTAAGGAGGGACTATATAATGGTAAATGTAAAGCAAAAGCTGGCGGAACATATTACCGTCGGTTCCTATAAGGAGGAAACTATGAATTCCATCATAAAACCTAATTTATTAAATGGAGTGCCTACTGTCGTTCCGCAGGATCAGGACGGCTACTGCACCCTTTACAAGATAGATTGTTCGGATGGCCTGGGTCTCATGACTGTTTATCAGGTTTATCCAGGCGTAGAGTTAATCTATAATGATTTTGAAACTGCTGAATGCTCCTGGGGCAATGAATTAGAGGGAAATATATTAGAAATTAATCACTGCAGGGAAGGCCGGGAGGAGTGCCGGCTTAAAAGCGGCGCCTGCCTGTATCTGGGAGAAGGAGATCTGTCGATACACATGATGGACAACTGTGCGCCTGCTATGAGTTTCCCGCTCAAGCATTACCGTGGTATTACCGTCATCCTTGACCTGGATAAGATTGCTGCAGACCCTCCTGAAGCCTTGCAGGATACTTCACTTGATATTCTTGGATTCCGGGAGAAGTTTTGTTCGGATGACCGCTGCCTTGTTATGCCGGCCAGGGATGAAATAGAGCATGTATTTTCAGAGCTTTATTCTGTACCGGACTGCCTGCAGAAGCCGTATTACAGAATTAAAGTACAGGAGCTTCTTCTTTTTCTCTGTATGATTGACGTAACCTCGGAAAAGCAGCGGGAACAGTATATGTCCCCGCAGGTCGAAGTGGTGAAGGAAATCCATAAAAGGCTTACATCCGATCTTCGGAGCCGCCTTACCATAGAGGAACTGTCTAAGGAGTATCTAATCAATACCTCGACCTTGAAGGCTACCTTTAAGGGCGTTTACGGTCAACCGATTGCCACCTATATGAAAGAATACCGCATCCGGCAGGCCGCAGTCCTGCTCCGGCAGACGCAGGGGACCATTGCTGATATTGCAAATCAGGTAGGATATGAAAATCAAAGTAAATTTGCTACTGCATTTCGGGAAATTATGAAGGTATCGCCAAAGGAGTATAGAGGACAATATCGAATTGGCGGTGATGCTCCATTGTAAAACAATCCTCTTGTTTCCTGGAACCTTGCAAGTATAGTACCCTAGAAACAAGTATAGCTACCACATAGCACAGCATATCAGTAATGGACAATTAAACTTGAAAAAACAAATTGAAACACCATAGGGCGGCGTTCGATTTCCCATTCTGGGAAATAGGGACACCGCTTTTTGCACTGAAAACCAAAGTGGAGATGCTCTACCATGTCTTATACTTCCAGTAGTTACCGGACGAATGCCTTATGCAAGATACGCACCAATTCGATAGCAGGCAGGCGGAGCACCGGAAGCTTGCGGCACTCGCCCATGCTGAAAACATAAATTCTGCGTTTATGCAGAGTGTCCTTGCCAGCCGGGAAAATTGACCACCTATGGAGCGATTTAGATCACAGTGAAGGAAGTTGAAAATTTATCTATTTTCCAAGCTGAAACCATTATGCTTGTTTAATTTAGGGCCGATTACTGTTTTCTGTTTTTATAAAACTTTACATGCAGCAAATTCAGACAAATATAGGCAAATTTTTTTTGAGAATGACATAATTTCTATGTTCTTGCTTAGCATCTATATAAAATCACTGTTTTGATATACATCTTTCAATCCCATAAGCTTGTCTAAATTAAGCAATCCATCTTCATCACTTAAAGCATCATAGATATTATCTCCCCTATCTTCTAACTCTGAAAAACATTCTAGCATAATATTAGTAATCCGTTCTTCGTAACGAACTACAGTATGTTCTAGCATATTATCAAACAATCCTTCATTTCCATCAAAATAAAGTCGCGCATAATTACGCAAAAATCCTACTCTTATTGATGTCGAAGCTTCAAATGACTCTTTAGATACATACATATGTTGCATAGCCAATAATTGAAGATTCATCATTTCTAAAAACAATGCCTTTCCCGCAAGAAGTTTTCGATTTATATCATTAGAATAACTCAAAACAACATATGCAAAAGTCATGGCATATGCAACGGCGTCTGCAAAGCATTCTTCTAAAATCACATTGTTTCCATTGACAAGACATCTTTGCTCTTGAATTATCTTGAGGTACTCCTCTGATTGAAATTTTTTCTCATACTCTTCATAGATATCGCATAAAATCTTCTTAATGTTCTCTAAAAATTGAAACCACTCTTCGTCAAGACTAATATTAAAAATATTTTTATCACTTTTATTCTCCGAAACTTTATAAATCCAATGCCCTAATTCGTGCCCAATAATATACCGCTCCTGAATATCAACAATAAAATCTAAATCGGCCTGATTTTCAAAATTCACTTCAAACGATCCAAGAGCTACTTTATTCAATCCATAATATGTCACTAAAATATCATTTTTTTCTAGTAACGCGTCCTCGGCATACAACTCATATGCGAGTTTCCAAATATCATGTCCACAATCATTATTATCAAGATAAAGTGCGTCAAGCAACCGATTAATTTGAACAAAATGGCAATCATACAAAATATAATACTTGTACTCATTTTGATAGCGCCTTACTGGAAGAACCGTACTGTATTTATTATAAGTATCGCAAATAATAAATGCTGGCATAAACTCTTCCACATATTCCTTTATTATTGCTGATAAACAATCATCAAATAGTCCCTTTAACCGTCTTTGTTCGATTTCTGACAATTCAGAAGCATTCGTGCTACATCTTGAATATTTAACAAAATCCAAAACATCTTTATCGTCATACATAATTACATTATTCCTCTGATAATAATTCACTTAATATTTTTTGAGCCTTCTCCTCTTGTTTCTGCTCAATAAGTCGCTTTGCAACCTCTAGCACTTTTTCCTCATCACCTTCAATCTCAAAGCCATCATCCGCAACTTTTATCTTGATTTTTTTTCTATTTTTTATCAACTCAATAACAATCATTGTTACTCCTGAAATTGCGTAGGGAGCCAACGTTACTCCAATTTGAATCACAGTATTGAGTTCACTACTAAATGACTTTGGGTTATCAATTACAATTGACATATCAGCCAGTTCACTAATACGGTCAACGTACTCTATATCCTCCTTATCCAATTCTAAAATAATCATACTTTTATCCGCTCCCTTACTAATTTTTTCTTGCTGTTTTATTATTCGCCTTTAAGATCGTTATATCTCAGAGAGTAACATCAGTTGCTTTATAAATAATTCTGTTGTTTCTGTTATTTGTTGAAGATTTACAAAAACAAGTCTGTCTTGAGAGGCTTTTCCATCTCTGCCCTCTGAATATCTCAATTTTGTTCCTGTTTCATTATCAAATTCACTTATAAGAACAATAAATTTTTCCATGTTCTCAAGTAGCTCTATGTCTTCGGGCAAACACAACTCATTTTTGATGGCATTTTTAAATTTTTTCCATAAATCCTGTAAGCTATGTATTGCTGCATATGGTAGTTTCTTTTTACTAATACTTCGCTTTATAGATAACTCAAGTGCCTGACGGCACAAAAATATGCAAGGCAATGCTAACGAATACTCTCTAATCGTAAACTTTACAACCGGGTTTTGAATTTTGCTGTTCTCTGCTATTATTTTGGCTGCTTCAATATATGAATCAATATATTCTCCTTCCGCTTTACTGCGTGCAAATTCCTTTTTAATCATGGGTGAATAGGATAAAAACTGAAATTTCTCTAAGTCTGGATCATTAAATCCGTTCATCTGATACTTAAAATAGGATTCTTTTTCACCTACCTTAAAAATCAATTGTGTAGACAACATAATTCCCCCTTACAAATGCAAATTCTAATTATCTTATTATACAATATTTCAAAACAAAAATATAGCAATGCATATTTATTCTCATATATGCACTGCTATACTATTTAAAAACTTTATCTACAGTCAGAGAGGACTAAGCGTTCTACTCTTATAACTCTCTCTGAATAATTTTACAGGTGCTCGTAAGAAACTGTTTTGGAAAGCGGCTTACGGTAACTGGTCTCCTTGTGCCGATCCGCTGAAAGAACAGGCTCGGAACTGGTGTCCGCATAACCAATTACAAGAATGTTGACCGGTTCAAGATTTTCCGGCAGGTCAAATTCTTTACGGATTACATCAGGTTTGAAGTAGCAAACCCATACGCTGCCCAGGCCCAGATCAGTAGCTTCCATCATCATATGGTCGGTGACGATGCTCGCGTCTATGTCAGTCAGCTTCTTGCCGTCAAAAGGCCGCTTCCAAGCTTCATCATGATTGCTGCACACAATAATAGCAAGCGGCGCTCCGTAAATGTTGGCGCCTTTACCAATCTTAGCAAGCCCTTCCTCGCTCTGAACAACAATCAGATGCTGCGGCTGACAGTTTGCTCCGGTCGGAGCAACATGGGCAGCCTCTAAAATCTGGTCCAGCTTATCCTGCTCCACCTTCTGACTGGTATAGGAGCGTACCGTATATCTCTTTTTAGCAATATCAAGAAAACTCATAATTATTAATCTCCTTCTATAAATAGTTGTAGACGTTTATGTTAAGCTGCTTGCAAGCATTCGGTTGATGTTTTCATCAACTTATGCTATTATTATATCACTAATTATCTTTCAGGCAAGAACGCACTTAAAAGTAATATAGTACCTAAAAAGATAGTGTAAAATGAGGTGATAATATGAAATGTCCAAGTACCTTTAACTGCCCTGTGGAAGCAACTCTGGATTTGATTGGCGGTAAATATAAATCATTGATTCTGTTCCACTTAGTTGATGATGTGCTTCGTTTTAGCGAGCTTCAGCGGTTAATTCCCCAATCTACTCCCAAAATGCTTACGCAGCAGCTCCGGGAGCTGGAGGAGGACGGCTTGATTTTGAGAACCATTTACCCGGTCATACCACCCAAAACAGATTATAGACTAACTGATTTCGGAAAGAGCATTATCCCGGTCCTCAATGCAATGTGTGACTAGGGGACTCAATATTTAGACGGATTAGGGGTTAAAACGCCTAGTACAGATCCACTTTAACGGAATTATGTTTTCCTGTACATTTATCCCAGTGCCTTTAGCCCGGCTCGATATTGGAGCATTTCCTTCTCATCAACCGTATCCATTATATTTTGCAATTCGCTGATTACTTGCTCTCGTTCCTTGGGCAGATAAGCAGTAACCGGATAGTAATTTGAAATGCTGTTAGCAAAGAGGTGGACACGCAGCTGCAAATTTCTGATAAAAGTTTGCAGCTCTATGATACGCTCCTTTTCTCCCGCAGGTATAAAAGTTCCCGCCTGAGCCCGGTTGTATAATTCCGTATCTGAAAAAAGGGTAAGTGAATCCACGGATATAAAATATGGGTTAATCTGGTTAAATAAGCGCGCACTGTTGACAGCGTTCCTTTGACCGCCATTGTGTCCGGCCAGTCCGGTCATATAGACCAGGTAATATTCAATACCTGCTTCATCCAATTTGCGGCACTGCTCCACAATATCAGCTGATGTATAGCCTTTATTGGCAAGAGCCAGCGTTTCATCGTCACCGCTCTCCGTACCTATACTCAAACCGTTAATTCCCATTGCACGTAGCTTTTTTAACTGCCAGACCTCTTTATCCCGGATATCCCTGATACTCGCAAACATCGCTATTGTCTGGCATTTGATTAAATAATCACGGACGGTCAGCGCCAGGAATTTTAACCTATCATAATTCATAGCAAACGGATTCGCACCAGTCAGGAATATCCTTCTGGCATTGGGCTGATAGAGTTTCAATTCAGCCAGATCTGCTTCAAATTCTTCCATTGGCGCCATCTTAAACGGCTCATCTTTATAGAGACTGCAAAAATTGCATTTATTATAAGTACAGCCCGAGGTTGCCTGAATAATAAATGACGCAGATTCGTAAGGCGGCCTCCATGTTCTGCCGGTAAAATGCATACAAAATCCCTCCTTTATACTAAATTTGGTTCTTAGTATAAGGGAGGGATTTGTATTTGAAAAGTACGGTCTTTTTAAATACATAGTATTAAAACAAGAACTGATAAGCAGCAGTAAATCGGCTTTCTATTCGTGCGTTTCACTAATATTTTCATTATCTTCAGCAGAAGAATATGGATTTACATATCCGGCAGGGCATAGATGTGTTTCGCTCCAGGCCATCATCTCATGGAGAATTGGGACAAAGCTTTTCCCAATCTCTGTCAACGTGTATTCCACCTTTGGCGGTACTACTTTGTAAATTTCCCGATGCAAAAAGCCGTCCTCCTCTAATTCACGGAGTTGTTTCGTCAGCGTGGATTGTGTAATTCCATCCAGCCGGCGCATCAATTCACCAAAGCGCTGTACGTTATAAAAAGAAATATACCATAAAATCAGAATTTTCCATTTTCCACTTAAAACGGATTGCAGCATACTCATTGGAACACAACGGGCAAGAGTGTCCTGGCTGCGGAATTTATTATCGGCCATTTTATTCCCTCCTTGTCTTTCCACTATTATAACTTAATGCACTCAAAAATCAAACTACTATCATTTTTTATACTATGTAGTAAAAATAGAACTATATCCATAAAAAGACCGTACTTGAATAAATAAAACCTGTGCTGTAATCTGTGATTAGAAACGGAGCAATGAAATCCGTTCCAATATATAAAGCCATAATGAAAAGGAGAGATTACTATGCACTTTACAGGTACTATTTGGAGGCCCCCTTATGAGGCCAATTCACTTCTCATTGAAGTTACTGCCGGTTGTACGCATCACAAATGTAAATTTTGTACACTGTATGATGATCTGCCATTCAAGTTTAGAATGACCCCAATCGAAGATGTAGAAGCCGATCTTAAAGAGGTAACTGCACAATTACGCTCCTGGCAAAGCCGCCAAGTTAAGCGGGTTTATCTGGTTGGAGCCAATCCCTTTGTGTTGAAGTTTGAGCGTTTGAAAGAAATTGCGGATTTAATCCATAAATATCTCCCTGAATGCGAAACCATCGGCTGCTTTTCCCGTGTTACCGATGTTACGCTCAAAACAGATGAGGAACTCCGAGAACTACATCACCTTGGCTATGATGGTATTACAATCGGCGTGGAAACGGGTGATGATGTGGCACTTGAATTCATGAACAAAGGCTATAAGGCCCAGGAAATTGTAGAGCAGACACATCGGCTTGACAAGGCCGGCATCACCTATAACTTCTTCTATCTAACCGGCGTGTCTGGTGCAGGACGAGGTGTAGAGGGTGCTCTGGAAAGCGCTAAAATCTTCAACATGACCCGCCCTAAAATTATCGGTTCGTCTATGCTTACTATTTTCCCGGAGTCTGAATTATATCAGGAGATTCAGGCTGGCAACTGGGCAGAGGAGGGAGAACTGGAGAAACTGCACGAACTCAAAACTCTGATTGAGAATTTAGATATTCCTGTATTTTTCGCATCCCTGGGTGCCTCAAACGCTGTATGGGTACAGGGAAATCTGCCGAAAGATAAAAACAGAATGATAGCCGATTTAGAAAAGGCATGTGATCCGGATAATGAAGCTGCCCTGCGGCATTACAGAACCAATCTGCAGCATCTATGATAGAAGCTGCCATAATAGCTGACAGGAGGGGACGATTTGCTGCAAGACATTTATCCACACCAACTGAAAAATAATTATACTCGTTGCACCCCTGACGCGGATTCTCTGGTTTTTATATATGCTGATGGACATTTTCTGCTTTCTCCCTTTAAGGAACCGGAAGCCAGTCTGCCAACTTATACCGAGCTGCCAGATCAACTAAAAGTAAAAACAATGCAGTATCTGTTTATGATTGATGATAAAGCGGTTTTCTCTTTGATTTTAAATAAGGCAGATTTTTTGTCAATCGGTTGGAAAGATTGCCCTGTAACAGCCACAATCAGGAATTCACCGGTTTGGATGCCATTGGTAATCATCACGGCCTTCCACTTGGTCCATTGGTATGAAAATCATAAGTTTTGTGGCAGATGTGGCGGAGTATTGGTCCACAGCATAAAAGAACGGGCATTGGAATGTCCAGAATGTAGAATAACAGAGTATCCTAAAATAGCTCCTGTCGTAATCGTTGCCGTAGTCTATGAAGGAAAACTTTTGATGACCCATTATGCGGACCGGAATATAAAACCGTTTGTTTTAATTGCAGGATTTGTAGAAATAGGTGAGGCATTGGAAGAAGCCGCACGACGCGAAGTCATGGAAGAAGTGGGCCTTAGAATTAAGGATTTGCAGTATTTTGGGAGCCAGCCTTGGGGGCTGTCAGACTCATTAGCAACCGGCTTTTTTGCCACAGCCGAGTATAAAGCACCCATTATTCTGGAACAAGAAGAATTGACCGATGCACGATGGTTCACACCACAAGACTTGCCTCATGAGCTTGATAACGGCAGTCTGACAGCAGCTATGATTGATGCATTCCGAAATAAAATATACGAGCCTAAAATATGATACAGGCTATTGATACAAAATCAAATTTTGTTGTCCCCCACAAAAAGGTTATGGAGAACTGTCGAATGCAGTACTCCATAACCTATAAAATTTCCTATTCATCAGACTTTAAACCTGAAACTCCAAATGCAATACCAACAACAAAACATACCAATTCGCCCCAGCCACCTAAGCTGCTATTTGGATCTATCATAAAAAATCCACCAATTAAGATTATGGCAATGCCAAACAATATTTTTTTAAGTCCTCTCATTATTCTCCTCCATTTTTTACTATACGTAGTATGTAATAGCGACAGCTACAACCAAGTCCGTATTCTTGTATATGAATCATCTGTTCCTCTTAAACCAGTCATAGGAATTGATAATCCTGCATCCTTAATGCGCTTGGAGAGTTCCTCCATGAACACTCCTTTGCCCTCAATTTCTGCATTACAGTCTGAGGTAGAATCCACTCCACAATTCGGAGAACGATTCGCACCGATAATCCCTACTATTTTAAAACCATATTTATGATACTCAAAGATTTGTAGCATTACATAATCGACCAATCTCTGGAGCTTTATATTTGTATCTTTGCTTTGCATTTCTTTTCTAATCCTTGTATTCTCTACAACAACATCATCCTCGGCTCCATTTACATTCCCTCGATCAATTCCCAAGCAGCAAAGCTCCGGACAAGGCAACTGGATAATTCCTACATCCTCATTAAGAAATAATTCTATTAAGCATTTATAAGCTGCCGGACAGACCGCAGTTCCATCCGAAATCGCGTTCTGATTTAGCAAACAGTGAGCAATAAAAACAACCTTTTTACTTCTTCCATCTGTAAACATAACTTTTTCTCCTCTATCTGAAATTCCATTAATCTCGTTTGTTTTGAAAGTAGTATAACATATTGCCCTTAACAAATCTATTCACCTTTATAAGACGCCGGGCATGGAACCAGCGGCCATCACAACCAATTCAATAATTTCTCTATCTACCATTAATAATACCAACTCCTTCCCGATTTCATCTATATACTACGGTTTTTACTGGAATAACTACAATAATATAAAATTCCAGACGCTAAGAAACCTTAATTAACCTAAATCTGTGACTGCCGAACATAATTACACAGAACTGAAAAATCCGTCTGTGGATTTTCTTGTAAAATCCGCTGCAACAATTCCTCAGCTTTTTTGTGTAAATCAGGTTTCTGTAAATCATCCAAAAAGAAAAACACATTGAATCTGCGGCCAATAGCAAACAGAAGCTTTTCGTCTGAAGGCAGGTTAAGAAACCGATCAATAGAAGATATCATCATTTCTTTATCCGTATTTAGACTACCCCTGACTTCTAAAAGTAAATTCACAACATGTTCATTCACATAATAACTATCCATCTTATCCAGCTTCTGCAAAAATAATCTTTGCTCCATTACAATTTCTTCTTCGGATTGCAATGTAACAGAACCTTCCCGGATAAGTTGTCCCATCTTTAATTCCGGTTTAAAGCCCGTAGCATGCACACGAATAAAGTCTGGCTTAATGATGTTTAGAACTTCTGCTGTTTTAATTGCATTTTCATTTGACAGCTCTTTCCCGCCAATTCCCAATAAAGTTAACTCAGATAAAATCATACCAGCTTCTTTTGTCATACAGCCGCTTTTGATAACCGTATCCGCATTGAAGCCTTTATTTATGAGTTTTAGAACGGCATCAGAACCAGTTTCCATACCGCAGTATAGATGATCTAAGCCGGCTTGACGCAGTTCATTCAATTCGTCTGAAGATTTACGGGTAATACTATCTGCACGGGCATAGGTTGTTACATGCTTCAAAAATGGAAAATATTTTCTTATCGCTTCTAAAATCTGTAATAAGTATTCTGTTTTCAAAACCAGAGCATCGCCGTCCTGCAAAAAACAGGATGTATAGTTTCTATCTTGATAACGTTCAGATTGTCCTTGAATATCGGCAATAACTTCGTCTATCGGACGCATGGAAAAGCTCATGTTTTTATATAGACCACAAAAATAGCACTTATTCCAATGGCAGCCTCTTGTCACACGAATCAGTAAACTATCGCTTTCTGACGGCGGTCTGATAGGACCAATTTCTATATTATTCATAAAGTACACATCCTTTCAAGGTATTCAAATTAAAGCGTATCATCTCTCGTATAAGTCCACAAGTACGCACTTTTTAGGTAGGCAGTATCTTTTTAGATAGTAATAAATACAAGTGCCGGACACAAGCGGCCATGTGGCCGTTGCGTTCGACACTTGTATTATTTATTCCTATTAATTTCTAACCTGACCTTAATCTTTTAAAGGATTAGCTTGTATACTCTCCCAATAGATAGCATGATATTTCGGTATTGTGCGTTTAACTAATTGATCATCAAGCCCTAAAATATTATCCTGCTCCTCTTCGCAGATATTGATTGCTTCTACAAATAAATTAATCAACATATCTTTCAGCTCCTTGCAGGGCGGATTAAAAAACAATTCAATTTCTTCTATGGAATGTCCCCAAGTTAAAAAATCTAAGATAACTCCAAGAGGATAGCCTGCAATTATTTCTTCATCTATATCAATCCCATATTTTGCAAACAATCTCTTGTTGTACCCCGAATGGATTGATTTATTATCATTGTAATATGATAAAAGTTCTTTACTTCTCTCACATAATACTATATCCCGTTTAAACTCACGCTTAATAATAATCCGGTCTTCTATCACTTCTGCAGCATAGTCTATAAAAACTTTGGCCCTGCATATTTTTCCTACATTGCGTATGTAATTTTCCATTTTATCGGCACCTGAAAACCACTTATATACGGGTTCAATTACGCCGTCTTCATATTTAATACGACAAAGCAATAAATATTTGTCCATACAGCACCTCGCTTTTCATTACAATTCTTGTTATGAGTATATCATATATTTTTAAGTATGAATGCTATATGTCGCACTTTTCATATTATCCTGCCCATGCAGAATAATACCGCCGCAAATTCCTGTGCCTCTGGCAGTATGCTCTGTAAAGAAAAAGCTGTACGGTATAGATTCATCTGTTATAAATATTCTTTGAGCACCCACCCAATTAAAATGAGTGTTCAAAAATTTCCCCAGCTGCCTGCGGAGCCGCTTCCTTTGTGCTACGTCTTTCAGATGGTGCCTGCTCTTAAATTCAATTTTAGGTTTATTTCCTTCAGGAACAGACAAAATCTTCCGGTACTGTCCTTTAAACTGTAAACTTTCCTCAATACAGGCCAGAAAACGTTCATAGGGCAGCCGCACATATTCTTCTCTTCCTGACAGGCGCTTGCCTCCGGCATCACTCAACCAGCTAAAATCAAAATCAATTACATCCAGTCCTGCCGGTGTCTGTTGCAGACGCAGTATTGCAAAAGACCGGATATCAGAGACAATCACTTTCTTATTTAACTTCAGCTTCTCCAGTTCACTCCGCAGGATTATAAAGCCTTGCGGGGAACGATATTCTCTTGAAAATGTTCGCAGAGTAATTACGTTTTCTTCTGCTGAAATTTTAACCATTGTGCGTTGATTCATATTGCTCCTCCTACTTGTTTGAAAAGGGGAGGGCCTGAAAGCCCTCACTCCTTCATTAACTTTTGTGTACCTTCTATATTCGTTTTTCTTATGCAGCGCCTTCCGCAGCCATACGGAAAAATTCCGCAGGCGTCAGTACGGTTATCCCCAGTTCACGCGCTTTTGCCAGCTTACTGCCGGCATTTTTACCGCAGACGAGAAAATCGGTCTTTCGGGAAACTGAACTGCCGGCACGGGCACCCAGCGATGAGATCAGGTCATTCATACCTTCTCTGGTATAGGGCTCCACCTTTCCGGTCACCACAATGGTACATCCTGCAAAGGGGTTGTCCTGATTGGCCGGTGTTTCTTTGACTACTTTCTTCTCAATATTCATGATTTTTCTTAACTCATCCCAGATAAAAATATTTTCCTCGTCACAGAACCACTCGTGGATGTTGTTGTGCAGTGTTTCACCGAAATCCGGGAGCTGCGTAAAGTCATAGCCCTGGTATACTGCATTCTCAAAATCCTCCAGACTGCCATGGAATACACCGCTCAATATTTTGCTGTTCGTATTCCCAATCATAGGAATATCCATAGAAATAAGATACCTCTCGAATGTAGTATTTCTGCTTTTCTGAATGGCGTTCCAAAGACGCTCCCAGGATTTCTCGCCAAAACCATCCATTCGGACAATTTCAGTCCTGTGCTGATCCAGTCGGTAAATATCTATATAAGTATGTATCCAGCCCCTGCCGATTAGCTTTTCAAGTGTAGCCTCGGAAAGCCCTTCAATATCCATTGCTTTCTGGCTGACAAAATGGACGAACTGCCGCAATCTCCGTGTCTCACAGGCAGAATTATCACAGAAAAGAGTCTTGATAAGCCGTTCTTCTCCGTTCTCAGTTCTGCCCTTGCTTTCATGGATGCGGGTGGGCTGGCCGCAGCAAGGACAATCACGGGGCATTATCTTCTCCAAAGCAAATCCACCGCGATCTATATTCTCTTCGATATGAGGGATAATCATGTTGCGCTTGCTGACTAAAAGTCGGTTGCCCGGCATAAGCTCCAGAGCTTCGATAAAGGAAAGGTTGTGCAGGCTCGCTCTGGACACCTCACATCCATCAATTTCAACAGTATCAAATACCGCCACCGGGGCAATCTCACCAGAACGGGTTGGCGTCCATTCTATCAGCTGCAGACGGCTTTCAAACATTTCATCCTCAAACTTGTAGGCTAAACCATCTTTATAGTGATGCTCGGTACGGCCGCAGCTTTTGGAAAAAGAAATGTCATTATAAGATACTACTACACCATCAATAGGAATATCATTTACCCTTGCAAACTGCTGAAGCTGTTCAATGCCGCCCTCGATTTCATCACAAGAAAGGACCCTTTTGCTTACAAAAAATTTACAGATAGAAAATCCCAGTGACGGAAGTTGATACAGCTTCTGTGATTTTGTTGTCAGTTCCGAATATCCTTCCAATACGCTAAAGGGCATAAATGTCACCTTACGCTCTTTGCAGACTGAGGCATCCAGTTGCCGCACCGAACCGGCAGCCAGATTACGTCCGTTTTTATAACGCTTACCATTACTGTCCAGTAAGGTTACTTTCAGCACTTCAAAATCACTGGGGCGGATAAATGCCTCCCCGGTTATAACCAGCCGTTCACGATAAGGGATTTGGACTGGTATGCCGCTGATACTGCAGACGTTATGAGTAACAATTTTCCCCTCATCCCCGTCGCCTCTGGTTGCCGCTTCTAAAAGCTGACCATCCTCATAGGTCAACTTTACTGTCAGGCCATCCAGCTTCAGCATGAGCATTATTTGATGATTCGCTTGAAACCGAACCAGATCCTCACTGCTTTTTGTTTTATCCAGTGAGAGAAGGGGAATTACATGCGATGTATTCTTCAATTTACTTACCACAGGATAACCGACTGTCTGAGTTGGGGAATTTGCCATGCAAACGCCAGTCTGCAGTTCCATTTGCTTTAATTCGTCGAATAGACGATCATAGACAGCATCGGATACGCTGGGCGCATTCTGATTGTAATATTCCTCCCGGTAACGGTTCAGCCGCTTTGTCAGCTCCCTCTGTTTATCAAAAGTGTTCTGTTCCATTATGCAACCTCCTCTCCAAGCACACGGAAAGCCATAATCAGATAGTCTTCTGTGTGTTTTGTATCGCTATTGTATATGCTGCACACGCCATCCGAAAAATTCCAGAATGGCGCCTTGCTCCACCAGAGCACCGAACCTCTGCCTCCATTACATTTGCTGGTTTTGCTGTCCGGCTCATTCGGCAGAACACTGTAAAAGCCCTGCGTATTCGCAACGGTCACTTCTCGCAGCTGACCTATGTACTCCGGGCGGCAGTGGCCGGTGATTTGAAAGCGAGATCCTGCTTTCAGTGATTTTTTTAACTGGCTTAAATTTTTAATCATGCGTATAACCTCCATTTTCTGTGTTTTGATAACGCCCAAAATTCAGTTCCCGGACCAATGCTGTGATTTTTTCGTCATCATCCCATGCCAGGGATATAGTTTCCATTTGCGTCCCCATGCCAATAGAAAAGCACACAGTGCCTCTCTGAATCTGCAACAACACATCAGATCGGTTTGCGCAGACCAGAGCTAGATTTCCAAGTTGTTTCATATCAATTTTTCCTCCTCGTAAAAGGGCCGGCCCCCCCAATAGGCGTCCGGCCCCCTTATTTTGAATTATGCCGCCGCAGGAAGCGCCGGTATTGTTGCTCCTTCTTTTGTCTCCATCAAATCCTCCATCAGCACATCCACCAATAAATGTCCACGCAAATATCCTGTATTGATGATTACCTGATTTTCCCGTAGCTGGGCAAATTCCTGCTCCCGCAGGACACGGCTGGTCTTAGCCAGTTCCCGTTCCTCATCCGTCAGGCGTCTTGAGATTTCTTTCTGCCATTTTTTCAGAAACTTCTTTGCGTCCTCAATGTCGGCCTCCTGCCGGTCATACATGGTCCGTTTTTGGCGGATAGTGCCATCCGGTTCAATTTCCAATGTGTAATAGGATTTTTGAAGGTCGGAAGTCCGGCGCAGGAACAGCACATAGCTTTCCTTTCGCTCGATTCGTTCCCAATACCGCTCACTGCCGCCTACGCAATGATGGAGATGTTCACCCTCCAGCATGATTTCCTCAATACAGGAAGGTACGACCACGGTATAATCCTCGGCGGTAAAGGCATATATTCCCTTAATTGACTCATAAATCCGCTCAATATTCGGATATTCCTTCAGCACCTCGCCTGCACGGAGGGTCAGCTCTTTTTGATTGCAACGGGCCACCAGTTCGTCATGACGCTGGCGCAGCTTTCTTACCCGGTAGATGATTGCATCATTGGTATCCATGCCAAAGCGCTGTGCCATAGAGAGATAATCGGCCCAGGTAGTCAGAAGCTCTTTGCCAGACATCCTGGTTTCCCGAATCTGCCGCCTCATATAATTGTAGATTTGGACAATGCTCATTCGGTCTCGGATAAATTTCAGATCATCGGCCTTTACTTCCTGACTGCAAAACCAGCTGATTGCATGGTCCGGCAGGGGCTTACCTGTGGCTTTTTCGTACTGGAGCCACCGAAGAAATTGCTGCCCGCCTTTATTCTCACGCAGCCGCTTTAAGCCCTGTGCATCTGTTCCCA
>ERZ791803.446-NODE-446-length-26414-cov-3.784817_pt1 | contig 26414 bp, 19 predicted proteins | sample MGYA00510307_ERZ791803 | MGnify/ENA primary metagenome ERZ791803 (study PRJEB30046, sample SAMN00791963) | human gut metagenome | study: EMG produced TPA metagenomics assembly of the A metagenome-wide association study of gut microbiota in type 2...
GACGAGTACGACAGCGGTCACATCCCCGGCGCCGTGCTGCTGCCGGTGGGTACGATTGATGGAGAAACTGCCGCCGAGGTGATTCCCGAGAAGGATTCCACGGTGCTGGTATACTGCCGCAGTGGAAATCGCAGCAAGACCGCATTCTCTACGCTGGCAGACCTGGGCTACACCAACATCTACGAATTCGGCGGCATCAATTCCTGGCCCTATGAGACAGAGCTATAAGGGAGACACAAACCTGTAAGCAGCATAAAATCTATATCACCTATACAAAGAATACGGGATCGGCTTTTGTAAAGCCGGTCCCGTATTCTTTGTATAGGCGATGTAGATTTTGTGCTGCTTACATTAAGTAGATATTTTCACGATCAAAGCAAATTTGATCTGTGTGATTAAAAATCCGTATGACATCTTCCAGCCGGTCAACAAAGACGCCCGTTTGGGGATTGCTGATTTCAGCAAACTCTTTGATAGACTGGGCCTGCATACTATAAGCGCTTTTTTTCATACGTGAACCCTGATCGACCAAGAATTCGTCCACTGGTCCCTCTTTAATGCCAGGAATGTTGCCGATCAATGTGCCCACCGCTTTGCCCGCAGTGCCAATACCGGCCAGAAGATTCTTCTCTATCGATGAGCCACTTAGGTTTTCCAGGTATACAGAGCACCTGCCAAAGAGGTCTCGGTAGGCCTCGGACATCTGACGGATCTCATCTTTGATACCAGAGACATATTCCTCGTTGAAGTTACCGCCCAGCATAACCTCCATCAAAGAGGCCATGGAGAATGTGTAGAGAGAAAGCCGGTAGTACTTGAACTTCTTCAGTAAATCTTGTAGTGCAGATTTTACCTGCGCATGGGCAACAATCAGCTTTTCCCTCTCACAATATCGCTGACTTTTTTCTCATAGCTCAGCATATTCTTTCGTGCTGTGCGCTGGATATCCAGAACCAGTTTGTGGTTGCTGGCGACAAAATGTTCATTATCCCAGTTCAGTTTGTACTTGAATGCAATGCTGAAGATGGTTTCCACATCTGCTTCTATTTCAGATTCTTTTTCGATTTCCAGAAAAGATAGGATCTGTTTCTGCATCTCGCTAATTTCGCCAAGTTGTTGCTCTATGGAGAACAGGGCTACAGCCATCATCATAGTTGCTGGATTGATGGCGGCGACTGACTTGGATGTTGCGGTCAGGGGGCCTGCAGACTGAAGCTGGGCAAGCTTTGAACCACCATCTGCGGTTTTTAAAGCACCCCAGGAGTTCCCGTTCTTAGCAATCTTTAAGGTGTCTCCCACGGCTTGATTGGCTACGCGATACAAGCCTGAGGTATCAAAACTAATCGTCTGTGTTACCGTGTTGAGAGCAGGGGCCAGTGAGGCCACCCCGGCCCCTAATGTGGCCAGTTGTGCAATGGGGACACTCAGCGTGGTTGCTTTGGTCAGTTCCGCACGAGCATCAGCCAGGAGATTACCGGTGAGTTCGAAAAGATTGTTATCACCAACTGGAATTTCTCCAGGAGCATCGAAATTCATGATTTCATCCACACAGCTCTCCCCTTTGTTTTTAGCGTTGTATCGTTATATATAAATTTCTAAGGCAGGAACTTTCTCTCAAACTAATGTGCGACATATTATACCAGATGACAGGATCGTGGACAACCAAGATCATCCAATCATATACTCAGAGGAGGCTGGATGTTTTTTCGCACATTCGTTTTCGTCCTACAACCGTAGCCGTCAAGCTCGGCGCGAGATTGATGAAACTCTCAGACCTGGATTCAGCGGGGCAAGGAGTGAGCAGATACATTGTGCCGCTCACTCCTGTCATTTAACTGATCTTCAATTTTGGGGTGGTACCTCACGACTCCGTCTCATAGGGCCAGGTGTTAATACCGCCGAACTCATAGATGTTGGTGTAGCCCAAATCAGCCAACTTAGAGGATGCGGTCTTACTGCGGTTTCCGCTCCGGCAGTAGACCAGCACCGTGGAGTCCTTCTCCGGGATCACCTCGGCGGCAGTATCTTCGTCAATGGTGCCCACCGGCAGCAGCACGGCACCGGGGATGTGGCCGCCGTCGTACTCGTCCTGCTCCCGCACGTCCAGGATAATAACCTCTTGGGTATCCATCATTTCTTTGGCTGCTTCCTGGGTGATCTGCTCATAGGAGCCGTTTGCGTCATTCCCACCGCATCCGGTCAGCAACAGTAGGCAAAGTAGCAGAGGCAAAATTCGTTTCATTTGAGTTCCTCCAGAAGTCCGGCGGCAAAGGCTTTGTGGCCCTGCTCTGTGAAGTGTACGCCGTCATAGGCCGGGGAGATGCCCCACCTTCCGGCGTCGGCAAAGCGGATGCCCATTCGTTCCGCAAGGGCCTGACAGAGCCGGGCAAAAGTGCAGGAGTCGTCTATGAGCTGTGGGCTGGACACCCACGCTCCCAGGGTCACCGGCGGCGGTGCGATCAACAGGACTTTACTTCGATCCATGGAGACGCCGGAGAGGAACCGCTCCAACCTCCCGGCGGCCTGCTCCGGGCTTCGGCCCTGGAGCAGATCGTTGGTTCCCAGCATGACGATCAGCAGATCTGTGTCATCTGGGAAAGCAGGAGCCGCAGACGGAATTTCCCGGCCATTCTGTCCCATGTTGCAGACGGTCCAGCCGGTTTCCACAGCCAGAATGTCCACCCATCGACTGTCTGCATCGTAACGTCCACCGAAATAGCCTCGGGGATCGTATCCGTAGGTGTTGGAGTCGCCGAAGCAGATGACCTCCATTGACCATTTTCCTTTCTCTACATTACTTAAACTGCCGGTAATAGTCTTCCAACTTCTTATCTCAGCCCTGTTTGATTTCTTGTTTCTCCTCTCGGGTTAGCTTCTGCCAAACGGACTTATCCACCTGGATCACGCCCAGGGGCTTGGCGTGGTAGTGCATATGTATACCCCCGAACCGCTTGAAAGGGTTGTACAGGATGTTACGCTGGGTTTGGATATCGGCATAGCCGCTTTTGGCGTAGATACTCCATCACCACCCCAGCCACTCTGTGGGTCTCGTGGAACTCCCGGAAGTATGTGATGATACTCTGAGATGTCAACTTATAATCTATAGTTAGCAAACTCTTAGTCCCTTCATCTGGTACTCTACCGTCTGGAGGGATCCACCGACAATGGTCTTTTAAAAACTGTATATTACAATCCCTTTTCTGCCAAAATCATACTAAACTCTGTACGTTCCTTATTACATTGTTCGTTATACATAGACTTAATGTCTTGAATTAGCATAAGTAGTTTCTGTTTTCGTTGTCCTAACTTCTCCAAATCCGCCGTAAGAGATCTTCTCTCTAAAAAACGAAGAAATGACAGCTTAGAAAGCTGATTATTTTTTTCCTGAATGCCTTTTTCGATTTGTAAAAGCTCGTGATGAAGTCGTTTCTTTTCAGCCAGATACCGAGATTCGAGTTCTTTTAATTTGGTTAAATGAGTATTTTCAAGCCGAGAAAACAAGTGTGCTCTCTCTGTTTTTATACGCTCTTGTTCCTGGCGAGCTGCCTCAAGGTCCCGTTCCCGGCGTGCTGCATCAAGGCGTTCCTGCTCCCGGCGTGCTGCATCAAGGCGCTCCTGCTCCCGGCGTGCTGCATCAAGGTGCTCCTGTTCCTGGCGTGCTGCATCAAGGCGTTCCTGCTCCCGACATGCCGCTTCAAGCCGTTCCTGTTCTTGATTCTTTAGTGTTTCACTGTCACGCTCTTTTTGCTTTTTTTCAAGCCACTTTACCATCAATACAGGATCATCGAAAATGGCAGGATCTACATTCTCGTCATAACCGTCAAAAAAGTCGTCATCATTGTCCTCTTCGAAACCTTCCTCCTCAAAATCAAACTGCTCAAGTTGAGCATCATCTATATCACTATTGAGTTCAAGTTCAAAACTGATTCGGTCAATTTCGGCAGAAATGTTATGATGGTGATTAAGTTCTTCCATTCCAGTGTACTTGGGCTCAACATAATCGTCACCATACACGGTTTCAAAAGCAACCAGATTACTTTGAATTATTTCCTTTATCTCATCTTTGGAAAAAGAAATATCAGAAGCCAAACTCTTAGTTATATAATCTGCTGGCATTAACCCATAAGATGCTTCTTCAAAAGAAATCGGTCGAATGTAGTACTCTCGAGCAACTGCATATAAAAAGTCGTGGAAGTATTCATTACTTGTCGTAAGAGAAATATTTCCAACACAAATTCTGTCGATTATGTCATCGTAGTCCATTCCGACATTGCGCCAATCAGACAAAATATGAGAACAGACATTATTTGCAAACGAAACGATATATTTTTCACAATGTTTGAAAAATACTATGCTATGAGTACAGTTCCAATATCTTTGCATCAGATGGTGAATGTCTGCTACACTTTGACTTCGGCAACGATTCGAGAAGTTGACTGTGATAGAGTAGATTTGAACATTTTCGTCGAGTTCATCAACAACTCCTGGCCATTTAATATCTGCCAATAAAGACACATTATCCATCAGAGACAACAGTCCACGATCAAAGCGATTCAAAACGACATCTTCTTTTGAATCAATATAAAGAGCTTCATTCGATGTGTGGTTTCGATAAATAGGAAACGGGGTGATCACATGGCCAGCCTCGAAGAGCAGTGATAACACATACTCATAGAATAGCTTATCGTCCATATAATCACCCCCTTAGCCTCAGCTGATCAGTTTTGCGAGTTCTTCATCATAAGAAAGGCCAGCAATTTCCTGTCTAAATGTCGTCAGAACCTCATAGAGCTTATTCATATAGTCGTCCCTGGTAGAGCAGCCATCAGTAAACTGCTCGTACATTTCTTCGATGCCACCTCGGACATAGGAGTGGAACAAATCCATGTTCGCTTCAAACTCTGCTTTTTTATCCTCCTGCGCATCATAACGAAATGCACGGTCCACACGAATAGAAGGTTCCAAATTGGTGGTTTTATCGAGTAACATTACCATACGATACAGAAAAACGCAGTTTTCTCGCTCAGTAGCATATGCATCTGCGTATATTCTTGCTCTGTCATCAGAAGTAGTATCGCGAGGTGCGGTTCGCTTGTACAACAACCCCCAAATTGCAGCGTTCATATAGACATCTATGTATCGCTCAAAAATCTTGGAAGAAACTGGTGAAGAATCATCGTCACCTTTGGCTCCAGAGTTTTTTGCGGCCAGGAATTTTAGATAAGTAGCGTGTTTTCCGGTAATAGTGTAATCGTTCTCAAACATTCCTTACCCCTCCTTACTCCAGAACTGTATAGGTTTCGCTATGCTTCTTCAGGGTATATTGCTTACCAACACGAGAAGCCATAACCGGTTCAGCGTAATGCCAGTCTTTCTGCATTACAAACATAATAACCTGCTCTGCAATTTCTGGAAGAACCTTCGAGATATTTGCAGTATGAATTTCATCAGCATTTGAGAACGGAGCATCCATTACCAACGGATAAGGTTCCGAGGAAAGATTAAACCCTTCCTCACCGGCATTGGCAACCAACTTTTCTTTTGCCAAAGCGACCAGCCCTGCAATAAATGCAAAACTCTTTACACGATTGGAGCCCTCGGATTCACCGGCAGCGATCTCTTTATCCTCAATCGTGGTCAGCAAAGTGACCTGGTACCGCTGATCGATAGAAACCCTTCGATGTCCATGATACATCTGTTCAAAAATATGATTGACTTTTGTTTCAAGAGCGTCACGGATAAACGTTTCCTTTTCCTTGTATGTAGAGGAGAGCCAATCAAGAATTTCTTCCGCATACTGGATAAACAGCATGGTTTCCTTGTTCTTCCCAGAAACAGCGACCAGACTATCATAGACTTTTTTATAGCGTTCAATATCGTTCTTCAATGTCGCATCCTCTCGAATCAAACGCTCTTTTCTGTCATTCAGGTCTTTTAACCGCTTTTTCACATCAACCAGTTCTATCTCATACTGCTTCATATTTTCTTTGCCCTGGATTTGTACACTAATGTCGGCAAGTTCGTCCTCCCACTCCTGAATACGAGCCTTAGAGCGATAAATTTCCTGATAACGGGAGGTTAAACTCTCATAAATATGGTCAGCATTTTTTGAGAACGAGGAAAGTTTCTCTCTATAATGACGAACTGTATTGCCAATGGATTCAGGCGGAACATAATTCAACTCGTCCATCAAATGCCTATAAGCGTCATTTCCCTCGCAGATTTCTGCGCCACAAATGCATCTACCACGCTTTAAAAGTTCCAAAATAGTAGGCGCTGTTAAGTCACGGATTCCTTTATCGTCAATCTTTGTGGCGGCAAGAAAGTCATTTGCCTGGCCAAGCAATGGCTGGGCGAACAGTTGCAAAGAGCCTTTGCTGAACTCCTTGAAGAACAGCCCTGTAGTGCTCTCCATGGAACTGCTCTCTGCGGAAAGGCGACGCTCAAGATCTTCTTTCTTTTTCTGCAATGTGGCAGTCGATTGATTATCACGCAGAATATCATCCAGCTGGCCCTTACGAGCTTCATATTGCTTGATTTGGGAAGCACAGGTTTCAAGCTGATCCTTGATTGCGTCACGCTTTGCTTCAGAACTTTGAATCATGTCTAACGCATCGCGGGCCCGTTTATCGCCATCGGTGTCCATTGCACTATAAAGTTTTCCTAAGACTGTTTTTTTGTTGCCTTTGGTTCCGATGTGTTTGATGGCACTATCCATAATTGAAAGCCCCAACAGGCCCTTAACAGCATCTGAGACATCTTTTCTGGTGCTGATACTACGCACACGCTCTGTATCAAAGAAGAAGTATGTAGACAGGTCTTTCGGAAGAATATTCTCAATAACATTCTGGACTTCTAATGCCCGAACAGATTCTGTCTGACCGTCTGGTTGCTTATAGGACACTTTAACTTGACTTTTCTTGGCACCGGAGACTTTGTTGTTGGCGCAGAGATACTGTTGAGAGCGAGAAATAATATACTCAACGCCATTATGAATCACACAAATCTCAACAGATACAGTTTCAGAGTCACCATTGGTCATGCCATTTGCAACTTCCAAATTCAGCAAGAAATCAGGATTATTGTCAAACATAACCGTTTCATAAAAGCACCAGTTAAATGCCTGGAGCAAAGTGGTTTTACCATAAGTGTTATCGCCAAGAATGATAGTTACATTCTGATTCGGATTGCAAGAAAACTCAACCGCAGTTGTCCCCTTGAACTGTCGAAAATTCTTCATTTTCAGCGATTTAATTAACATAAAACCACCCCCTTAAAAACCTTTCTTCGCTTCAGAGGCAATTATCCTTCTGATGTGCTCGACCATCTCATCCGTGGTCTTGTCCTTTGTTCTCAAATTTTCCTGCTCTGCTTTGAGAATCTTTATTTTCATTGCATTCAGTTTTTTAGGGTCAATACCATTCTCATTAGACATATTCCTCATCCTCCGGATCATTGTCATCAAATTCTATTTCGTAGGCACTCATAATCCTGGAAATCAATTCATCAGAATCGAAAGGATTCTCCGCAATGGAAGCAAAATCCTTCATTCGCAAAATCTCTCGCTTTGCCAGAGACTTACCACTTTCTAATGTCTCGGCATCAACATGGTCTACGCATTCGAGAGCGAATGGGAGGGTGATGAAATCATAAATAACGGCAAAGTTTTTTCCATTAAAGAGTCGTAGCACTCGGCCTCGCCTCTGTACATACTCCTTAGGATTTGTGCTGCTCGCCAAAATGAACGCTGTTTTGATGCTCGGAATATTCACACCTTCATCCAAGCATCTAATAGCAACTACAACTTGCAAATGGTCACCAGCATCAAAGTCGGCTTTTATGCGTTCTCTCTCTGCAGCATTCTCCTCTGAAGTAAACTTGGAAACTCGCATTCCCAAGTCATTTCCCAACATATCCGCAACAAGATCAATCTGCCTAATGTCATCAATGTGTGCCTTGCCCTCTTTATAATCAACATCGTGCATGGTTGTTGCACCGCAGTAGACCAACATATGATTATCATCTTTGTGATCCTGCATCAATTCTCTCAGAACATCAATCTTTTCGGCCGCACCAGATACCAACCGTGCTCTTTTAATGAGTAGCATCTTTGCATACTCACTGAGAACAACCTTGCCATGCTTATCGGCATGAACATTTTTTCTAATTTTTGCTGTGATGTCCAGATATTCTTCCAGCTCCGTTGCACTTAACGAAACGACTACCGGGTAATAGTAATATGGCGTGAGCATTTTATTGTTGATGGCATCTTTAAGGGTATATTCAATGCACTTTTCGCCAAAGTAATCATAAAGTTTGCTTGTACCCTCAGAGTCACCGTGTCTGTCAATTGTAGCAGAAAGTGCCAGGCGGTACTTCATATTATCCACCAGCGTGGTACTAAGGTTTTCTGCACCGAAATTGTGAGCCTCATCGACCACAAGAACGACATTGCCATGCATTTTTTTGACAATGCTCTGAACATATTCTCCAGAAAAGGTTGCATTTGTGGTCACAACGCAGAAGTGATTTTGTACTCCCAGGTTGAAGCTGGTTGCTGCTGTTTTAAGGCGTTCCTTCCAATTCTTCTGCGTGGATACCGAATAACATACTATCGGCTTCATTCCAAATGCAACTATATCATCCTTCCATTGTTCAACTAAGTGTTGATAAGGACAGACAATAAAGACTGCAAGATTCTGCTTCGTAGCCTTATATAAAGCTGCAATAGCTGCAAGGGCTGTGTAGGTTTTACCTGTTCCGGTTGCCATATCGAAGATACCACGATAGTTGTTTTCTGCCCAGTTATTAATGGCTTCGATCTGATATGGACGCATTTTCACCTTGACGGGAATGTGCGGCCCACTAAAGTTGTTCTCTATATCAACTGGTAGGAGGCTGTCTAAGCGATCATCCGAAAAGCTATCATCAAGGTTCAAATCCGTTTCGTTAGAGGTTTGGTATTTACTGACGATCAACTCAGACACCTGCGGGAACTCACGAACACGGATGCTTGGTTCATAATCATTCCACATTGCATTAAAGGCAGATTGTTTAGCCAATACCCGCTCTTCGTCGTTTGACCACGAAGTAAACACATCAACAGCCTCATAATTTTGCCTGAAAGCATTGAAGCTTTCATTCATGGAACCGGAAAAAGCAATAATATTATTGTCCTTATCATACATCAGGCCCATCTTTTCATGGAACATTCCAACAGAATTATCTGTCTCCAAGAATGCAATTTTGATTTCCAGAACGCCAGATGCTATCAGGTTAGATAACAAATTTAGTCTCTCGGATGCCTGAAAGCCTATTGGTTCAGATAACTCTCTGATAAGAGCCTCTTCTATTACATCATCTCTTCGCCTAATACCTTCATTGATTGCAGCAACATCTTCTGCTGATAAGCGTGGCGAAGCAATCAACTGTATTTTACCACCGTTTTTCACGAGCCCGCATATACCGAGAGACATCTCAACTAATGCAGTAGACGAGAAGAAGCCTACGGCTCGCTTATAAAGAGTTGCTTCTTTTAAGACAGGAATATAGAAGTCTTTGATGACATTATCAAGCCGAGAGCGGTATTCCTGCTTTATATCAATCTCAGTAAAGCTCACCCTTTCACCCCCTACTTATAGATTTTCCTCGATATAATCAAGAGCCTGGATTAACTCTTGAAAATCTTGTTCCGTTGTAAAATAACTTACACTAAATCGTATTGTACCAGCAGGATAGGTTTTCATAAACTCATGTGCTAATGGAGCACACTGCAAACCAGTTCTCACAGCAATACCAGTCTTGTCGAAAATTTGCCCTGCGCTATCGCTGCTAATCCCATCAATAACGCAAGATACTATGCCGACATAATTATTTTGTGGGTAGTTGCCGATAACTTTAATGAACCAATAATTGTCCAAGATTTCGAGCAAGCGCAGTCTATTTCTTGTTTCTTTTTCACGCAAGTTCGAAATTGATATTTCGTCAATCCACTTCAGGGCTGCGTTTAGACCCGCAATTCCACTAATGTTCATGGTACCCATCTCGAATCTTTCAGGGAGGGAACGCGGCATATTTTGGTTTGCTGACTCATAACCGGTTCCACCATAAATAACGGATGGTAAATCAATTTCTGGTTTCATTATAAAACCTGATATGCCGGTTGGGCCATAAAGTGTTTTGTGTCCTGCAAATATTGCAAAGTCAAAAACGGAGGAACCCACATTACAATCGACCAACCCGGCAGTTTGGGCCATGTCTGCAACCGTATAGGCGTTGAATTGTTTGCTCAACTTGAAAATGTCTTCTATAGGGGCAATGAGGCCAAATACATTGCTCGCATGACTGATAATCACCAGGTCTGGCTTTTCACTTTCAAATTGGTAGCGTATTCTTTGGATGTCATAGACCATGTCATCGGTGACTGCGAGCTTGTGAACATTGATCTGGCCACTCTCACTATAAGAATGCAGGGTGCGTGTAACTGCATTATGCTCAAATGGACTGATATAAATCTCTTTGACTCCGCTTTTAATCAATCCTTGCAGGACAATATTCAACGCCACCGTTGCTGTTGGCGTGAATACGACTTGTTTAGCTTGGCAGTGCATAAGGTCTTGTATTAACTGCCTTGTTTCAGCAATCAGTGCACCCGCTGACACAGAAGCTCCGTATTTGCCTCGACCAGCACTGGCACCGTTGCTTCGATAAAACATATCCATATAGGAATACACTACTTCTGGCTTGGGATATGTAGTTGCTGCGTTATCAAAGTAAGCCATATTCACCCACCCTTAACACAACTTTTTCAATACTTCCATGAGAATCTGACGCTTTTCCTGTTCCGTAATCGAGTGTCCCATGGAGTCAATATCTGAAGTAATCGCATTCAGCAGCAGCTTTCCTCGCTTGGAAATCTCCACTCTGTCAAAGCGTTTTGTGATTGCAACACCGCTCTCTTCAACGAAGGTAACCTGATAATTGCTATCCGCATGATCATTACTTTGCTTTTCTGCTACGGAATGATACTGTTCTGCAGTTGCTTTATACTGATTAAGTTTCTTGGAAAAACGGCTGTGTGTGTTATCATCCCAATCTTCCAAACGCAGGTCGGTGCAGATCTTTGCCAGCCGTGCAATAAAGGTATCTTCATCATTCGTCATAGATCGGAACAAAGCCAGGCATTTCTCTGTCCCGTCGGGGAACAATTGCTCATATGCTGTCCTGTCGAGCGATTCGCACCAGTCCTTAATAACAGAAGTGAGAGATGTCATGCCAAATCTTTTGGTGTGAGGAGCAGCAAAAAGTTCCTTCACTTCTTTTACCAGCTTTTTCTTTAACATAGATAGAGCATCATCAAAATATTTCTTTGCTGCAGCGACATTCTCAACCACGCCGGGTGTAAACTCAGCTGCATAACCAAATGCTTCTGGAAGACGCTGGAACAAAAGCTCATGGGCACCTGTGTTTTGTCTAAGCAAACGGGCAAACGAAAGGTATCTTTTATCTACCTTATCGCCAGAAATAGTTTTCTTAATCTCTTTTGAATATTTGGGCAGGGACATATACCAGCGGCGCATTGCAAAGACAACATAATCATGAGCATTGTTTGCTTTTTCTGCCTCAATTACATGGTCACGGAACAACTCAGCCAAGGAGGAAACAAATAATTCCTTTTCTGGATTCCAGTCCAAGTAAGTGATAAAGAATGCTGACGGCTCTGCATTAATTTGCAATAAGGTATCTGTAGAGGTTGGCACTTGGCCAAAGCGATCTGTAATCAGAACACTTTGCCGGAACTCATGCATCACGGCAGCAAGGTAAATGGGGATCAAACCTTTTCGCATACCGATATGATGCTCGGCGCTCGTTAGGCGATAATACAAATCGCCAAAGTTCATTTTGCCCTTTTGATGTGCTTCACGAATGAACTCCACAATAGTGGTCAATGTGTTTTCCAAATAAGGGTCATCCGGGCAGAGGTTAATCTTCGGAATGCCCGCTTCTTCTACTAACACGCCAGTACGAATCAAGGTACTGCGCATAATAGACACTTCCTGACCAGAGCCAGTTAGCCCAAGCCCTTTTTCCAATTCATTTCTTAAAAGGCCGGAAATAATTTTGCTGCGACTATTATAGGCAATAGAAGTAATATCGTCTTTGTTGATTGCCTCATTATTGATAACGGGGGTCTGGGAAAACACCTTGTCACAAATATCTGAAATCAAACCTGTCAAGGAAGCCTTGCGCCCGATCATGTGTTCCTTACCCTGATAGATATAGCGGGCCATGTATTTTTCTGGCTGCGTGTACGCCTTGATATAGGCGTTAATTACTTCTCTCAGATCTTCATAAATGACTTCGTACTCATCAAACAGGACTTTGTCATCAATTGCGGTCTCTCTAAGTATAGATACCGCATTAAATTCAGCAATGACCTCTGAAATATCTGTATACTGATTGGGAACAACAAAAATGGCTTGCTCTGCTTGTCCGCTGGCAGATAAAAGGACTTCTTTAATTTCAGAGAGATTTTCCGCACTATGCGGAATAATCCCATAAACAACACCGTCACCAGGTATGTTTTCACTTTTAACGCTCCAGTTTGTTTCCGCAGACACCTCTGTCGCATTGACAAACACAAAGGAGAAATATCTTGTCATCTCCCGTTCATCGTTGTACCTGGAAGGATAGACACAACTGTCAAAGTTGACTTTATTCAGGGTATCTTTCACCGAAGCCTTGCCTTTTGGACTCGCCATCATATCGTGAATTTTCTGCTGAATATCCACGCCTGAAGTTTGTTTGAGCCGCAAATAATTGTTACTGCGCTTCAGATATACGACATATTCCTTCCCAATCAAATTGTCGATAGCAGTTTCTACTTCTGGAACCGTATATCCCACAGAAAAAATACCAACAAGCTCATCATGAGTAGGAGCGAGCTTCTCAAACTGCTCCAAAATATAGATAAGCGAAAGGGTTTTTACAATTTTGCTCTCAAGAGAATCATCCTCAATTTTGGCCAAGATAGTTGCGGTCAGCTGGTAAGTCTTGTACAAATCGCTGGAATAGACTTCCTTTTTAAACAACGGCTCAAAGTAATCATAGATCATGTCGGGCGTAATCATGCTAAAGCTGTCGTCATGATACCGATCCAGAAAGTTCGGCAATGTTGCCGCACCATTAGCGGACAGGAAGGTAAACAATGTGCGCTCGTTCTGCGCAACACACTCAGAAAGGCGTGGGAGTATAAAAATAGATACTGGATGGAGAGGATAACAAGCTCGGATCATTGTCCCCAGCTCCATAGCACTCATTTCAGAAAAAAGTGAATGGCCGACATACCGTTGAGTTACACCATCAAAGTTTTCTTTATAGGCATGACAAAACTGCTTCCACATTACAGAATTTTTCTGAATTACGGAAGCAATGATTTCATAAGTCTGCGAGAAGTTATTATTCAGATGGATATGCGTGAAACGCTCAGATACTCCTCGCCAGCCGTCAACCTTTTGCTTGGGCAATGTATCGATGTAATTTGAGATTTCCTTATGCGAAATAAGCATAAGATGCATCTGCAAATTGCCGCTGCGATTACACTTTTCTGCAAAGTCCTGAAGCATCTTTGTATCACTTACAGATGCCTCAGATATATTGGCTTCAAGATACTTGCTGAATTCATCATAGATCACATAGACGCCGGTAAACCCTTTTCCCCGAAGGCTTTTTACAACTCCTTCGTATAGCTCCACCACATCAAAGCCTAAGAAAGGATTGAACACACTTCCTGCGGTAAGGGTGGGATAAATTCGTTCAAACTTTTCATAGGCCGTAATGTTGTAATCTTCAAGCTCACTGATGAACTTGCTTACAGGGACATCCAGCAGCTTCTTAAAATCCTCGAAAGTATTGGGGAAATCTTTCTTCCACCGCTCAATGGCATGAATCGCAGCTCTATAGTTTGTTTCCGGCATAACATCAAGCAAATTGTTTTCTGTGAGAGTTCTCTGAAGAGCAAGCAAAAATGCTTGAGTCAAACTGGTATTACTGCCGGTGATTATGATAGGCAGAATCTTATTTTCACTGTCGTAATAATTCTTTACGCAGCTTTGAAGTTCCAGGTCATCATTTATTTTGGGCAGAGTCTTTTCAAAAAGAGAAAGATCACGCTTCATCAGCATAGCCATAATAGTAAGGACAATATGCGATTTGCCTTTACCATAGGCACCTATCAGAACTCTGGCTCTATCCGTTGAGTTGTTTCTTGTGCTGAGCAAAATATCCTCAAGGAGTTCAAGCGCAGATCTCGTTGGGATAAAGTTTTTTAATTTGTCATCATTGTTCAGGTCATACCCGATGTTAACGGAATACTGAAACCCTGACGCCACAGAGATCATTTTACTCATAGTCTAATACTCCTCAGTTATGCTCGTTTAGGCTCGAATAATACATCTCAACACAGGCGCTAAAATCCTTGTCAGAGAGAATCCTGATAATATCCAAACCGGCAGTCCTAATAATTTTAACTTCTCCCAATTTTTCAACCACTCGCAACAGGTCCAGCATAGAAATCGCATCAAGATTGAATACCTTGCCAATGTTGCACGGAGCAGTGAGCAGCTCATTGAGGCTAATCTCTTTTCTCCCTTTTGACTGATCCTGAATAACTGCAAGAGCGACCCAGGGATTGATTGAAGCAACAGAAGGAATCGTTTTCTTATAAGTGCGGCGCACTTTGCTAAGAACATCCACAAGCCCCAATTCACCAAAAGGGCAGTCAATATTATTTTCCGGGTTGTTCCTGGGAGAACCACTCCTAAATTTGGGGAGATATGTGTTGATGATGCAAGTAAAATCATCATTCAGTGATCTAATTGCAACAGAAGTGTTTGGCTCGTTCATTAGAACAAAGTTTTGTAGATTTGCCACAAAGTCTTCTTTAGTAAACTCGGACATGGTAAACTCGTTGAAGAAATAGTACCATGCAGTTGCATCTTCCTTATTACTTGCAAGTTTATATTGCAAAAGGAATAAGGTTCCAGTTTCTTCAATGAATCGGTCATGCTCAAAGATAGCTTTTCCAAGTTTGGTAAAACGCTGTGTCCGGCGTCCAGAGTTTGGCTCTATCGTTAGCCCAACAGTTTGAAGCCAGTATCTTAATGCTTTGACCATGTTAGAGCCAATGCCAAGTACATCCATAGGCGGATCATTTTTATCTATAAAAACATCTGGCTTATTGCAGACATATTTCATGCCCTTACTCAGCCATCCTTTGCGGATGAAAAAAGTATCATGGGCTCTAAATTTCATAGCCATATCGCTACCTCTGTTCTAATTACTTTGTTCTTAGGTACTTATCCATCATGCATCCGCCATCAAGATACTTCGGTGTAACACACATCTTACAGTGAACACACTTGTCTGGGTTAATGTAGTAGTTATCGCCAATAATAGAAATTGCACCCGCTGGGCATAGCGACTCACACTTCAAACATTTGCGGCAAGCATTAAATTTGCGGATCTGATAACCGACCATCCGCTGTAAATCATCGTGGTCAGCAACATTCATAGTCCGAATTTTTACTGCATAATCGTACCCCTGTTGGCCAAACGGTTGAAGCGAAAGTATCGGGACATTTGTTCTACTGTCCAAAACAAGGACTTCGTTAAGGAGCTTCTGACCGAGTTCAGGAGCAATGCGGCCAAAAGGTGTGAACATCCCAACAAGTTCATCATCAAAGGGACGAACCAAACGATAAATCTTGGCATGCTCCTCGGTAGTACAGTTGGTAAATTTAATTTTAACATCTCCCGCAGAGGCCAGACCGTTTCCACCTTGACGAGCTTTCCATTTTCCTGTGTCTACATAGACTTCAGGATCAGGCTTTCCAATCTTTTGAGCAAAAGACACCAAGAAGTCCCGCCATTTTCGGGACTGCTCCGGCATATAGATTCTCGACAGGAACTGTGCTCTCTGATTATTATTCGGACAACACCAGCAGCCAACACGATCATAACCAAGACGATATGCATCATTGAAATCAATTTTTTCGGCCAAGATATAAAGCCAAATATCGAGATCTTTCCAGAAGAAAATCGGGGAGGCAACCGTCTGCTGTTGGATTTTTACAGACTCCGCATCATCTTCGATCCGATTATATTTGCTTCTACTAACGGACTCGGATTTTCGAATTCCATAGAAAGTCAAAATCCTTGAGTCTCTATACAACTTATTGATGATTCGAGTAATTGGGCCAGTCTTAAACATAGAGCAGCACCAGCGCATCATTCGAGCCGGCGGGCCAATATCCTCGCAAACATCGTAAAAGTTCTGTTCATTATTTTTGGCAATCCAGAAACACTGCTCATGCGCAGCATTGAATCTTTCGGCATATTGAATCGTATACGGAAATTCCAAAGTCGTATTTCCAAAAATATGCGTCAGTTCAGGATTGCTCAACGCTTTCGTAACTAAATCAGCAGTGACGGTCGAGTCTTTACCGCCTGAGAACGACACAACAATATGTTCCTCATCAAATTTGGCAGCAGCGCGTTTCACAAACCGATGTGCCTCGTCAATAAGATAATTAAGGCGGTCTTTATTGGCCTCAATGAATGTATCAATATGCTTGTCGAAATGCACATATGTATTTTGGGGTGCCTCCTGTTCAAGAACTTTTGCAATTGCTTCAGCATCTGCCTCTTGAAAGGTTTTACTCGAAATAGAAATTGATTTTCCATCAATATAATAGCGGCTGTTAGAAGCCCACACAGACTTTTCAATTAATTCGTGAGGCTTTTTCCCTAAAAGAACCTCCAAGAGTAACCGCTCCTGAGGGAAGACAGGTCGAAGATCCGCAGTCATGTATTTGGTATTAGATTTACAAATCGGGCAATTTCCTTTGTCCACTTGCTTTACCGACTGAATAATGGGAGTATTACAGTGGCTACACCAATAGATTTCAACAGGAAGATCCTCGGTGGTTTCACCGCCACAGATATGGCAGTATTGTTCATTTGTCTCTATATTGCAATTCTTGCACCACATCTGCAATCACCTTATTGTCAAACATTCTAACATACTAAAAGTACAATAATCAGGACTCCTGCTCTGAATCCAATTCTACTATATCTTCTAACTTGCAATCTAACACATTACAAATTTTGCTCAAGACCTGGGTAGATACATCGCCACCCTTTCCCATTTTGGCCATTGCGTTTGTAGTAATGCCCGCCATTTCTATCAGATCTTTCTTCATCAAATTTTTGTCAATCAGCATTTTCCAAAGTTTATTATAATTCATAACTACTGTTCACCCCATAACTATCTTCCCAGTGATATGAAAGTGTCTGCTGTTCATTATACGACAAAACCCGCAAAAATTCAAAATGAAATTGATTTTTCCAATTTTATAATCGAGTTATATGAATATTCTTGATATAGTGACAAACAATGTAGGATTTCAGATCTATAATAGTAAATTTAAATGGAGTTCCTAAGCCGTTCCAATATCTCAACATCAGCCGGGCAAAACTCATATCGCTCTATCTCATCTACCATAATCCACCGAATATCGTTGTGCTCCAGTTTCTGGGGAACCCCCTCCCGAATGGTTGCATGAAACAAAGTTAGATGAACAATCAGATCTGGGTATTCATGGGTTACATCCATAAACACCTCGCCGACATCCAGTGTGACAGCCAGTTCCTCCTGGCACTCGCGGATCAGCGCCTGCTCCTTGGTTTCGCCTGGCTCCACCTTGCCGCCTACAAACTCCCACAGCAGCCCTCTGGCCTTATGGGCCGGGCGCTGACAGATCATAAACTTGCCCTGATCCCAGATCAGGGCTGCTACTACCTCAGTCATGATTCCTACCCCTGTCTTAAAAAATCAAATATGTGCTGTGTTCCCAGAGAGTGGACACTGTTATGCCCAGTATACTTATATTTTCAATATTCGACAAGCACTTTAACCTGCCGGAATAGATTACTCGCTGTTCCATCTATAAATTTAGTAACCTCATTGTGGGCACTGCCATCATTAAAAATTCACTTTGTGCTCATAACACAATATCTGTCCGGTAAATAGGACTATTCGCTTGCGTTCCATCCCATCTCAGAAATTATCCGTAACAATACTGCAAACTTGCAGACTTAATAACATTACGCTAAAATATGGGCACTACCGAACCGTATCACTTGGATAGAAAGCGGGTAATTTCTGATATGCTTCACTTTAAAATAGGCAGTAAGACCGCATCGATTTTTCCAAGTCTGAAAACAACTGCGCCTATCATCTACCTCAACACCTTCTCTGACGAGGGCCAGAAGGTATATGAGGCCTCGCAGGCTGCCGGCTGTCCGCCGTTTACGCTGGTGGCCATCAGCGATCTGGACTGGAACCACGATATGGTCCCCTGGGATAGTCCGCCTGCCTTCAAAAATGCTGAGCCCTGCACCGGTGGTGCGGACGACTATCTGCGCCTTCTGATCGACGAGATCATCCCAACGGCAGAGAAGGAGATTGATGGAGTCCCTCGTTGGCGAGGGGTCGCTGGGTATTCTCTGGCAGGGCTGTTTTCCTTGTATGCCATCTACCGGACGGACCTGTTTTCCCGGGTGGGCAGCATGTCCGGCTCCCTCTGGTTTCCCGGCATGAAGGAGTACATCCTTTCCCACGAGCCCAAGCGCCGGCCGGACCATATCTACTTCTCCCTGGGAGACAAGGAGAGTAAGACCCGGAACCCGATTCTGCGGAATGTCCGGCAGAATACGGAGGAGATCCAGGCCTCCTATCAGGGTAAGGGAATCGACACGGTGTTTCAGTTGAACCCTGGCAACCACTACGACCACGCGGCGGAGCGCACCGCCGCCGGCATCGCCTGGCTGCTGAGCCGATAGGCCTTGTCAAACAGGCGGCTCCTGGGTACAATGGCAGCAGGAAGGGAGGCAACCACTATGGCGACCATTCGATGCCCGCACTGCGGCAGTCCTGTAAAAATCCGGCGCAGCCGGTGGGAGTGCGGCTATTGCGGCGATTTCGGAAACATCTCCTCGCTCCATCCCTCGGAAAAGGCCAAACTGATGCAGGCGGTCACGCCCACCGTTCAGGTCACCGTCACAGTGACGGATACCTCTGAGGAAGAAACGCCCCGCAGATTCTCCCAGGCTGAACTGGAAGACATGGTTCGCCGGTGGGATTTTTCCGAAAATGAGTGGGCCTGCCGGGATCTGCTCATTGCTGCCTTTCCAGAAGCGGCCAGCCGCTGCTCCCAGGAGGAACTGGCGGAGATGCACACCATGGACCTTCTGGTGGAGACTGCACGGCGTGACCCCCAGACCGCACTTGAGATGGCGAAACTGCTGCTCAACACGGCGGAGGAACACCTCCAGAACGAGGAGGCGGCCAATCAACTGCTGGGCTGGGATCTGTATGACCTGCTGTCCAGCGACGACATGCTGCCGCTGCTGGTGGAGGAGTTGAAGTGGGATGACCGCCTGGCCCGCCAGCTGTTCCAGAGCGCCTATGTGGACCGGCCTCAAGAGGCGATCCTGAACGCCTGCGGCCGCCTGGGCGAGAAGGAACTGCAGCGGAAGCTACTGGAACTCCTGGGCTGCAATCCATTCTCTCATGACGAGATCGAACTGGAATCGGACGAGGAGTAATAGGGGCTGTTTCACCGGCCTGTATTCTTTGTATAGGCGTGCTAAAAACTGATATGCCTGAGATGCAGAAATGACTTGCATTTAGGCTTCGCCAGAGGTACAATACCCCAAACCTGAACATGAAAAAGAGCCCTTCTGGACAGGCGGCAGCGGATGCCGCGCCTGGTCAAGAAGGGCTCTTTGACCACATGTTTGACCACAGACAGCGCCGGAGCACTCGGAAACAGTGGAATTAAGAGCGACAAAGAGTGAACGAAATGTAGCGGAAAGAGTTAAAAACCATTAGAAAGTATCATAAAAAATTTAGTTCAACCGTTTAAGTCGTTTTAGGAATCAGAAACGAATAATCGCGAAAAGATTACCAATAACCTCTCAAAGCGCGGTCAACTCTCTTAAAGATCGGAAAATAGTTATATACTTTTATAAAAATTGACCATCACAAGCGGAGGGAGAAATTCTTCTGAAAAAGGCACTAAAGTGAGAAAAAATGAAAAATCAGTGTTAAATGCTTTTATTTCTCTTATAATAATTGGATTTTTGAGCATTAGGATTTGCTTATAGCCCGTATCTCTCGGTTTGTTGGTTCAACGGCCTATTTTTAATATGCATTATAGCGCCTATTTCTTTGTTTATAGCATGTTAAAAATTGATACGCTTGGCATAGCGCTATTGTGTTTTGATGGGGACATACCTCCTTTTTATAATCATATATTAAGTGATTCTAGTAGCTCGTCAAACTGTTGTTTGGAAATACATATTCTACAATCCCGACAAACTAGACGGGAAGCTGCTGGTGTCCTCCTTTGGCTGTGCCGCCGAAATAGGCGACATTGAATTACTCCGCCATTCCGTCGACAAGGGCACGTACCTGGGCCGCCACCTAATCCAAACCTTTGAGCTTGGGGAGGCCTCCCCTGAGGAAGCCCATGAGATTGGAATGCACTTGGAAAAAATATTGGGTGGCAAATACGAGTTTGTACTTACCACCCATATTGACAAGGGACATATTCACAACCATCTGATTTTCAATGCGGTCAGTTTCACCGACCACAAACACTACCATTCCAACAAGCGCAGCTATCACGAAGTACGTCGAGCCAGCGATCGGCTATGCAGAGAACACGGCATCGGCGGCTATGAGGAATTGGTGGAACGGTGCGACGCCATTGCCGTTGCCTCTATTCGCACCATGGGGAACCTGTGAGATACGGAACAGCGGATCACTGACCTTGCCTCCTAGGAAAGCAGATCGACACCTATCACAAACTGAAGCTCGTCTATGACCGCTACAAGGCATCAAAGGACAAGAAAAAATTTCTGCGTGGCTTTGAGAGCGAGAGCATCTTGTTCGAAGCGGTAGCCAAGGAGATCAAAAAGGCCAGACTCTCCAAACTTCCTTCCGCCGAGAAGCTGAAAGCGGAACTGGACGGACTCTCCACCCGCAAGGACTGTCCTGCAATCAGAATTACGGAAGGTGCAGCTGGAGGAAAGGAAGTACAATAAACTTCGACAAAATATAAATATATTGCGCAATGAAAATAAGAGTAGAAAAGTGAAAAAAGGATTAGAACGATAATAGTATTTTTCAATTTCTCGACGTTGTGAGACTAGTATTCTATTACATCGTCACCTAAAGGATTGGCTCAATTATGAAATATGATATCATATATGGCCTTGGAAAGTAATTCATCCTGAAACTTAGACGGCTCCAGGCTAACGCCATACCAAAGCCACGGGTCGTCAGACATTGGAAATATTCGCACTAAATCTCTATAGTAACTCGCGCATTCAATTTGATATCGACGCTGCAGTACCCGTTGCATATCTAGCCGATGGTACTTGTAAACTTCATTCAGGCGAAAGACTCGTAGGTTATTCTCCAGTTTTACCTTGACATCTTCGCTAGCGGAGGGGTGGATTTTCCATTGCATCCCGGCGGGTGGCTCCAGCCCAATCATTTGGCGCACATTATTGTACTGCAATATTAGAATGCAGTCCTCACCAAAACCTTGTTCCTGGGGATTCAAGATTTTTGTGCTTTTATCTTTTTTGAAAATCTGATTGCAGATCTTACAGCTTGGTGTTAAATTCCATAGAGATAGAGAAAAAAGACGATATAACGACTTTGGCAAGATATGATCCAAATCTCCCAGATATCTCTTCTTTTCATCGATGGTAACTGGCTGGATATACTGTCGGTTGCAGTAAGGGCAGATCGGAATGTCCATTTGCTCGACCAGCATACCGCGGATCTCCTCTGTCAAAAAGCAATAGTTAAATTTCTGCTCTACTATGTCATTCAGAATATTGAGCTTCTGTTTAGCCTTACTAATAATTTTCTCTAGTTTTGTCCAACTTTTTCCGGCGATTTCAGGAGACATATGTTCTTCTCGCAACGAATCTACCCAAAAACCGCAGTTCAGATATTGCGTTATGTATGTTACCCGGGCATCAGCCATTCCGTAACCTGGGTGCTTTTTTCGAAAAGAGGAATACCTCGCTGTCACATCACAGAGCATCACATATTCCAGAATCCAAGTATATTGTTTACACAATGTATCTATCGAATTCAGCAGAATATCACGGATCACTTCATTTGATGTTGATTGTAAATTATGGTAGAAACTATTGAGTCGAGGGCTAGAGGTTACTTGACTGCTTGGGCACAGGGGCTTACTTGCGATTAGTGGCACCATTTGTTCTGCATACCATTGTTGGATCTCTGGCAGTCGGTCAATATAAATCCGAATCATTCTTTTTCTGTCTCCGTTCTTTTGTCTTATATGCCAATCTGCGTAGCATAATGTCAAGGCTTTTTCGGATTACTGTATCCTCAATTAAGTACGAGCGGTCTCTCATTTCTTCTATCTGCTGTTCTGTTACGAGATTTGGTTCCTGTGCTGCTGCATTGATATCTTGAATCAATGTGTTTGCGTACTGTTCTGCAAAAGCTCCAAAGACAGATTGTGAAAAAAAGGTATCTGTAAATAGATTACTAAGATTGCTCATCAGGCCATAATTGGACGATTGGATAGAAACACTACCGTCCTTGTTTCGATGCAGGCAGTGGATGGACTCTTTTACTGCATCTGAAACTAGTATCGGAGAATGAGTGCTAATAATTACCTGATAACGGTAATCTCGAAATGCCTCGGTATTTAGCAGTTCCTTTAGATTTTGAATAAAGTTACGGGACCACTCCGGATGAAACCGGCAGTCTGGCTCATCCAAAAGCAACACACAGGTATCTCCGCTACGGTGTTTATGCTGATAAGCCTTGATTGCTTGATACAACGTAGCGTGTAGATCCAGATATTGAGCCTCACCGGTACTGAGTCCGACAAAGGAAAGTCGTACATAATAACGGTGGTTAATTTCATTTTCTCCAAATTCGTTCTTGTCCAGAGCGTGCGCCAATGTAGTAAGAAAGTTCCCGTCCTGCATATCATGTATTGGGATTGAGGCTTTGGTACCGCTCGCGAAGTAGCAGTCCGGAATCATCTTAATTCCTTTTATGATTTCTTCAGCAAGGCTATAGTCTGCAGAATCGCAATCTTTTAGTATCCCAAGTAGATACTCCTTACGTTGATGATATGTGTTTTCACCTCGATACTCCACTGGTCGAATATTTTTTTCAAAAATGAAGTAACAGACTAATTCCTCAAGATAAATCAGCACCATCCTTTCGCTGTAAGTAAATTGTATTTTCTCCTTGGAGGAATGTAAAGGTAGAAACGCAAAAGAGCCAGAATCCATCAACGATATTCGGTTTCCATAAAACAATTTTTCCGTTATTTCTTTCTTGCTGTGAGAAGAGGACACCGAAAGCGGTTGTTCAATTGTTTCATTAGCAAAATGTACAAGCTCTGACTTATCCGTTTGTTGCAACTGAATGGTAATTTCTGTTCCTAGCTTGCTGGCCATCTTCGAAGCAAATTGGGGATCATTGACTGCATCATAGAGATACCGAACAATTCCTTCAAAATTGCTATTGCTTGGACCATGTCCAGCGTAAATACGTTGGATATGATCATAACTAGCATTTAGTTTTGGTATATGATAAGATTTACTATACCAGTTCGCGCTACGCTCGGGTTCATATAGTATATAGAAAAGTCTATCAGATGCCGGATCTTTTTCTTCATCATTACTATAAACAAACTGCAAAAATTCAGGTTCAGATATACTATGTCCACTGTTCAAATCATATCTGACTGCGGCAGCATAGCACGGTTGCCAGCTTTTGCTCTCTTTGTCGAAAAGTTTCAGCATTTCAACCCAATATCCTTCTACTGCAAATAAATTATTCCAAAGGTAATATACAGCAAACCATGTGTACTGCTCAGAATTATGTTCATTATCCTTTCGGAGAGGCAGGAGTTCCAGTCTATTTTGACGCGGAAGTCCTAGAAGATCCAGAATTGTAGACTTTCCAGTTCCATTCTGTCCAACTAACAAATTCAAGTTCTCGATTTGATCTCCATAAATGTTTATTCCAGTAGTTTCTTGTTTGCTAATGGTAAGTTCCCGACTTTCTGCATTGTAGTTAACATTGAATTTTCTGCTAAACAATATCTCCTGATTGTGTAACGGCCGATTGATATTGCCCAGATACATGTAAATCAGTTCCACCAAGATACCCCCTAATCTCTCTATCAGCTATCGTTTTCCATCTTGACTAGTGCTTTGGGTAAATATGTTTTTATCTGTAGATATTTAATTTTGTAATTTTCTAATTAATTACCTCCAGATACCTTAGTTTACTGCGCCTGGTCAAGAAGGGCTCTCTGACCACATGTAAGACCACAGACAGCGTCGGAGTACACGGAAACAGTGGAAACAAGAGTGTTAAAAAGTAACCGGCTTAGAGCGGAAATGGCTATAAACTACTATAAATACCTATAAAAACTGCCGAGAACCTCTTTAAGTCGTTTCCGGCGTTAGAAACGAATAATCGCAAAAAGATGACCAATAACTTCTCAAAGTGCGGATAACTCGCTCAAAGATTGTAAAATAGTTATACATTTTTATAAAAATTGACCATCATAAACAGCGACGAGGATTCTTTCAAAAAAGGAATAAAAGTACGAAAAGCGCCCAAAAGTGGGAGCGAAGTATTTGATTTCTCTTTTAATAATTGATTTTCTGGGAAAACGAAACTTGTTTGCGGCTCACTTCTTCACTCATCTCTTGATAGTATGTCTCAAGGGCTTTTTTGAATATGCTTTATAGTGCTTATTCTTTGTTTATTGCGTGCTAAAAATTGGTGCGCCCGTTGTCAGCCATCATCTATGTGTTTCCCTAACAGAGAACTGTTTCTGGGATTTTTCGATTCAAGTTTTAGTTGATAATTTCCATGTAATTAGGTATGATGGAAAAGAACCATCCAACCTTATGATTTGAAAGAAGCAACTAACCATATATAAAAATATCACAAGCAACTTACACTGTACGCATGGAATCATGCGTGATGTAGGCGGAAGTTTTTGGGAGATGCACACGAATCAGTTAAAGATAACTTTATTTCTATATAAAAATGGATTTTGTGTGTGGCGGAAACCACATCTGGGGGTGGATGTGGTTTCTTTCTTGCGGCCTTTTTGCGCCTTGCGTTAACCTGTCTAAGTGACAGGATATCGCAGGGCGCTTTTCTATCTTCGAAAAGGAGTCCGAGAATATGAGCCTGAAATACACCTGCCTCGGCTGTGGGACACCCTTGGGTTACGAGGGACTGTGCTGGAAATGCGAGTGCGAGAAAAGCCGAAAAACCGCGCTGGGATGGATGCCGGAACAAATTGCAGAGAAGCAGAAAAATCTGATTCAGAATATCCAGCGGCTGGCGGATATGGAAGACCCGGAGTTTACCGACTTCTGGCAGCTTTTAGGCTACCGGGATGCCATTACCCCGGAGATCCAACGGGCAGCACTGGCTGTAGAGGGATTCTATCCCTGCGAACTCTATTACGGAGCACCGGATGATGTACGGGATGCGCTGATCACCGCTTTACTGGAAACGGATAGCTCCCAAAATGCTGCCGAACTGATGTCCTGCCTTGCCTTCCAGGGAGATGACAAGGCAATGGAGACTCTGCTGGAACTGGAGCGGAACCCCCGGCCCTGGCGCAAGAGTCTCTATGTGGATCCGTCCAGCTATGCCCAGTGTGGCGGCTGGACCTTTGATAAGGATGGCCATCGGACGCAGCTCAACTTCAATACCTGCTATCCTATGGTCAAGGGGGCGACCGGCGAAGCGTCTCCCGTTCGCATCGGGCGGGCACGGGAGGACACCTGTCCCCACTGTGGCGGGCATATGGTGGATATGCTGGTGCTGGATGGGCGGGATGAGCGGCTGAAGTTCTTGGGGCTGGACGGTATTCTGACGGCCACCTGCTGTCCCAACTGCGTGGGTTTCCTGAAAGGCCCCGCCTTCAACCGCTTTACCCTGGACGGCGGCGTGGAGGTCTTTCCCTCGGAGCTCTTTGACGGGGCGGAGGGGATAAAATGCTATGTCCGGCCAGAGGACTATAAGGCACTCACCGAAAATTCTTTTGTGCTGGCCAAAACACCTGTGCCCCTGTTTTACGGCGCCGCCTGCGACGATGTGAACACCATTGGCGGCTTTGCCAACTGGGTGCAGGACGCGGAATATACCATCTGCCCCCACTGCGGAAAGCCCATGAAGTATCTGGCCCAGATCCAGTGGGATACGGTGTTTGACTGTGCGGAGGGCACGCTCTATGTGGAAT
>ERZ791803.468-NODE-468-length-25731-cov-3.810290_pt1 | contig 25731 bp, 19 predicted proteins | sample MGYA00510307_ERZ791803 | MGnify/ENA primary metagenome ERZ791803 (study PRJEB30046, sample SAMN00791963) | human gut metagenome | study: EMG produced TPA metagenomics assembly of the A metagenome-wide association study of gut microbiota in type 2...
GGGCGGAGGAGGCCCCCGCCCGCCGCTCCGCCTTTCTGGACCAGATGGAGGAGGAGATCCAGCACTACGAGGCCCAGAACAAGACGGGCAACTCGGTGCTGGACACAGTGCTCACCGGCAAGAGCCTCTACTGTGCCAAGCACCAAATCAAGCTCACCTGCGTAGCCGACGGAGCCCGGCTGTCCTTTATGGACGTGATGGACATCTGCACGCTGTTCGGCAATGCTCTGGATAACGCCATTGAGTGCGAACTGTCCATTCCGGATAAGGAAAAGCGGCTCATTCACCTGGAGGTCTATGCCAAAAAGGACTTTCTGGTCATTCGGTGTGAAAACTACTGTCCCGCTCCCCCCGTCTTTCAGGACGGTCTGCCCATGACCACCAAAGCCGACCGGGAGTACCACGGCTACGGCCTGAAGAGCATGCGCTACACCGCCCAAAAATACGGCGGCACCATGACGGTCCAGGCCAAGGACGAGTGGTTTCAGCTCACCCTGCTCTTCCCGCTGGAGCACCATTAAGTTGCGGAAAAACTTTCCCCTTGCGGCCACCCCCGCTTGTTTATACTGCCAAACAAGCGGGGTTTTGTTTTGTGTACTTTCACAATATTTTTTACAGTTTGCGCCCAAAAGACAGCAGTTTGTGCCTTTCATGAAAAAACGAGGTTAAGTTGTGATAAACTCCTCTCAGATTCGGGAAGGGCTGTTCTGTGTGCGTCCTTCCCAAAAACACGACAGGAGGAAGAATAGAATGCTTGCCATCAACATTGAAGACGTAATCTCCGTGTTGAACACCTGCAAACCCTACCTGATCGGGCTTGCCGTCGTGCTGGTCCTGGCCATTGTGGCCATGATCGCCTGCCGCAAGATGGCCCGGTCCAAGAAGTTCCTGATCCGGGGCGAGGCCGCCCTGGCCATGGTGCTGGCCATCGCCGTCACCGTGAACCTCATCTGCTTTGGTCCCATGAGCAGCCTTATCTCCCTGGCTATGGGCGACGGCTCCGTCACCGACGAGACTGCCGCTTCCGCCAATGAGCTGTGCCAGACCATCGCCGAAGAAGGCATCGTCATGGTAAAGAACGAGGGCGCCCTGCCCCTGAGCAACACCAAGCTCAACGTGTTCGGCTGGTCCTCCACCAACCCTGTCTACGGCGGCACCGGTTCCGGCGGCCTGTCCGACTCCTATCCCACTGTCTCCCTGCTGGAGGGTCTGAGCAACGCCGGCATCGAGTACAACACCACCATCACTGACTTCTACACCGAGTACCGTGACACCCGTCCCACCGTGGGCATGTGGGGCCAGGACTGGACCATCCCCGAGCCCACCATGGAGGAGTATGGCGCCGCCGGCATCTTCGAGAATGCCAAGGAGTACTCCGACACCGCTCTGATCGTGATCTCCCGCTCCGGCGGCGAGGGCGCCGACCTGCCCACCAGCTATGACGGCGAGGACACCTTTGAAGAGGGCGGCACCTGGGGTGCCTCCGGCGTGCGTATCAGCTCCCAGGACGATGACCGCGATGCCAGCAAGCACTACCTGGAGCTGAGCAACCGCGAGATCGCCATGGTGGAGCGCGTCACCAGCGAGTTTGACAACGTTATCGTGGTTATCAACGCCGCCAACCCCATGGAGCTTGGCTGGCTGGACCAGTATGATTCCATCAAGGGCGCCCTGGTTATGGCCGGCCCCGGTCAGACCGGCTTCAACGCCCTGGGCGAGATCCTCACCGGCGAGGTGAACCCCTCCGCCAAGATGGTGGACACCTATGTCTATGACCTGACTCAGACCCCCACCTGGAACAACTTCGGCAGCATGTTCTACGACAACATGGACGAGTTTGCCGTGGACGGCGCTGTTCCCTCCTTTGTCAACTACGTAGAGGGCATCTATGTGGGCTACAAGTTCTATGAGACCGCTGCTGCAGAGGGCCTCATCGACTATGACGCCACCGTACAGTATCCCTTCGGCTACGGCCTGAGCTACACCACCTTCACCCAGGAGATGGGTCCCATCTCCGAGAGCAACGGCACCATCACCTTTGACGTGACCGTCACCAACACCGGCGATGTGGCCGGCAAGGATGTGATCCAGGTCTACTACAATCCTCCCTACACCAATGGCGGCATTGAGAAGGCCAGCGCCAACCTCATCGCTTTCGACAAGACCGACATGCTGGAGCCCGGCGCTTCCCAGACCCTGACCATCTCCTTTGATGTGGAGGACATGGCTTCCTATGACACCTACGGTGCCGGCGCTTACGTGCTGGAGGCTGGCGACTACGCCATCTCCATCAACTCCGACGCCCACACTGTCATCGCTTCCCAGACCTACAACGTCCCCACCACCATCACCTACGGCGACACCAGCCCCCGCTCCACCGACGCTGTGGCCGCTTCCAACCAGTTTGCCTTCGCTGAGGGCGATGTGACCTACCTCAGCCGCGCCAACGGCTTTGCCAACTACGCCGAGGCTACTGCCGCTCCCACCAACTTCACCATGGATGAGGAGACCAAGGCCACCTTCTACAACAACAGCAACTACGACCCCAACGAGTTCAACAACGCTGACGACGTGATGCCTACCACCGGCGCCAAGAACGGCTTGAAGCTGGAGGATCTGCGCGGTGTGGACTATGACGATCCCCAGTGGGATGAGCTGCTGGACCAGATGACTGTGTCTGAGATGGACACCCTCATCGCCATCGGCGGCTACCAGACCTCCGCCATCAATAGCATCGGCAAGGTGCAGACCATCGACTGCGACGGTCCTGCCTCCATCAACAACAACTTCACCGGCAAGGGTTCCATCGGCTTCCCCGCCGCTGTCATGATCGCCGCCACCTGGAATGTGGATCTGGCCAATGACTTCGGCGAGCGCATCGGCAAGATGGCCGACGAGATGGGCGTGTCCGGCTGGTACGCTCCCGCTATGAACACCCACCGTTCCGCTTTCGCCGGCCGTAACTTCGAGTACTACTCCGAGGACGGCGTTCTGGGCGGCAACATGGCTGCCAGCGCTATTCTGGGCGCTCAGGAGCACGGCGTGTACGCCTACATGAAGCACTTCGCTCTCAACGACCAGGAGACCAACCGCTGCGGCATGCTGTGTACCTGGGCCAACGAGCAGTCCATCCGTGAGATCTACCTCAAGCCCTTCGAGATCGCTGTGAAGGACGGCGGCTGCCAGGCGGTTATGTCCTCCTTCAACTACATCGGCACCACCTGGGCCGGCGCCTGTGACGAGCTGCTCAACAACGTCCTGCGTGACGAGTGGGGCTTCCAGGGCTTCGTGCTCACCGACTACTTCGGCGTGTACGGCTACATGGATTCTGACCAGGCTATCCGCGGCGGCACCGACTGCATGCTGGTCGCCTATGACACCGAGACCAACCATGTCACCGACACCACCAGCGCTACCTCCGTGCTGGCTATGCGTCAGGCCTGTAAGAACATCCTGTACGCCACGGTCAATTCCCGCGCCTATGACCCCGCCAACCTGTCCGGCGGCGGCCTGCAGGGCTGGCAGATCGCTGCCATCGCCATCGACGTGGTGGTGGGTGTGATCCTGGTGGCCGGCGCTGTGATGATCGTTAAGAAGTCCAAGAAGATGGAGGACGCCTCCACTCAGGCTTAACTACCTAGGAGATCCCCCCGGCTGCCCCGGGGGGATTCCCCCTTACATCCACATTTGCATCCATACCGCTGAATGAAAGGGAGATAGACTGTGAAACACCAAGACATTCTGGATAAGCTGACCCTGGAACAAAAGATCGCCCTGCTCTCCGGCCGGGACGTGTGGAGCACCTACCCCTTTCCCAAGGCGGGTGTGCCCAGCATGTTCCTGTCCGACGGCCCTCACGGGGTGCGCAAGCAGTTAGGAGAGGGCGACCATTTAGGCATCAATGCCAGTCAGCCTGCCACCTGCTTCCCCACCGCCGCCGGCATCGCCAACAGCTGGGATGAGGAACTGGCCACCCTGTGCGGCCGCACCATCGGCAAGGAGGCCGCCTGCCAGCAGGTCAACGTCCTGCTGGGTCCCGGCCTGAACACCAAGCGCAGCCCTCTGGGCGGGCGCGACTTTGAGTACTACTCCGAGGACCCCTACCTGGGCGGCAAAATGGCCGCCGCCTTCATCCGGGGCGTGCAGGAAAACGGCATCTCCGCCTGTCCCAAGCACTTTGCCGCCAACTCTCAGGAGCTGCTGCGCATGACCAGCGACAGCGTGGTGGATGAGCGCACCCTGCGGGAGCTGTACCTCACCAACTTTGAGATCGCCGTCAAGGAGGGCCATCCCAAGTCCATCATGTCCTCCTACAACAAGGTAAACGGCACCTACGCCAACGAGAACGCTCACCTGCTCACCGAGATTCTCCGGGACGAGTGGGGCTTTGACGGCTTTGTGGTCACCGACTGGGGCGGCTGCAACAGCCAGACCGCCGGCATCAAGGCGGGCAGCAACCTGGAGATGCCCGGTACCATCGGCGACAGCGACCGGGAGCTGATGGCTTCCCTGAAAGAGGGCAAGATCAGCGAAGGGGAGATCGACCTGCGGGTAGACCAGCTGCTGGACGTGATCCTGGCCACCCATGAGGCCACCGCCGGCGGCAAGCGGGACTTCGATCAGGAGGCCCACCATGCCGTGGCCCGTCAGGCCGCTGCACAGACCGCTGTGCTGCTGAAGAATGAGAATGATCTGCTGCCTCTGGCTCCTAACACCCGGGTGGCCGTTATCGGCGACATGGCTCTGGAGCCCCGCTATCAGGGCGCCGGTTCCTCCCTGGTGAACCCCACCAAGCTGGACAAGCCTCTGGACTGCCTGAAGGCCAGCGGTCTGGATGTGGTGGGCCACGCCCAGGGCTACCTGCGCAACGGCACCGAGGACGCGGGCCTTCAGCAGGCCGCGGTCCAGCTGGCCGCCCAGGCCGATGTGGTGCTGCTCTATCTGGGTCTGCCTGAGATCTTCGAGAGCGAGGGTATGGACCGCAGCCACATGCGCCTGCCCGCCAATCAGAACCGTCTGCTGGAGGCGGTGGCCGCCGCCAACCCCAAGGTAGTTGTGGTCCTCTCCGGCGGCTCTCCTGTGGAGCTGCCCTGGTACGACAAGGCCGCCGCCATCGTCCACGGCTATCTGGGCGGCCAGGCTGGCGCCGGTGCCATGGCCGACATCCTCACCGGCAAGGTGAACCCCTCCGGCAAGCTGGCCGAGACCTATCCCCTGGTCTATGACGATACCCCCAACCGGGACTTCTTCCCCGGCCGGGAGCTCACCGCCCAGTACCGGGAGTCCATCTTCGTGGGCTACCGCTACTACCTTACCGCCCAGAAGGCCGTGCGCTTCCCCTTCGGCTTTGGTCTGAGCTACACCACCTTCGCCTACTCGGACCTGAAGGCCGACAAGGAGAAGGTCACCTTCACCCTCACCAACACCGGCAAACGCGCCGGCGCGGAGGTGGCCCAGCTGTATGTCTCCCGGCCCAACAGCCAGCTCTTCACTCCTCTGCGGGAGCTCAAGGGCTTTGCCAAGGTCTTCCTCCAGCCCGGAGAGAGCCGCACCGTTACCATCCCTCTGGATGACAAGGCCTTCCGCTACTTCAACGTGAAGACCAACCGCTGGGAGATCGAGGGCGGCGAGTACCGCCTGGAGGTGGGCGCCAGCGCCGCTGACATCCTGCTCACCGCGCAGGTGGAGGTGGAGGGCACCGGCGCTCCCATCCCCTACGACCGGGAGAAGCTGTCCTGCTACTACTCCGCCCAGGTTCAGGCCGTCCCCGACGACCAGTTTGAGACCCTGCTGGGCCGTCCCATCCCCCAGGACAAGTGGGACCGCTCCCAGCCTCTGGGCTACAACGACAGCCTGTCCCAGATGATTTACGCCAAGGGCTTTGTGGCCCGCTTCGCTGCCGGCCGTCTGGCCGCTATCCAGCGCAAGAGCGAAGAGAAGGACCAGCCCAACCTGAACGTTCTCTTTATCCACAGCATGCCTTTCCGCGGCCTAGCCAAGATGAGCAACGGACTGGTGACCACTGAGATGACCGCCTCCATTCTGGAGGCCTGCAACGGCCACTTCTTCCGCGGCATGGGTAAGACCATCGCCGGTTTCTTCGCCAACGGGAAGGTCAAGAAGGAGAGGAGCAAAAAACTGTGAGTTTTTGGAATAATTTTGCGGCCAAGCATCCCGGAGCTGCCAAGTGGATCCGGGAAGGCGGCCTGTTCGTCATCGTCAGCAACGTCATCACCGTCTTCAAGTACATCCTGCTGACCTTCCTGCCCGCCGCCTTCGCCGGTCTGCCCATGGTGGACTTCGGCTGGCCGGGGATCCCCATCACCCTGTTTGGTGAGACCTTCCAGTGGAACATCCTTGGTTACGACGTGGACCACGGCGGCCTGCCTTACTTCTGCGCCTACATGGTTGCTATGGTCATCGGCGAGTGCATCAACTTCCCCCTCCAGCGCAACCTGGTCTTCCGCAGCAAGGGTAACCTGGCCTACCAGATCCTGTGGTACGTCATCGCCTTCTGCATCATCACCTGCATTGTCAACTCCATCAACTGCATTTGGATGGCGGTGGCCGGTCTGTTCGTGCCCGCTTTTATCTACAACATCGGTACCGTGGTGCTCAACGGCGGTATCTCCATGGTGATCTTCTTCTTTGTCAACAAGATCATCTTCCCCGAGGGCGAGGCCCAGAAGAAGTAATACTCTTCCTTCCCATAAAGGCGTCTCTGGCAAAAGCCAGAGGCGTCTTTTGTTTATTTTTCCCTTTTTTCTGCCCCATTTTTATATCTCCGTCTTAAAATCGCTGAATCTGAAACTTTCCTGAATTGCCCTTGCATTTTCTTTTTCACTTTGCTATAATAAACCACAAGTTCACATGGACATTTGTCTTTTTGTTGTGGACATTCGGGAATTTGCCCGAAAAAGATTGGAGGAACGAACATGAAACGATTTCTGGCTTTGGCTACGTCCTGTGCCCTGATGATCGCCGCTTTGGCTGGCTGCGGCAGCTCCGGCTCCGGCTCTGGTTCCGGCGGCGGCTCCGCTTCCGGCGACAAGGTAATCAAGATCGGCGTGTTTGAGCCCGCTTCCGGCGACTCCGCCTCCGGCGGTAAGAAGGAAATGCTGGGCATGCAGTATGCTAACTCCGAGACTCCTACCGTCACTGTGGGCGGCGAGGAGTATAAGGTCGAGTTGGTCTACGCTGACAACGGCTCCTCCACCGACAAGGCCCCCACCGCCGCTTCCCAGCTGGTCAGTGAGGGCGTGGCCATGGTGCTGGGCTCCTACGGCTCCGGCGTGTCCATCGCCGCCGGCCCCACCTTCGGCAACGCTGGCATCCCCGCCATCGGCGTGACCTGCACCAACCCCAACGTCACCGCCGGCAACGACTACTACTTCCGCATCTGCTTCCTGGATCCCTTCCAGGGCACTGTTCTGGCTAACTTCTCCATGGATAAGTTCCAGGCCAAAACCGCCTACTGCCTGGGCGAGGCGGGCAACGAGTACGACCAGGGCCTGATCGCCTTCTTCAAGCAGGCCTTTGAGGCCGCCGGCGGCAAGGTCATCACCGACTCCTTCCCCACCAACAACTCCGACTTCAACTCCTACCTGAACAAGGCCAAGGACCAGGGCGCCGACGTTATCTTCACCCCCGTGTCCATCGCTTACGCCACCCAGATCATCACTCAGGCCGCTTCTCTGGGCCTGGAGATCCCCTTCGTGGGTTCTGACACCCTGGACGACAACATGGTCCTGGAGGCCGCCAAGGGCACCAACATTCAGCTGTACGTGTCCACCTTCTATCAGGAGGGCGGCAACCCTGACTTCGACGCGGGCATCAAGAACTACATCAACACCGCCTCCGGCGCTCTGGAGTCCAACGGCGGCAACGACACCGTAGCCGCGGTCACCGCCATGGGCTATGACGCCTACTATGTGGCTCTCGAGGCCATCAAGAAGGCCGACAGCGTGGACCCCGCCGCCATCAAGGCCGCCCTGTGGGATGTGGAGTATGACGGCGTGTCCGGCCACATCGCCTTTGACGACACCAACGGCGACGCCGTGCGTGACACCGCCTACATCAAGCACTCCACCAACGACGGTGCCTGGGAGCTGGAGACTCAGCAGACGGTAGCGAAGTAAGCTCCCCGCCCCGCAATTGATTTGATTTACGGTTTGGCGGGGGCCCCCTCGGGCCCCCGCCAATTCTGTATCCACCTCCCGCTGGGCCGCCCCAAAAGGAGGCGGTCTCCCCCTCTTTTTGGGACTGTCCAGCAAAACTTTGACTGAGGAGGAAATTCCATGGAATTTTTTATCTCCACCCTGCTTTTCGGCATCTCGGTGGGCGGACAATACGCCCTCATCGCCATCGGCTACACCATGGTCTACGGCATTTTGCGCCTCATCAACTTCGCCCACGGCGACGTGTTCATGGTGGCCGGCCTCTTGGGCATCTACCTGAGCGCCACCTTCCCCCTGTATGTGGCTATGCCCCTGGTGGTCATCCTGACAGTGGTTCTTGGCTTCTGCATTGAGCGTGTGGCCTACAAGCCCCTGCGCTCCGCCCCCCGCATGAGCGTGATGATCTCCGCCATCGGCGTGAGCTATCTGCTCCAGAACACCGCCACCTACGTCACCGGCGGTCAGCCCATGATCTACCCCTCTCTCCCCTTCCTGTCCGACACCATCACCGTGGCCGGCACCTCCATCAAGTGGGTGGTGCTGCTCACCCCCGTTCTGGTGGTGGCCCTGGTCATCCTGCTCACCCTGCTTATCAACCGCACCAAGGTGGGCATGGCCATGCGGGCGGTGGCCAAGGACTTTGAGACCAGCCAGCTCATGGGCATCAAAATCAACTCCGTCATTTCCATCACCTTTATCATCGGCTCGGCTCTGGCGGCCATTGGCTCCATGCTCTACTTCACCACCTACTCCTCCGTGGTCCCCACGGTGGGCTCTATGCCCGGTCTGAAGGCCTTCGTGGCCGCAGTGTTCGGCGGCATCGGCTCCATCCCCGGCGCGGTGATCGGCGCGTTCCTCATCGGCATCTGCGAGAACTTCGTGAAGATCCTGCCCTTTGAGGGTGCCACCACCTTCGTAGACGCCTTTACCTTTGCCCTGCTGATCATCATTCTGGTCTTTAAGCCCACCGGCCTGTTCGGTGAAAAGGCCACGGATAAGGTGTAAGGAGGTAGCACTATGATTCAAGAGAAACGAAGCAAACGGGGCGCCCTGCTGGGGCTGGCCGCCGCGATTCTGGTGCTGGTTCTGGTGACTGTACTGGAGAACACCCTCCCCTCCACCAGCCAGCTGTTTGTAGTCCTGAAAAAGGGCGCGGTATACTCCCTGGTGGCCGTGTCCATGAACCTGGTCAACGGCTTTACCGGCCTGTTCTCCCTGGGCCAGGCGGGCTTTATGCTGCTGGGCGCCTACACCTACGCCATCCTCACGGTCCCTGTATCCGCCAAGGACACGGTGTACTACCTGTTCGGCGGCTCGGCGGTAAAGTTCTCCCTGCCGGACCTGTTCGGCGGGGTGGACACCCCGGCCGGCCTCATTCTGGGCGTGCTGCTGGCCATCATCCTGGGCGGCTGCGTGGCAGCTTTCTTTGCCTACCTGATCGGCCTGCCGGTACTGCGCCTCAAGAGTGACTATCTGGCCATTGCCACCCTGGGCTTTGCCGAGATCATCCGGGCCATCTTCCAGTGGCAGGCTCTGGGCCCCATCACCAACGGCGCCAACATGATCACCCAGATCCCCACCTTCAACAATTTCAACATCACCGACTCCAGCGGCAAGGTGGTGTTCTACCTGTCCTCCTTCTTCCCCATGCTCATCATGATCATCTGCGTGGCCATCATTGTCATGCTCATCAACTCCTCCTACGGCCGGGCCTTCAAGGCCATCCGGGAGGACGAAATCGCCGCGGAGGCCATGGGCATCAACCTGGCCAAGCACAAGATGCTCTCCTTCGTCATCAGCTCCTTCTTCTCCGGCGTGGGCGGCGCACTGTTTGCCATGTTCGCCAACAACGCCCAGGCCAAGGTGTACACCTCCACCATGACCTATGAGATCCTGCTCATCGTGGTCATCGGCGGCATCGGCTCCATCTCCGGTTCTGTCCTGTCCACCTTCCTGTATGTGGCCTGCTCCGAGTGGTGGCTGCGCGGCCTGGACATGGGCTCCTTCCTGGGCATCAAACTGGGCCTGTTCCGCAACGGCTTCCGCATGGTGGTCTTCTCCGTGGTCATCATGATCGTGGTGCTCTTCTTCCGTCAGGGCATCATGGGCAACAAGGAGATCACAGACCTGCTCAAACCCCGTAAGAAAACCAAGGAGGTGGCGAAATGAGCCTGGAACATGTCCTCCAACTGGAACATATCACCATGCAGTTTGGCGGCGTGGTGGCCGTTAATGACCTGTCCCTGGAGGTAAACAAGGGAGAGATCGTGGCTCTCATCGGCCCCAACGGCGCCGGCAAGACCACCGCCTTCAACTGCATCACCGGAGTCTATGAGCCTACCAACGGCCGGATCTCCTTCCTGGATCAGCCCATGGTGGAGAACTTCCCCAAGGGCAAGATGCAGAAGCTGTACGCCGGGGAAAACAAGGGCAAGTACACCCATACCCTCAACCCCACCCCGGATAAAATCACCCAGCTGGGCATTGCCCGTACCTTCCAGAACATCCGCCTGTTTTCCAAGCTGTCGGTGCTGGACAACGTGCTCATCGCCAAGCATATGCGTGCCAAGCAGAACGTCTTCTCCGCCACCTTCCGGCTCAATGCCGCGGAGGAAAAGCGGATGCGGGAGGAGTCCCTGGCCCTGCTGGAGGAGCAGAACCTGCTGCATCTGAAGGACGAAGTGGCCGGTTCTCTGCCCTACGGCCTGCAGCGCCACCTGGAGATCGCCCGCGCCCTGGCCACCCAGCCCAAGCTCCTGCTGCTGGACGAGCCGGCCGCCGGCATGAACCCCCAGGAGACCCAGGAGCTCTCCCAGTTCATCCACCGCATCCGGGACGAATACAATCTGACCATCCTCATCATTGAGCACCATATGGATCTGGTCATGCAGATCTCCGACCGCATCTACGTACTGGACTTCGGCAAGCTCATTGCCCAGGGTACGCCGGCGGAGATTCAAAACAATCCTCGGGTCATCGAGGCATATTTGGGGGTGGCAGACGATGCTGAAGATTGATGAATTGAAGGTAAGCTACGGCGGCATTGAGGCCGTGAAGGGCATCACCTTTGAGGTACCCGAGCGCAAGATCGTCACCCTCATCGGCGCCAACGGCGCGGGCAAATCCACCACGCTGCGCACCATTGCCGGACTGGTGAAGCCCGCCCACGGCCGCATCCACCTCCAGGGCGAGGACATCACCGCCCTCAGCCCCGACCGCATCGTCTCCAAGGGCATCACCCTGGTGCCCGAGGGACGCCACGTCTTCCCGGACCTCACCGTGCTGGAGAACCTGAAGATCGGTGCCTACCTGCGCCGAGACAGCCTGGACGACGACCTCAACTGGGTCTACGAGCTCTTCCCACGCTTGAAGGAGCGCTCCTGGCAGGCGGCGGGCACCCTGTCCGGCGGCGAGCAGCAGATGCTGGCTGTGGGCCGCGCCCTCATGTCCCGCCCCAAGATCATTATGATGGATGAGCCCTCCCTGGGCCTGGCCCCCATCGTGGTCAAGGGCATCTTTGACATCATCAAAGAGATCAACCGCCAGGGCGTCACGGTCCTGCTCATCGAGCAGAACGCCAACATGGCTCTGCGCATCGCCGATGTAGCCTACGTGCTGGAGACCGGCAAAATCACCCTGTCGGGTTCCGGGCGAGAGCTGCTCAACAACGAACAAGTAAAGAAGGCCTATCTGGGCTAAAAAAATGGACCTGGCGGATTGCTCCGTCAGGTCCGTTTTCTTATTTATGCTCGGGCACGATCTCGATCCAATAGCCATCGGGATCGGAGATGAAGTAGATCCCCATGGCCGGGTTTTCAAAGCAGATGCAGCCCATCTCCTCATGCTTCTGATGCAGCTGCTCGTACTCGTCGGTGTGGAAGGCCAGGTGGAACTCACACTCGCCCAGGTTGTAGGGCTCCTTGCGGTCCCGCAGCCAGGTCAGCTCCAGCTGAAACTCGGTGAGGCCGTCCCCCAGGTACACCAGACGGAAGGAGCCGTCCTCGGCATCCTTCACCCGCACAGGCTCCAGGCCCAGGGCCTTTTTATAGAAGTCCAGGCTCTTGTCCAGATCCAGGACATTGAAGTTGAAGTGATTGAATTTGATCATAAATCGTTCTCCTTTTATTCCTCGTCCAGCTTGAGAACTGCCATAAATGCCTCGGTGGGCATCTGCACGGTACCCAGGGAGCGCATTTTCTTCTTGCCTTCCTTCTGCTTCTCCAGCAGCTTCTTCTTACGGGTGATATCGCCGCCGTAGCACTTGGCCAGCACGTCCTTACGCATGGCCTTGACGGTCTCACGGGCAATGATCTTGCCGCCGATGGCCGCCTGGATGGGCACCTCAAAGAGCTGACGGGGAATGTTCTCCTTGAGCTTTTCACAAATCTTCCGGGCGCGGCCGTAGGCCTTGTCCTTGTGGGCAATGAAGCTCAGGGCGTCCACCTGGTCGCCGTTGAGGAGCAGGTCCACCTTCACCAGCTGGCTGGGCTGATAGCCCTCCAGCTCATAGTCCAGGCTGGCGTAGCCCTTGGTGCGTGCCTTCAAGGCGTCGAAGAAGTCGTAGATGATCTCGCCCAAAGGCATGGAGTAGTGCAGCTCCACCAGGTTGGTGTCCAGATACTGCATGTCCTTAAAAATTCCCCGGCGGTCCTGACACATGGGCATGATGTTGCCTACGTAGTCGGGGGGCGCGATGATGGACACCTTGGCGTAGGGCTCCCGGGCCTCGGTGATCAGGCCGGGATCGGGGTAGTTGTGGGGGTTATCCACCTTCACAGTAGTCCCGTCGGTTTTATCTACCTCGTAAATTACAGAGGGTAGTGTGGTAACCAGGTCCAGATCGAACTCCCGCTCCAGGCGCTCCTGGATGATCTCCATATGGAGCATGCCCAGGAAACCGCAGCGGAAACCAAAGCCCAGGGCGATGGAGGACTCGGGCTCGAAGGACAGGGAAGCGTCGTTGAGCTGGAGCTTTTCCAGGGCGTCCCGCAGGTCAGGATATTTACTGCCGTCCTGGGTGTAGATACCGCAGTAAACCATGGCCTGGGCGGGCCGGTAGCCGGGCAGAGCCTCGGCGGCGGGCTGCTCGGTTCCGGTGATGGTGTCGCCCACCCGGGTGTCCTTCACGTTCTTGATGGAGGCGGTAAACCAGCCTACCTCGCCGGCGGTGAGCTCGGGGCAGGAGTCCATACCCAGGGGCCGGAGATAGCCGCAGTCCAGCACCTGGTAGGAGGCGCCGGAGGCCATCATCTTCACATTCATCCCCTTCTTCAGGGTACCCTCCATCACACGGAAGTAGACGATAACACCCACATAGGGGTCGTACTGGCTGTCAAAGACCAGGGCCTTCAGAGGGGCGCTGGCGTCGCCGGTGGGGGCGGGCACGTTCTGTACAATGTCCTCCAGCACGGCGGGAATGTTGATGCCCATTTTCGCCGAGATCTCCGGGGCCTCCATGGCGGGCAGGCCGATGATAGCCTCTACCTCCTCCTTGGCCTTCTGGGGATTGGCGGCGGGCAGGTCGATCTTGTTGAACACGGGGAGGATCTCCAGGTCGTGCTCCAGAGCCAGGTAGGTGTTGGCCAGAGTCTGAGCCTCCACGCCCTGGGTGGAGTCCACCACCAGCACCGCACCCTCACAGGCGGCCAGAGACCGGGACACCTCGTAGTTGAAGTCCACGTGACCCGGGGTGTCGATGAGGTTGAGGTGGTAGGTCTCCCCATCCTGGGCCTGGTACTCCAGACGGACGGCACGGGCCTTAATGGTGATGCCGCGCTCCTTCTCCAGGTCCATGTTGTCCAGCAGCTGAGACTCCATCTGCCGCTCGGTCACTGCATGGCACTGCTCAATGAGACGGTCAGACAAGGTGGACTTGCCGTGGTCGATGTGGGCAATGATAGAAAAATTGCGGATTTTGGATTGATCGGTCATAGATACCCTCCAAAGATGAGATTCAGATTCATAAACAGGCGGCGCTTATTTACTATCTTTATTATCCCGGCCGCCAAAGAGCTTGTTCATCCGTTCGCCGGAGTTGTGGATGAGCTGCAGCATGGACTGATAGAGCACGGGATAATCCCGGGCCAGAGCGGCGTGGTCCATCTCAGGCATCTGGCCCTTGTCCTTCACATGCTGGGCCAGCGCATCCTCCAGCTCCACCCGGGACAGATCCATATCCGCCTGGGCCAGGCCAGCCTGGGCGTGCCGCTGGGACACGGAGAAGAAATCGGGGTTGTTGGCCGGATTGGCGTGGTAAAGCTGGCGGTACACCGAGTAGACCGCCGAGGACAGGTAGTTGGAGGCGGCACGGATGGCCTCCCGGCTGCCGGTCTTCCCCAGCAGGTCGAAGAGCATTCCCACCGAGTTCACCAGCAGCTTCTTGGACAGCAGGGCCAGCACAGAGCCCCGCATGGAATTATTTTTCTCTTCGCTGACGTCGTAGAGCTCCTCAGCTCCAATGGTGGTGCCATCCCGGGTCAGGGTGCGGCCCAACAGGTAATCGGCGGACACGCCATAATAATCACAGGCCTTGACCACAAAAGACAGACCGGGCTCACGGATGCCGTTTTCGTAGTGAGACATGAGGGCCTGAGAGATACCCAGCTCCGCGGCGGCTGCGCGCTGACTGACTCCTTTTTCCTGACGCAGCAGGGACAGGGTACGGGCAAATTCTGCGTTCAAATCGTTCACCTCTATCCGAGCGGCCAGGCCTGCCGATTACTCGATCCGGCTGCCGCCCTAAAAATCAATACACTTGGTATAGTATAAACGACGCAATACCTTTCGTAAAGAGAAATTTCATATTTTTGTGGGTTTTTTTGTATCCTTTTCGAGAAATCCGGCAAAATGAAAGTGCAGTAACTCTTGCATTTTCCACGGGAAAATGCTACCATAGTCCCAGAAAAGAGTGCATGACGTGAGGCGTTTTTTTCGTCTCCCGCACCCAAGTTTCTGTTTTGGAAGGAATGGTTCACATGTTCAAGAAACTCATCGACATCCTGAAGGCTCATCCCCGTAAGATCGTATTCACCGAGGGCACCGATCCCCGTATTCTGGAGGCCTCTGCCCGTCTGCTGTCCGGTACTTTCCTGACCCCCGTGCTGGTGGGTAAGGAGGAGGAAGTCCGCGCTGCCGCTGAGGACGCCGGCTTCAACATCCGCGGCGCCATCATCGTAGACCCCGAGACCTACGAGAACATGGACGCTATGGTTGCCAAGATGGTCGAGCTGCGCAAGGGCAAGATGACCGAGGAAGAGTGCCGCGCTGCTCTGAAGAAGGGCAACTACTTCGGCACCATGCTGGTGGCTATGGGTGAGGCCGACGCTCTGCTGGGCGGCGCTACCTACTCCACCGCCGACACCGTCCGTCCCGCTCTGCAGCTGGTCAAGACCAAGCCCGGCAACAAGATCGTTTCCTCCTGCTTCATCCTGGTTCGTCCTTCCGCCACCGGCGACAACGACGTGCTGGCTATGGGCGACTGCGCCATCAACATCAAGCCCAACGAGGACGAGCTGGTTGAGATCGCCGTGGAGACTGCCAAGTGCGCCAAGATCTTCGGCATTGACCCCAAGGTTGCTTTCCTGAGCTACTCCACCTTCGGCTCCGGCAAGGGCGAGGACGTGGACAAGATGCGCAACGCCTGCGAGAAGGCCAAGGCTGCTATGCCCGAGATCCCCGTGGACGGCGAGCTGCAGTTTGACGCCGCTGTGTCTCCCCGCGTGGCTCACACCAAGTGCCCCGACTCCAAGGTGGCCGGTTATGCCAACACCTTCATCTTCCCCGACATCAACGCCGGCAACATCGGCTACAAGATCGCTCAGCGTCTGGGCTCCTTCGAGGCTTACGGCCCCATCCTGCTGGGCCTGAACGCCCCCATCAACGACCTGAGCCGCGGCTGTAACGCCCAGGAGGTCTACTCCATGGCTATCATCACCGCCGCCCTGGCTGGCAACTAATCTTCTGCCACATAAAAAGGACCGCCTTTGGGCGGTCCTTTTTTATCTCTCTACGCGTTTGATTGGCAAACCCGGTTTACTCATATCGGTTCCCCTGGCTATCGTAGTACGCGACATGGCTGCTATACTCCTTTGCTGCCGCATCAATCTTCACGCATATAATATCCATATTTGTGGTATCAAAGCGTTTTACAGGCTGCAGCTGACCATTGATGATGTACGTTGCCTCCGCATATTCTGTCTGCGCCCCACAAAACCAGATCAGATTATATCTCGTACCATTGATTGCCGTGGTATTCGTCACGATATCATCTTTCTCTCTGTTTACCGAGGCCGCAAATTCATATTTGCCGTCTCCCAAGGGGCTGAACACAGCCAGAGTCACTTTTCCATCGGTACTGTACGCGCCGCTTACGATATGGTCCTCCAGCTTGGTCTCCGTGGCAATGGTCCACTGCGTTCCTTTGCTCTGGGAGATCGCCTGATCCAAGAGCACCTCTCTGCTTTCCAGCGTAGCGCCATCCTCCTCTTTCTGGCTTTGATAAAATACTACGCCGCAGATAAGAAGGACAGCCGCCAGTAAAAATACGCCAATGATACGTTTTTTCATTGTCCTCTCCCCTTCTGTTCCCCTCTGTAAAAACAGGTCTCTTTTTATTCAGTATACCATACCATTCTCTGTTCTTCTACCTTCCCACGTCTGAAAAGGTAAAAATGGCAGCATCCAGAACATCTGGATGCTGCCATTTGATTGTTCCTTATTCCAAGGCAGTTGCTCTCTCTTATACTCCGGCCATCTGGTCCTGATCCAGCACCTTGATATCCCGCTGAGCCAGTGCCTGCTCCGCGGCTTCCACGTCCTGGACCCGGAAGATCATGTAGGCGGAGTTGGCCTGCTTGCCGCCCAGGAAGGCGTACATGTACTCCACGTTGATCTTGGCGTTGGAGAGTACCTGGAGCACCCGGTTGAGTCCTCCGGGCACATCGGGGATGGCCACGCCCACCACAGGGGTGATGGAATGGACATAGCCTGCGTCCTTCAGAACAGTGGTTGCCTTGTACACATCGTTGACAATGATGCGCACGATGCCGAATTCGCTGGTCTCAGCCAGGGAAAGGGCCCGCAGGTCCACCTTGTTCTGAGCCAGAACACCGGTCAGGCCATACAGGGCTCCCGGCTTATTTTCCACAAAAATGGAGATCTGCTTGATGCTCATGGCGAACCCTCCTTAAATTTTCCGCTTGTCGATGACCCGGACCGCCTTGCCCTCGCTGCGGACAATGGACTTGGGAGCCACCAAGGTGACCTTGGCGGCCAGACCCAGCAGAGAGCGCAGGCCCTCCACCAGTTCCTTCTGACGACGGTCGATCTCGCCCAGGTTGTCGGTAAACATCTCGGGGGTCATCTCCACCTGGATATCCAGCGTGTCGGTAGACTTGACCCGATCCACGATGATCTGGTAGTTGGCGGGATAGCCGTGGTTGAGTAGCACCGTCTCGATCTGAGAGGGGAAGACGTTGACGCCGCGGATGATGAGCATATCATCGCTGCGGCCCATGGGCTTGCTCATCTTCACGAAGGTGCGTCCGCAGGAGCACTTTTCGTGGCGGATCACGCCGATGTCCCGGGTGCGGTAGCGCAGCAGAGGGAAGGCCTGGCGGGTGATGCAGGAGAAGACGATCTCACCCTGCTGGCCCTCGGGCAACACCTCTCCGGTCTCGGGATCGATGATCTCGATGATAAAGTGGTCCTCGTTGACGTGCATTCCGTTCTGCTCGGAGCACTCGTAGGCCACGCCGGGACCCATGATCTCGGTCAGGCCATAGATGTCATAGGCCTTGATGCCCAGCTTCTCCTGGATATCCTGGCGCATCTCCTCACTCCAGGCCTCGGCACCGAAGATGCCCGCCTTCAGAGGAATGTCCTTGCCGGTGAGTCCCATCTCGTGGAGGGTCTCGCCGATAAAAGCGGCATAGGAGGGGGTGCAGCACAAAACGGTAGAACCAAAGTCCCGGAGAATGGTGATCTGCCGCTGGGTGTTGCCGGAGGAGACGGGAATGACCGTGGCGCCCAGCTTGGTAGCGCCGCCGTGCAGTCCCAGACCGCCGGTAAACAGGCCATAACCATAGGAGATATGTACCTTATCCTCCTCGGTGGCACCCACGGCCACCAGCTGACGGGCCACAATATCGTCCCAGATATCCAGGTCCTCCCGGGTATAGCCTACCACGATTTGCTTTCCGGTGGTTCCGGAGGAGGCATGCAGCCGCACCACATCCTTCATGGGAACGGCAAACAGCCCATAGGGATAGGTATCCCGCAGGTCCTTTTTATAGGTAAAGGGCAGCTTGTGCAGGTCGTCCACCGACTTAATGTCCTCCGGACGCACTCCCTTTTCGTCCATCAGCTTCTTGTAATAAGGCACGTGGTCATAGGCATGGCGCACCTGCTTGACCAAGCGCTCATCCTGCCAGGCACGAATTTGCTCCCGAGAGGCGCATTCAATCTCGGGCTGATAATACCGTTCCAATGGATTCATCCCTCTCTAACTTGTGTGTATCTCGTGATCTTGCTTTTCTCCTAAATAAGGCCCATCCCGTCTGCCTTCCCGGCGTGCTTCTGCCTTGAGGAAGGCATCTCCTCGAGCGGGCACAGAGGCAAAGCGCAGCTTTGCACAAAATTCTTTGCGAAGCTTTCTTTTAAGAAAGCTTCCCCAGCTCGAAGGCCTTCTTGTTCAGCTCCAGGAACTTGGGGGGCACCATGGCCTCCAGGGAAGCCTGCCAAGCCTCTTCCGGCAGATCAAAGTAGTGGGACAGCCGGCCCATGAGCACAATATTCACTGCCTTAGAGGAGCCAGCCTGCTCAGCCAGAGCCAGACAGTCCAGCGCGTCCACCTTGGCTCCGGTGGCCTTCATCTTCTCCACCAGATTCTCGGGGTACTTGGCGGCTCCGGTAATAACAGGCATGGGGTCGATCTGCTGGGTGGAGGTGACGATTTGTCCGTCGGGCTTGAGATACTCCAGCCAACGGGCAGCCTCCAGCAGCTCGAAGGAGACAATAAAGTCCGCCTCGCCCTTGTCAATGACAGGAGAATTTACCTTGTCGCCGTAGCGCACATAGGTAACCACGCTGCCGCCGCGCTGGGACATGCCGTGGACCTCGGACACCTTGACGTCATATCCCTGCTCCATAAGCAGGTGGCCCAGCAGCTTACTGGCCAGCAGGGAGCCCTGGCCACCCACGCCTACGATCATAATATTCTTGGTTTCCATTGCCTTAACCCTCCTTGCCGGTGCTCTCAAAGGCCCCTACGGGGCACAGCTGCTCGCACACACCGCAGCCCACGCACAGGGTGTTGTCCACCCAGGCCTTGCCCTCCTTGATGGAGATGGCGGGGCAGCCGATCTTCATGCAGCTCTTACAGCCGATGCACTTGTCCTTGTTCACCGCCAGAGGCGCGTTGTGCTTGACGTACTTCAAGAGAGCGCAGGGACGGCGGGAGATGATGACGGAGGGCTCGTTGGCGGCCAGCTCCTCCTTCACCGCCTGGTCACAGGCCTTCAGGTCATAGGGGTCCACCACCCGGACGCGGTTGAAGCCCATGGCCTTGCACAGGGACTCCAGATCAATCTTACCGGCGGGGTCGCCCTTGATGTTGTAGCCGGTGGTGGGGTTCTGCTGGTGGCCGGTCATGCCGGTAATGGAGTTGTCCAGGATGATGACAGTGGAGTTGGACTGGTTGTAGGCGATGTTGGCCAGACCAGTCATACCAGAGTGCATGAAGGTGGAGTCGCCGATGACAGCCACGGTCTTGCCCTCGGTCTCCTCCCCACGGGCCTTGTTGAAGCCGTGGATGCCGGAGATGGAGCCGCCCATGCACAGGGTCATGTCCATGGCGGACAGGGGAGCCACCGCACCCAGGGTGTAGCAGCCGATGTCGCCCAGGACGGTGCACTTATTCTTGTTCAGGGTGTAGAACAGGCCGCGGTGGGGACAGCCGGCGCACATAACAGGGGGACGGGGAGGAATGGCGTCCTCCAGGGTCTTGCCGGTATGTACGGTACCGCCCAGCTTGGAGGCCACCAGGTTCTGGGAGAACTCACCCTCCAGAGGCAGCACGTTCTTGCCCCAAACCTTCAGGCCCAGCTTGCGGCAGTGGTCCTCGATGATGGAGTCCAGCTCCTCAACGACCACCAGCTTGTCCACCTTGCTGGCAAAGTCCAGAATCAACTTCACAGGCAGGGGGTTGACCATGCCCAGCTTGAGCACCGACACGCTGTCCCCAAAGACCTCCTTCACATACTGATAGGAGGTGGAAGAGGTGATCACGCCCATGGAAGTACCGCCCATCTCTACCCGGTTGAGGTCACAGGTCTCGGCAAACTCGGTGAGCTTGCGGGTGCGCTCCTCCACCACAGGATGACGGCGGATGGCGTTGCCCGGCATCATCACGTACTTGGCGATGTTCTTCTCATAGGGCTTCTCTACCTCGGTGCGCTCCCCCAGCTCCACCAGGGACTGGGAGTGGGACACGCGGGTGCACATCTTCAGGATAACCGGGGTATCAAACTCCTCGGAGATCTCATAGGCCCGCTTGGCAAAGGCCAGGGCCTCGGCGGAGTCAGAGGGCTCCAGCATAGGCACCTTGGCGGCAATGGCATAGTGGCGGGAGTCCTGCTCGTTCTGAGAGGAGTGCATGCCCGCATCGTCGGCCACAGCGATGACCATGCCCGCATTCACACCGGTGTAGGAGATGGTGAACAGCGGGTCGGCAGCCACGTTGAGGCCCACGTGCTTCATACCGCAGAAGGAGCGCTTGCCGGCAAGGCAGGCGCCAAAGGCGGTCTCCATGGCTACCTTCTCATTGGGAGCCCACTCACAGTAGATGGCGTCGTACTTGGCGGCCTCTTCGGTGATCTCGGTACTGGGGGTACCGGGGTAGCTGGAGGCCACAGAGCACCCCGCCTCATACAGTCCACGGGCAACAGCCGCGTTGCCCAGCATCAGTTGTTTCATAGTCTTCCCTGCTTTCTTCCTGATTCAGTCTTTTTTGTCCAGGCCTTCCCGGATGATGATGTCCCGTACCACACCGCCTGCGCCGCCTTCCAGCATGGACCGGCGGACCCGGCTGATGGTAGCGCTGCTGGCTCCGGTCTTCTCCAGGATGTCCAGATAGACCAGACCCTGCTGGAGGTAGACGGCCACATCAAAGCGCTGCTCCATGGACTGAAGCTCCGTGGGGGTACAGAGATCCTCAAAAAATTTCCGGCACTCGTCCAGGTCCTTCAACTTCAAAATGGTCTCATACAGGGCCTGGCTGCGCTCTTTACGCTCCGTTTTCGCCATAGGGCATCTGCTACTCAAAATATGGGCAAACATCCATATCGAGACCTAGGGACCTCGCGGACATCCCTTGCTGCTTCGTTGTGTATGCTTTCGCGGCCTTGCGGCTCACTACTCACAAGCTCTGGTACACTCCACAGCCGTTAATTCCCGACTAGCCATCGGTACACGCCTACACTCGCTTGCCTATGCGACTTTGTAGACCTCCGTATCTCTCAGGTTCAGACTTGCGTTGTAATCACGGTCAGCATGATAGCCGCACACCGGGCAGAGGTACTCTCTGTCGGAGAGGTTCAGGTCTGTCTTGATGTAGCCACACTGGTGACATGTCTTGCTGGAAGGGTAAAACCTATCAGCAATCCTCAACTCAATACCCATAGCCTTGCACTTCGTTTCCAGCTTCGCTCGCAACTCTTGGAACTTCTGATTTGCAACGGCCTTTGAGAGATGCCGGTTCTTCAGCATACCGCGCACATTTAAATCTTCCATGGTGATGTAAGATGGCTTGGTTTTCACAATCTCACTCACACACTGGTTGATATAGTCCGTACGGATATTGTCGAGGCGCTGATAAAGCCTTTGCACCTTCTGGACTTGCTTCTGGATATTCTGCCGAGTAGCTTCTCCTTTCAATGTTTTTGGTTGCCGCTTCAACATTTCGTATTTCCTCGAAAGGCGGCGCTGTTCGCGTTTGAGACGCTTTTCCAGATCTCTTACTCGCTTGGTCTTATTGATGTTTGGAAACTTCCTACCGGTACTGACAGAGGCGAGGTCTTTTACACCCAAGTCGATTCCCAAGCCCTCGCCGGTCAGGTCCGGCTTCTCAATATCCGGTTCCTCCACTAGGACAGAGACATAGTACCGTCCGGTATGACGGGACACCGTGCCGCTTTTGATGATATGCGTCTCTGAATTTGTGGGGATATACCCCTTTTCTTTCAGTCGCACCCAGCCAAGGGTTGGTATTTTGATGCGGTGGCGATCACAGCGAATGACAGTTTTTGCATCGGTCTTGACGAAATACATCTTCACATCTGAGCGCCGCTTACTCTTGAATTGTGGGAACAGAGCCAAGCCCTTGAAGAACTTCTTGAAAGCCCCCTCACAATCCATAATGCTTTTCTTCACCGACTTGGAGCTGACTTCTTTTATCCAGGACAACTCCGGATGTTCTTTAATAGATCCGTTCAACCACTTGGAGAAGTCCATACCGGAGATAAACTTCTCTCCGTTCTTATGGGCTTCAATATTCTGGGAAAGGTAGGTATTATAGACATACCGGCAAACACCCAGGGTGCGGTGGATTTGTTGTATCTGTCCCGGTGAGGGATCTATCTCAGTCTTGTATCTCTTAAGCAATTTCACCATCCTTCCGGTTCTTCGTTGAAACACGGGCATAGAGTGCGATTTTCCTTCTATCTGCCTCGGTTTGAACACCTCTGTATTGCATATATTAGTCATAGATGTAATACCGTCGGTCGGTAGGAGTGCGGTATGCTTTGAGTATTCCCTCTCTATCCCAGCGTTGCAGTATTTTGACGGACGCCCCTAGTAGCTCCGCAAAGTCTTTGGGCTCGTAGTTTGTACATTTGATGTGTTCATACGGGCGCCTCCGATAAACACATGATATCACTTCTTAATATGTATCTATGCTTTTGAATTCTTATTTTCTCTCCTTTCCTCCAGGACGGAAGTTCCCGGCTTTCCAATTATATTAACACATTAAAGCGTGAAGGTAAACAGGTTTTTCAAAAAAATTTTGCGGTTTACACAATTGAAGCACTTTCTTTCTGCGTCGTCCTCTTGTTAATTGTCCACACCTTTCCGGCTTTTGGTGGAAAACTTTGTTCTCTTTCCTGTTTTCTACCAGAAACAAAAAAGTGGCTGCCTCACAGGCAGCCACTTTTTATTTCTTATTCAGGCAAAAACCTTACTTCACGCTCTCGCCGGCGGCCTTCTTGGCCTTGATCTCCTTGATGGCGTCACGGTAGCTCAGGTTTACGCGGCCCTTGTCGTCGATGTCGGTGACCTTGACCCAGATCATGTCGCCGATGTTGACCACGTCCTCCACCTTCTCCACGCGGCGGTCAGCCAGCTTGGAGATGTGGACCATGCCGTCCTTACCGGGAGCCAGCTCCACGAAAGCGCCGAACTGCAGGATGCGCACGACCTTGCCATAGTACAGCTCGCCCACCTGGGGAACGAACACGATGGTCTCGATCATCTTCTTGGCGGCGTCGCAGGCCTCGGCGTTGGGGGAGGCGATGTGGATGGTGCCGTCGTCCTCGATGTCCACGGTAGCACCGGACTCGGCGGTAATCTTCTGGATCACGGAGCCGCCCTTACCGATAACCTCGCGGATCTTGTCGGGATCGATCTTCATGGTAATCATCTTGGGAGCATACTTGCTCACCTCAGCGCGGGGCGCGGAGATGCAGGGCAGCATGATCTCGTCCAGGATGGCGTAACGGGCGTCCCGGGTGATCTCCAGGGCCTCCTTGATGATCTCGTGGGTCAGACCGTCGTTCTTCAGGTCCATCTGGATGGCGGTGATACCGGCCTTGGTACCGGCAACCTTGAAGTCCATCTCGCCGTGGAAGTCCTCCACGCCCTGGATGTCGATGAAGGTGGTGAAACCGCCGTTGTCGTCCTGAATGAGGCCGCAGGAAATGCCGGCCACGGGAGCCTTGATGGGCACACCGGCGTCCATCAGAGCCAGAGTGGAGCCGCAGATGGAGCCCTGAGAGGTAGAACCGTTGGAGGACAGAACCTCAGACACGACCCGGATGGCGTAGGGGAACTCCTCCACGGAGGGCAGCACGGGCACCAGAGCGCGCTCAGCCAGAGCGCCGTGGCCGTACTCGCGGCGGTTGGTGGAACGGGGAGCGCGGGCCTCACCCACAGAGTAGGGGGGGAAGTTGTAATGGTGCATATAGCGCTTCTCGTCCTCTTCCCAGATGGTGTCCAGCTTCTGGCAGGCAGCCAGTGTGTTCAGGGTACACACGGACAGAACCTGAGTCTGACCGCGGGTGAACAGGCCGGAACCGTGGACGCGGGGCAGCACGCCAACCTCGGCAGCCAGAGGACGGATCTCGTTCTTGGCGCGGCCATCCACGCGGTGGCCTTCCAGCAGCCAAGCCTTGACGATCTTCTTCTGGAACTTGTAAGTGAACTCCTCCAGGTACTGGTCCATGTCGGGGTACTCTTCCAGATACTTCTCGTGCCACTTGTCGATCATGGCGTTCCAGCGGGTCTCACGCACGTTCTTGTCGTCGGTGTCCATGGCGGCCTTGGCCTCGTCCATGAACTCGTCCACGATCTTGTCAAACAGCTCCTGGTTGAACTGAGCGTGCTCATACTCCATCTTGGGCTTGCCGATCTCGGCAACGATCTGGTTGATGAAGTCGATCTGCTTCTTGATCTCCTCGTGAGCCTTCACGATACCGGCATACATGATCTCGTCGGGGATCTCGTCGGCGCCGGCCTCGATCATGACCACCTTCTCAGCGGTAGCGGCCACGGTCACGTCCATGCGGGAGGTCTTGCGCTGCTCCTGGTTGGGGTTGAGGACGATCTGGCCGTCGCAGTAACCCACCTCCAGGCAGCCGATGGGGCCGGCGAAGGGGATCTCGGAGTAGCTCACGCAGGCAGAAGCGCCGATCATGGCGGCCACCTCGGGAGAGCAGTCATAGTCCACGCTCATGACGGTGCACTGGATGCACACGTCGTTGCGGAAGTCGTAGGGGAACAAGGGGCGCATGGGCCGGTCGATCAGGCGGGAAGCCAGAACGGCGGGCAGGGAGGGACGGCCCTCACGGCGCATGAAGGAGCCGGGGATGCGGCCCACAGCGTACAGCTTCTCTTCAAACTCAACAGAGAGGGGGAAGAAGTCGATGCCGTCACGGGGACGGGGAGAGACGGTAACGGCCACCAGCACGGTGGTCTCGCCGTACTTAACCATAGCGGAAGCGCTGGCTAGCTCGGCCACCTTGCCCACCTCGATGGTCAGGGGACGGCCGCACAGGTCCATGGTCCAGCTCTTGTAGTTGTTAAACTGCTTGTGCTTGATAACGGTTGACATTTGGTAATCCTCCTTTTGTATTGATTTGCCCGGGAGGTCTCACCTTTTAGCACTTGAATATAGGTCGAAACACAGGGCGCGCGTCTATCCTCCGCGCTTCGGCGTTGTCACGCTGCGGATTGGGCGCACGGCCGGGTCGCTTTCCCTGCGGCTCCGGACACAAACAGCCGGGCT
>ERZ791803.472-NODE-472-length-25626-cov-72.062102_pt1 | contig 25626 bp, 18 predicted proteins | sample MGYA00510307_ERZ791803 | MGnify/ENA primary metagenome ERZ791803 (study PRJEB30046, sample SAMN00791963) | human gut metagenome | study: EMG produced TPA metagenomics assembly of the A metagenome-wide association study of gut microbiota in type 2...
AGATTAGATTTCTCAGGGTCGTTGTAGACTACGACGTTGATAGGATGCAGGTGTAAAGATGGAGACATCAAAGCCGAGCATTACTAATTGCCCGTTCACTTTCCTTATATGTCGGATGGTGTATACCTTTGGTTTTTACTACAGAATGAAATTACGATAACAGCTCAACAATATGTCAACCTTATTCAGGTGGCTATAGCACAAGGGTTCCACCTCTTCCCATTCCGAACAGAGAAGTTAAGCCTTGTCACGCCGATGGTACTGCGTCACAGTGGGAGAGTAGGTAGCCGCCGTTTTGATTGAAGCCTCCGGACTTGAAGAAGTTCCGGAGGCTTTTTTTGTATACGCACGTGTGAAATGTGACCTCTACTATTGCTCATCTCCCAATTATGGATTACTTTTGCCCATAACCTAAAAATAATACGTCAATGGATACATTATTACCATTTGCATTACTATGCTTTACTTCTTTTTTCACATTAACCAACCCGTTGGGAACCATGCCTGTATTTTTGACTATGACTAAAGGAATGGATGATGAAGAACGGCGTCATATTGTGAAACGTGCTACTATCATTTCCTTTATTACACTTCTGGCTTTTACTTTTTCCGGGCAATTTTTATTCAAATTCTTTGGAATATCGACCAATGGCTTTCGTATTGCTGCCGGTTTTATTATTTTGAAGATTGGGTATGATATGTTGCAGGCACGTTTTACTAATACGAAGTTGAAAGATGAAGAAATTAAAACGTATGCCAATGATATTTCAATTACCCCGTTATCTATTCCTATGCTTTGCGGTCCCGGTGCTATAGCTAACGGAATAATGTTAATGGATGATGCAAATACTTGGACCATGAAGGGAATTCTGATCGGAATAATTGGTTTGATTTATTTTATCACCTATCTTATATTGCGGGCTTCTACCCGGTTGGTTTCTATTCTTGGTGAAACTGGAAATAACGTGATGATGCGCTTGATGGGACTTATTCTGATGGTAATAGCAGTAGAGTGTTTCGTTAGCGGGTTCCGTCCGATATTAATTGATATTATCCAATCAAGTAGGATTTAATCAAAAAAGAGAATGTGCTCGAAGTAGAAAACGATCACTTTGAGCACATTTTGGGTAATTGTATAGATGTGGTTAGTCAAATTCGACTAGTATACGGAATACTTTTCCGGGAGCTGCCGCCCATTCTTTCATGGCCTGTATTGCTGCTTCGGGCTTGACTACTTTGCTGATCAATTCATTTTTTGGGCAAGTACCTTGTTCCATGTAGCGGATAACTGCTCTGAAATCTGTGGGCAATGCATTACGTGATCCGCGGATATCAAGTTCTTTTTGGACAAAATATTTAGTTTGAAAAGAAACTTCTGATTTTGCATACCCTATACATACCACTCTCCCGGTAAATCCGACTTCATTGACGGCCATAACATAGGTTGCAGGACTGCCGACAGCTTCAATGACTACATCAGGACCGAGTCCTTCCGTAATCTTTGTCAGGCATTCATGTACATTTTCTGTCATGGAATTGATGGTATGGTGAGCACCTATCCGTTTGGCAAGTTCCAATTTCTCGTCGTCCAGGTCTACAGCGATAACGGTAGCTCCGCGAAGAGCTGAACGTACAATAGCTCCCATACCGATCATTCCGCAACCAATGACCATCACTATATCAATATCTGTAACTTGTGCCCTGGAAACCGCATGAAAGCCTACGCTCATCGGTTCGATCAGTGCACAGTCACGAGGAGGAATTCGATGGGCCGGGATTATTTTACTCCAAGGCAATGCGATATATTCACACATGGCTCCGTTGCGCTGAACCCCTAAAGTTTCATTATGTTCACAGGCATTTACTCTGCCGTTACGACAGGAAGCACATTTACCGCAATTGGTATAGGGATTAACTGTAACGCTCATGCCGGGTTTTAAAGAATCCGGCACATCCTTGCCCACAGCTTCTATGACAGCTCCTACTTCATGTCCAGGAATAACGGGCAACTTTACCATTGGGTTACGGCCTAAGAATGTATTCAAGTCCGAGCCGCAAAAACCGACGTATTTAATTTTCACAAGAACTTCTCCCGGTTCCAAGACCGGTTTCTCGATGTCTACTACCTTCATTTCGGAAGGAGCGGTAATTTGAATTGCTTTCATTTTTTATTTATTTTTAATCAGTTTAATCAATCACTTTGTATCCTTTCCAGCCATAATAGGCGCAAAACAGGAAACAAATCATAGGGATAGTATAGGCTATATGATAGATATGTTCGTTCAGATGCATCATATAAGCTGTGAGTTGGGGTAAGCAAGCATTTCCAACGATGGCCATAACTAGAAATGCCGAGCCACTTTTGGTGTTGTTGCCTAAATCAGTCAAAGCGAGCGAGAACTGAGTGGGATACATGATAGACATGAAAAAAGAGATGCCCAGCATGGCATAAAGACCTGTCCAACCGCCAAAACAAACCACAACAATACATAGCAAGACATTAATCAGCGCATATACCAATAGCATGTCTTGTGGACGGAATTTTACCATGAGTAGTGTGCCTGTCCATCTTCCTGCCAAAAAAGCCAGCATATAAAGACCGAAAAAGGTGGTGGCTGTATTTTCAGGTAGTTCTGCATAGGTACAACAGTAGACTAGAAATAAACTGTTAATGGCTGTCTGACCACCATTGTAGAAGAATTGTGCAATAACTCCCCAACGAAGATGAGAACGTTTTAAGACTCCGAAATCAATTAATTTTTCTCCTTTATATTCTACTCCTTCCATCGTATTTCCTTCTTTGATTTTAGGTAATTTGGAGAAGATAAAGATGATGGCAATAACAATGAGTAGCATAGCTAGCAGCAGATAAGGAAGTTTCATGGCGTCTGTTTCTGTTTGAATGTAACCTTCCCAGCCACCGGGAAAAGAAGTGGGCAGGGTGTCGCGGGTATAGTGGTTGCCACTCAGAATCAGTTTGCTGAGAAACATGGCAGCTATAAAAGCTCCCAGCCCATTGAATGATTGTGCCAGATTCAATCGACGGGGCGCACTTTTCGGATCTCCCAAAGCGGTTACATAAGGATTGGCTGCCGTTTCTAAAAAACACATTCCGGTGGCAATGATAAAGAATATGCATAGATATGCCCAATATTCTTTCAGCATGGCAGCGGGGAAGAACAGTAACCCACCACATGCCGCCAGTAATAACCCGAAAATAATTCCCGATTTGTAGCTGTATTTTTTCATGAACATAGCGATGGGAATGGGACAGATGAAATAGGCAAGCCAGTAGGCTGTTTCTGTGAATGATGCTTCGAAAGCGTTTAACTCACAGGTTTTCATCAGCTGTCTTATCATAGTAGGTAGCAGATTGCTGCTGATAGCCCATAGGAAAAACAGGCAGAATATGAGCATCAATGGTACATAATAGTTCTTATTTTTCATGGTATGGATTTATAAGTGTCAGTTGATTATTCTGACATGTTTTTTATGTAAGGAAGAGATATGAGATTTTTGAAACCATAAAATCTTTCGGCGTTTTTACCTAAAAAAAGTGCTTTCTCTTCTTGTGTCATTTCAGTCGTTTTAAGGATGAAATCGTAAGACATCTTGTAAGTAATGGCCGTAATGGTCCGAGGGTAATCCGATCCCCACATCAGTTTGTCCATACCTACCAGATCTGCTGCTTCTTTAATGGCTTTAACCGCTCCGTGAAACGGATAGAATTCACTGTTGAACAACCAGGTGATCCCCCCGGATTCTATCATGACATTTTTATGGCGGGCCAACTTTATTTGTTCTTGCCAATGAGGTGTGGTGACCATGCCGAAATGTCCGATAGCGATTCGAAGCTGCGGATATTCCTGAATGATTTCTTTCATTTCCTGTACTTGTGTATCCCCATCGGCTAAATCAATGGAAAGGATAATGTCTTTTTCTTGCATGTAATGGAACATTTCCATCATTTCGTCACTGTTCAGCATGACTCTTCCTTCTTTTAGAAAAAGGCGGTGTGCCGGGATTTTTATTGCTTTGAAACCGGAACTTATTAATTCCTTGGCCTGTTGCAGATAACCGGGTTTACGAAATTCGCACATACCGCATACAAAGAAACGGTCTGGGTATTTATGGGACACTTTTGCGAGGTATTCATTTTGGATGCCATCAATAAATTCCTGAGTGACTACGGCAGCCGATACTTGTGCATAGTCCATGTTCGAGAGAAAAACCTCGGCACTATTCCGCCCGTCAATCATAAAGGGCGGAACCATCTGACGTTCTTCCCCCATAAATAACGAACGTCCGTTGGTTAAAGTACGGATAGGCAATCCGTTGACTTCCGTATCTTGCCGTAGCCAAAGATGGGAGTGTGCATCTATTATGTTAAAATCCATCATTATTTTCCTTTGTATTATGAATTAGCCCAACTGACACGCATTTGTTCTCCGATAATTTCTTGCACTTCCTTTACAAGGTTCCAATCAATGGGTTCTTCGGCATATGTTATATTTTTCAATACATTATCCGGATTGGCCGAACTGAACAAAGTGGTGGCGATACGTGGATTGCTGACAGAATATTGAATAGCCAGTTTCTCTATAGGATAATTTTTGGACAGGCAGTGTTGAACAGCTTTCCGACAGGCTTCTACCAGTGATTGGGGGGCCGGATGCCATGCAGGAACCCCACGTTGGGAGAGTAAGCCCATTGAAAGGGGGGAGGCATTGATAATGCCGATATTCTTTGATTCAAAATAATCCAGATAATCAGTCAGTTTCTCGTCATTCAGACAATAATGGCAGAAGTTAAGTACGCTTTCTACTGTTCCCGGTTCCGAGTGATCAATGATCCATTTTAAGTTTTCTAATTGCAAGTCTGTGATACCTACATGTCCCACAATACCTTTCTTTTTAAGTTCTACCAGTGCAGGTAATGTTTCGTTGACTACCTGATTCATGTCTGAAAACTCTACATCGTGTACATTAATCAGATCGATATATTCAATGTGGAGTCTGTCCAAGCTTTCATACACACTTTCCGTTGCACGTTTTCCGGAATAATCCCATGTGTTGACTCCATCTTTTCCATAGCGTCCCACTTTGGTAGAGAGATAATATTTGTCACGTGGTATTTCTTTCAATGCTTTGCCTAATACGGTTTCGGCCTTGTAGTGCCCGTAGTAGGGAGATACATCAATAAAATTCATTCCATTCTCTACTGCTGTGTAAACAGCTTTGATACCCTCTGCTTCGCGGATATCATGAAAAACTCCTCCTAATGAAGATGCGCCGAAACTAAGATTGGAAACCCGCATACCGGTTTTCCCGATTTCATTGTAATTCATAGCTCTATTTATTTTTAGATTTATTTCCGGCATCAAAAATAGAGGAATAACCTTTAGGTATATGGTGGAAGAGGTTGAAAAAAGTACGTAAACCTTTGCGTAAAAATAATAAGACGGTTACTTTTTATATAGTTCCCTATATTGCTGTGGAGTAACGTCTGTGATTTTTTTGAATAGGCGGTTGAAATAAGAATGGTCTTCATAAGCAAGGAGATAGGCTATGTTTTTTACGGGAATATCCTCTGTAATCAGAATTAATTGGGCTTTCTCTATTTTTTTCTGATTAATATATTGTAGCGGTGTGGTACCGACTTCTTTTTTGAAAAGACGGATAAAATGATCTTTTGAGAGGCATGAGATTGCTGCCAATGAGTCTATATCTACTGTTTTATAGATATTTTTTCGGATGTGGGACAAAACTTTTTGGATACGGTTATCGTTGACTTCCACTTTAGGTTTGGCGTCTTTTAAAAAGCGGGCAATAAGTTGATATACTATACCTCTGGATTCGACTTTGTCACAGAAGGTACGCTGTTTATTTTTAATGATGTTTCTGATTAATGTGGGGTTGTTGTCATAGCTTGTCGGGTCGGATTGAGGAAGCTGCATGGTAGGATTTATTTCACATAACCTTTTAATAAGTGGTAATTCCAGGTTGCCCGCAGGTATTTCTATCGGGAAATTCCAATCTTCTAGAATGCCGGATTCCGATTGATGGTCTTCATATATATGGAGATAATAATGAGTGAAATGAGAATTGCACTGATAACTATGGGTAGTGAATGATGGCACCAGATATAGATGATGTGGTTTTAGTTCCTGCATTCCATCGGGAAATATTATTTGGGCGGTTCCTTCCATTATATAATAGAGTCGGGTAAAAGGGCTGCTTACGTTTTTCCAGTTCCAGTCTGCATTGTGAATGGCTAGTCCTACATTTAATATAAGTAAATGTAATTGGTCGATTGATTGTGTCATATTCCTTAAGGTATTAGAATGAAAGATTCAGTTTTGTACAAAGTAAGCAAAAGTATATATATAATCCAATGGGAAATCGATATTGTCATATCAAATCACCTGTTTTGGTATTTATTTTTGAATTATTTCAGGTAAAAGTCGATATTATCCTACATAATGGCGCATTTGGATAATATAAATTGGTTTCAACTCTGTATATTTGCACTATTGATAATTGAAAAACATATAAAGCAATTATACTATGAAAGCAAAACATTTTCTTTTGGCTTCGGCTTTGTTGCTTTGGACGGGAGTTTTGGAGGCTCAGACTTACCAGGTACCTGTTTCAGAGAAAAATGAAAAAATGCAGGAGGGAGAGTTCGAACCTACTTGGGAATCATTGCAGAACTATAAAGTTCCTGAATGGTTTAGAAATGCCAAATTTGGTATTTGGGCACATTGGGGACCGCAATGTGTGGAAGGGTCCGGCGACTGGATGGCGCGTTCTCTCTATTTGGAAGGTTCGCGCGAGTATAAGCACCATGTGGAACATTATGGCCATCCCTCTGAAGTGGGCTTCAAGGATATATTGCCTTTGTTTAAAGCCGAGAAATGGGATCCGGACAAATTGGTTTCCTTTTATAAGAAGATTGGTGCCCAGTATTTCTTCGCTTTAGGTAATCACCATGATAATTATGATTTATGGGATAGCCAATATCAGGAATGGAATTCCGTGAATATAGGCCCTAAGAAGGATATATTGGCGGGCTGGGCTGAAGCAGCTAAGAAAAACGGTCTTCCATTTGGTATCAGTTTCCATGCGGACCATGCGTGGAGCTGGTATGAACCGGCTCAACGATACGACCGTCATGGCGAGAAGGCAGGTGTACCCTACGATGGATGTTTGACTAAAGAAGATGGTAAGGGTAAGTGGTGGGAAGGCTACGATCCTCAAAAACTTTATGCACAGAATCACCCGTTAAGCGCTGGAAGTTGGGCTGACGGTATGATTCACCGTCAATGGGCATGGGGAAATGGTGTTTGTATTCCTACTCAAGAATATGTGACAAACTTTTATGATCGTACAGTCGATGCAATAAACCGTTATAATCCCGATTTGATTTATTTTGATGTGACTGGTGTACCGTTTTATCCTATCAGTGATGCGGGTTTGAAGATTGCCGCACATTTTTATAATCACAACATGGTTGTTCGTAAGGGGGATTTCAGTGCTGTTATGTTTGGTAAAATTCTTACCGATGAGCAACGTAAAGCTTTGGTATGGGATGTGGAAAGGGGATCTCCCAATAGTATTTATGAAGAGCCATGGCAGACTTGTTCTTGTTTAGGCGGTTGGCATTATGATACCAGACTGGCGGAGAACGGCTGGTATAAAAGTGCTTCCGATGTAGTGAAACTATTAGTGGATGTGGTCAGTAAGAACGGTAATTTGTTGCTTAGTGTTCCTCTTCGGGCTGACGGAACTTTCGATGAAAAGGAAGAAGCCATTTTAAATGAATTTGGTGACTGGATGAGTGTGAATAAAGAGGCTATTTATGATACACGCCCGTGGAAAGTCTTCGGAGAAGGTCCGATAGCCAATGCTGATATCAAGATTAATGCCCAAGGTTTCAATGAAGGTGCTTACACTAAAGCCACTGCATCTGAAATCCGTTTTACTCAAACCAAGAAATATCTCTATGCTACAGTCCTTGCATGGCCGGAAGAAAAGCAAGTTGTCATTCAATCGCTGGCAACGGGAAGTGAGTTGTATCCTGATAAAATTACTAAAATTGAATTGTTAGGTTATGGAAAGGTATCTTTTACTCGTACAGCGCAAGGAGTTGTTATTGATATGCCTGATGTACAGTTGAATAAGATTGCTCCCGTATTTAAGATAAAGAAGTGAATATAGCATAAAGTAGGTTTATTTATCGGCTTTTTTAGGTCGGTAAGCCTTTGTTATGTCTTGAAAATTAACCCAATAATCAATAGAATAATGAAAAACAGATTAGAATGTATGCAGCCAATAAGATTCTTGGTGGTCTTGTTGATGTGTTGCCTGAGCTATACTACTTGGGCACAGACACAGAGTAATGTCAATGGTTTGGTTACTGATTTTTCCGGTGAGCCGTTAATTGGGGTCAGTATCTTGGTTAAAGGTACTTCCAATGGAACTGTTACTGATTTGGATGGCAAATTTTCTCTGTCTGCTGAAATGGGAAACATGCTCCAGATAAGTTATGTAGGTTATATTTCGCAAGAAATAAAGGTTGAAAGTAACAAGTTACTTCGTATTATAATGGAAGAAGATACAAAAAAGTTGGAAGAAGTAGTTGTAGTTGGATATGGAACACAGAAAAAGGTGAATTTAACAGGAGCCGTATCTGCTGTTTCAGCTGAAGACTTGGCTAGTAAGCCTGTTATGAGTACTGCTCAAGCACTGGCAGGTTTGGCTCCAGGTTTAAGTGTATTGCAAACTTCAGGTCGTCCCGGACAAGGAGCAACTGTTAAAATTCGTGGAACTGGTACATTTTCAAAAGCTGGAACAGATCCATTGGTTTTGATTGATGGTTTATCAGGTAACATTGATGATGTAGATCCTAATGATATTCAGAGCATTTCTTTTTTGAAAGATGCAGCTTCTGCTTCTATTTATGGTAATCGTGCTGCTAATGGGGTGATCTTGATTGAAACAAAGAAGGGTGCACAAGGTAAAACGACTATTACATATAGTAATTCTTTTGGTTGGCAACGGCCTACGGAATTGCCTGATTTTTTACCATCATGGGAATATGCGGAATATTATAATATGGCTATGCGGAATATGGGTAAGCAGGAAGCTTATTTACCTGAACAGATTCAAAAGTATAGAGATGGATCTGATCCGGATAATTATCCGAATGTAAATCACTTAAAATGGCTGTTGGAATCTGGTTCTGGTTTTCAACACCAACATAATCTCAGCATACAAGGAGGAAATGCTACGACAAGTTATAATTTATCAGTAGGTTATAGAAATCAGGAAGGTATGACGGCAAAAACGTCTAATGAAAGAATGACTGCACTGTTTACTATGAAAAGTGAAATCGCCAAAGGGCTGATGCTTAATTTGAATATTAATGCTTATAATAATAAATATAATGCTCCTAATGGCGAACCACAAAGTATTGATGGAATGATAGGATATGCTGTTCGTCAGGGACCTATTTATGCCGGGCAAAAGTCGGATGGAAGTTTTGGATATCAGGATAATTATAGTCCGGAAGCGTGGTTGGCGAGTGAATCTTTTGTGCAGAATGTGAGTAGAAATATAAGTGCTTCCGGACAATTGACATGGAATACTCCTGTAGACGGACTTTCTTTTATAGGTAAAGCTGGGGTGAATTACTGGACTAAATATGATAAAGCGTACCGGGCTGATACTTATTTTGATGATAGTAAGACAGTGGGGCCCGCTACTTTAAATGTATGGACTGCAAATAATACGTATACTACCTTTGAAGCATTAGCTACTTATGAAAAACAAATTAAAAATCATACCTTTAAGTTATTGGCGGGTACTTCTGTGGAGCAATCTAATAATAAAGGTTTGGAAGGTTATAGAAATACGTTTCCTAATAATTATTTGTATGAATTAGGTTCTGGAGATAAATCAACAGCTACTAATGATAGTTCATTGGAGGAATATGCGTTGCTTTCTTTTTTCGGGCGTATAAATTATGCATGGAAAGATCGTTATTTATTAGAGGCTAATTTGCGCTATGATGGATCGTCACGTTTTGCGGACGGTCATCGTTGGGGACTTTTCCCGTCAGTTTCTGCAGGGTGGAGAATTTCTGAGGAGGATTTTTGGAAGAATGCGGCAGTTTCAGCTGTAGTTGATAATTTGAAATTGCGTGCTTCCTATGGTGTACTTGGTAATCAAAATATAGGTGTTTATCCTTACCAACAGATTTATGAACTTGGACATGATTATCCTTTTGGAAATCCGGCAACTCTTCAGTCTGGGGCTTACATGAAAACCTATAATAATCCGGAAATTACTTGGGAAAAGACGGCTATAACGGATATTGGTTTAGATTTTAGTTTATTGAATGGACGTTTTAGTGGAACATTGGATTATTTTTATAAATATACTTCGGACATTTTAGCACCAGTTGAGGTGTCTAGTATTATGGGACGTGAAGTCGGACAATCTAATGTTGGAGCTGTTTCGAACGAAGGAATTGAAATAAATCTGACTTATAACGGACAAATAGGACGTGATTTCCGGTTTAGTATTTCTCCTAATTTTACATGGGTAAAAAATGCAGTTGAGAAATTGGCGAACGGAGCTACCGAAGAAATTAATAATAACAGAATTGTAGGGCAACCGATAGGTATTATATATGGATATGAAACTGATGGACTGTTTGTAGACCAAGCGGAAATAGATGCGGCTCCTGAGCAATTGGTAAAGTAAGTCAGGATTGAAACCTGGTTATGTGAAATACAAAGATATTAGTGGTCCTGACGGGGTTCCCGATGGTAAGGTGGATGCGCAATATGATCGTACCGTATTGGGAAGTACTACCCCGAAGTTTTATTATGGTTTGAATCTTTCCGCTTCTTATAAAGGTTTTGATTTTTCAGCTTTATTACAAGGTTTAGGAGGTCATAAGCGTTTGATAGGATCTTATATGGCTTATGCATTCTACAACGGTGGACAGATACAGAGATGGCAGGCTGAATCTTGTTGGAAGGAAGAAAATCCTGATAAATGGGCTGAATATCCTCGATTGGAAACTTTGAATATGAATGACACTAATCTTCAAACTTCTGATTATTGGGTCCGTAATGCTAGTTTCTTACGAGTCAAGAATATACAAATAGGATATACATTCCCAAAAGCATGGACTAAAAAAATAGGTTTGGAAAATGTGCGTGTTTATGTAAGCGGACAAAATCTGTTCTCTTTCAATAGTTTCTATAAAGGTTGGGATCCTGAAAATGAGATAGGAACAGGGGATTCTCCCTCTTATTATCCGGTCAATAGTATTTATTCATTCGGATTTAATTTCAAGTTCTAAGTAAATCATTCAATCAAGAATCATTATGAAAAATATATATAATACATTAGGAATGACAAAGGCTTGTTTATGTGCTTTGGCTGTATCACTAGTAACAACTGGTTGCTCGGATTTATTAGATAAGGAGCCACCTTCAGCAATTTCTGATGGTAGTTTTTGGACTGGTGAAGGGGATGCCATGTTGGCTTTGACAGGATGTTATCGTTTCCAGACTGGTTGGTCGCATGATGATTTTGCTACGCCACAAGGGTTGCTCTATTTGGATTTTGCAGGTGGAAACGGAACGGAAAAGGAAAATTTTTCTACTTTAATGGCTAGTTCCAATACGGTGGCTACTAACAGTAATTTACGTTGGTATTGGGGAAATGCATATACGCAAATAGCTAAGTACAACACTTTTCTAGAGAATATTACGGACTGTCCGATGGAAGAATCTAAAAAAGAACAGTGGTCTGCCGAAGTGAAGTGTTTACGAGCTTATTTCTTTTTAAATTTGGCATTTTATTATAAGGATGTTCCTATGCCTTTGAAAACTCTGTCGGTGGACGAAGCGAATTCTATCTCTCAAACACCTCAGACTGAAGTCTATTCGCAAGTGGAGAAGGACTTGAAGACTGCTATAGACTTGTTGCCTGTCCAATATTCTTCAGAGGAATATGGCCGGTTTACCAGGGGGGCGGCTAAGGTACTTTTAAGTCGTCTTTATCTGGCACAAGAGAGATGGGGAGATGCTGCTACTATTTTACGTAGTGTGATTGAGTCGGGAATATATGAATTGGATCGTCGTAATGGAGAGGACAGCTATGAGAAACTTTTTCAAATAAGAGGTGAATATAGCCCTGAGATAATATTTTGTATTATGGGGATAAAGGATTTGTATACTAATTCACGTTATCAATATTTATATCCTGAAGCTGCTTATGGAGGGTGGCATCAGTTCTCACCATATAACGAATTGGTGAAAGAATATTTCTGTGCAGACGGCAAGGACATTAAGACTTCTGAGGTTTATGATGAGAATGATCCTTATGTTAATCGGGATTTGCGCTTGTATGCTTCTATTTTTTTACCTCCTTTGGGAAGTTATGAGGGAACTAAGTATAATGATATAATTTATGATTGCTTTAAGGGAGCTAATACTGCAGATAGCTATAATAAATTTGCCTTATTTAATGGATATTGTCCGAAGAAAGGTTGTGATCCGTCTATAACTAATAATTTAGGTTCTACTCCCACTTATACTCCTATTATGCGTTATGCTGAGGTTCTATTAAGCTATCTGGAAGCGGTAAATGAATCGCAGCCGAATGCAGTAGACCAGAATTTATTGGATTTGACTATCAATGATATACGTGATCGTGTGAAATTGGTTGGAATAAAAAAGACAGACGTAGCGACACAGGAACTTGTTCGTGAAGCAGTTCGTAAAGAAAGACGTGTGGAACTGGCATTCGAGGGGCTTCGATATTATGACGTGTTACGTTGGGGCATTGCCGAGAAAGAACTTAATCATACATTTACCGGAGTAAAATTGTCGGATGATCCTCAAGCTCGTAATTATAGAGGGAGTGGGGCTACTGCTTCTCCGGTGGATGAAAATATGTATTATCAATTTGAGAAACGTACATGGGCACCCCATAACCGATATTTTCCTATTCCTCAAAATGATTTGAATGTAAATAAGAATCTGAAACAGAATGAGGGATATAATTAAGCAGGATTAAGTTTAAGATAAGATGAAAGAAAATGGATATGAAATGAAAAGATATGGCTATCCGGTAAAGAGATATTGTCAGACAATGGATTTGAAGGATGATCCGGAGCTGATAGAGAAGTATCGGGAGTGCCACAGTAAGGAGAAGTCGTGGCGGGAGATCAGAGAGGGGATCCGTTCAGTTGGTATTTTAGAAATGGAAATATATATATGCGGTAATCGGTTATTCATGATTGTCGAAACTCCTATTGATTTCGATTGGGAATCTGCTATGGCTAAACTTGCGACTTTACCCCGACAGCAGGAATGGGAAGATTTTGTATCGGTATTCCAACAATGCAGGAAAGGGGAACTTGCTAAAGAAAAATGGAGTATGATGGAACGTATGTTTTATCTATATGAATAATTAAAAAAGAGAGGAAAGAGAGGGTGCTGATAAAGTATTCTCTTTTTCCTTAAAATATAATAGAAGGTACATTGAACAATTTAATGATTATGAAATATTTTACTATCATTGCACTGTTGTGCTTATCCTGCATTTCATGTACGATGCAAAACAATTTATTACAATCTCCTAACGGTAAGATAGCCATTGAATATCATGCTGAAAAAGGTTTTTCTGTTATTTATCATAGTGGGCGGGATAAAGTTAAAATGATGTCATTACCTGAAATAGGTCTAAAAACGTCGGATACGGATGATTGCTTTAAATTGATAAGCTCAACTCCTGTAACTTCTGTAGTTGATGATTATGAAATGCTGACTGGTAAACGCAGGCATTGCCATAATGAGGCTAATGAATGTACTTATCGGTTTGAAAATGTCAAAGGACTTCGGGTAGATCTTATTTTCCGGGTTTATAATGATGGTATAGCTTTCCGTTATCATCTTCCTAAAACCAAAGAAGAGATTGTGGTTCTTGATGAGTACACTGCATTTGCTTTTACTCCAGGTATCAAGCGTTGGACACAAAAATTTACTGTAGGTTATGAGGACTTTTATTGGCCAAATACGGACGGCGTTGCAGATAATGAGGAACGTGAGTGGAGTTTTCCAACATTGTTCCAACCTTCGGACAGCGCTTTTGTACTATTAACCGAAGCCAACATATTACGTGATAACACAGGAGCTTATCTTACTAATGCAGCTGATTCTTCTATCTATAAGATAAAATTATCGGATGAACGGTTGATATGCCCATCCGGCTGGTATTCACCTTGGCGTGTCGCTATCATAGGAACATTAGCTGATATTGTCGAATCGACTTTGGTAACTGATGTGAGTGAACCATGTAAAATCCAAGATACCCAATGGATAAAACCTGGATTGGTCTCTTGGATATATTGGGCATATAATCATGGTTCTAAGGATTATCAAATAGTGAAGAAATATATTGATTTTGCCGCAGACTTTGATTTGCCCTATATGTTGATTGATTGGGAATGGGATGCAATGGGGAATGGAGGAAATCTGAATGATGCAATGAACTATTGTAAAGAGAAAAATGTAACTCCTTTGATATGGTATAATTCTTCTACTGCATGGTGTGATCCTACTCCGTTATATCGGTTGAATACCCCGGAAGTGCGTGACAAAGAATTTGAATGGCTAAAAGAAATAGGTATTCAGGGAGTTAAGATAGACTTTTTTGGTGGAGATTCTATAGGTACGATGAATTATTATATTGATTTGCTGGAGGATGCAGCCAGGCATAAATTGTTAGTCAATTTTCATGGGGCAGCTATTCCCAGAGGCTGGCAACGGACATACCCAAACCTGATGAGTGTGGAAGCGGTATATGGGGCCGAATGGTATAATAATAAACCGACATTGACTGATAATGCAGCTTGGCATAATTGTACCTTGCCTTTTACCCGTAATGTGATAGGTCCGATGGACTATACGCCTTGTACATTTACCAATTCACAACATCCACATATCACTACCGATGCGCATGAATTGGCGTTACTTGTTATTTTTGAGTCGGCTCTACAGCATTTGGCAGATCGTCCTGAAGGGTATAGGCAACAACCGGTAGAGGTACAGAACTTTATCAGGTATCTTCCGGTTGCATGGGAGGATACCAGACTGCTGTCCGGTTATCCGGCTGAAAGTGTTGTTATTGCTCGTAAAAGTAAGGATAGTTGGTATATTTCCGGTTTGAATGGTACGGAAAATACAAAATCATTTCGTGTGAATTTGGAGTTTATTAAAGATTCTATTCAGCTTATCCAACTGTTTTCGGATACTACTGATGGGAAACAAATAAAAATTGAAAATTCGGCATTCGATACCAAAGAATTGAATATAGAGTGCCAGCCTCGCGGAGGTTTTGTGGTATGGGTTAAGTTGAGGAAATAGGATAAGGGTAAGTGTTTTTAGCATATAGACAATTGTTTTGATATTGCTATGGAAGTTTTTATTAATGATGATAGATAAGCTTATCCCTTTGAAGAGATAGAATAAAAATAGTTTATGCTGGATTGGTGGAAGGTTAATTAATACTTATTGATAACTAATATAAAGTTAGAGTTTATGAAACGAGAACTTATTTTTACATTCTGTTGTCTGTTGACCACTTTGGTGTGGTCGCAGGAATATCAGCGGACAGAAACAGGCATTAAGGCTTCTATTTTTGGGAAAAAGATAGATGTGGAAGTGCAATGGTTTAATGCTAATAGTCTGCGCGTGTTGAAAATGCCGCATGGGCAATCGGTAGATAAGAAAAGTCTTTCGGTTATTGCAAGACCTGAAAAAACGGTTCTTAAAGTTTCTACGTCGGAAGATGGCAATATTGTAATGAAGAGCCGTTTACTGACGGTGAAACTAGACACAAAAACAGGTGTTCTGATTTATGAAACACGTAATGGGATGCCCCTATTGAAGGAATTGGAGAATGTGAAGGCATTCATACCTGTCAATGACGCAGGGCGGGCTACTTATTCTGTTTACCAAAGTTTTAAAACCGATAAGGATGAAGGGCTTTATGGACTTGGACAACTTCAAAACGGACAGATGATGCAACGTGGAATAGAGAAGTATCTGGTGCAAGGCAATACAGAAGACGTAACTCCTGTTTTTCAGTCGACTAAGGGATATGGTGTATTTTGGGATAATTATGTGCAGGTACGATGTATGTTGACAATGAAGAGGAAACGTCGTTCCGTTCAGATGTAGGCGATTGTATCGATTATTATTTCATGTATGGCGGTTCGGCTGACGGTGTAATTGCACAGATTCGCTTGCTGACCGGTTCTGTTCCTATGATGCCTTTGTGGAGTTATGGATTTATGCAAAGCAAAGAGCGCTATAAGAGCCAGGATGAAGTGGTAAGTGTTGTGAAGAAATACCGTGAATTGGGCATACCGCTTGACTGTATCATTCAGGATTGGCAATATTGGGGAAGTAACTATTTATGGAATGCAATGGAGTTCCTGAATTACGAGTACCGTGATCCGAAAAGGATGATTGATGAAATCCACGGCTTGAATGCACACATGATGATTTCCATTTGGTCTTCTTTTGGTCCAAAGACTAAACCTTTCAAGGAACTTGAGAAGGAAGGGTTGCTGATGGATATGGCTACATGGCCCGAATCGGGTGTGGAAGGATGGCCGCCTAACTTTGATTATCCTTCTGGCGTGAAGGTTTATGATCCATATCATCCGAAGGCTCGTGATATTTATTGGAATTACTTGAACAAAGGTATCTTTCAGCTTGGCATGGACGGATGGTGGATGGACTCGACAGAACCTGACCACTTTAACCCCAAAGATTCGGATTTCGACCGACAGACTTATTCCGGTTCCTTCCGTAGCGTACGGAACGCTTTTCCGCTCGTAACAGTAGGCGGAGTGTCTGATCATCAGCGTGCTCTGACTCGCGATAAGCGTGTCATTATCTTGACCCGTTCAGGATTCTTGGGGCAACAACGTTATGGCTCAAATGTATGGACGGGCGATGTAGGATCTTCATGGGATATGTTTCGTAGGCAAATTACTGCCGGGTTGAATTTTTCTCTGACGGGAATGCCGCATTGGAATACTGACCTTGGCGGATTCTTTGCCGGTTCTTATAACAATAGCTTGGGAGGTGGAACGGCTACAAAAAATCCTATGTTCCATGAATTGTATGTGCGTTGGGCGCAATTCGGTGTATTTTGTCCAATGATGCGTAGTCACGGGGCTGATGCACCTCGCGAAATTTTCCTCTATGGTAAAGCTGGTGAGCCGGTGTATGATGCATTGGTTGATGCTATAAAACTCCGTTATTCGTTGATGCCTTATATCTATTCTACATCTTGGGAAGTAAGTCATCGTAATTCCACGTTTATGCGGGCACTATTCATGGATTTTCTCAGTGATCCTAAGACATGGAACATGGGCAGTGAGTATATGTTTGGATCATCCTTTTTGGTGGCACCTGTATTACATGCCCAATACACTCCTGAGCAGGCACAGCAAATCTTGAAAGAGAATGAAGGGTGGGGCTGCAAAGCGCAGGAGTCTGATATCCCTCTATTGTCTGTCGATTTTACTCAATCTAAAGAAATGGAACTATATTTGCCTGCCGGTAGCCAATGGTATGATTTTTGGACGAACGAAGTGGCAGAAGGTGGGCAGAAGCTGAAGGTGACGACTGTGTTCAATCGTATTCCGCTTTATGTACGTGCTGGAAGCATCGTGCCGTTAGGTCCCGATGTGCAATACGTGACCGAGAAGAAATGGGACAATCTCAAGGTTTGTGTTTATCCTGGTGCCGATGGTAATTTTGTGCTTTATGAGGATGAAGGCAATAACTATAATTACGAAAACGGTGCTTATACTGAAATTCCGATGACTTGGAATGATGCCAAGCGGACATTGACTATTGATGCACGCCGTGGCTGCTATGAAGGGATGCTGGATGAGCGGAAGTTTACAGTTCGAATGCCGGATGGAAGTGAAAAGACAGTGCTTTATAAAGGGAAAAAAATAAATGTGAAATTTTAGTATGCCACATGATTTTTGAGAACTAGTTTCTTCTAGTAAAGAAAGCCCTCGAAATCGGATAATTTCGAGGGCTTTTGTCTGTTTCTATACGGAAACTTGTGCGCGTGATAGGACTCGAACCTACACGTCTCACGACACCAGATCCTAAGTCTGGCGCGGCTACCAATTACGCCACACGCGCGACATTGCTTTTGGTAAGCGGGTGCAAAGATAAGCAATATTTCTTAAGTACCAAAGATTTTTAGAAAATTATTCTTTGTGGCTATGTAAATATTCACGTGCAGCCTCAATAATGGTATCTACATTGCGTTGCATATCCTCTGAACTCATATTGACTTTGATGTCCGGATCTATACCGAATTCCAGATGTTGCATATCCGCATCGTACATGGGGCTGGCCGAGAAGCGGACAGACCAGCCGTTGGGCAGTTCGGAGGAGAAGGGCAGGCCGGAACCGCCACCTGTTTTGTCACCGATGATGGTCACTTTGGGAAGTATTTTCATTCTGTTCACAAAATCATTAGTGGCGCTGAAAGAGCGGCGGTTAGTCAGCACTACCGCCTGTTTTTGCCAGCGTACACGGTCTAGTGACGGTTCCAGCCAAACTGCTTTGGGAGTGGAGAAGTCATTGTGCCCCGGTCCGGTTTTATGGGACATATAGCCTACCAGCACTTTTTCATTCGTGAAACGTGCGGCTAATTTCTCGGCTGTGGTAAGATTACCACCCGAATTATTTCGCACATCAATAATCAATCCATCACAAATAGCCAGTTTGTTTAGAACCTCGTCCAGATTTCCTTCACCGATGCCCGATTGGAAACTGCCACAATAAATATAGGCTATATTGTCCTCGAATATCTGATACTTCATACCCGAGGATTGGGCATAATCCTTACCTAGATAAACACGTTGGATGCTGTCGCTGAAATTGGCCGGATAGCTGTCAAACCATTCACGATATTGGGAGTACTCCAGTTTGGAAGACAGATTTACGTGTCCGTCACGCAACTCGTTCAGCATATCTGCCAGAACTTCGAATAACTGTTCATTATTCATGCCTTTGGATATTCTCTGTTTATACTGGCTGTATATTTCATTCCAGTCCAATCCGTATTCCTGCTTTTTATAGTCAAGGAAACAATACTGGCGGTCGATAGTCTGCCATAATGCTTCGAAGTTGCCTTCGGGGGAGTTGTCGTATTCGTCCTCCGTGATGCACGAAGTAAATAATACAACAGACAATAACAGACTGATAAAAATATAACTATTTCTTTTCATCCTCTATATTAATAAGGGCTGACCCGGCTGGGCATCGCCACTTTGTTCTTACCTTTTAATAAATAAAAGTTTTTCACGAAACCTATCATAAAGGCGTGTGACCATATATGACTTTTCAGATTATTGACTTTCGCCTGCTGGATATCACATAGGTATCCGAAACGCATATTGACCGACCGGATAGGAAAATCCAATGTAACCAGCTGTCGCAAGGAAGGTTGGTTATGCAGGGAAGTGAACAGCACATTCTTGCCGCCATTCTTTAAACTGAATATCTCATAATAAGATTGTCCGTATTCCGGGGAAAACATAATCCCCATGACAGGCAGATTGGCTTGATAACGGGCTATCAGCGGATAGTTACCGATATGAAACCGATAGATGACCATACCCGATGCCGCCAGATTGACATATGCTTTAGCTTGGGCGGGATTATTGGAATTTCGCATGTTATAGATGAACCCGCCGTTCAAGTCCAGCATGGGACCCGCCAGTATCTTCAAGTTTTCTGTCAGCCGGAACTGGTAATGCAGTGCATAATTCCAATTGACCATACCTGCCATTTCATTACTTGTTTCTGCTTTATTCTCTGTCAGGGACAGATTGGCTTGGAACAGACTTTGAACAGACACGTTGCCATTCATCAGTTTGGTCATGCGCATACTTTCACGCAGGATACGAATTTCGGGTCCGGTATATTCCATCGGTGAAAGATAGGTGTCCAATATATTTGTAAAACCGGCACCGTAAAGAGTAGCTCTCATAACGTAGCGGTTTGCTTGTAAGCTGTCTTCCTGCGCCTGCGAAGACAGACCCAAAAACAGGGACAGTAATAACAGGAGAATTTTCTTCATTTTTTAAAACAGTTTCATCTGGCCGGTAATTTCATCAATGATATCTGTTTCACTCTTACCATGATCCGGATCTTCAATTTCGGCAGTTTCTTCGTTTTCATCAGTCCCCTCTTCCGCACCGTCCTCTTCTTTGGAAGGTTCGGGGAAGCGTAAAGGTTCCAGTTCATTTATTTGTTCAATGTTGTAAGTACTGATTCGTTTTCCTTTCGCTTTGAAACTCTTGATTCCGATGAATTCGTCCACATCTATTTCCAATGGATCACGGAAACTGTCATGTCCTCCGAATATGACTTGTATGCGTGGATAAGCCACACAAGTAAGCAATATAGAACGACTTTCCTTGTTCTCGCCCAAATAATTGAGACGGCGTGAAGTGGATTCAAAAGTGAATCGTTTCAGATAAGGATATCCCTGGTCGGCATCAAATAAAGCGGCGGACCATACCTTGTTGGCATCGAACTTCTCGATGATGTGGATCCCCGGATCATAATGATTGTTCAAATCGAAGTTACTGGTATAGAATTCTCCATTTTCATGGACTATTAAAATCAATTCGTCACTTTGGAATTCTCCCAGATATTCACCGCGTCCGTCATAGTTCAAGCGGAGTACATCCCGGTCAAACCATACTTTTCTTCCACCCAGGGTAGAGCCGCCACGTTGTTTCAAGGCTATTTTATGTACTTCGTATTTAGACAGGATATTGCCCATGGACTGGCGTCCCTTTATATTGATGTCACTGAAATCTTTTTCATATATGATTTTTTTGATACGCGGATTCGGCTTTAAGGTAATCTTGATAACCTCCGCTTCCCCATTGGGATTGGCTGTAAAGTAAACGATACGTGAGCCGGGCGTACCTTGCGTTACATCATATTCACGGTCGCGGGTGATGGAGGTAATGTTGAATCGTTTGATATAGTGAAACCCTTCTTTTCCATCCCGATAGACCACATTGTATATGGTACGTTTGTCGTTTTTCTTGAAGATATTGACATAGAGAACATTCTTGCCGACAAACATTTTGTCTGTTACACGAACCACTTTGTATTTGCCGTCTTTATAGAAGATAATCACATCGTCAATATCTGAACAGTTGGCTATAAATTCATCTTTTTTCAAGGCGGTGCCGATAAAGCCTTCTTCGCGGTTGATATAGAGTTTTTCGTTAGCTTCCACTACCTTCGCCGCCTCAATGGTATCGAAGTTACGTAACTCTGTACGGCGGGGGTATTGTTTGCCATATTTATCTTTCAACATCTGATACCAGTCAATGGTATATTCTACGATATGTGCCAGATGATTGTTTATTTCTTCAATCTGTTCCTTGATACGGGTTATGTTCTCATCTGCTTTATCCTTGTTGAACTTCAGAATCCGGGCCATCTTGATATCCAATAACTTCAGAATATCCTCTTTGGTCACTTCACGGATAAATTGCGGATAGAAAGGAGTCAGCCGTTCATCAATGAATTCGCAGGCGGCATCTGTATTTTCGGATTGCTCGAACTTTACTTCCTTATAAATCCGTTCTTCGATAAAGATTTTTTCCAATGATGCGAAATGAAGGTTTTCAAGCAATTCTCCTTTGTGTATTTCCAACTCTTGACGAAGCAGGGACAACGTGTTGTCCGTGGCTTTTTTAAGGACGGCACTGACTGTAAGGAAGTGGGGCTTCTTTTCATCAATTACACAGCAATTGGGAGATATGCTTACTTCACAATCAGTAAATGCATAGAGCGCGTCCAAGGTTTTGTCCGAGGATACTCCCGGAGCAAGGTGCACTAGGATTTCCACTTTTTCAGAAGTAAGATCTTCCACTTTCCGGATCTTGATTTTTCCCTTTTCACTGGCTTTGACAATAGAGTCGCATACCCCCGGGACAGTCTTTCCGAAAGGTACTTCGGCTATGGACAATGTTTTGTTGTCTATTTTATTGATTTTAGCACGTACTTTCACCATTCCGCCGCGTTCTCCATCGTTGTAGCGTGATACATCAATAGAGCCTCCTGTCTGGAAATCGGGATAGAGTTTGAATTCCTCACCACGCAAATAGGCAATGGAGGCATCACACAGTTCGTTAAAATTGTGTGGCAGGATTTTGGAAGAAAGGCCCACAGCAATACCTTCTACTCCCTGAGCGAGCAAGAGCGGGAATTTGACAGGTAGGGTGATCGGCTCTTTGTTTCGTCCGTCGTATGATGCTTGCCATTCGGTGGTTTTGGGATTGAAAACCACATCCAATGCGAATTTGGACAGACGTGCTTCGATATAACGGGGGGCAGCGGCACCGTCGCCTGTCAGTATGTTACCCCAGTTTCCCTGACAGTCTATCAACAGATCCTTTTGGCCTAGCTGCACCAACGCATCGCCTATGGAAGCATCGCCGTGCGGGTGAAACTGCATGGTATGTCCTACAATGTTTGCAACTTTGTTATATCGGCCGTCATCCAATCTTTTCATAGAGTGGAGGATACGTCTTTGGACAGGTTTCAAACCATCATTGATGTGCGGTACGGCACGTTCCAGTATTACGTAAGAGGCATAGTCCAAAAACCAGTTCTGATACATTCCGCTCAGCTGGTGCTTCACCCCTGTGTTTTTGGTATCGGCAGGTTTATAGTCCAAGTGTCCGTTCTCCGGCGTGGGGATATTTTCTTCGTTTTGTTCCTCTTTATCAATAAAATCGTCGCTCATATATATTTAAATTCCTTAATGTTCTGATGATATGCACGCAAAAATACGACTTTTATTGAAAAAAATCATTTACTTTGCATATTATTTCGCCCTTATTAAAGGTTGAAAACAGGAAAAAACAACAAAAGTGTAAGAATAAACAGATAAGAAAATGGCACAAGAAGATGTTTTTAAGAAATTAGTATCGCACTGTAAAGAGTATGGTTTTGTATTTCCGTCCAGTGATATCTATGACGGACTGGGCGCTGTATACGATTACGGTCAGATGGGAGTGGAGTTGAAGAATAATATCAAGCAATATTGGTGGCAGAGTATGGTGCTGCTGCACGAGAACATCGTAGGTATTGATTCTGCTATTTTTATGCATCCTACTATTTGGAAGGCTTCCGGACATGTGGACGCATTCAATGATCCTCTGATTGACAACCGCGATTCTAAAAAACGTTATCGTGCCGATGTGCTGATTGAAGACCAGCTTGCCAAATATGACGAGAAGATAAACAAAGAAGTGGCCAAGGCTGCCAAGAGATTCGGTGATGCTTTTGATGAGGCTCAGTTTCGTAGCACCAACGGTCGTGTTCTGGAGCATCAGGCCAAGCGCGACGCTTTACATGAACGGTTCTCAAAAGCTTTGAACGACAATGATTTGGATGAACTTCGTCAGATTATCATTGATGAAGAGATTGTTTGTCCTATTTCGGGAACCAAGAACTGGACTGAAGTACGTCAGTTCAATTTGATGTTCTCTACCGAAATGGGTTCTACTGCCGATGGTGCCATGAAGATTTATCTTCGTCCGGAAACAGCGCAGGGTATTTTTGTCAATTACCTGAATGTACAGAAGACCGGTCGTATGAAGATTCCTTTCGGTATCGCTCAGATTGGTAAGGCTTTCCGCAACGAGATCGTAGCCCGCCAGTTCATTTTCCGTATGCGTGAGTTTGAACAGATGGAGATGCAGTTCTTCGTAAAACCGGGTACTGAGCTGGAGTGGTTCCCCAAATGGAAAGAAACTCGTTTGAAATGGCATAAGGCATTAGGTTTCGGTGATGATCATTACCGTTTCCATGATCACGATAAACTGGCACATTATGCCAATGCAGCTACAGACATTGAATTCCTGATGCCGTTTGGATTCAAGGAAGTGGAAGGTATTCATAGCCGTACGAACTTTGACTTGAGTCAGCACGAGAAGTTCAGTGGCAAGAGCATCAAGTATTTCGATCCGGAATTGAACGAAAGCTATACTCCGTATGTTATTGAAACATCTATCGGTGTGGACCGTATGTTCCTTAGCATTATGAGTGCTGCTTATACAGAAGAGACATTGGAGAATGGTGAAACTCGTGTGGTATTGAAATTGCCTGCTGCTCTGGCTCCGGTGAAACTGGCCGTGATGCCGTTGGTGAAGAAAGACGGCCTGCCCGAGAAGGCGCGTGAGATTATGAATGACTTGAAGTTCCATTTCCACTGCCAGTATGATGAGAAAGACAGCATCGGCAAGCGTTACCGTCGTCAGGATGCCATCGGTACTCCGTATTGTATCACAGTAGACCACCAGACTTTGGAGGATAATTGTGTAACTTTGCGTAATCGTGATACCATGCAGCAGGAGCGTGTAGCTATTTCGGAACTGAACAATATCATTGCCGATAAAGTAAGTATAACAAGTCTGCTGAAGACTTTGCAATAATAAATGTATTATGAATAAAAGTATTCTTTGGCTGATTGGTCTGCTGTTTGTTACTTCCCTGTCCATTGTTTCATGTAGTGAAACGGATGGGACAGAAGATCCATATGCAAACTGGGAAGAGCGTAATCAGCGGTATATTGACTCCATTGCTACAGTGGCGGAAGCCAATCGAGGCAATGGAGAAGGGCAATGGAAAATCATCCGTTCCTATAAACTTCCATCTTTGGGATTGAATGAAACAGGAAAGATCATTGATAATGTTTACTGTAAGATTCAGAAAGTGGGAGATGGTACTGAGAGTCCTATTGCTACGGATACGGTAGCGGTGAATTATCGTGGTCAATTGATTAACGGTACGGTTTTTGACCAAAGTTATCAGGGTGAGCTTGATCCGGAAACTGCCACTCCTAGAAAATTTCTGGTAGGTGCGGTGATAGCAGGGTGGAGTACGGCCTTGATGAAAGGATTTGGTGGTATGAAAGCCGGTGACCAATGGAAGCTTTATATTCCTTATCCATTGGCTTACGGAAAAGATGGTACAGAAGGTATTCCCGGATATTCAACGTTGATATTTGATGTGAATTTGGTTGATATATTCCCGTTGAAGGGTACGGGAAAAAGCATTGATGATACCTTGGATGCTAAAAAATAGCTATCATAGAATATTGGAAAGAAGAGAGTATTGCAGTTTGTTGCAATGCTCTTTTTTTTATGGTGTTTTGATTCATGTCGGTTGGACGAGACGGGGGCCTGTCAGGTGAATTGTTTGGGGATTTGCTGAAATGTTTTTGGGAAGTATGGCGTTTTCCTTGGTATGGTTAATGGTTCTTTTATCCGCTTGCTACGCGTTCCATTGTCTGTAAGGAATGGTTTAAAGGTTGGGGTAAAACGGCTTAATTATATTATATTAAGAAGAACTCTTGACGGAAACAAGAAGATTGTTTTATCGGGGATATAAATAAAACACTTCGTTTTTTCGGTATCCGCCGAAGTGTTTTTCCTTTCAGCATAATGTTGTGGGAT